>WBZV01000755.1_pt1 | contig 15444 bp, 15 predicted proteins | sample 5204221 | NCBI WGS metagenome assembly WBZV01 (sample SAMN12344360, study PRJNA552823) | activated sludge metagenome | biome: Activated sludge suspended growth; feature: Nitrification reactor; material: Wastewater; isolation source: activated sludge from nitrification reactor of wastewater...
GCACCATGACGCTTGGACAGCTTCTGGCCATCCGGTCCGAGAATCATCGGTACGTGAGCGTACCGCGGAGTCGATGCACCCAAGGCTTTGAGAATGTTGATTTGCCGAGGCGAGTTGTTGATGTGGTCGTCGCCGCGAATGACATGAGTGATACCCATATCCATATCGTCCACCACCACGCAGAAATTGTAGGTGGGCGTACCGTCGGCGCGGGCGATAATCAGATCGTCGAGTTCAGCGTTCTGGAACACGATATTGCCGCGGATCAGATCCTCGACCACCACCTCGCCGTCAACAGGATTCTTGAAGCGCACCACCGGCTCCACGCCCTCGCGCGGCGCTCCCTGATAATCGCGATGACGACCGTCGTAGCGTGGCTTGATCTTGTGCGCCATCTGCTCGGCGCGCAGCGCCTCCAATTCCTCCCGGGTGCAATAGCAATAGTAAGCCTTGCCTTCGCGCAGCAACTGTTGCAACACCTCCCGGTAGCGGTCGAAACGCTGGGTCTGGTAGAACGGCCCCTCATCGTAATCCAGCCCTAACCAGTTCATGCCCTCCAGAATGGCGTTCACCGCCTCCGGGGTCGAGCGTTCCAGGTCGGTATCCTCGACGCGCAGCACGAAGGGTCCGCCATGCCGACGGGCGTACAGCCAGGAAAACAAGGCGGTGCGAGCGCCGCCGATGTGCAAGTAGCCGGTGGGACTGGGAGCGAAGCGAGTCTTAACCATGGCAGCTCGTCCAAGGTGCGAAATCGAAGGGAAAAGAGATGGGCGGTCTAGCTCTTCTTTGGCTTGACCGGCCGCTGCCAGTGGGCCACATCCTTGCGCGGGGCACGCGTCAGGCACAGGCTACCGTCCGGCACATCGCGGCTGACCGAGGACCCCGCGCCCACGGTGGCACCCTGGCCGATCCGCACCGGCGCCACCAGCGAACTGTTGGAGCCGATGAACGCATCGTCGCCGATCAGGGTCTTGTGCTTGTTGGCCCCATCGTAGTTGCAGGTGATGGTACCCGCGCCGACATTAACCCGCGTGCCGATCTCGGCATCGCCCAGATAGGTCAGGTGGTTGACCTTGGAACCCGGACCGATGCGGGTCTTTTTGGTTTCGACGAAATTACCGATATGCACGCCCGCCGCCAGTTGGGTCTCAGGCCGCAAGCGGGCGAAAGGTCCGATCTGTGCCCCGGCGCCTACCTCCGCCCCTTCGAGCCGGCAATGCGACAGAATTTCGACATCGTCGCCGATCACCGTATCCCGCAGCAGGCAAAACGGCCCGATCCGAACCCGGTCACCCAGACGCACCGTCCCCTCGAACACCACATTGGCGTCGATCACCACATCTCGACCGGTGGTAACCGTGCCGCGCACATCCACACGCGCTGGGTCCAACAGGGTCGCACCGCCACACATGAGCGCTTCGGCCTGCTGCCCCTGATAGCAACGCTCCAACTCCGCTAGTTGCCGGCGATCGTTGACCCCCTGCACCTCCGCCGGATCGACCACCGTGAACGGTTCGACCGACACGTCGTCGCGCACCGCCAGAGCCACCACATCGGTCAGATAATACTCACCTTGGGCGTTATCGTTACCCAGCCCGGACACCCATCCGCGCAGCTTCGCCGCAGGCGCCGCCAGAATCCCAGTGTTAACCTCGCGTAGACCACGCTCCGCCAGCGTGGCGTCTTTTTCCTCGACGATACGTCGCACCTGTCCCGACTCGTCGCGAACGATGCGACCATAACCTGCCGGATCGGTCAATTCGACCGTCAGCAGCGCCAACCGGCCGCACCGGGCCGCTTCCACCAGTGGCCGCAAGGTCTCAGCTCGGGTTAGGGGGACATCGCCGTACAGTACCAGCACTACGCCGGCCTCGGCCAGCAGCGGCAAGGCTTGTGCCACCGCGTGTCCCGTACCCAGTTGCTCGGTTTGCTCGACCCAGAGCACTCCCGTCTCGCCCGCACAGGCTGTCTTAACAGCCTCGCCCCCATGCCCGTACACCACGATCCGGGTAGCCGCCTCCAAGCAGCTTGCAGTGGCCAACACATGACCCAGCAACGGCTTGCCGCCTACTGCGTGCAACACCTTGGGTAAATCCGAAACCATGCGCTTGCCCTTGCCAGCGGCAAGGATCACGACCGAAAGCTGCTGCATGACGGGTAGACCTCTCATCAACATGTTTGCCGGCTATTGTAGCGAACGTCGCCTGTAAGATCGCCAGTTCCGGTCACCGCGCCGGCGGTGGAACCGCTCGTTGGCGGACGAAAAACAAAAAAGGCCGTGACAACGTCACGGCCCAGGGGGTCGAACTTATTGTTGTTGTTAGCCGAAATTAACCTGATTTACGCTGCTTACGCATCTTCGCGATGGTCTGCAACTGAGCAATTGCCTCGGCCAGTTCGACCTTGGCCCTAGCGAACTCGAACTCGCTCCGGCTATCGGCGATCACCTGCTCGGCGCGCTGCTTGGCGGACTGCGCGGCCACTTCATCCAGATCCCTGGCTCGTTCGGCCGTATCGGACAGGATAGTCACCACGTGGGGCTGGACTTCCAGCAATCCTCCCGACACGTAGAACAACTGCTCCTCACCGCCCAGCAGCCGAATCCGAACCTGACCAGGCTTCAATCGGGTCAGCAACTGGCTATGGCGCGGCAAAATACCCAGCTCACCCAATTCACCCGGCGCGGTCACCATTTCGACGGCTCCGGAGAACAATTCCTTCTCCGCGCTGACGATGTCGACGTGCAGTGTCATGGCCATGGTGCGTCCTCTTGTCGGTTACGAATGGAGCGCAGCGGTTTCAGGAGACGATATGTCGCCCCGAACCGCAACTCCATTACAGCTTGTTAGCCTTTTCCACAGCTTCTTCAATCGAGCCGACCATGTAGAACGCCTGCTCGGGCAAGTGATCATACTCGCCAGCCACGATGCCCTTGAAGGCCGCAATGGTGTCCTTGAGTGCAACGTATTTGCCGGGTGAACCGGTGAATACTTCGGCCACGAAGAATGGCTGCGACAGGAAGCGCTGAATCTTGCGCGCACGCGCCACCACCAGCTTGTCTTCCTCGGACAATTCGTCCATGCCCAAAATAGCAATGATATCCTTCAATTCCTTGTAGCGTTGCAGCGTACTCTGCACCGCGCGGGCGGTGTCATAATGGTCCTGCCCCACCACCAGCGGATCCAACTGCCGGGAGGTGGAATCCAACGGGTCCACCGCCGGATAGATGCCCAGCTCGGAAATCTGGCGGGATAGCACCACCGTGGCATCCAAGTGGGCGAAGGTGGTGGCCGGCGACGGGTCAGTCAGGTCGTCGGCGGGCACGTACACCGCCTGGATGGAGGTGATGGACCCGGTCTTGGTCGAGGTGATGCGCTCCTGCAATACGCCCATTTCCTCGGCCAAGGTCGGCTGATAACCCACTGCGGACGGCATGCGACCCAGTAGCGCGGAGCACTCAGTACCGGCCAAGGTATAGCGGTAGATGTTATCCACGAACAGCAGTACGTCGCGGCCCTCGTCGCGGAAGTTCTCGGCGATACTCAGACCGGTCAGGGCCACGCGCAACCGGTTGCCCGGCGGCTCGTTCATCTGGCCATAGACCAAGGCCACCTTGTCCAATACATTCGAATCCTTCATCTCATGATAGAAGTCGTTGCCTTCGCGGGTCCGTTCGCCCACGCCGGCAAACACCGAATACCCCGAGTGCTCGATGGCGATATTACGGATCAGCTCCATCATGTTGACGGTCTTGCCCACGCCGGCGCCGCCGAACAGGCCCACCTTGCCGCCCTTGGCGAACGGACAGAGCAGGTCGATGACCTTGATGCCTGTTTCCAACAGTTCGGTTGCGCCCGACTGATCCTCATAGCTAGGCGCCGCCTGATGGATGGCGCGGTAGGTATCGGTCTCCACCGGCCCCTTATGGTCAATCGGTGTCCCCAGCACGTTCATGATCCGGCCCAAAGTGGGCTTACCCACTGGCACCGAGATCGGTGCCCCGGTGTTGGAGACGACCATGTTGCGCTTCAGCCCTTCGGACGCCCCCATGGCGATGGTGCGGACCACGCCGTCGCCCAACTGCTGCTGCACTTCCAGAATCAGCCCGTTTTCATCGAGACGCAGCGCGTCGTAGATCTTAGGCACCGACCCGCGCGGGAACTCGACATCCACCACCGCGCCGATGATTTGCACCACATTGCCAGAACTCATGCTTTGGGTTCCTCTTATAACTTGTTTCACCGCGTGCCCGCCTCAGAACGGAAGCAGACACCCGCCGTGACCTCATACCGCCGCCGCGCCACCCACGATCTCGGCCAATTCCTGGGTAATCGACGCCTGCCGGGCCTTGTTGTAGATCAGTTGCAACTCATCGATAAGGGCACCAGCATTGTCGGTTGCGCTCTTCATGGCCACCATGCGGGAAGCCATCTCGCAGGCGACATTTTCCACCAATGCCTGATACACCACGGATTCGCCGTAACGTCGCAACAGCAACTCGATGAGCTCCTTGGGATCGGGTTCGTAGATGTAATCCCAACGATGAGTAGGCGCAGCTTCCTTCACCTCGGCGGTAACCGGCACCAGTTGCTCGATTTTGGGCTTCTGGCTCATGGTGTTGACGAATTCGTTATACACCAAGTAGATAGCGTCCACTCGTCCCTCCGCGAACGCATCGGCCATGATCTTGACCGGGCCGAGCACATCCTCGAAACGGGGCGCATCGCCCAAATGGGAAACGTGAGCGACGATATTGCCTTTTAGCCGGCGGAAAAACTGAAATGCCTTGGTGCCGATCGTGCAGATATCGATCTCCACCCCCTGGTTACGCCATTGCTGCATGGCAACAATGGCGGTCTTGAACAGGTTGGTATTCAGCCCTCCGCACAGGCCGCGGTCGGTCGAAACCACAATGAGCCCAACGCGCTTGACCTCACGCTCCACCAGTCCCGGGCTGCGATACTCGGTATACGCATGGGCCAAGTGCGAGATGACGTTGCGAATCTTGGTCGCATAAGGCCGAGCTGCTCGCATGCGATCCTGCGCCTTACGCATCTTGCTCGCCGCCACCATTTCCATGGCTTTGGTGATCTTCTGAGTACTTTTGATACTCTTGATTTTGGTTCGTATCTCTTTGGCACCAGCCATGCTGCACCCCGTTTAGACGAAGTGGGCTCTGAAATCTTCCACGACTTTCTTGATGCCGCTTTCGATCTCGTCGTTGTAGTCGCCCGTCGCGTTGATCTGGTCGATCAAGGCAGCATGGTTGGCTCGCGCGAACGCCAACAATCCGGCTTCGAAGTCGCCAATCTTGTTGAGCGACACATCGTCCAGATAACCCCGATCCACCGAGTACAACGAGATACCCATCTCGGCCACCGACATCGGCGAGTACTGCTTCTGCTTCATCAGCTCGGTCGCCCGCTGGCCGCGTTCGAGCTGCTTGCGGGTCGCCTCGTCCAGGTCGGAAGCAAACTGGGCGAAAGCCGCCAGTTCACGATACTGCGCCAAGGCCAAGCGGATACCGCCACCCAGCTTTTTGATGATCTTGGTCTGGGCGGCACCGCCGACCCGGGACACCGAAAGACCTGGATTGATGGCGGGTCGGATACCCGCGTTGAACAAGTCAGTTTCCAGAAAAATCTGGCCGTCGGTAATCGAGATCACGTTGGTGGGTACGAACGCCGACACGTCGCCTGCCTGGGTCTCAATGATCGGCAGTGCCGTCAGTGAGCCGGTCTGGCCTTTCACTTCACCGTTAGTCAGGCGCTCGACTTCATCGGCGTTGATGCGGGAAGCCCGCTCCAACAGGCGGGAATGCAGATAGAACACGTCACCGGGAAAGGCTTCACGACCCGGCGGGCGGCGCAGCAGCAGCGAAACTTGACGATAGGCCACAGCCTGCTTGGACAGATCATCATAGACAATAAGAGCATCCTGGCCACGGTCGCGGAAGTATTCGCCCATCGCGCAGCCGGAGTACGGCGCGGTGTACAGCATCGCGGCCGACTCGGAGGCGCTGGCGGCGACCACAATGGTATGATCCATCGCGCCGTGTTCTTCCAGCTTGCGCACCACGTTGGCGATCGAAGAGTTCTTCTGACCGATCGCCACATAGATGCATTTGACGCCCGTACCCTTCTGATTGATGATCGCGTCGACCGCCACCGCAGTCTTGCCGGTCTGGCGGTCGCCAATGATCAACTCGCGCTGGCCACGACCAATCGGCACCATGGCGTCGATGGCCTTCAAACCGGTTTGCACCGGCTGGCTGACCGACTGACGCTCGATAACGCCGGGAGCGATGACCTCGACGGGTGAGGTCTGCGCGGCATGGATCGGCCCCTTCCCATCGATGGGCTGGCCGAGAGAATTGACCACGCGTCCCAGCAGCGCTTCGCCCACCGGCACTTCAAGAATGCGACCAGTACAAAGAGCCTTGTCGCCTTCCGCCAAGTGTTCGAAGTCGCCCAGAATCACGGCGCCAACGGAATCCCGCTCCAGGTTCATGGCGAGGCCGTAGGTGACCGGGTCGCCTTCCCGCGGTGACGGGAATTCGATCATTTCACCCTGCATCGCGTTGTCTAGGCCATAAATCCGGGCAATGCCGTCGGCTAAACTGACGATGGTGCCTTCCGTGCGGGCTTCGGCGGTCGCCTGGTAACCTTGCAAGCGCTGCCGAATCAGATCGCTGATTTCGGATGGTTTGAGTTGCATAAAACGGTTTTCCCCCTACTGGCTTAAGGCCGTGGCGAGTTTGTCCAGCCGGCCGCGCGCCGAACCGTCGATCACCAGATCGCCGACCCGAATCACCGCGCCCGCGATCAGCGACTCATCTTGTTTGCAGTCCAGCACAATGTCGCGCTTGAACCTCGCCTTAAGTGCCTTGATCACGATCTTGCGCTGGGCGGCGGTCACGGCGGCGGCACTGACAAGCTCGGCGTGAACGGTGCTTTCCGCCTCCGCGCGCAACCGCTCGAACAGAACGGCGATACTGGGAAGTTGGTGCAGGCGATGGTTCTCGGCCAGCACCTTAAGGAAGGTGACGAATGCGTCCGGCGCTTCCACGCCGCCGCGGACATCGCGGCATAACCCCCCGACCAAGTCGGCTTTTTGCTCGCCACGCAACACGGGATTCCAGGGTCCCAGCAAGCGGTGCAGGGTAGGATCGGCCGCGATGGCGGCGGCTACCCGCAACAGCTCGGACCAGAGCGGCAATTCCTGCGTGGCTTGAGCGTCCTCGAACGCGGCGCGGGCATATGGCCGAGCGGCGGCGGTGGGTCGGACGACGGTTGTCGTTTCAGCCATTGGCGTGGTCCGTGTGGTTAGAGCTGCGCGACCAGATCATCCAGCATGGCGGCATTGGCCGCTTCGTCAACCTCGCGCTTGAGAATCTTGCCAGCACCAGCGACGGCGAGATTGACGACTTGACCGCGAAGTTGCTCGCGGGCGCGGTTGACTTCCTGCTCGATCTCCGCTTGGGCGGCGGCGAGCTGGCGGCTGCCCTCGGTGCGGGCATCCAGTTTCGATTGCTCGATGATCTCGTTGGCGCGCTTGTTGGCTTGGGCAACGATGTCGGCGGCTTGCTGTTTGGCTTCCTTGAGCATCTGCGCGGCCTTGGCCTGAGCCAGCTCCTGCTCGTGGACCCCGCGCTCGGCGGAGGCCAAGCCGTCGGCGATACGCTTCTGGCGATCCTGCATGGCCTGGATGATCGGCGGCCATACATACTTCATGGTAAACAGCACCAGAAGGCCGAACGTGATCATCTGCCCAATAAGCGTGGCATTGAAGTTCACGCGGTTACCTCCTCAGCTATACGGATTGGCGTATTGATCGGAAACCCCGAAGATCAATGGCTCAGAGCCTGCTGCACCGGGCCGAGGAACGGGTTGGCGAAGGTGAAGAACAGCGCGATACCGACGCCGATCATGGTCACCGCGTCGAGCAAACCGGCGACGATGAACATCTTGACCTGCAGCGCGGGGATCATTTCCGGCTGACGCGCAGCGCCTTCCAGAAACTTGCCGCCCAACAGGGCAAAACCGATGGCGGTTCCCAGCGCGCCCAGGCCCAGAATCAGAGCCACGGCGATAACGGTCATACCCTGCACGTTGGCAATCAGGCTTGCAGCTTCCATTATTGTCTCCCGTTTAGAGGTTTGGGGTGTGGTAAAAAACCAGTCTTAGGTTGGCGAAACCGGCCCTGTCGCGGGAGGGGCCGGCCCCGGAACGATTCGCTTAGTGATCCTCATGCGCCATGCTGAGATAGACGATGGTCAGCACCATGAAGATAAAGGCTTGCAGGGTGATGACGAGGATGTGGAACACCGCCCATGGCCAGCCCAGCGTAAACTGAATCCACCAGGGCAACAACGCGATCAGAATGAAAATCAGCTCGCCGGCGTAGAGGTTGCCGAACAAACGCAGACCGAGTGAAATGGGCTTGGCCAAATCTTCGACAATCCGCAACAACAGATTGAAGGGCATAAGCCACTTACCGAAAGGATGGGTCAATACTTCCATTGCGAAATGCACCGGACCCTTGACCTTGATGCTGTAGTAATAAACCAGCAGCAACACTGAGATCGACATGCCGAACGTCGAATTCAGATCAGTGGACGGTACCGAGCGCAGGTAATGAATACCGAATAGACCAGCGATGGAGGGCAATAGATCCACCGGCACCAAATCCATGGCGTTCCACAGGAATACCCAGACGAAGATGGTCAGCGCCAGTGGGGCAATCACTGGATTACGGCCGTGAAACGAATCCTTAACCTGAGTATCGACAAAATCGACCATGATTTCGCAGAAATTCTGTAGCGGCCCCGGCACGCCGCTGGTAGCCGATTTCGCGGCTTTCATGAACAGCCACAGGAATAGCGCTCCCAAACTGATCGAAAAAAACAGGGTGTCGATATGAAGCGCCCAAAACCCTTCACCAATCTTGAGATTGGTCAAATGGTGGACGATGTATCCCGTTGCGGAATGACCACTTTCGCTCATAGCGTCCTCACCGAAGCGTCGTATGTGAAGGGTAATGCCAGCCAGTACGCCATCAGCGCCGCCATATACGCCAGCAAGAGCGGAAGGGGTGAAACATCGAACCAGAGCAAGGCGATGCTCAACAGAACAACCGTCAGCAGCATCTTGACGACTTCGCCCACATAGAACGCTCGGGCGATTTTAGCGGCGGGTGCGCCAATACGGACCGCAAAGACCTTACTGGCAAAATACAGGGTGGCAACAATACTGATACCGCCTCCAACCAACGCGGAGCAAGCGGCCTGAAGGCTGTTGAAGGCAAATGAAACAATAGCGGCCAACAGCGTGACGAGCAGTTGGATGATAATAATTTTTCGGGTGACCTGTTTTGCGCCCATGGTTCGCATTGGTTCTAATTGTCTGGATACCACAGTGCGCCGGGCATCTTTAGTGATTCAATTATTCGTCTATTCTGATTATGAAATTCTTTTCTCCACGCAGCACCGAAGCCTTCCTGGCATCCTCTGTCCACAGCCTTTCCCCAACAGCGCGGAGTGGCAAGAATTATAGGGAATTTGCCGTATCGGGGTCAACGAAAATTACCACATTATTTGACACGGGTAATGATGCCATCCAACTCGTCCAGCGAGTTGTAGTGGATCACCACACGCCCCTTGCCAGAGGCGTTGTGCCGCACCTGCACCCGTGCGCACAGCCGCTCCGACAAATTGTCTTGCAGCCGACGCAGGTCGGGATCGGCCGGCTTCGCCAGCGGGGATGGCGCGCTGACAGACTGCCGCAGGCGTTGCACCAAACTCTCGGTCTCCCGCGCCGACAATCCGCGCAGCAGTACTTGATGTGCAGCCTCCCGTTGCAGGGGAGGTGACAACGGCAGCAGCGCACGTGCGTGCCCCATGTCCAGCTTGCGCTCCCGCACCAACTGCTGCACTTCCTCGGTCAATTCCAACAACCGCAACAGGTTGCTGACCGCCGCCCGCGACCTCCCCACCGCTTCGGCGGTCTGCTGGTGGGTCAGCGCGAATTCCGCAGCCAACCGCTGGAGGGCGACGGCCTCTTCCAGGGGATTGAGGTCCTCGCGCTGGATATTCTCGATCAGGGCCACGGCGATGGCCGCCTGATCCGGCACTTCACGGATCACGGCCGGCACCTCGCGCAAACCGGCGAGCTGCGCCGCCCGCCAGCGCCGCTCGCCGGCGATCAGTTCGTAACGATCCTCTCCCAGCGGTCGCACCAACAACGGCTGTACTACTCCCTGGGCGCGGATGGATTCGGCCAAATCTTGCAGGGTGTCCTCGCGCAGGTCCAGTCGCGGCTGGTAACGACCCCGGCAAATTCGTTCGACCGGTAACTGCCGCAGGGTTTCGGCCGGTGGCGGATCGGACGGCGCCTCGCCGCGCGCCGCGCCCAGCAGGACGTCCAATCCTCGACCCAGACCCCCTTTCCTCTTGATCATGCACCCGCCTCCTTCATTGCGGGAGCGACGGATCGCCGCAATCGTTTTTTCAATTCTCGCGCCAGATCCCGGTAGCTTTGCGCGCCGCGCGAACTGTCGTCGTAATGGATGATCGGTAGGCCGTAGCTGGGGGCTTCAGCCAAGCGCACGTTGCGAGGAACCAGTGTTTCGAACACCGCCTCGCCGAAGTGCTCGACGATTTGGGCGGACACATCGTTGGCCAGCCGATTGCGCGGGTCGAACATGGTCCGCACCACCCCCTCGATGCGCAAACCGGGATTGGTGGAACGGCACACTTTTTCAATGGTATCGAGTAGCGCCGACAAGCCTTCCAGCGCGTAGTACTCGCATTGAACGGGGACAATGACCGACTGAGCGGCGGTCAAGGCATTGACAGTCAGCATGTTCAGCGATGGCGGACAATCGATCAGAATCACATCGAAGTTCCATGCTACTGGGGCAAGAGCGTCGCGCAAACGGTTTGGGGCATTGTCCGTTTTCAGCAGGTTGACCTCGGCGGCGGTCAGGTCGCCGTTGGCCGGCAATAGCTGTATCTGCGCTTTTTCGATCCACCGCAGAGCTTCGGTCAGGGTGGCTTCGCCCAACAACACGTCGTAGCTGGTGGCGGCAACGGCGTGCTTATCCACACCACAGCCCATGGTGGCGTTACCCTGGGGGTCGAGATCGACCAGCAACACGTTTTGCCGCAGCGCGGCCAGACAAGCGGCCAGATTGACGGCAGTGGTCGTTTTGCCGACCCCGCCCTTTTGATTGGCAATAGCAATGATGGTGGCCATGGATGTAGCGAACTCAATCTCGGCGGGCGGGAGTCAAATGGACCAGATGGCGTTCGGCATCCAGGTCCGGGACCTGGAGCGGGTAAACGCCGACCACATTATAGCCGGACGGCAAACGGGCCAACTCGTCATCGGGAAAAACCCCTTTCATCGCCAGCAACCGGCCTTCGGGCGCGCACAACCGCCCGGCTTCCGCCACCATCTCCGCCAGGGTAGCGAAAGCGCGCGACACCACACTGTTCATTAATATCGCCGGACGATAGTCCTCAATCCGGCTGCGTACCACGCTAACGTTCGCCAGCTTCAGTTCGGCGACGACCTGATTCATGAAGCGGGTACGTTTGCCGTTGCTATCCAACAAGACAAATTCGAAATCCGGCCGGACGATCGCCAGAGGGATGCCTGGCAAGCCGGCGCCGCTGCCCACATCCAACACCCGCATGCCTTCCAGCCAGGGCAAAATCGACAGGCTGTCCAGCACATGCCGGACCACCATTGCCTTTGGATCGCGCACGGCGGTGAGGTTATAGGCACGGTTCCAGCGCTCCAATAAACTTAGAAAAACCGCCAGTCGCGCGCCAGTGCCCACCCGCAACCGCACCTCCAACCGCTCACACCCTTCGATGATGGATTGTTCGATGTTCATCAATCGCCGCTGTCGCCGTCGCCCGCCCGCTTTAAAGTCAGTTGTTTATTGTAACATGCTAGTTGGCCATTACAGGGATAAACGCCGGCCGCCCCTATCTTACAATCTTCATCCTCGCTGCCACGTCATATCTTTTCAGACATCGCCTCCCAAGGTTTACCCATTCATGCTTAGACCACCCAACTCTGGCTCTCTCCAAAAAGACCGAAGAACTGGATATCTTATGGTAGATAAGGGTTTTGTCGTTCCCGACTCAAGACGACTATCGCTCACTCGACCTGTCGTATCGCTCCTACTGGATCAGTTTCACTTCGTCTTATCAAGTCAATGAAACTCAACTATGAATGCCTCGTTAACTTACTGCAACTTTTCTCATGCATTCAGTGCAACCGATAAATCGATTTATATAGATTATGAAGTAACTTAATAAAAAATAACCTATTAATATTAATGTACAGTCCACGAAATAAGAAAAATAATGAAGCTCGTCAAACTATATTTTTTGTAGTGGATCAAATTATAATAACCATTCTCAATTATAATGATGAGAAAGAAACGAACGGCGATTTCGTGGATTTCTGGAAAATAAAAGCGCTTAATGGACTAGCCGTCCGAGGCACTAGCGTAGCGTGCGTGGTCGTGGGCAAAAAGGATGTGGGTCAAGAAAAGACGGGCGGCGGCATCGTCCGCAGTTCCAGGGCATGGGCCACAACCTGGCGGGTATATCGATACAGGGCCAGTCATGACTAAACCATCCCATGTCGGCGATGGGTCACCAAAGTCCATACTTCGTCCAGTTCCAAGGACTCAAAATAAAAAGCCCAGGCAAGACTGCCTGGGCTTTCAGTTGATTTGGCGCGCCCGGAGAGATTCGAACTCCCGACCACCTGGTTCGTAGCCAGGTACTCTATCCAACTGAGCTACGGGCGCGTAAGCAGGGACGCGGATTATGCGGACTGAGCCAAACCTTGTCAATTTCCGCACGATTCGGAAAACGCTGGCGGAGAGAGAGGGATTCGAACCCTCGATGGAGCTTTTAACCCCATACTCCCTTAGCAGGGGAGCGCCTTCAGCCGCTCGGCCATCTCTCCGAAGAATGCCCGCGAGCGGGCATCGTGAATTGTTAAGGATACCGGTTGAAACCACCGGCGTAAAGCCCCGATTTCAAGCTTCCTGACCCGGTTGCGGCTGACTGGCCGCATGGGCGGAATCATCCTGCTCGCGTTTGATCCGCTCGTAAATTTCCTCGCGATGTACCGCAATATCCTTGGGGGCGTTGACCCCAATACGAACCTGATTACCTTTCACGCCCAGCACGGTCACGGTTACCTCGTCACCGATCATCAGCGTTTCTCCAACTCTGCGTGTCAGAATCAACATGTCAAGCTACTCCTTGTTTTCCATCAACAGCCCCCAGGGCATCTTGCGGTTTTGAACAGTCCGCGCCTGCAATTGCTCCACTTGTCCGACGGATCCAACCCCGCGAACAAGAGGCTCGCGGGTACAGGTCTGTTTTCAAGCCGCTTTTTCCAACCCGAACGCCTCGTGCAAGGCACGCACGCCCAGTTCCAGATATTTTTCGTCGATCACCACCGAAATCTTGATCTCGGAGGTCGAGATCATGCGGATGTTGATGCCTTCCTTCGCCAGCGCCTCGAACATCTTGCTGGCCACGCCGGCATGGGAGCGCATGCCGATGCCGACCAGAGAAAGCTTGGCAATCTTGCCGTCACCGGAGACCTCGCGAGCACCGAGGCGGATAGCCTGCTCATTCAGAATCTCCAGTGTCCGCTCGTAGTCGTTGCGATGTACCGTAAAGGTGAAATCGGTGGTACCGTCGCGACCGATGTTCTGGATGATCATATCAACTTCGATATTGGCAGCGGACACCGACCCCAGAATGCTAAAAGCGATGCCCGGCCGGTCGGGGACACCCTGCACGGTGAGCTTGGCCTCGTCACGGTTAAAGGCGATACCTGAAATCAGCACGTTCTCCATCTGCTTCGCCTCGTTGGCTTCCTCAAAGGTAATCAAGGTGCCCGGACCTTCCTGAAAGGAGGAGAGCACTCGTAATGGGACATTGTGTTTGCCGGCGAATTCCACCGAGCGGATTTGCAGCACCTTGGAACCCAGGCTGGCCATCTCCAACATTTCTTCGAAGGTGATGCGATCCAGCCGTCGCGCTTCGGGAACCACCCGGGGATCGGTGGTGTAAACGCCGTCCACATCGGTATAAATCTGGCACTCATCGGCTTTCAGCGCGGCGGCCAGCGCAACACCGGTGGTATCGGATCCGCCCCTGCCTAGGGTGGTGATGTTGCCGTCCTCGTCCACGCCTTGAAAGCCCGCCACCACCACCACCCGACCAGCGTCGAGATCGGCGCGGATGGAGTCGGCCTTGATGTCCTGAATGCGCGCCTTGTTATGAGCGTTGTCGGTGAGAATGCGGGCCTGACCACCGGTGTAGGAGCGCGCCGGGCAACCGCGTTTTTCCAGGGCGATGCAGAGCAGGGCAATCGTGACTTGCTCGCCGGTGGCCAACAGCACATCCAGCTCGCGCGGGCTGGGACGAGAAGTGATGTTCTTGGCCAAACCGATCAGCCGGTCCGTTTCGCCGCTCATGGCGGACACGACGACCACGACTTGATGGCCACGCTCACGCCAGTCGATGACCTTGTTCGCGACGTTTTCGATCCGTTCGGTGTTACCCACCGAGGTACCGCCGTATTTCTGTACGATAAGCCCCATGTGTCCTCAGTCCTTTCAGAAGCGAATCTGACCCACGGCGGTACGGCTGCCGGGGTCGCCGTAAGGTCGCCGATTATAACGAAAGGCTGGCCATCTCCAAATAATTCCCGTGTCGCAACGCATCAACAGCCCATCATATACATGGGCAAAAATTGCAACTTTTATGGGGCAATAAATAGAAATTAGGAGGCTGGTTATACTTGCTGGCTCCGAAGGGTGGATTTCAAGCGAGTTGGCCGCGAATCCAGTCGGGCACGGATTGCAGGGCAACATCCAGTTTCGATGGGTCGGTGCCACCCGCCTGAGCCAGATCGGGACGGCCGCCACCCTTGCCGCCCACTTGCTGGGCGACCATGTTGACCAGATCGCCGGCTTTGAGGCGGCGGGTTTCCGCCGAGGTGACACCAGCCACCAATCGCACCTTGCCATCCTCGACCGTGGCCAACACCACCGCCGCCGCCTTGAGCTGGTCCTTGTAACGATCCACCGCCTCGCGCAGGGTCTTGGCGTCCACGCCATCCAGCCGGGCGGCTAGCACCTTGACACCATCCACCTGTACCGTCTGGCCGAGCAAATCGGCGCCCTGTCCACTGGCCAGCCGGGCTTTGGCTTGCTCGACCTCCTTTTCCAGTTGCCGGATACGCTCGACCAGTTGCCGGACCTTGTCGGGAAAGTTGTCGCGGTCGCCCTTGACCAATTGCGCTACTTGCCGGGCGCGATCCTGAAGGGTGGAGACGAGATCCAGCGCCCGCTCGCCGGTAACGGCTTCGATGCGCCGTACCCCAGCGGCCACGC
>WBZV01000889.1_pt1 | contig 15430 bp, 13 predicted proteins | sample 5204221 | NCBI WGS metagenome assembly WBZV01 (sample SAMN12344360, study PRJNA552823) | activated sludge metagenome | biome: Activated sludge suspended growth; feature: Nitrification reactor; material: Wastewater; isolation source: activated sludge from nitrification reactor of wastewater...
GCACGCTGGGCTGGACCATGGCGGCGGGCACCGGGCGGCTGATGGCCGACCTGATCTCCGGCCGCGCGCCGGCGATCGACATGGAAGGGCTGACGGCCGAGCGCTACCCGCGCGCCTGGCGCGGCGCCACGCTCAGGCTTGCGCCGACTCGCGCTGCGGCTGGCTGGACAACGACGCCGGCGCCTCGCGCGGGCGCGGCAGCTTCGCGCTGACCACCTGCACCGCGGCCGCGCGCACGCGCACCTCGAAGCGCCGCAGCGGCTCGACCGGCTCGCCGTCGGCGGCCAGCGGCAGTTCGCGGTCGCTCTCGAACTGCATGGACTGGAAGGCCCAGGTGTGGATCTTGGCGTGCGGCAGGTGCGTGCCCTTGAGCAGGCGCGGCAGCATGGTCAGCGCGCCCACGCGGCCGAAGGGCCCGGCCAGCAGCAGGTCGAGCTTGCCGTCGCCGACGCGCGCGCCCGGCACGGCCGGCATGCCGCTGCCGTAGCTGCGCGTATTCAGCACCGAGGCGAAGATCGCCTCGCCGTCGTAGCGCGGCTCGCCATCCAGCGCGATGCGGATGCGGTGGGTGCGCAGCGAGGCCAGCTCGGCCATCGTCGCCCACAGGTAGCGCGGCAGGCCGTCGAGCCAGCGCGGCCCGTCGAGCGCGCGCATCGCCACCGCCGCGTCGAAGCCGGCCGCGAGGCTGGAGAAGAAGGGCACGCGCAGGCGCGGCGTGATCAGCTCGCCGACGTCCATGCGGCGCGTCGGCCCGCGCAGCGCCAGCTCCAGCGCCTGCGGCCAGGCCAGGCCGGCCACGCCCAGCGCGCGCGCGGTGTCGTTGCCGCCGCCCAGCGGCACCACGCCGAGCGCGAGGCGGTGCGTCAGCAGCACCGGCAGCATGTGGTGCAGGGTGCCGTCGCCGCCGATCAGCACCACGCGGCTGCTGCGCGGCATGCACTGCAGCGTGGCGCGCGAGCGTTCGATGCTGTCGGATTCCACCAGCGCCACGCCCGGCGCGTGCGTCGCCAGCCACTCGCGCACCGGCTGCGCCAGCGCGGTGGCCTGGCCGCCGGCGGCGCGCGGGTTGAGCAGCACCATGGTCGGCCGCTCGGGGTGGAACTCCGGGCTCACGGCGTCGGGCGGGGCGGTGGGCAGGGCCAGCATTGCCGCGCGAGCCTAGCGCAACTTTTTCACGTCCTTGTCGAGTGGCGTCACCGCGCCGCGCAAAATCGCACAACCGACCCCCGCCGCCCGGCCCTCGCCATGCTCGTCATCCACAACCCGGACCATGCCAGCCACGCCGGCCGCCAGGAGATGTTCCGCGGCCGCCTGGTGCCCTGCCACGAAGTGCCGGCGCGGCTCGACCACGTGCTGGCGGAGCTGCAGCGGCGCCGCTTAGGCCGGCTCGAGACGCCGGCGCCGGACGCCGGCCTCGACGCGCTGCTCGCACGCATCCACGCGCCGCGCTACCTGCGCTTCCTCGAGCGCGCCTGGGACGACTGGGTGGCGCTGGATCCGGCCAACGCCGCGCTCGACGCCTTGCCTTCGGTGTGGCCGGTGCGCGGCTTTCGCGCCGACGTGGAGCCCGACAACTTCGCGGCGCGCCTGGGCCTCTATTCCTTCGACGCCGGCACGCCGCTGATGGCGGGCAGCTGGCGTGCCGCGCGCAGCGGGGCGCTCACGGCGCTGCAGGCGGCGCGCGCGGTGGCTTCGGGCCGCGAACGCAGCGCCTTCGCGCTGACGCGCCCGCCCGGCCACCATGCCGGCGCCGACTTCTTCGGCGGCTACTGCTTCCTCAACAACGCCGCGCTGGCGGCGCAGGCGTTGCGCGAAGGCGGCGCGGCGCGCGTCGCGGTGCTCGACGTCGACTACCACCACGGCAATGGCACGCAAAGCATCTTCTACGAACGCGCCGACGTGCTGACGATTTCCATCCACGGCGATCCGCGCACCGAGTACCCGTTCTTCCTGGGCCATGCCGACGAGCGCGGCGCGGGTGCGGGCGAGGGCTGCAACCTCAATCTGCCGCTGCCGCGCGGCACCGGCTTCGAGCGCTGGCTGGAGGCGCTCGATGCGGCCATCGCGGCGGTGCGCGCGTTCCGGCCCGATGCGCTGGTGGTGCCGCTGGGCCTGGACACCTTCGAGGGCGACCCGATCTCCGGCTTCCACCTGAAGAGCGCCGACTACCTGCGCGTCGGCGCGCGCCTCGCGTCGCTGGAGTTGCCCACGGTGTTCAGCTTCGAGGGCGGCTATGCGGTGGCGGAGGTGGGGGTCAATGCGGTGAACGTGCTCGAGGGCTTCGAGAGCGCCTGAATCAGTCGACCCGTTCGGTGCCGCTCATCAGCGCCATGAAGCGGGCTATGCCGACGTTGCCGCCCGAAAGCGTCACGCCGACGCGCTTGCCGGCGAAGCGTTCGCGGTGCTGCATCAGCGCGGCGAGTGCGCAGGCGCCCGAGGGCTCGAGCACCAGCTTCATGCGCTCGAAGGCGAAGCGCATCGCCTCCACCACCACCGGGTCGGGCACGGTGAGCACGTCCTTCACGTGGGCCTTGATGACCTCGAAAGGGTGCTTGCCCACCGCCTGCGTCTGCTGGCCGTCGCAGATGGTGCGCGGCACCTCGATGCTGACGATCTCGCCGCGCGCGAGCGAGAGCTGCATGTCGTTGCCGCGCTCGGGCTCGGCGCCGAACACCTCGATGGCGGGCAGCAGGTGCTTGGCCGCCACCGTGCAGCCGGAGAGGAAGCCGCCGCCGCCGGCGCAGACGATCAGCGCATCGAGCGGCCCGGCGTCCTCGATCAGCTCCAGCGCCGCCGTGCCCGCGCCCGCCATCACCGGCAGGTGGTCGTAGGGCGGGATCAGCGCGGCGCCGCGCTCCTCGGTGAGGCGCTGCGCGATGGCGGCGCGGTCTTCCTTGTAGCGGTCGTAGACGATCACCTCGGCGCCGTAGCCGCGTGTCGCCGCGAGCTTGAGCGCGGGCGCGTCCTGCGGCATCACGATGGTGGCGCGGCAGCCGTGCAGCTGCGCCGCCAGCGCCACTGCCTGCGCGTGGTTGCCCGAGGAGAAGGCGACCACGCCGCGCGCGCGTTCGGCGTCGCCGAGCACGTTGACGCTGTTGTAGCCGCCACGGAACTTGAAGGCGCCCATGCGCTGCAGGTTCTCGGCCTTCATCAGCACGCGGGCGCCGAGCAGCGCGTCGAGCGTGCGCGAGGTGACGACGGGCGTGCGGTGGGCGACGCCCTTCAGGCGCTCGGCGGCGGCGGCGATCTCGGCGAACTGGAGCATGGCGTGTCTGTCTGTCCCGGGCGCGACGACTGTAGCGCGAGGGGCGGCGCTACAGTCGTCGCATGACGATGCAGGAGATCCGCTCCCCGATGGCCGCCACGGTGGTCGAGCTGGCCGTGGCCGCCGGCCAGGCCGTGCGCGCCGGCGATCTGCTCGCCGTGGTCGAGGCCATGAAGATGGAGCACGAGTTGCGCGCACCGCACGACGGCCGCGTGCTCGCGCTGCTGGCCAGGCCGGGCGAGCTGCTGGCCGAGGGCGACGCGCTGCTGCGCCTGGGCGCGGCGGAGTTGCCCGGGCAGACGGAGGTGCCGCGCGAAGCCACCATCGCGCCAGCCGCATCGCGCCCCGAACTGAACGAATTGCGCGAGCGCGAAGCCCTGCTGCGCGACGACGCGCGGCCCGAGGCGGTGGCGCGCCGCCACGCGAGCGGCCTGCGCACGGCGCGCGAGAACGTTGCCGATCTGTGCGACGAAGGCAGCTTCGTCGAGTACGGCGCCTACGCCTACGCGGCGCAGGCGAGGCGCCGCCCGGTCGAGGAGCTGATCCGCCAGACGCCGGCCGATGGCATGCTCACCGGCCTCGCCCGCGTCGAGGGCATCCGTTGCGCGGTGCTGGCCTACGACGCCACCGTGCTGGCCGGCACGCAGGGCCTGCGCAACCACCAGAAGACCGACCGGCTGCTCGGCATCGCGCACGACGAGCGCCTGCCGCTGGTGCTGTTCGCCGAGGGCGGCGGCGGGCGCCCGGGCGACACCGACATGCCCATCGTCGCCGGCCTGCACGTGCCCACCTTCGCCAGCTTCGCGCGCCTGTCGGGGCGCGTGCCGCTGCTGGGCATCGCCGCCGGCCGCTGCTTCGCCGGCAACGCCGCGCTGCTGGGCTGCTGCGATCTGATCGTCGCCACGCGCGGCAGCAACATCGGCATGGGCGGGCCGGCCATGATCGAAGGCGGTGGCCTGGGCCGCTTCGCGCCGGAAGACATCGGGCCGGCCGCCGTGCAGTCGGCCAACGGCGTGATCGACCTGCTGGTCGACGACGAGGCCGCGGCGGTGGCGGCGACGAAGCGGCTGCTGTCCCTGCTGACGGGCCGGATGGTGCACGGCGAAGCGCCCGGGGCCGAGGCGCTGCGCACGGTGCTGCCCGAGCAGCGCACGCGCAGCCACGACATGCGGCGCGTCATCGAGGGGCTGGTCGACCGCGGCAGCGCGATCGAGCTGCGCGCCGGCTTCGGCCTCGCCGTGCACACCGTGCTGGCACGCCTCGGCGGCCGGCCGATCGGCATCCTCGCCAGCAACCCGCTGCACCTGGGCGGCGCGATCGATGCCGACGCGGCCGACAAGGCGGCGCGCTTCATGCGCCTGTGCGACACACACGGCCTCGCGATGGTCTCGCTGATCGACACGCCCGGCTTCATGGTCGGGCCCGAGACGGAGGCGAGGGCGCAGGTGCGGCACGTCAGCCGCATGTTCGTCGCCGCGGCGCAGCTGCGCGTGCCCTTCCTCGCGCTGGTGCTGCGCAAGGCCTACGGCCTGGGCGCGATGGCGATGGCCGCCGGCGGCTTTCACGCCCCGCTGGCCACCGCCGCCTGGCCGAGCGGCGAGTTCGGTGCGATGGGGCTGGAAGGCGCGGTGCGCCTGGGCTACCGCAAGGAACTCGAGGCCCTGCCCGAAGGCGAGGCGAGAGAGGCACGCTTTCGCGAACTGCTCGCGCGCCAGGTGGCCGAAGGCCGCGCGCTCAACATGGCGGCGACGCTGGAGATCGATACTGTCATCGACCCGGCGCACACGCGCGAATGGCTGCTGCGCCAGCTCGACGGCGCGGTCGCGCGCGAGCGCAGCGGCGCGGGACTGGACCCGTGGTGAGGACACATGACTGCTTCGAACGAATCCGCCAGCAAGCCGCCGCGCCCCGCGGCCACCGTGGTGGTGGTGCGCGACGCGCCGCTGGGGATCGAGGTGCTGCTGCTGCGCCGCGCCGAGCGTGGTGACCACAACAGCGGCGCCTGGGTATTCCCCGGAGGGCTGGTGGATGCGGCCGACCGCAGCGCGCAAGCCTGCTGTCGCGGCGTCGAGCCGGCGGCTGCTGATGCACGCCTCGGCGTGGCCGCCCATGCGCTCGACTACTGGGCCGCGGCCATGCGCGAGTGCTTCGAGGAAGCCGGGCTGCTCTACGCCCGCGAAGCCGACGGCCGGCCGCTCGTGCTCGATGCCGAGCGCGCCGCTCGCCTGGACGCCTGGCGCGGCCCGCTGCAGCGCGGCGAACGATCGCTGGCGGCGCTGTGCCACGAGGAGGGCCTGAGCCTCGCCGCCGACGAACTGGTCTATTTCAGCCACTGGGTCACGCCGCCGGTGCGCGCCAAGCGTTTCGACACGCGCTTCTTCGTCGCGCGCGCGCCGCAAGGGCAGCAGTCGGTGCACGACGACGGCGAACTCGTCGAGCAGTTGTGGGTCAGCCCGACCGCCGCGCTGACGCGCACCGAGCCGCTCAAGCTGATGACGCCCACGCTGAAGACGCTGGAGGCGATCGCGCGCTTTGCCAACGTCGACGCGCTGCTCGCCTGGGCGCGCGCGCCGCGCACGGTGCCGCTGATCCAGCCGCAGATCGGCAACGGCCGCGAGGGCGTGCGCCCGGTCACGCCCGACGAGCCGGCCTATGCCGAGCTGAAGCGGCTCGACCCCGAGTGCCACGGCAACTTCTCCTACGAGATCCACCCGGCCGTGCCGGTGCGCCTGTCGCCGCGCGTGATCCGCGTCACCGCGCACAACGGCAGCGTGATGACCGGCCCGGGCACCAACAGCTACTTGGTCGGCGGCGGCCCGCGCAACGAGTGGGCGGTGATCGACCCGGGCCCGGCCGAGGCGGTGCACATCGATGCCATCCTCGCCGCCGCGCCGGGCGCGATCCGCTGGATCTTCGCCACCCACACCCACCTCGACCATTCACCCGGCTGCGCGCTGCTCGCGGCGCGCAGCGGTGCCACGGTGCACGGCCGCATCGCCGACCACCCCGAATGGCAGGACGCGAGCTTCGCGCCCGAGGTGCTGCTCAAAGGCGGCGAACGCTTCGTGCTCGACGAAGGCGTGACGCTGAGCGCGATCCACACGCCCGGCCACGCCTCCAACCACCTGTGCTACCGGCTCGAGGAGGAGAAGACGCTCTTCACCGGCGACCACGTGATGCAGCTCAGCACGGTGGTGATCAACCCGCCCGACGGCGACATGGCGGCCTACATCGCCTCGCTGCGCGCGCTCGCCGAGCAGGATCTCGACTGGCTCGCGCCCGGCCACGGCTTCCTCATCGAGCAGCCGCGCGCCGCCTTCGAGAAGATCATCGCGCATCGCCTCGCGCGCGAGGCCAAGGTGGTGGACGCCCTGCGCGACCTGGGTGACGACGAGGCGGCGCTGCTCGCGCGCGTCTATGCCGACGTGCCCGAGCGCATGCACCCGATGGCGCTGCGCTCGCTGCGCGCGCACCTGATCAAGCTGCGCGCACAGGGACCGGGGTAGCCCCCGGGCCCGCCCTCAGGCGCGCTCGAAGATCGCCGCGATGCCCTGGCCGCCGCCGATGCACATGGTCACCAGCGCATAACGCCCGCCGACGCGCTGCAGCTCGTAGAGCGCCTTGGTGGTGATGATCGCGCCGGTGGCGCCGATCGGGTGGCCGAGCGAGATGCCCGAGCCGTTCGGGTTGACCTTGGCGGGGTCGAGCCCGAGTTCCTTGACCACCGCGCAGGCCTGCGCCGCGAAGGCTTCGTTGGACTCGATCACGTCGAGGTCGCTCACCTTCAGCCCGGCCTTGGCCAGCGCCAGCTTCGTCGCCGGCACCGGGCCGATGCCCATGATGGTCGGCTCGACGCCGGCGTGCGCATAGCTCACCAGACGCGCGATCGGCTTGAGATTGCCGGCCTTCACCGCCTCGGCGCTGGCCAGCACCACCGCACCGGCGCCGTCGTTGATGCCGCTGGCGTTGCCGGCCGTCACCGCGCCATCCTTCTTGAAGGCGGCGCGCATCTTGGCCAGCGTCTCCATCGTGGTGCCGGGCTTGACGTGCTCGTCGGTGTCGAAGCTCACGTCGCCCTTCTTGGAGGCGATCACCACCGGCACGATCTGGCTCTTGAAGCGGCCTTCGGCGATGGCGGCGGCGGCGCGGCGCTGGCTCTCCACGGCGAGTTCGTCCATCTGCGTGCGGCTGATGCCGAACTGCTCGCCGACGTTCTCGGCGGTGATGCCCATGTGGATCTTGTGGAAGGGGTCGTGCAGCGCGCCGACCACGAAGTCGAGCATGGGCGAGTCACCCATGCGCGCGCCCCAGCGCGCCTGCGGCAGCAGGTAGGCGCCGCGGCTCATCGATTCGGCGCCGGCGCCGACGGCGACTTCGCAATCGCCCAGCAGGATGGCCTGCGAGGCCGAGACGATGGCCTGCAGGCCCGAGCCGCACAGGCGGTTGACGTTGAAGGCCGGCGTCTCCTTCGGCAGGCCGGCGTTGACCGCGGCGACGCGGCTGAGGTAGGCGTCGCGCGGCTCGGTGGGAATCACCGTGCCCATCGCCAGGTGGCCGACGCTCGCCGCGGCGGCGCCGCTGCGCTCCAGTGCGGTCTTCACCGCGAGGGTGGCCAGGTCGGCCAGGGGAACGTCCTTCAGCGCGCCGCCGAAGGTGCCGATCGCGGTGCGTGCAGCACCGACCACAAAGACGTCGCGGGGCAGGGCCATGGGGTGTCTCCTCGGAAGTGGAATGGCGTCAAGTTACGCCGCTAGCGATACAGGCGCCTTACAGCTCAGCCGCCCGACAGCGCCTGCGCGTCGTCGGCGCGTGCGGCATCGAGGTGGGCCGTGCTGTCGACCAGGCTGGCGCGCAGCGGGCGGCCTTCGACCACGGTCAGCGAGGTATTGCCGATGCGCGCTGGCAGCGGTGCATTCTCCGGCCGGACGATGCCGGTTTCGAACAGGCGCCGGATCACCAGGCCGTGCGTGACCAGCGCCAGTGCGCCCGGCAGTTCGGCGGCGGCCGCCTCGGCCTGAACCCAGGCGCGCGCGATGCGTTCGTCGAAGGCCCGGGCCGATTCGCCGCCCGGCGGCGCTTCGAGGGCGGCCAGCGGGTCGAATCCCAGGCTGTCGTAGGGCTGCCCGCGCCAGTCGCCGAAGTTGCGCTCCTGCAGCAGGGGCTCGGCGCGGATGGCGCGGCCGCCGGCGATGACCGCGGCGGTTTGCCAGGCGCGCGGCAGGTCGCTGGACCAGACGGCCGCGATCGGCTCGCCGGCCAGGCGGCGCGCCAATGCAGCGGCCTGCGCGAGGCCGCGTTCGCTGAGCGGGGTGTCGGGGGGTTGGAGGATGCGCGCTGCGTTGAGCGCGGTCTCGCCGTGGCGGATCAGCAGCAGCCGCATCGGCCGCTGCGCGTCAGCGCTGGATGCGCGCCGGAGCCGGCTGCAGCTGCGAATCGAGCACGCGGCGGATCTGCTCGAAGCCCGCGACGGCGATCACGAAGGGAAGCACGACCAGCGCCACGGCGCCAGCGGCCAGGAAGATCGGCAGCGTCACGAGCAGCAGCAGCAGCGTGGCCAGATGCCGCCAGCCGAAACCCGCAGCGCCGAGCTCGCCCGTTTGCGGGCCGAAGACTGGAAGGTGTTTGCGCATGGACGGACTTTCGGAAAGTCGATGCGCAAACCTTAGCGCCACTACACCCCCCGAACAAGGGGGTAGATGCCCTGTATTTGTTTCGGGGCGTTGACAAGTTCCGAAAATCACTTGTGACGTGACTCTCACATGCTGCGCCGGTACTGCCCGCCCACCTCGAACAAGGCGCCGGTGATCTGCCCCAGCGAGCAGACCCGCACCGCCTGCATCAGCACCTCGAAGACGTTGCGGTTGGCGATGACGGCCTGCTGCAGCCGCTGCAGCATCGCCGGCGCCTCGGCCGCGTGACGGGCGTGGAAGTCGGCCAGGCGCGTCAGCTGGCTCTGCTTCTCGGCTTCCGTCGAGCGGGCCAGCTCCAGCGTCGTCGGTACCGGGTCGCCATGCGGGTTGCGGAACGCATTCACGCCGATGATGGGGTACTCGCCGGTGTGCTTGAGCATCTCGTAGTGCATCGACTCTTCCTGGATCTTGCTGCGCTGGTAGCCGGTCTCCATCGCGCCCAGCACACCGCCGCGCTCGGCGATCTTCTCGAACTCGGCCAGCACCGCTTCTTCCACCAGCTCGGTCAGCTCGTCGATGACGAAGGCGCCCTGGTTGGGGTTCTCGTTCCTGGCCAGCCCCCACTCGCGGTTGATGATCAGCTGGATCGCCATCGCGCGGCGCACGCTCTCCTCGGTCGGCGTCGTGATCGCCTCGTCGTAGGCGTTGGTGTGCAGCGAGTTGCAGTTGTCGTAGATCGCGATCAGCGCCTGCAGCGTGGTGCGGATGTCGTTGAAGGCGATCTCCTGCGCGTGCAGGCTTCTTCCGCTGGTCTGGATGTGGTACTTCAGCTTCTGGCTGCGCTCGTTGGCGCAGTAGCGATCGCGCATCGCCGTGGCCCAGATGCGCCGCGCCACGCGGCCCAGCACGGTGTACTCCGGGTCCATGCCGTTGCTGAAGAAGAAGGAGAGGTTGGGCGCGAAGTCGTCGATGTGCATGCCGCGCGCCAGGTACGCCTCCACGAAGGTGAAGCCGTTGCTGAGCGTGAAGGCGAGCTGGCTGATCGGGTTCGCGCCCGCCTCGGCGATGTGATAACCCGAGATCGACACGGAGTAGAAGTTGCGCACGCCGTGGTGCACGAAATACTCGGCGATGTCGCCCATCACCTTCAGGCTGAACTCGGTGGAGAAGATGCAGGTGTTCTGGCCCTGGTCTTCCTTGAGGATGTCGGCCTGCACCGTGCCGCGCACGTTGGCCAGCGTCCACTCGCGGATCTTGGCGGCCTCGTCGTCGGTCGGCTGGCGGCCGTTGTCGGCGGCGAACTTCTCCAGCTGCTGGTCGATCGCGGCGTTCATGAACATCGCCAGGATGCTCGGCGCCGGGCCGTTGATGGTCATGCTCACCGAGGTGGCGGCGTCGCACAGGTCGAAGCCCGAATACAGCACCTTCAGGTCGTCGAGCGTGGCGATGCTCACCCCCGAGTTGCCGACCTTGCCGTAGATGTCGGGCCGCGGATCCGGGTCGTTGCCGTACAGCGTGACCGAGTCGAAGGCAGTCGACAGGCGCTTGGCCGGCATGCCTTCGCTGACCAGCTTGAAGCGCCGGTTGGTGCGGAAGGCGTCGCCCTCGCCGGCGAACATGCGCGTCGGATCCTCGTTCTCGCGCTTGAAGGCGAAGGTGCCGGCGGTGTAGGGGAAGCTGCCCGGCACGTTCTCCAGCATCAGCCACTTGAGCAGCTCGCCGTGGTCTTCGTACTGCGGCAGCGCCACCTTGCGGATCTTGTTGCCCGACAGCGTGGTGTGCACGAGGCCGGTGCGGATCTCCTTGTCGCGGATCTTCACCACATACTCGTCGCCGGCGTAGGCGCGCTGCATGTCGGGCCACATGGCGAGCAGCTTCCTGGCGCGCGGATCGAGCCGCGCCTCGCGCGCCTCGGCGAGCTTGAGCACGGTGCTGCGGGCGCCGTCGCGCGTGGCGTCGTCCTCGCGCAGCATGCGTGCACTCTCGCGCAACTGCTGCACCTCGCGCGCCAGCTTGGCCTGCTCGCGCGCCTGGCGCTTGTAGCTGCGCACGGTGTCGGCGATGTCGGCCAGGTAGCGCACGCGTGCGCCCGGCACGATCGGCGTCTGGTGGGTGCTGTGGCGCGTGGCCACCGTGGGCAGGCGGCCCTTCTTCAGGTTCAGGCCGAGCGCGGCCAGGCGCGGCTTCAAGGCCTGGTAGAGCGCGGTCACGCCGTCGTCGTTGAAACGGCTGGCCATGGTACCGAAGACCGGCATCGCTTCAGGCGGCGTCTTGAAGGCCTCCTTGTTGCGCTGCACCTGCTTGGCGACGTCGCGCAGCGCGTCGAGCGCGCCCTTGCGGTCGAACTTGTTGATGGCCACGAACTCGGCGAAGTCCAGCATGTCGATCTTCTCGAGCTGGCTGGCGGCGCCGAACTCGGGCGTCATCACGTACAGCGGCACGTCCACCAGCGGCACGATGGCCGCGTCGCCCTGGCCGATGCCGGAGGTCTCGACGACGATCAGGTCGAAGCCGGCCGCCTTGGCCGCGGCGATCACGTCGGGCAGCGCCTGGCTGATCTCTTGGCGCGAGTCGCGCGTGGCGAGGCTGCGCATGAAGACGCGCTGGCCATGCTGCCACGGCCCGATGGCGTTCATGCGGATGCGGTCGCCGAGCAGGGCGCCGCCGCTCTTGCGCCGCGAGGGGTCGATGCTGATGACGGCCACGCGCAGGGCATCGTCCTGGTCGAGCCGCAGGCGGCGGATCAGCTCGTCGGTCAGCGAGCTCTTGCCGGCGCCGCCGGTGCCGGTGATGCCGAGCACGGGGATCTTGCTGGCCTTGGCGCCTTCGTGCAGCGCGCGCTTCAGCGCCTCGCTCGCCTTGCCGTTGTCCAGCGCGGTGATGAGCTGCGCCAGCGCGCGCCAGGCCGGCTCGGTGTGGCCGCGCAAGGCCGCGAGGTCGGTGGGCGCGTGCGGCGACAGGTCGACGTCGCTCCTCATCACCATCTCGCCGATCATGCCCGCGAGGCCCATGCGCTGGCCGTCCTCGGGGCTGTAGATGCGCGCCACGCCGTAGGCCTGCAACTCGGCGATCTCGGCCGGCACGATCACGCCGCCGCCGCCGCCGAACACCTGGATGTGCGCGCCGCCGCGCGCGCGCAGCAGGTCGACCATGTACTTGAAGTACTCGACGTGGCCGCCCTGGTAGCTGCTCAGCGCGATGCCCTGCGCGTCTTCCTGCAGCGCCGCCGTCACCACCTCGTCGACCGAGCGGTTGTGCCCGAGGTGGATCACCTCCGCGCCCATGCCCTGCAGGATGCGCCGCATGATGTTGATCGCGGCGTCGTGCCCGTCGAACAGGCTCGCCGCGGTGACGAAGCGCACCTTGTTCGTCGGGCGGTAGGCGGCCAGCGCCTGGTATTCGGCGGATAGATCGGTCACGGGCTGTCTCCGTTGAATGTCATTCGACGCGCAGGTTGGCCAGCTCCGGGCTGCCCGGCGGGTAGCGCAGCTTCAGGCCTTCGAGCGTCTGCACGATCGCGCGCGCGATCATCAGGTTGCGGTGGGTCTTGGAATCGGCCGGCACGATGGTCCAGGGCGCCCAGGGCGTGCCGGTGGCGGCGATGGCGCTTTCGTAGGCCTGCTGGTAGGCGTCCCACTGCTTGCGCACCTCCAGGTCGCCGGCGGCGAACTTCCAGTGCTTGGTCGGGTCGTCGAGCCGCTCCTGCAGGCGCACGCGCTGCTCGTCCTTGGAGATGTGCAGCAGAAACTTGCAGATCACCGTGCCGTTCTCGGTGAGCAGACGCTCGAAGGCGTTGATCTGCTCGTAGCGCTGGCGCGTCTGCTCGGGCGTGATCCAGCCGTTCACCGCCGGCACCAGCACGTCTTCGTAGTGGCTGCGGTTGAAGATGACGATCTCGCCTTCGGCCGGCACCTTCTGGTGGATGCGCCAGAGGTAATCGTGGGCGCGCTCGTCGGGCGTGGGCGCCTTCCAGCCCACGGCGTGCACGCCCAGAGCGCTGGTCTGGCCGAATACGCCGCGGATCGTGCCGTCCTTGCCGGCGGTGTCCGTGCCCTGCAGCACCACCAGCAGCTTGAAGCGGCGGTCGGCGTAGAAGAGATCCTGCAGTTGGTCGACGCGCGTGGCCAGCGTCGCCACCTTCGCCTTGTCGCGCGCCTTGTTGCCGCTCGAGAAGGGCTTGGCGGCCGGATCGAAGCGAGCCAGCGCGAAGCGCTTGCCGCCCTTGCCGCCGGTGCCGGCGCTGCGGTGCTGGAAGTCGGAAAGCGCGGGCGCGGAGCGGGCCATGGATCGCCTCGATGCTGACGAAGGGGTAATTGACGTATACGTCAATTAGGGCAGTGTAGCGCGCAGTGCCCTGCGCGAGGCTGACGGCCGCCGCGCGCCGCCCCGGGGTTTCCCCGTGGCGTCCGCATGTGACGCGGGTCACGTTCGCACAGGGGTTTGGCGGCACAATCGCGCCGGTTGGGAACAGAGAGCAGGCGCCACGACGCCGCGGGTGGAGCGAACCCCTTGGTCACAGGCAACGCACCGATCAAGACACCGGACGGCCAGGCCGAGCTGGCGACGCGTGCGCGCCAGCTGAGCCAGCGCCACCGCACGGTGCTCCTGCTCGTCAACGGCCGGCGCACCGAGGAGCAGGTCAAGCGCCTCGCCGAGCAGGCCGGCGTGCCGCCCACCTGCTACGACGACCTGATGCAGATGGGCCTGATCATGCGGCCGCTGCCGACGATGCCGATCGAGGTGGCGCCCTATCCCGCCCTGCCGCCGTCCGTCGACCTGCCGCTGCCCGATCTCGACCACGAGCCGCCGCTGCCGCCCTCGGGCCCGCTGGCGCCGGCCTCGACCCTGAACGGCGACCTGGGCGCCTACGAGCCCTGGGCGCGCGTCGAGACCGACTACTCCGACCTCGGCGACCTCGATGGCGGCCTGGAGCAGGCGCGCGACCTGCTCATCCGCGCCGTGCGCGCCGACGCGCCGGTGGCCGGCTCGCTGACGCTGATGCGCCTGCGCCGCGCGCGCAACCGCGAAGACCTGCTGGGCCTGCTCGACGAAGTCGGGCAGCGGCTCGTGCGGCCGGCCCGCGAGGTCGAGACCGCGCGCCTGATCCGCCGCGTGCGACGGCTGATCGACGCCTCCGCCGATTCCTCCCTGTCCGGCTTCTGAACCGGTTCGGCGCATGAGCTTTCTCGCCATCGACGTGGGCAACACGCGCCTGAAGTGGGCGCAGTACGCCTCGCCGCAGCCCGGTGCCGGGTTGATCGCCCACGGCGCGGTCTTCCTCGAGACCATCGACACCCTGGCCGACACCGACTGGAAGGGCCTCGCGCCGCCGGCCAGCATGCTCGGCTGCGTGGTCGCCGGCGAGGGCGTCAAGCGCCGTGTCGAGGAGCAGCTCGAGCTGTGGGATCTGGAGCCGCGCTGGGTGGTTTCCGCGCGCGAAGCCTGCGGCATCAGCAACGGCTACGACCACCCCAACCGGCTCGGCGTCGATCGCTGGGTGGCGATGATCGGTGCCTGGCACCGCGTGCTCGCCCTGGGCCGGGCGCGGCCGGTGCTGGTGGTGATGGTGGGCACGGCGGTCACGGTGGACGCGGTCGATGCCCACGGGCGTTTCCTCGGCGGGCTGATCCTGCCCGGCTTCGGCCTGATGCTGCGTGCCCTCGAGATGGGCACGGCGGGCCTGAAGGCACCCACCGGCGAGGCGGTGGACTTTCCCACCAACACCAGCGACGCGCTGATGAGCGGCGGCGCCGACGCGCTGGCCGGCGCGGTCGAGCGCATGTACCGCAAGCTGCGCCAGCGCTGCGGCGAGGAGCCGGCGCTGCTGATGAGCGGCGGCGCCGCGGTGAAGCTCGCGCCCATCACCGAGCTGCCCTTCGAAACGGTCGACACGCTGATCTTCGACGGCCTGCTGCAGCTGCAGTCGCACCGCCTGGCGCTCTAGGGCGGCTCAGCGCCGGCGCAACTCCTCGCGCAGGCTTTCCAGCTCCGCGTGCAGCGCCTTCACCTGCCGGTGCAGGTCATGCAGGATCTCGCGCTCCATGCGCCGCTCCTGCGACTCGACGAAAGTCGCCGCGATGGCGGCGGTGACGAAGGAGAGCACGCCAAAGCCCAGCAGCACGACGAACACCGAGAACACGCGCGAGGCGTGCGTGCTCGGGATCAGGTCGCCGTAGCCGAGCGTCGAGGCCGTCACGAAAGCCAGCCACAGGCCGTCGGACAAGGTCGGCGTGTGCGGCTCGATCCACCAGTACACGAGGCCGCAGCCCATCAGCACGATGCCCGCGACACCGAGCTGCAGCCCCAGCCGGCGCAGGATCGGCCAGCGCTGCAAGGGTGAACCGACACGTTGCCAGAGGGAGGCCATGGCGCGAGCCTAGGGCGTCGCGGCGCGCGCCGGATTGAGCCTGGGCAAGCCGGTGCTCGGGCTCAGAAGGTGTGAACGAACCTCGCGCCTGAACCGTTGAGCAGCGCATGAGCGCTGCCACGGTTGGAGACGGAGGTGAACAGGCCCAGGTGGGTCTGTTCGGTGAAG
>WBZV01000896.1_pt1 | contig 15348 bp, 12 predicted proteins | sample 5204221 | NCBI WGS metagenome assembly WBZV01 (sample SAMN12344360, study PRJNA552823) | activated sludge metagenome | biome: Activated sludge suspended growth; feature: Nitrification reactor; material: Wastewater; isolation source: activated sludge from nitrification reactor of wastewater...
TGAAGACACCCATGCAGAAAACGGTCAATACGGGTCTGGATGCGGCTGATTTTTTTTCACCTGAAATCGAAATCATCAACGGGCAACTGGCGGAGGCAACGTCGTATGACATGATGCTTGAAATTGACTCCGGGTTTATCGACAAAAACATTGCTGGAGGTATTGCCGATACAGAACCGATCGATCAGGTCGCTATCCGGATGCTCGATCCGCTCGCCAAAAACAGCCTGCCCGAGTGGGCTTCCATGGCTTGCCTGAGTCTGCGGCAGTTTGAACGCAGCTTCACCACCCGCGTGGGTATTTCGCCGAAAATGTACCTGCGGATCGTGCGATTTGAGTATGCCCTGAAAATCAAAAACCAATCGCCTGAAAAAAGCTGGTCCGACATCGCCTTTGAATGCGATTACAACGATTCCTCCCACCTGTTGCGGGAATTCCGGCAGTTCGCCGACTTTCCGCCGGGCACGCTGTTGCAAAAGGAAACCAGCGGATACGGCGATTATCCCACCGGATAAAGAATGTCGTTTTTTTCCTAAAAGCGGATGGCAAACCCTCCTTAGGTTTGTGGTGCAAATCAATGTTTGTATAAGAGATAATTTTTTCCACGCAGGGCCCTGAAGATTGCCGGCAGGCGAAAGCATTGGTTCTCCGTTTACCGCAACTGCTATGGCCAAAGCCAACCGACAACGCAACTGCAGGCCGGGGCAAGGCATTCTCTTTGTCTGGTTGAAATCAGGTTTTCCCCAAGCCGCTTCATCCATTTATTTTATGAAAACAAGAAAGTATGAAAACAAAGGTTGACAGCCCGGGAGTATTAGTGGCGCCGCCACTTTTTTACGTCGCTATTTTTTTTGACTCTGTTTTTCTTCAACGCCGGGCGCCGCTTCCAAACGATTTTTTCCAGACAAACGGCTGCTTTGTTTGTGGAATTGCCTTTGTCCTGATCGCCCTGACCCTTTTGCTGCCGGCCTTATTCCGTTTTTACCAAACGCGAAACACGCTTATCACGATCAAACCGGCCAACTCCCTGCAAACCTCCGGCATTTATGGCATCACACGGAACCCGATGTACCTGGGCCTGCTCGTGCTGTACACCGGTATTGCTTTCTTAAAGGGCAACTTGTGGACCTTTGCCGGCATTCCTGTGGTGGTGCTGGTGATTACTATGCTGGTCATTTTACCGGAAGAAAAGTATCTGTACAGGGCTTTTGGAAAGGATTATTCCGGATATAAAAGCAGGGTAAGGCGCTGGTTGTAATGCGGCGGATAATTCCGCCCGGAAGAAGCAGCGGAAATGCGCAGGGACCATGAGGGCAAAACCTGGTTGCCGGCGCCAATGTCTGCCGGCAAGCGTATAGCCTACCTGGGTGTCTTTCAAAACGCCTGTTTTGTAGTGGAGAACAATGCTGCGCGTCTACCGGTCGGAGGACAGCGGCACCAGCTTCGATGCCGAGCACGAAATTACCGCCGATAATGATAGGTATTATGGCGACGCTTTTGTCGCTATTGATGTTCAAATTAGAAAACTTTGCCGGAATCTGACAACGATTGATTTTTATCCTTTCATTTAGATGGGGTGCAGCTCCCATCCAGATGGAGTTTGTGGGCTGTTATTTTATGGCACGGAACTTTTAACTTATTTACTACCAGCGACTTCATTAATCCGCTCTATCCCGGAATTATGAGCGCATTAGTGATTTTGACCGTATTATGGATTGCAAGAAAATATGGCAAAAATCTTGAATTTAATACGGCCCCCAATCGAGCAGGGAGAGGCAAGCCCTAAGCCCACCCCAGCCCTCTCACGCCACTCCCGAATTCTTCGGGACAGGCAGTGTGTACAGGCCTCGTACACGGCGGTTCACAGCGCAACGCCCTTTTGACGAACTTGATTGTCACTAACCACCAAAAGTGGTTCTTCGTCACTTTTGGTGGTTAGTGACACCAGCTTGCCGCTTGCTAACGGCCTTCGGCTACTTGCCCATAGGGGACTTTCACCCTCCAGTAATTTTCGGTATCTTTATACCGGATCGGATGCCCGTGTTGGGCACACAAACTGGCTGTGTGAAAATGCCTCCTAAGCGTCGGCACTTCGCACATCCAACCGTTACCTACCATAATAACGAAAAAACAATCAGTGAAAAGAAATATTTACCTACTGACAGTTTTAATGCTTTTAGCGAGTCAAAGATTGATTGGGCAGTCAAAATTTTTTGAACAACAATTGAGAGATGATTTAATATTTTATAAATCGAAACTTGAGCAGTATCATCCTAACTTGTATCTGTATAATTCAAAGGGAAATATCGACTGTTTCTTTGATAGTCTGATTCGTTCAATTGATAAACCATTAGGTGAAGCTGGTTTTTATCAAAAGATTACTTTGACAAGCAATTTAATAAGGGACGGGCATACATTGATTTTGCCGAGCAATTCATTTGTCGAGTATCATAATTCAAAAAGTAGATTTCTTCCCCTGCAAATTGGGTTATTTGAGGGACAACTGTATGTAAAAATGAACTGCACTCCATCTATTATGATTGAAGATGGAACGATCATTGATAGCATCAACGGAATATCGTCTAATAAAATAATTGAGGAATTATCAAATAGGCAAGTCAGGGATGGAAACAATCTTTCCTATGCTTATTGGATTTTAAGCGCCTACTTTCGAGAATATTACAGCTATCTTTTTGGGCATCCTGATTTTTATGCTATTTCTTACACAAAGGATAACATTTTACACACAGTCCAAGTTGCTGCTCTTTTTAAAGATAGCATTTACCATTACAGGCAAAAAAATTATCCTAAGGCGTACTCCACCAGAAACCAATCTAAAGGAGTTTATTTGGATTATGACAGTAATAAGAATATAGCAGTTCTTGTTATAAAAGATTTTCATTCAGAAATTCTAAAAAGTGAATACAGTCAAAATTTTAGAAATGAAATAAAATCAGTTTTCAAAAGTATTAATTCAATCAATCCCCAAAATTTGATTGTTGATTTAAGAGATAATCAAGGCGGTGATGTTAAAAATGGCGTTTGGCTATTATCTTACTTAATCAACCGGCCTTTTAAAGTTGTTGAAAAATATAACCGTGTGAAGAATGGCAAGATAGTTAAATGTAAAGGCCCTTCTCCGGGTTTTCATAAGCCTAATAAGAACCAATTTAAAGGTCAAATTTATGTGATGTTAAATGGTGGAAGTTTTTCTAATTCAGCAATAGTATCGTCTTGTTTAAAAGCAAATACAAATGCTATATTTATTGGGACTGAAACAGGTGGGAATCCCAATGTTTTAGCAGGAGATGCCAAAGAATTTGAATTACCCAACACGAAAATCAGAGTAGAAATACCCACTAAACAATTCATCATGACCAACTTGATGAATAATGATGGAAATGGACTAATTCCAAATTTTGAAATCGGCAATAGCATTCAAGACAATATTCAACAGAAAGACAGACAACTTGATTTCGTCATCATGTCAATAAAAGGGAACAAAAATAACGGTAGGTAATCGAGCAGGGAGAGGCAAGCCCTAAGCCCACCCCAGCCCTCTCACGCCACTCCCGAATTCTTCGGGACAGGCATTGCGTACGGACCTCGTACACGGCGGTTCACAGCGCAACGCCCTTTCGACGAACTTGATGGTAGTAGATCTTAATGGAGATTTGATAACTTGGGAATGCCGTTTTAATAACCGGCTAAAAAAACTACTTCTTTATGAAAGCGCTTGTTTACCACCCCAAAGGGCATCCGGACAAGCTGGCGTATGGCGACGCGCCGGCGCCGGTTCCGGCAGCCGATGAAGTCCTCGTCCGGGTGCATGCCGTATCAAACCGGTGATCACCCGAAGGTACCCCCTCGAACAGGCTGCCGAAGCCATGCGCTACCTGATGCAGGGGCATTCGGCGGGGAAGGTGGTGGTTCAGGTGGCGAAGGAGCGTTAGGGCGAAAGAGCGCCCTTTTTTTGGTTCTTTTTGGGGGCGAGCAAAAAAAACATACCCCGAGGCCGGGGGCAAAAACGGCAGAGGGACTGCGCCAAATAATGGTTTAGGAAAAACACTACAAGATTAGCTGGGACTACCCTTGGGGCTTATTCGGCAATAAAGGGAAGGTAATTTCCGGGATGAATGGCTTCAAAGCTGGCCTCCGGATAAGTGCCGAGCCAGAGCGCGGGCGGTTTGGGGTTGACTTTTGACCATTTGAACTCAAATCCATAGAGCCGGCCATCCCGCTCCTCCACAAAATCCACTTCTTTTTGGTCATACGTGCGCCAGAAGTAATTGTTGGAAAAAATTTTGGTGTACGCTTGTTTTTTGAGGCGTTCGGTAATCAGGTAATTTTCCCACAAGGCCCCGACGTCGTTTCGCAGCGTCAGCTCATTGAAGTTGTTGATGACGGCATTTCGAATGCCATTGTCCCAAAAATAGTATTTCGAGCCTTTGGCGATTTCCTTTCGCAGGTTCCTCGAGTAGCCGCCGAGGCGCTTGATGACAAAGACTTTTTCCAGCAGGTCGAGGTATTTTTCAACGGTGCGCGTGTTCATGCCAATGGTTTGGCCGATTTCGTGTACCGATACCAGGCTGCCGATTTGAAAAGCCAGCAGGCTCAGGATTTCGACGATTTTATTGGATTTCCGGATGCCCTCGAACAGGAGCAAGTCTTTGTAAAGGTAGCCATTGACGATGTTGTTGAGCAGGTCCCGCTTATCCGACAGCCCAATCGTGGTGACAACCTCCGGGTAGCTTCCGTAAATCAGGCGCTGCGGCAACAGCTCTTGCGTCTGAAAAGACGCTTCATTGGCGGCGAGTTCGAGTTGAGCAATCGGGTATAGTGCAAACTCCCATTTCCTTCCTACCAGCGGTTCGCCGGTCTGATTGGAAAGATCAAAGGAGGAAGATCCGGTAGCCAAAACCCGAAGCTGCGGCAAGTGGTCTACGATCAGTTTGAGGTTCAACCCAATCTTGGGCACATGCTGGGCTTCGTCCACAACGAGCAGTTGGTGTTTGCCGATATTCTGCCGGAGCGTTTCGATGCTTTGGCTGCCCAGCCAAGCCTGCGTTGCACGGTCTTCGCCCGAAAGGAAGAGGAAGGGCGCCGACTCCTTTGCAAGAATATCCCTCAACAGGGTGGTTTTGCCTACCTGCCGCGGCCCCAGCAGCAGCACGACCTTCCCGGGAACCATTCGGTGTTCAATCTGATGCTGAATAATTCGCTTAATTTTCATATCTTAATACATAAAATTTAGCATAAAATTATGTATTAATAAGATAGCAATCAATAAATTTTCTGAAAATTTGCCCTCTTTCCGCCCGCCACGCCGGGAAAATGCAACGCCTGCCCACAGGGATCGTCTTCTTCGGAATTTTCTCCGTTTCCATGTATTTATTCAATAGATTTGTTGCAACGGCCTGGAAGGTAGCTCAAAACCAGTTGCTGCCCTCCGCAGCCTTATCTTGCAGGGGGCTATGTCTTGATAAGCGCAAATGGAGTTGAGATACATGGCAGAAAGTCTTGGCGCCGGGGAACTGGCCTCCCCCTAACCCCCTCCGAAGGAGGGGGAACAGGAAAAGCCCCTGCATTTTGGAAAAACGTATAAAAATGGCATCATTTTTTTTACCAGACCCTATCAAAACCCTTGCCCACACAGTCCCCCCTCCTTTGGAGGGGGTTAGGGGGAGGCCAAAAGGCAACGACTTAAACTCAGGCTGAGTGCCAGGCAGCTAGTGGGTTCCCCCTCTTTTGGGTAGCAGGTACATCCATACCGCAGCGCCTAAAATTGGAAGGGCATTGCGCTCTCCCCCTTCAAAGGGGGAAAGTTGCTTCGTCGGGGTTTCCTACGGGTTCCGGGCGCGGCATCCCAACGTGTTTAGACCGCTTCTACTATCTACTTAAAAACCTATTTATCATGCACATACCCTCTCGTTGTCAACGGCTCCTTTTGCTCCTGTTTCTGGGTTTCGCGTTTACCGCAAAGGCCCAGGAAGGCAAGGTGGTCATCGGCGCCATGGATACCGTCGTTTCCACCATACTGAATGAGCAGCGAACCGTCTGGGTTCATGTCCCCGACGGGGGCGGGCCTGACGGTAAGAGCCGGCAGCGCTACCCGGTGCTGTATTTGCTGGACGGCGACGGGCATTTTTCCTCCGTCGTGGGCATGATGCAGCAATTGAGCAGTGTCAACGGCAATACGTTTTGCCCCAAAATGATCGTGGTGGGCATTCCGAACACCGACCGCACCAGAGACCTGACGCCGACGCACGTCGATGCCGACCCGCCTTATATGGACTCTACGTCCTCCAAAACATCGGGCGGCGGCGAAAACTTCATTGCGTTTATCGAAAAAGAACTGATGCCGCATATCGAAGCCAAATACCCTGCGGCGCCGTATAAAATGCTCATCGGGCACTCTTTCGGCGGCCTGACGGTGATGCAAACCTTTGTCCACCACACCGATCTGTTCAATGCCTACATCTGCATCGACCCGAGCATGTGGTGGGACAATCAAAAGCTGTTGCAACAAGCGCAAAAGGCGTTGGCGGAAAAAAAGTTTGAAGGAAAATCCCTGTTTCTGGGTATTGCCAATACGATGGAAGACGGCATGGATCTAAAAACGGTCGTGAAAGATACTTCTGGCGACACGAAGCATATCCGGTCCATATTGGCGTTGCAGTCGTATTTTGAGCGAAACAAGCAAAACGGCTTGAAATACCAGGGCAAATATTACCCCGACGATACCCACGGCTCCGTCCCCCTCATTACCACGTATGATGCGTTGCGCTTCTTCTTCGATTTTTTTCCTTTTACCCTCACGATGAAGGATTTTACGGATTCCACCAGCGCGCTGGCGGATAAATACCAGAACCATTTTGCCCGCCTTTCTCAAAAAATGGGGTATCCAATCCAGCCGGATGAAGGAGAAATCAATTACATGGGATATGAGTTCCTGAGACAAAAACACTATAAAAAAGCGGAAGATCTTTTCAAACTCAATGTGGCCAATCATCCCGAAAGCAGTAATGCTTACGACGCGTATGCCGATTATTTTTTAGCCCAACAGGACACGGCCAATGCGATCACCCAGTTGAAAAAAGCGCTGGCTATAGCGGAAAATGAAGGTTCGAGAAAAAAACTGGAGGCGCTTGAAGGCGGCGGGAAGGCTCCTCGCTTTCTTCGCGAAGTAAGCCTCAGCGGCAGTGGTTACGCGCTCGGTCTGCAACACGGCCAACAACTGAAAAAAGAGATCGGCGAAATCGTCGTAAAATGGAAACAAAGTGTGGAAAGCCAATTGAATCAACCGGCAGATACCATCGTGAAGGCGTTTTTTGAATACGCCCGGTTCGACGACGCCATCAAAACGTGGACGCCCGAACTCTACGAAGAAGTGCGGGGCATTGCCGACGGCTCGGGGCAGGCGTTCAACGACATCATGGTACACAACCTCCTCGACGAATTTTGGGTTTGGCAGGACGCACGCCAAAACCACCATTGCAGCGGCATCGGCGTGCCTGCCCGCGACGGCAATCCCGGCTATATTGCCCAAAACATGGACCTGGAAAGTTACACCGACGGCTATCAGGTGTTGCTCCGCCTGGCTAAAACCGACAAAACCCCCGAACAGCTCATCCTCACCTATCCGGGCTGCATGGCCACCAACGGGCTGAACGAAGCCGGCATCGGCGCCTGTATGAATACCCTGATGCAGCTCAAAGGCGCACCCACGGGCTTGCCGGTAGCCTTTATCGTACGGCGCATCCTCAACAGCACCGGCAAAAACGATGTGCTGCGCTTCATCCAGCAGGCGCCCCATGCATCGGGTCAGAATTACATCCTTGGCATCCGGGGCGAGGTCTATGATTTTGAGGCGTCCGCCAACAAGGTCGTGCGGTTCGACCCCCAAAACGCCAACGGCACCGTGTATCACACCAACCACCCGATGGCTAACGACGACCTGAAAGACTGGTACAAGTCCCCGGAAAAGGGCAACAGCGCGATCCGGCTGGCTTCAGTTCAAGAGCGCATAGCTACCCGCCCAACAATCGGGGACGCGGACATCAAGGACGCCTTGCGCGCCAAAGACGACCCGAACAACCCCGTTTGCCGGGCTTTCAACCGCTGGGGCGGCACCTTCGGCTCCGTGGTGATGACCCTCACGGGTAACCCCAAACTGGAGATTACCGCCGGACCGCCAGATGAGTCTGAGTACAAAGAGGTGCGCTTCAATTCAGAAAAACCCCTGTCTCAAGAAACCGGGTGGCGTACGATCACCGGAACGGTGGTGGATGAACATGGCGAACCCTTGATCGGCACTCAGGTTTGGGTACTTCCACGTGAAAACAACAGAGCGACAGTGACGGGCGTTGAAGGGGAGTATAGCCTGACCGTCCCGCCATCGTCTAAGGCATTGGTCTATTTTTGGGATGCAGGATATGGCGCGGATACCGTCGCATTAACGGAATCCGATACCCTCCACGTGATGCTCGTTCAAAATCAGGATTACGTGGAGGCATTGGATCGCTCAAAAAAACCATCCCAACGAACGCATTCGATTCGGGTAACCGGGGAAATACGCGGGCTTCCCAAATCCAATTTCCATCCGGTGATTCGCATCGTCGGCACAAACGCCCGGATCATTCCCGACGCGGAGGGCCGGTTTGAACTGTTTTTGCCGCCAGGAAGCGATATCCTCTCTCTGGAGGCCGAAAGCTTCACCCCCCGGCAGGTGCGGATACCCAACGTACCGCACCTACACCTGCCAACGGTCAATTTGTATAAAACAAGAAAAAGAAAAAAACAATGAAACAAACCACCCTTCTGGGCCACAGCAACCTGGCGGGGCATCAAAACAGCAAATTCGTAGAGGTAGTCGGCCTCCTTGCGAAGGAGAAAGGCGCGACCAAAGCGCAGAGATTGCCTTAGCCTGGATATTGAGCCGAAATGATGAAATTACCGCCATCCCCGGCGCCAGGAAGATTCACCGCTTCGAAGAGAATCTTGGCGCATTTAATGTGGCGTTGACTGCACGTGATCTGGCCACTATTGAAGAGCATATTCCTCATGAAACCGTTGGGGAACGGCACTACTAGTTATAAGGCGGTCATAGACAGCGTTTACCCAATGGAAGAGGCAGGAGAAACCCATTACGGTGTGGACACTGGAAGAAAAAAGGGGAATGTGGTTTTAAAAATTACTTCTTAAATTCGGTGGAGTTTTACGCTGAATTGGGTAATTTCAAATACCTTGGTTTTATAGCTGGGCTTTCAGTTCAAACAAGGAAAAAGCAAGATGAAAAAGTCTAAAATAGGCACTTTTATTCTAGTATTGTTGGGTGGATAACCGGATTGGTATTCTGGTCTCTTCTTTTGGGTTGGTTGGTACAACAATCAAAATGGAGCTTATGGGCCGTTTTTTATGGCACGGGACGTTCAATCTGTTCACAACAAGCGAATGGATAAATCCATTATTTCCAGGAATTATGAGCGGATTAGCGATATTAACCGCTTTTGGGATAGCGAGAAAATATGAAAAAACCCCAGATGAATAAGGCGCCCGTAAAGTATAAGCGATAATCCCCCCTAAACGGCGGCACTACGCTTAAACAACCCTTAATAAATTCAAATCATGAAAGAAATTAACACAATTAACCTCTTGGAAAAGTTCTCCCTGTTTGAAAAACACTGGACTCCGCACATCATTGGAGAACTTAATAATCAATACGTAAAACTTGCAAAACTAAAAGGGGAGTTTATCTGGCATAGTCACGACGAAGAAGATGAGTTGTTTATGATTTTCAAAGGCTCCCTTTATATGGACTTTCGAGACGGAAGAACATTAGAGATAAAAGAGGGAGAGATATTAATTGTACCAAAAGGCGTAGAACATAAGCCTTATACTAATGGCGAAGAAGTTTATTGCTTGCTTTTTGAACCGAAAGCGACGTTACATACAGGAAATGTGGATAGCGAAATGACCGTAAAAGAATTGAGCTGGATTTGAAAAGAACCGTTACCAGGGCAAAGCCGCACACGGCGGCTAAACCCCAACCCGCATAGCCAACGCCCGCCGCCACATCGCCAATGCGGGAGTTAGCTGCAACATAAAAACGATGAAATACATACAAAAGAAATATAATTTATTCATCCCGGTCATAGAAAAATTTATTTCAGGAATTAATTCATTTTCTGATATAAGTATAAATGACAAGCTGGAAATACTTTTGAGCTTGGAAAGTATTGGGATTTTAACTCCAAGTATTAAAAAGAAAGTTGAGTTCATTTCCAAGTTGGACATAAATGATCTAAACATCGTTAATCAATTAACGCGGCAATTAATATTAATAAAATACGATATCGAAAAAGAAGAAAGAAAAAATTTCTTGAATTACTGGATACTGGAAGGCAATCACAAAAAAGAGGATTTAATCACCATATCTTGGATATTTGGATTAGGCGTTGAAGATAAGGCAAATTTAGATGAAAAATGGATGAAATACTTTAAGGACTTTTTTATTAAAACATCGAAAACATTAAAATCAATCACCGCCAAGTCATGGATGCCTAATTATCTGGAGAAACTAGGGTTTAATGACATTTCAGAAAAAATTATTGCCTCGATTTTGGCCTCAAGAGAGAATAACGGTAGTTGGGACGGCAACTTTGAAAAAACCATTAGAGTCGCTTACGCTTTAAGTACTTCAAATTATTGCAAGCCAATCGAAATGCAAAAAACGCTGAGTTATATTGAAAATAAGCTAGATAGAATACCTCAATTAACATTTAAGAATTCCTCTTTGATATTAAAATTATTTTTCAGATTTGGCCGATTTGAAGATGATCTAAAGCAGTACATATTAAACCAAATACAATTTGATTCGAATTTAATAATGCAAAAGGATTTGAAACAACTTTTGCTTGAAGGGGACATCAAGAAGGCTATAACAGAAGTAAAATCCCATTGTAATGGCAGCCCTAATTTGGAGAATGAATTAATTTTGATTGCCAGCAGAATGAATAATATTGAGGAATTCAATAGGCTAGGCATTATAACCTATGAAGATTATAATTCCCAGAGAAATAGAATTATTTTTAGTTTACTTGAATTTATTGATAAAAACTTTAGCGGCAGCTAACCGGATGCCCTAGTGAAAGCTCCCCCGAAAACCGGCATCAATAAAAGTATGTCATTGCGTCTGTTTTCAGGTGAAGGATTCATCCTTTATTTGTGCCCGTTTTAGGGGAAACATTCAGTCCACGTACCGCGTCTGCACCTGCCAACGGTCAACTTGTATAAAACAGGAAAAAGAAAAAAACAATGAAACAAACCACCCTTCTGGGCCACAGCAACCTTGTTGTGAACCGCATGGGCCTCGGCTGCATGGGCATGTCGGAATTTTATGGGTCTTTTGATGAGGAAGAATCAATTAAAACGCTGCACAAAGCCATTGACCTGGGGGTCAACTTTTTTGACACGGCCGATATGTACGGCTGGGGGGCGAATGAACGGCTGTTGGGAAAAGCCTTTAAAGGGCGCTGGGATGAGGTGGTTTTAGCCACCAAGTTTGCGGTGATGCGCGGACCCAATGGCGAATTTCTGGGACTCAACGGATCACCGGCATACATCCGGCAGGCTTGTGAAAAAAGCCTTCAAACCTTGGGCGTCGAGGCCATTGACCTATACTACATGCACCGGCAAGATCCCCGGGTTGAGATTGAAGAGATTGTGGGCGCCATGTCGGATTTGGTCAAAGAAGGGAAAGTGAAATATATTGGCCTTTCAGAGGTTAGCCCCGAAACACTTCGCCGTGCCCATGCCGTTCACCCCATTTCAGCCCTTCAAACAGAGTATTCTTTGTGGAGCCGTGAACCGGAGCAAGAACTTTTTGACGTGTGCAAAGAACTCGGCATAACCTTTGTAGCCTATAGCCCATTGGGTCGCGGCTTCCTGACAGGGGCAATTAAAAGTCGCGCTGATTTTGAAAAAGGCGATTTCCGTCTCGGAAACCCCCGCTTTACGGAGGAGGCTATGCAGAAAAACAGCCAATTCGTGGAGGTAGTCGGCCTCCTTGCGAAGGAAAAAGGCGCGACCAAAGCGCAGATTGCCTTAGCCTGGATATTGAGCCGAAATGATGAAATTACCGCCATCCCCGGCACCAGGAAGATTCACCGCCTCGAAGAAAACCTTGGCGCATTTAATGTGGCGTTGACTGCACGTGATCTGGCCACTATTGAAGAACATATTCCTCATGAAACCGTTGGAAAACGGTACTAACAGGCCCGATACAGAGGGTGGCCGGGTTGCTCCGGGTGAGCAAACATTTGACAAGGGATTTTCTGGCATTGGAAGCATTGACCTGAAATAGAAACTACCCGGTAAAATGGAAATTGATAACTTGGGAATGCGTTTTAAGGACCGGCTAAATAATGTACCCATGAAGTACCTGATTATCCTTTCTGTTAGTCTTTTTACCTCCCTGAATGTAATCAGCCAAACCGTTGACCAGCAGGTGGATAGTTTGTTGCGGCTCATGACCCTCGAAGAGAAAGTAGGCCAAATGACGCAAGTAGAAAGAGGCGCTTTGGTAACGCTTGGGCACATCTCCAGTTATGGTATTGGATCCATTTTGAGTGGCGGCGGCTCTTCGCCTTCCTCAAATACGGTGACAGGATGGGCAAATATGTATGATCTATTTCAGCGCAAGGCATTGGAGAGCAGGTTAGGGATTCCATTGATCTACGGGATTGATGCCGTACATGGACACAACAATGTCTACGGCGCCGTTATTTTCCCCCACAATATTGGTATGGGATGTACCTGGAATCCGGCGTTGATAGAAGCGGCCAATAAAATAGTCGCTAAAGAAGTAGCCGCTACCGGTATCGACTGGACATTTGCCCCCTGTATTGCCGTGCCGCGAAACGAGCGATGGGGCAGAACCTATGAAGGGTTTGGCGAAACGGCAGAAATCCAAAAAATCATGGCCCGGGCATCCGTTGTCGGGTTACAGGGAACTGATTTAGGGGCAAATGAAACCATCCTGGCTTGCGCAAAGCATTTCGTTGGCGATGGAGGAACGACCAATGGAGGCGATCAGGGAAATACGTTGGTTAGCGAGCAAGAACTCCGGTCGGTTCATATGGACGGGTACAAGGATGCCATTGCGGCCAAGGCAGGTACCGTTATGGCTTCGTATAGCAGTTGGAACGGAGTGAAATTACATGGGCATAATTACCTGCTGACCAATGTACTAAAAAACGAACTGGGATTTGAAGGGTTTGTTATTTCCGATTGGAAAGGAGTCGATCAGGTGGATGAGAATTACCGCACAGCGGTCAAAAGATCGATTAATGCAGGCGTTGACATGGTTATGGTGCCCGATAGGTATGAGGTCTTTATTGGGCATCTCCTGAGCTTGGTTCGGGATGGCGAGGTTAGCCAATCCAGAATAGATGATGCCGTGCGAAGAATATTGAAGCAAAAATTCTTGCTTAATTTATTCGAGAAACCCCTTACGGACAATTCCTTAGCGGCTTCCGTAGGCTCCCAGGCACACCGTGATGTAGCGCGACAAGTGGTAAGAGAATCGATCGTACTTTTGGATGCCAAAAATGATGTGCTTCCCCTGAAAAAAAACAATCAAACCATCCTGGTGGCTGGTCAACTGGCAGCTGACCTGGGAGGGCAATGCGGGGGTTGGACCATTTCCTGGACCGGAGGCAATGGCGCGATAACTCCCGGTACGAATATTTTGACGGGGATTCAAAAGCTGGCTGGATCGAGCAAAGTCATCTATGCGCCCAATGGCAATTACACGGGTTCGGTTGATGTGGCCGTTGTCGTTATCGGTGAAAAGACACCCTACGTCGAGGGGGGCGGAGATCGATCTTCCTTGATATTAGACCCAGGAGACGTTAACCTGTTAAAAACCCTGAAAGAAAAAGGCATACCTACCATTGCGCTGTTAGTCTCGGGACGGCCGATGGTTTTTGGAGAGCTCTTGCCCTATTCCGATGCCATGCTGGCGGTTTGGTATCCGGGCACCGAAGGAGACGGAATTGCCGAAGTGCTTTTTGGCGATTACCTGCCTTCCGGAAAGCTTACCCATTCCTGGCCTAAAACGATGGCGCAAATTCCCATCAATGTTGGGGACAGTAATTACAACCCGTTGTATGCGTACAAACATGGTTTGGATCAATTCCCAACCAATGGTTCTGCTAATGCATTATTGCCCTACGCCGCATCGACTACCCCTTCAGGAGACAAGATTGTACTGGCGCTGTCCGATAAAATGACCTTGATGGAGGCCGTCAATACCGATTTTACCGTAAAAATAAATGGGACGGTAATCCCTAACCTCATTCGCGAAATACGTATTGCCCAATTCGATAAGAGTATCCTTGTGCTTGCTTTAAACCGGGCGGTTGAAGTAGACGAAGACATTACCCTTTCTTATTCGGGAAAGAACATTGCCTCTGCGGGTTTGGCGCTGGACAGCCTGGCTAATTTTTTCGTTTACAATGCCGTCAGCGCCGGCAACAAAATCTATGCGGCGCCCGGGCGGGTAGAGGCGGAACATTTCTTTGCCATGAGTGGTATCCAAACGGAACCCTGTACGGATGTGGGCGGCGGGGAAAATGTTGGCTACATCGAAAGCGGGGATTGGATGAAATATACTATTAACGTAACCCAATCCGGGCTTTACCGAATTGTCAATAGAATTGCCGGATTTTCAGGAGGAACCTTGCTGCTCACCTTTAACGATTCGCTGCAAACAGAAGTGCAATACAGCGCTACCAATGGTTGGCAAAACTGGCAAAGTTTTACCACGACCATTAATTTAAAGGAAGGGATCTATGTCATGCAAGCTCGCGCACAAGCCAATGGGTTTAATATCAACTACTTTAATTTTGAATTGCTGACGACCTCTGTTCAGGACCCGGCTGCTACCATCCAAAACATGGTAGCATATCCTAATCCGGTAGATAGTAAGTTTAGCCTGGAGTTTTCGTCAGCCTTTCGCCAGCACATTACCATCAAATTAATTGATCTTGCCGGCAGGATGACTCAGGACCTGTATGCCGGTATGGTAGATAGCGGCAAGAATCAATTCCAGTTTTCGCTTAATCCCAACTTACCCAAAGGGGTGTATTTCGTAGAGATTAAAGACGGCTTAAAACGGAATTTTCATAAGATTGTTAAAGAGTAAGAAGCTGTTTGGATTCTGTGATCGCCGAGGCAGCTGCGATCCACGAATCATTCTTTCCCTTGTTCCGGACCCTCAGCACCGGCGGGGTGAAAGCGCCGTCTTAACGGCCCTTATTTTTCCAATCCAAAAACCTGAGGTGT
>WBZV01000283.1_pt2 | contig 15346 bp, 13 predicted proteins | sample 5204221 | NCBI WGS metagenome assembly WBZV01 (sample SAMN12344360, study PRJNA552823) | activated sludge metagenome | biome: Activated sludge suspended growth; feature: Nitrification reactor; material: Wastewater; isolation source: activated sludge from nitrification reactor of wastewater...
CGGCTCCTGGATGGATGCCGGCCAGACCAGCCAGCGAGCCTCCCTCGAAGAGCGCTACAGCCTGCGCGGACTCTGGTCGGCCCGGCCGCGCTGGCGGCCGAGCCAGGCCTGAGACCCGTGGCCCCGCAGGGCCCCGACCGACGATGGCCGGGCCGTACCGGCGGTTTCAAGGAGCCGGTACGGCCCACCATCTCCCCTTGATCGTCCTCCCCGGCCGCATGCCGGAACGGAGTCAACCATGAACGCTACTGCACACGCTTCCGCGTCCACGCCCCAGCCGCTCGATCGTGAGCCGGCCTGGCGGCTGGTGGCGCGCTACCTCAGACCGGAGTCCCCGCGGGTCGGCCTCCTGGCCCTGATCCTGGCCACCACCGTGGGGCTGGATCTCACCCTGCCGCAGCTCATGCGCCGCTTCATCGACGGCGCGGGCGCGGGGCAGGATGTCGCGGCGCTCGGCGGCGTGGCCCTGACCTTCCTGGTGGTCGCCCTGGCCAAGGAGGTCCTCGAGACCTCGGGCGCCTACCTGGGCCAGGACCTGCGCTGGCGCTCCACCAACCGCCTCAGGGCCGACCTCACGCGGCACAGCCTCCGCCTGGGCATGGACTTCCACCATGGCCAGACCCCCGGCAAGATGATCGAGCGGGTGGACGGCGACGTGACCGCTCTCTCGAACCTGATGAGCGACGTCTCGCTGCGGGTGCTGTCCAACCTGCTCGTGACCCTGGGCGTCCTGGTCCTGCTCTACCGCGAGGACAGCCGCCTGGGGCTGGCGTTCACGGCCTTCGCCCTGGTGGCGGTCCTGGCCCTGCGCCGCGCCGCGGCCATCGCCGTGCCGGCCTGGGAGCGGGTCCGCGAGGCCTCGGCCGAGCTCTTCGGCTTTGTCGAGGAGAAGCTGGCCGGCACCGAGGACATCCGCGCCTCGGGGGCCGTGGACTGGGTGAAGGCTCGCTTCCTGGATCGCTCCGATGCCTATCGGCGCTTCCATCGGCGGGCAGGCATCCTCGGTTCCACGGTCTGGGTGGGGACCATCGCCCTGTTCACCTTGGGCAACGTGCTGGCCTTCGGGATGAGCGCCTGGCTCTTCACCGAAGGGGTCCTGACCGTGGGTGCCGTCTACCTGGTCTTCCACTACACCGAGAAGCTGCGCGAACCCATCGAGCAGCTCAGCCACCAGATGGAGGAGTTGCAGCGGGCCGGCGGGGCCCTGCGGCGGGTGCAGGAACTCCTGGCCCTGCCCGTCCGCCAGCGGCCCGAGGGAGGGGTCGACCTCCCGGCGGGCGCCCTCGCGCTCTCGGTCTCCGGCCTCCGCTTCGGCTACCAGCCGGACAAGCCCATCCTCCGCGGCATCGACCTCGAGCTGCCGCCCGGCGAGGTCTTGGGCCTCCTGGGCCGGACCGGCAGCGGCAAGACCACCCTCTCGCGCCTGCTCTTCCGCCTCTACGACGTCGAGGACGGCGACCTCCGCCTCGGGGGCATTGCCCTGCGGGACGCCAACCTGACGCGGCTGCGCCGCCGGGTGGGCCTGGTCACCCAGGACGTGCAGGTGCTGGGGACCACGGTGCGCGAGAACCTGCGCCTCTTCGATCGGTCGATCGACGACGACCGCATCGTTGCCGCCCTGGCGGCCCTCGGCCTCGACGACTGGCTGGCCGCCCTGCCCCAGGGCCTGGACACCGAGCTCGCCGCCGGCGCCAGCGGCCTGTCAGCGGGCGAGGCGCAGCTCCTCGCCTTCGGCCGCGTCTTCCTGCGCGATCCCGGCCTGGTCATCCTCGACGAGGCCTCGGCGCGCCTGGACCCGGCCACCGAGCAGCGCATCGAGCGGGCGGTGGACACCCTGCTCAGGGGGCGCACCGGCATCATCATCGCCCATCGCCTGGCCACGGTGACCCGCTGCGACCAGATCCTCATCCTGGACGAAGGACGCGTGCTGGAGCAGGGCCGCCGGGCCGCCCTGCAGGCCGATCCCTCGTCCCGCTTCAGCCACCTGTTGGCCCTGGGACGCGGCGAAGCCCGGAAGGGCCATCCCGCGTCGGCCGCCCTGTTGGAGGTGCTGGCATGATCGGCAAGCTGCCCTGGACATCCACGAGCCCCGCGTCCGGACTGTCGGCCGAGGGCAACATGAGCACCTGGCGAATGGCCGCCCGGCTGATCGCCTACCGGCCCCGGCTCTGGGCCCTCGACGCCCTGCTCTGGGGCCTGGTCTGGAGCCTCCCGGTCCTGGTCGGCCTGGTGGTCAAGGCGGTCTTCGACACCCTGACGGGCGAGGCGCCGGCCGCCATCGGGCTGGCTGGCCTGATGGCCGTCCTGGTGGGCATCGGTGCGGCCCGTGTCCTGGCCATCCTGCTCGGGATCCTGGTCAACGTCGACTTCATCGAGACCATCGCCGCCCTGATGCGGCTGAACCTGCTGGGCCACGTCCTGGACCAGCCGGGGGCCAGGGCCCTCGGCGAAAGCTCGGGCAAGGCGGTCAGCCGCTTCCGCGACGACGTGGACGACCTGCGCTTTGCCACCGAATGGACGGTGGACATGGCCGGGATGCTGACGGGCGCCCTGGTGGCCCTCGTCGTCCTGCTGCGCATCGAGCCGCGGGTGACGCTGCTCGTCTTCCTGCCCCTGGTCCTCATCGTGTTCCTGGTCCAGGTCCTCAAGACGCGCCTCGAACGCTACCGCCTGGCCAGCCGCAAGGCCACCAGCCGGGTGACGGGCTTCCTGGGCGACGTGTTCGGCGGAATCCTGGCGGTCAAGGCCGCCACCGCCGAGGAGGCAGTGCTGGACCACTTCCTGGACCTCAACGAGCAGCGCCGCCGGGCGGCGCTCAAGGACACCCTGCTGACCGCGCTGCTCAACACCCTGTTCGGGGCGGCGCAGAGCATCGGGACGGGGTTGATCCTGCTCCTGACCGCGGGCCTGATCCGTGGCGGCAGCTTCACTGTGGGCGACCTGGCCCTCTTCGTGCTGCTCCTGTCCCGGGTGACCGACATCGCCTTCGCGGTGGGCAACATGCTGGCCTGGCACAAGCAGGCCGGCGTGGCGCGGGACCGCCTGCGGGGCCTGATGGGCGGCGCGCCGGCCGCGGCCGTGGTCGCCCACCGCCCGCTGGACCTGGCGGCCACCCGCCACCTGGCCGCGCCGGCGCGCGCGGGTGCCGAGGACCGACTGGATCGTCTGGAGCTGCGCGGGTTGGGATACCGGTACCCGGACGGCGGGCGCGGCGTGAGCGGCGTCAGCCTGAGCCTGGGCCCGGGCGACTTCGTGGTGGTCACGGGAAGGGTGGGCGCCGGCAAGACCACCTTGCTGCGGGCGCTCCTGGGCCTCCTGCCGTCGCAGAGCGGCGACATTCGGTGGAACGGACGGCCGGTCGACGACCCCGCCGCCTTCATGGTGCCGCCCCGGGTGGCCTACACCGCCCAGGCGCCCCGGCTCTTCAGCGCCAGCCTGCGGGACAACCTCCTGATGGGCCGCCCGGAGGACGACGCGGCCCTGCTGGAGGCCGTCCGGCTGGCGGTGCTGGAGGAAGACCTGGCCGGCCTGGAGGCGGGCCTGGACACCCTGGTGGGCCCGCGCGGGGTCAAGCTGTCAGGCGGCCAGCTCCAGCGGGCGGCGGCGGCGCGGATGTTCGTGCGCCGCCCCCAGCTCCTGGTCTTCGACGACCTCTCCTCGGCCTTGGACGTGGAGACGGAGGCCCGGCTCTGGGACGGCATCGCCGGCCTAGCGGGGGGAGCCTGGGCCGCCGCCGCGGCGCCCGCGGGCGAGACCGGCCGCGCGCCCCTCGATCCGCCGCCGGCCTGCCTGGTGGTCTCCAACCGGCGGGGCGCCCTGCGCCGCGCCAGCCATATCGTCGTCCTGAAGGCCGGACAGGTGGAGGACCAGGGGAGCTTGGCCGACCTGCTCGCGCGTTCGGTTGAACTGCGCCGCCTCTGGGACGGCGACGAGGAAGCGCACTAAGCGGGCCGGAGGGAGCCGTCCGGACGATGGCGGGCGGGGGCCTGTTCGAGGCCTCCGCCCGCCGGCTCAGGCCCGGCCGGCGTACCACCAGAGCAGGAAGAGGCCGAAACCGATGCGGTACCAGGCAAAGGGCGTGAAGCGATGCGTGGTGACATAACGGAGTAGACCCCGGACCACCAGGAGGGCGGCGGCGAAGGCGGTCAGGAAGCCGGTGGCGAAGAAGGGCAGGTCGCGTGGGCTGAGCCCGTCGAGGCTGCGCAGGAGGTCGAAGACCGCGGCGCTGGCCAGCACCGGGACGGCCAGCAGGAAGGAGAACTCGGTGGCGGCGACCCTGGAGAGGCCGAGGGCGTAGGCGCCCATGATGGTGGCGCCGGCCCGGGACATCCCGGGGATCAGCGCCAGGGTCTGGGCCAGGCCGATGGCCAGGGCCCGACCCGGCCCCAGCCCGTCCAGGTCGGCGATGCGCGGGGGAGGATCCCAGGCTTCCAGGCAGAGGATGATCACCCCGCCGACGATGAAGGCCCAGGCGACCACGGAAGGCCTGAAGAGCAGGGCCTTGATCTGCCCGTGAACGGCCACGCCGACCACCGCCACCGGCAGGAAGGCCAGCAGCAGGTTCAGCGCCAGGCGGCGGCCGTCGCCGGCACGGCCCAGGCCGCGGGCCGCGTCCAGCAGGCGCCGGCGGTAGAGCCAGACGATGGCCAGGGTGGCGCCCAGCTGGATGAAGATGCCGAAGGTCTTGGCCCGTTCGTCCCTGAGCCCCAGCCAGTCCCCGACCACGATGAGGTGGCCAGTGGAGGACACGGGCAGGAACTCGGTGATGCCTTCGACGAGGCCCTGGACGAAGGCGGCCAGCAGTTCGTGAGGGGGCATGCGGATGGTCGTCACGCTCGCTGTGATCGGATCGAAGGGCGAAGGGCCTGCCTCGCCCGTGCCACGCTGCTTAGGGTAGCGCAGGATGCGTCCGTGAGCAGGGATCGAAAGGCGAACCGGCCGCGATAGAAGCGGCGCACACGGTATACAATGGACAGGTTCGCGCCCACGGCCTCCCCGCGCCAGCGCGATCAGCCCGCCCCGCTGCCACCCGCCCCGCTCGCAGGAGCCAGCCCCATGCCCCCCGTCGATCCCCACCGCCCGGTTCGCCGCTGGCTCTACCTGATGGCCTTTCTGGTGGGCTGCATGGTGCTGGTGGGCGGCTACGTGCGGCTGTCGCGCTCAGGCCTGTCCATCGTTGAGTGGAACGTGATCACGGGCGTCCTGCCGCCCGTCGGCGACGCGGCCTGGGCGGCCGAGTTCGCCAAGTACCGGGCCACGCCGGAGTACCAGCGGGTCAACACGGGCATGAGCCTGGCCGAGTATCAGCGCATCTTCCTTGTCGAGTGGTTGCACCGCTTCGTCGCGCGGCTGGTGGGGCTGGTGCTGCTGGTCCCCCTGGCCTGGTTCGCCTGGCGGCGGCGCCTGCCCGCCGGCAGGGGCCGCGTCTACCTGGGCATCCTCGCCCTCTTCGGCTTCCAGGGCTTCCTGGGCTGGTTCATGGTGGCCAGCGGCCTGGTGGACCGGCCTGCGGTGAGCCACCTGCGCCTGAGCGCCCACCTGCTGGCGGCGCTGGCGCTCCTGGCGCTCTGCCTCTGGCAGGCCCGCGGCCTGCGGCCGACGCTGGCCCCGGCCCCGCGCCTGACCGGTCGGCCGGGGCCTCGGCCGACGGCCTGGCTGCTCCTCGGTGCGGTGCTGCTGCAGATCTTCTACGGGGCCTTGGTGGCCGGTCTCAAGGCGGGGCATGTCTCGGACACCTGGCCGAAGATGTTCGGCGCCTGGTGGCCGTCCGGCCTGCTGTCCGCCCTCCAGCCAGCCTGGCTGAACCTCATCGAGGCGCCCGCCACGGTGCACTTCGTCCATCGCTGGCTGGGCTTCCTGGTGCTGGCCGTCGCCCTGTGGGTCTGGTGGCGGCTCAGGCCCGCAGGTGCGCCGGCGGACGCTCCTGAGGCGCGCCGGCTGGCGAACTGGCTCCTGGGCCTGGTCCTCTTGCAGCTCGGCCTGGGGGTGGCGACGGTCCTGGGTGGGGTCGCCCTGGCCGTTGCCCTGGCCCACCAGGGCAACGGTGTCCTCGTCTTCGCGGTCACCGTCGCCCTGGTGCAGGATCTCTGGGAAGCTGGCGCCGGCGGCGCGCCGGGGCGCGGCGGGGCCTGACGGACCGCGGTCAGTCCAGGCTGACCTCGGCCCCCGTCGGCGAGACCGGCGCGCCGGCCGGACCGGGCAGGACCTCGTCGATCAGCCCGTAGGCCAGGGCCTCGGGGGCAGTCATGTAGTGATCGCGCTGGAAGTCCTCGGCCACCCGCTCCACCGTCTGGCCGGTGTGGAAGGAGAGGATGTGGTGGATCTTCTTGTGCAGGCGCAAGAGCTCGCGGGCCTGGATCTCGACGTCCTGGGCATAGCCCCGGCTGCCGCCGCCCGCCGGATGGAGGTGCACGGTGGCGTTGGGCAGGGCCGTGCGCTTGCCCTTGGTGCCGGCCGCCAGGAGCACGGTGGCCATGGAGGCCGTGGCCCCCACGGCGATGGTGCGGACGTCGGCCCGCACGAGCTGCATCGTGTCGTAGATGGCCAGGCCGGAGTAGACCACGCCGCCCGGCGAGTTGATGTAGAGGTGGATGTCCTTGCCGGGATCCTCGCGGTCCAGGTAGAGCATCTGGGCCACGATGAGGTTGGCGATCTGGTCCTCGATGGGGGTGCCCAGGAAGATGATGCGGTTCTGGAGGAGCAGGCTGTAGATGTCGTAGGCCCGCTCGCCGCGGCCCGTGGTCTCGATGACCATGGGGATGATGGCTTGGGGCGTCAGGATCTCGGGCTTCATGGGGCTCTTGTCCTTGGGGTCCGCCGCGGCGGATCGGTGACGACCATTCTAGCGAGCGCCGCCCGCCGGCCGAAGCGGGGCGGGGTTAACGTTCTATCAGAAGGCGGTGCAGGTTGACCGCAGGGGCGGGCCTTGTGCCTGACCTCGGTCGCGCGCCAGGTCCCGCTCAGCTCACCATGCCGAACCAGGCCTGGAGGTAGTCGCCTTCCGGGAAGCCGGGAAGGGAGGGATGGTCGGGGCCGGGGCCGTGCAGGGCGAAGAGCCGGAGCTCCCGCCCCGCCAGAGAAGCGGCCTCCGCGATCACCGACCGCAGGTCGGCGGCGGTCACGTGGCTGGAGCAGGAGCAGGAGACCAGGATGCCCCCGGGCGCCAGGCGCTCCAGGCAGCGCTGGTTGAGCAGCCGGTACTGGGCCAGGGCCTTGGGGAGGGCCGCCGCCGAAGGCGCCATGCTGGGCGGGTCCAGGACGATGAGGTCCCATCGCCGCTCGTCGCCGGAAAGGAAGTCGAGGCAGTCGGCGGCAACGAAGCCGTAGGCCCCATCGCCGGCGTCCAGGCCCGAATGGGCGAAGTTCCGCCGCGCCGCGTCGAGCGCCGGGGCGGCGATGTCCACGCTGCAGACCTGGCCGGCCCCGCCCAAGGCCGCGGCCACCGAGAAGCCCCCGGTGTAGGCGAAGAGGTTGAGCACCCGCCGCCCGGCCGCCAGGCGCCCCACCCTGCGGCGGTTCTCGCGTTGGTCCAGGTAGAGCCCGGTCTTGTGACCGCGCCGAAGGTCGGCTTCCAGCCGCAGGTCGTGCTCGCGCACCAGCAGGGGGTCCCCGGGCGCGGGGCCGGACAGGGAGCGCAGCTCGCCGTCGGCCGCGCGCTCGACGACGCTCTTCAGCTCCGGGTGCTGGGCCTTCAAGGCCTCGGCCAGGGCCGGCAGCAGGGCGGCCACCGCCGGCGTGTCGGCCTTGATCACCGCCGCCTCGCCGTAGCGATCGACCACCAGCCCCGGCAGGCCGTCCGCCTCGCCGTGCAGCAGGCGCCAGGCGTCCACCGCGGCCGGGTCGACCAGGGGGCGCCGGAGGGCGGCGGCCTCGCGCACGCGGCGGCGCAGGAGGCGGCCGTCGATGGCCTCGTCCGCCCGGCGGCTCCACAGGCGCAGGGCGATGGGGCTGTCGGCATCGTAGAGCCCGCGGGCGAGGAAGCGCCCGCGCTGGTCGTGCAGGTCCACGGCCGCGCCGGTCCGCAGCCCGGTGGGCAGGCCGAGCGAAGCGGCGAAGACCCAGGGATGGCCCAGGCGGATGGCCTGCTCCAGTGGCTTGCGCAGGACGGCCACGGCCGCCCTTCCGTGGCCGGCGGTGCTCATCCCACCAGGCTCATCAGGGCTTCCACCACCGCGGCGGGTTCCAGGGGCTTGGCCACGCAGGCATCCAGGCCGGCCGCGGCGCAGGCGGCCTGGACCCGGTCCAGGGACTCGGCCGTCACGGCGATGATCGGCGTCCGCCGCCCCGAGCCCAGCTCGTGGGCCCGGATGCCGCGGGTGGCTTCGTAGCCGTCCATCTCCGGCATCACCAGGTCCATCAGCACGGCGTCGAAAGGCTCGGCGGCGAAGCGCTCGACGGCCTCGCGCCCGTTGCGCACGGCCACCACGCCATGTCCCTGGCGTTCGAGCAGCCGGGTGACCAGCAGGCTGTTGACCGGGTTGTCCTCGGCCACCAGGATGCGCAGGCCGCTGCGCACCACCCGCGGGCGGGCCGCGATGGGTCCCGTCAGCGCCAGGGCCACGTGGAGGGTCTGCAGGAGCTCGTGGTAGCCCACCGGCCGCACGTGCAGGCCGGCCAGACCCAGCCTACGGGCCTGGGCGGCATCGTCGCGGTGGATGGTCGGCGCGAAGGCGACGATGGGCACCTGGGTCAGGCCGGCATGCCGCAGCCTGGACGCCAGGTCCAGGGTGGCCGCCGCCGGTCCGCCGTCCAGGAGCAGGACCTGCGGCAGGCTGCCCTGTCCCTTGGCCTCCACCAACTGGTCGACCAGGGCGGCGTTCGCGGCCAGGGCTCGCACCGCGAGGCCCCAGCTGCCGAGCAGTTCCAGCAGGTGCGACCGGGTGGCCAGGGGAGCCACGGCGACGGCGGCGCTGACACCCAGGAGGCTGGGAACCTGCCGGCGCAGGGCCAAGGTCAGGGGGTCGCTGGAATGCACCGTCAGCGGGAGCTCGAAGCTGAAGCGACTGCCCGCGCCGTGGCTGCTCTCGGCCTTCATCCGGCCGCCCATCTGCCGGACCAGCTCGGCGCTGAGCGGCAGGCCCAGCCCCGCACCTCCGAACCGGAAGCGCGCCTGCGGGTCCACCTGCACGAAGCCGTCGAAGATGCCGGCAAGCGCGTCGGCGGCGATGCCCACGCCGCTGTCCTCCACGGTGAAGCGCAGCCGGACGCGATCGCCCTCTTCGTCCAACTTGACGACCAGCAGGCGCACCAGGCCCTGCTGGGTGGCCCGGATGGCGTTCGAGAGCAGGTTCATGCAGACCTGCCTCAGGCGCTGGGGATCGACCAGCACCATGTCTGGCACTTCGGGGGCGATGTCGCAGACCAGCTCCAGTTCCTGCGGCAGGCTGGTGACGGCGTAGACGCGCAGGGTTTCGACGAGGTGCGCCCGCAGGCTGACGGGGACCGGTCGCAGCTCGATGCCGCCGGCGCTGAGGGCCGAGAAGTCGAGGATGTCGTCCAGCACGGCCAGCAGCGCCCGCCCCGAGGCGCGGACGATGGCCACGTACTCCCGCTGCTCGTCGCTCAGGCCGGTGTCCATGAGCAGGGTGCTCATGCCCATGATCCCGTTGAGCGGCGTGCGGATGTCGTGGCTGCGTTTCACCAACAGCCCGGACTCCAGGCGCAGGGCCTGGAGGGGATAGGCGGTGGCCGTGTCAGGCGCGCCGCGCGAAGACGCGTCGGCATTTGCCTCCGCGGCTGGCGGACGCAGTTCATGACTCATCGAGGCTGACCCAGGGTAGCGGCCGGAAAGAGCGGATTGGGTGTCTGGCCGGGCGTCAGAAATGGGCGCCCCGACCAGCGATGCAGATGCTGGCTAGTCTAGTCGATGGCCTCGGGCGGGGTCAACGGCAGGCGCGGTCGGGCTTCCGTAGAGCTTTGTGGTGCCTTCGTTCACTTGCATGCACGGATCAGGCCTCGTCGGCCGGCTCCCGCTCGGGACAGGAGAGGTGGTGCAGGCGGGCCGCCGGCAAGGGCAGGCGGGCCAGGCGCTCCCAGGCGTCATCCAGTTCCAGCCAGGCAAGGCAGGCCGTGCGGAGCTCGATCTCGCGCCGGGCGAGGGCGCCCGCAGCCTGGCTGATCCCCGGGTTGTGGCCCAGGACCAGGACCCGCCCCGCCGCGCCGCCATGGGCCGCCACCTGCTCGAGGAGGGTCTCGGCCTCGGCCAGATAAAGGGCGGGCTCCACCTGCACGGGCGCGTCCCAATGCAGAAGGGCCTGGATCCGCTCCCAGGTCTCGCGGGTGCGCCGGGCCGCTGAGCAGAGGACGAGGTCCGGCTCGGCGTCCCGGGCATGTAGCCACCGGGCGACCGCGTCGGTCTGGCGGCGTCCCCGACCGTTCAGCGGCCGGTCGTGGTCAGCCTGGCCGGGGTCCGCCCAGCTGGACTTGGCGTGGCGCAGCAGGATGAGTTGGCGGAGGGGCATGGCTTTCGCTGCTCGCCCCCCTCTACATCCGCTCCGGCGCCGACACGCCGACCAGGCCCAAGGTGCGGGCGAGGCAGAGGCGGGCGGCATCGCAGAGGGCGAGGCGGGCCTGCGCCAGCGCGGGATCGTCGGCGCCCAGGACGGGGCATTCGTGGTAGAAGGCGTGGAAGGCCCGGGCCAGCTCGGCGGCGTAATGCGGCAGGTGGTGGGGGGCCAGGAAGTGGGCCACCTGGGCGATCACCTCGGGCAGCCGCAGCATCTGGCGGACGAGGTCCAGTTCGGTGTGATGGACCAGGAGCGCCAGGGCCCGGATGTCGCCCGGGGCCGAGGCGGCCATGCCCCGCTCCTCCGCCTGGCGAAGGATGGAGCAGATGCGCGCATGGGCGTACTGCACGTAGTACACGGGGTTGTCGCTGGAGGCGCGCTTGACCAGATCGGGGTCGAACTCGATGACCTGCTCGTTCGAGCGCGTCAGCAGGATGTAGCGGATGGCGTCCGGCGGCACGAGGTACTCGTCCAGGACCTCGTCCAGGCTGATGAAGGTGCCCTTGCGCTTGGACTGCTTGACCTCGGTGCGCGTGGTCTCGCCGCTCTGCTCGTCCACCCGGCTCTCGACCAGCTTGACCAGGTCGTAGAGCACGATGTCCAGGCGGGCGGGGTCCAGGCCGAGGGCCTTCATCAGGAAGGGCATGCGCCGGGCCTGGTTCTGGTGGTCCACGGCCCAGACGTCGACCACCCGGTCGAAGCCCCGTCGCACAAACTTGTCATAATGGTAGACCAGGTCCGAGGCGTAGTAGCCGGCCTGGCCGTTCGAGCGGACCAGGACCTCGTCGCGGTCGGAGCCGAGCTGGCTGGTGGCCAGCCAGCGGGCACCGTCCTTGTCGACGATCAGCCCGCGGGCCTCGAGGTCGGCCAGGAGGGTGGGGAAGCCGTCGTCCTGGTAGAGGCTCTGCTCCGAGAACCAGCGGTCGAAGTGGACGCCCAGGCGGCCGAGCTGCTTCTGCAGATCGGCCAGGACGATGGCGATGCCCCAGGCGCCGAGCGCGGCCCTGGCCTCCTCCTCGGGCATCCCCAGGTAGCGCTCGCCCTCCTCGGCGATGGCCCGGGCGGCGTAGTCGGCGATGTAGCCGCCCTGGTAGCCCTGCTCGGGAAAGGGCACGTCGCGGCCCAGGGCCTGCTGGTAGCGGGCCCAGATGCTGGCGCCGAAGTTGGCGATCTGGGTGCCGGCATCGTTGATGTAGTACTCGCGCTGCACCTGCCAGCCGGCAGCCTCCAGCACCCGGGCCAGGGTGTCGCCGACGGCGGCATTGCGCGCTCCGCCGAAGTGGATGGGGCCGGTGGGGTTGGCGGAGACGAACTCCACCTGCACGCTCCGGCCCCCGCCCAGGTCCACGTTGCCGTAGGCGCTGCCGGCCCGGCGGACGGCGTCCGCCTGGGCGGCCAGCCAACGGGGGTCCAGGCGCAGGTTGATGAAGCCGGGCGGCGCGACGCTGGCGCTCAGGACAGGCCCGCCGACCGGCAGGTGGGCGCGCACGGCTTCGGCCAGGGCCAGGGGCGCCATGCCGGCGGCCTTGCTGGCCTTGAGCGCCCAGTTGGTCGCGAAGTCCCCGTGCTCGGCCGAGCGCGGCCGGTCGATCTCGGGCAGCGGCGGCTCGAAGGCGGGCAGGGCGCCCGCTTCCTGCGCGGCGCGTACGGCGTCCAGGAGGCTGGCGGCGATGGTCTGGGGCAGCATGGGGCTGTCCTTCACGGGGGGTGGCGCTGCGGGCGGATCGACCAGCCGCGGTCGCTTGGCTCGGGAGCGGCGTGCTGCCCGCGATTATACGTGCGCGGCGATCGCAGTGCCGCGGACCTGCTCGGACTCCCTTAGGCCGGCGAAGGAATCAGCGCTTGCATTGACGAGCCGTAGCTCTTGGGCTACAGTTGCATCATGGTCGTAAGGGTTACCCGTGCATACCTGGACTGGATCAACCAGCTCCCCGACAAGACGGCCAGGGCCAGGATACAGGTCCGAGTCGACCGACTCGCCAGCGGGAATCCCGGCGACCACCGGCACCTGCGCGGCGGAGTTTCGGAGCTTCGCCTGGACTTCGGGCCAGGCTATCGTGTGTACTACACCCAACGGGGCGACACGCTCATCGTCATCTTGGCCGGGGGTGACAAGAGCTCCCAAGCCCGAGACATCGCCAAGGCGATCGCGTTGGCCGAAGGACTGTAACAGGGAGTCTCGTCTGATGAGTACAAGTGGTGAGAGCGAGAAGACTGAAACGCTGACCTACGATATCGTGGATCAACTTCGGACCCCCGACGAGATCGCGGCGTACTTGGACGCCTGGTTCATCGAGGCGCCCGAAGATGTGGCCGGCATTGCCAGAGCCCTGGGCGACGTCGCCCGCGCGAAGGGCATGGCGAGGGTTGCACGAGAGGCTGGGCTCAGTCGCGAGAGCCTCTATCGATCACTCAGCCAGGACGGAAACCCGAGCCTGGCGACCTTTCTCAAGGTTGCCAAGGCACTCGGGGTGAGGCTGCACGTCGAGCCGGTCTAGGTCAGTAGCCAGCCTTACATCGGCCGCCGTCATGGAGGCCGCTGATAGGTAGGTCTTGGCCTCGTCGCATCGACCCTCGAAGATGCCCTTGACCCCACGCCCATCCAGGTCTAGCCTTCGCCCACCTCCTTCGCCCGACCGGGCGGTCACCTGGGGCGGCGCTCGTCCCCTTCCCGCGCGCCGCCGGACCCAGCCCCTGCGAGCACAGCGCCCATGTCCAGCCAGCCCGACCTGCCGATGAACGCGCGAACCTGGCGACGCCTCGGGGCCGCGCTGGCCCTGACAGCAGCCCTCCTCCTTCCCTTCGTGGCCTGGGCGGCGCTCCCGCCGCTCGACCTGGTGGCCCCGGTGGACGGCGAGCTGCGGGTGCGGGTCAAGCGGGGCTCGGCGGGGGCGGATCACCGGATCGCGGTGATCGTCGACCGGGCGGCCAACGGCAAGGGCTGGGACGAGACGATCAGCCTGCCGCGGCTGTCGGGGACCAACAGCAAGTTCGACACGGGCATCGAGGTGAAGAAGGACGACCGCCTGGACCTGCGCCTGGACGTGACCTTCGGAACCTACCGCAACCGCATCTTCTACGACCGTGATCGCCAGCGCCGCGGCGGCGAGCCCGACCCCCGCGTCATCGCCCCCACCGGCCGGCGCTGCGGCGACACGGATCCGCTGGACATCAGCGACATGCAGACCTCGGCGGTCTACCTCATCGGCTGCAGTTGCTGGGAGGATTTCACGGACTGGGACTTCAACGACTTCGCCCTCTGCGTGGACTACGACCCGGCCTCGGTGCCCACGCCCACCCTGAGCCCCACCCTGACGGCGACGATCACCCCGACGCTCACCTTGACCCCGACAGCCACCGAGACGCCGACGGACGAGCCGACCCCGACGCCGAGCAGCACCGCGACGGCCAAGGCCACAGCCACGCTGCCCACGGCGACGCCCAGCCCCACGCCCCGCCCCCGGCCGCTCTACCTGCCGCTCCTGCGCTGGGACCTGGCGCCGCCGACGCCTACCCCCACGGTCTGCGTCCATGACCGGAGCGGCGTTGACCTGGCCCTGGTCCTGGACCTCTCCACCTCGATGGCCCGCCCGGGCCCGGACGGGCGGCGCAAGATCGACGCGGCGCTGGCGGCGGGCCGCAGCCTCCTGGCCCTCCTGCGCCTGGACGCGGGCGCGGCCGGCCGCGACCGGGTGGCCCTGGCGGGCTTCAACCACGCGGCCTGGATCGAGCAGGAGCTGACGGCCGACCGCTCCCAGGCCGCGGCGGCCCTGGACCGCCTGGCGGCCAGGTTGGCCGAGGGCACGCGCCTGGACCTGGCCCTGGCCACAGGCGCCTCAGCCCTGGACCGACCGCGTCCTCCCGCCACCCGCCCGGTCCTGGTCCTGCTCACCGACGGCCTGCCCAACCAGGTGCCCACCCCGACGGGCGGTGGCAGCCAGGACGACACCGTGCTCGCGGCCGCCGCCCGGGCCAAGGCGGCGGGCCTGCGCCTCATCGCCGTGGGCTACGGCGCCGAGGGCGACCTGCTCCGCCCCCTGCTCGAGCGGGTGGCCTCCGCGCCCTCCGACTTCTACCTGGCGCCGGACGCGGCGGCCTTGGAGGCGGTCTACCGCGGCCTGGTCGTGGAACTGACCCGCTGCCCTTGATGGAGGACTGACATGGAATCCCCCGCGGTGCCCACCCTAGGGCCGACCCCTGATCGACGTGAGGTCCTGGCCCTGGCCTGGCTGGGCACACTGGGCCTGGCCACGGCTGGAGCCGGCGGCATCTTTGCCACGATGCTTCGCCCGGCTGAAGAAGGCTCCGGATCTGGCTCCTGGTGCCACGAGACGGTCCTCCGGAGCCCCGACGACTGGCCTACGGCTGGCGGCGCGCCGTTGCGAATCGGCTGCGCGGCCCTGCTGATGCTGAATGGGAACCAGGTGCGTGGTTATCGCGTGGTATGCACCCAGTGTGGGTGCATCGTGGGTTACAGGCCCGACCGGGCCTGCTTCATCTGCCCCTGCTGCGGCAGCTTCTATGACATGCAGGGCATTCCCTTCAGGGGACGGGCCGCCAAGCCACTCGAGGGCCTCACCCTACGTGTCCTTGTCGATGGCGAGACTGAGTACCGCTACGTGAAGCCGGGAGAGGTGCTGTATCTCCGGGAAGACCGCGCGCAGACGGTTTGGGCTCAGAAGACCAAGCGGCGCCGAGTGGCCGTGACGCGGTAGGGCGATGATCGAACTGACGTAGCGTTTCGAAGTCGAACCCAAGTGTGTCGCCGAGCGCCCGGGGAATGAACTGGGTGCAGTCCCGTTGGAACGACGGGCAGGAGGCCGACATGACGGGTATCGTAG
>WBZV01000897.1_pt1 | contig 15344 bp, 16 predicted proteins | sample 5204221 | NCBI WGS metagenome assembly WBZV01 (sample SAMN12344360, study PRJNA552823) | activated sludge metagenome | biome: Activated sludge suspended growth; feature: Nitrification reactor; material: Wastewater; isolation source: activated sludge from nitrification reactor of wastewater...
CCCTTTCCCTTCGGTCCCATGGCACCAGACGCAGGCCCGATCATAAATTCGATGCCCCTCTGTGAGGGTATCCCGTCCGTCCTTCGGTCGTAGCGCCTGCGCGGTCGTGGCGCAGAAGCCTGTCACGATGAGGATCGCAAGATATCGGAGTACACGGCGATGCATGATGCTTCCCGGTTTAGTAAGAGATGTCGATTCCCACAAAAACTGCATGTCTCAGATTGCGAGCTGCCGCATTGCCCTCTTCTGCACGACGCAAATTGAGGTCGTGTCGGGCGTAAACGGCCACATTCGAGCGAAGGTAGTGCTTGATCTGCATGCCGGCGAACGTTTGTGATGTGCGCTGGGTCAGATCTCCTCCGGCATCCATGTTGTCGTACCGTAGCGAGAGCAGGGTGCGGTTCGTGACGTAGGCATCCAGCGCGACGGTCACTCCGCTGGCGGTGGTGTCGAAATTGCTCAAGGCCGCTGTCGGGGCATGTGTGATTCGATCCAGTGTATACATCCCATGGAGATCCAGCATTTTGTAGCGCAGATGCGCGGCTGCACCGTAGCGATTCCAATTCGCATCGACGTTGCGTGTGCCGTCGAACACGGTGGCATTGCTGTTCCCGAGATAGGCAAATCCCGAGAGGCTTGCTGAGAAGTTGGCTGAGCGGGCGTAATCAAGGCGGATGGCGCCGTAAAAATCTTTGCCCTTATTGGAGTCTCCAAAGCCCTCGTTCGAGCCGTTCAGCACGCCGACCTGATACATGAACCAGTCGCCGAACGGACGCCCGCGGGCTTCGACGCCGGTTTCCGCCACTGCGTTGTAGAGTGAGGGGGCATAGGGGGAAATGACGGCTCCTGAGCGATCGCGCAGACCGTAGAATTTGGCGGCTGTGGCAAGCGGGAAAAGCCCTGCCCGCTGGACCGCGTCGGTGGAGGAATTCGTGCTCTCACCGATAAATTCGAGTTGTTGCCGGAGGGTGGAAAAGGAGAATACGGCCGAAGGGTCGAGTTTCCCGATGCGGATGTTGGCGATATTCTCACCTCCAACATTGTTGAACGTAATGAAGGCTCGCTCAATCCCTGTTGCCCCTTCTTCGAGATTGGATTCCATCTCGGCAAAAAACCCCATATCTTTGCTCAAGGTGCCGGCAGTAAATAGACTGAACACTTCCGGGAATCCGAGCTCGCTCTTGTTTTGGACCGTGCCGGATTCCGCCCCCGGCGGATTCTGCTGCTTGAAGTTGTGGGCGCGCAGGACGTTTCCACGGAGCCGGACACCTGTGTAGTGCGCAAAATCATCCAGGCTGAGGTCGCCGAGATTCTTCTTTCCTGTGATGCCCCCGTCTTCGGTTCCCGGAAGCTGATAGCCGTTTTCGAGGAACCGTTCACCGAATGTATTGAGCTGTGGTGGAGCCGTGTGGCATGTCGTGCAGTTCAACGCGTATTTCCGCGCAAAGGCGGGAATCGCTTCTGCGGTTTGAACCGACATGTCGTACGTTCCCGATATCACAACGAAGAGCCCTGCCACCGTCTGAACGATGGCCGCTCCGATGGAGTGCGTGCGCAAGTCGGTGTCCTTTTCCCGCTCGATAGCGACCCTGTTGCGACGTACGGGTACCCTGTGCCGACCCATGCCGCACCCTGACTGTCTGATGTCGGTGGATTTTGAGTCGGACTTTAGGCGTTTTTAGTGAGAAACATTGGCAGTGCGCAGCACGTACGGAGTTGCCGCAGTGTGAGTGGGATAGTTGCGATGGGTGTGCTGGTGATGAGGTGAAGCGAGGCAAGTAGCCAGTGGATGGCGTACAGAGGAAGTTGTGGAGTGGGCAATTTATGCCGGATAGTTTGCTTCGATTACGCTTCGCAGTCCCCCACGAGCGGCAAATTCACCGGTTACTGTGGCCTTGGTTGGCCGACAGGCTCGTACGATATCCTGAAGGATGCGATTGACGGCATTCTCGTAGAAGATTCCTACATTTCTGTAGGCATGAATGTACATTTTGAGAGCCTTAAGCTCGAGGCAATACTTGTCTGGCTGGTAGCGAAGGGTGATAGTTCCGAAGTCCGGCAGGTTGGTCTTAGGACATATGGCTGTGTACTCTGGTATGACGATTGTAATTTCGTATCCCTTGTATTGATTGGGGAATGTCTCAATGTCGGGCAGGGGAGTAGAGATTCCACTCTTGGCGTGCCGTTCGTTGTATCCCAGCCTTGTTGCTGCTCCCGCGGGCTTCTGTTTTTTATTACCTTTCGCCGCCACCCGTTCACCCCACCTTCTTGTTATCAGACTTGCTTCATCCACTCCAATTGGCCCAGTTCGTTCAATTTATTGTAGAGGGTGACCCACGGACAGGTCATTTCCGGATAGACCTCGCAGAATCCACCTTTGCGGACGCCTCCGCATGGACCATGGCTCATGAATTTTGGGCACTCGGCCTTGAGTGAGCCATCCGGGATTGGTGGTCGCTTGTGCACCCCTCCCGCATGTTGCTCGCCTTGCTCTTCTCCTGGGACCAGTACTCGTATGGGCATAGGCGCAGTGTAGATCGAAACGCGTTAAGCGACAATGTTTACCCGCTTCTCGGGTCAACTGCAACTGAATTGCGTGACGCATCGTGTTTGCGACAGAAGTAAAATCTCCGCGTTCAAGCGGATTTAGGGCCAAGGGCCTAGCACGGTTATTTCTACTAGGCCTTCTTTCGTCCGGTGTGGGCCTTCTGCAAAGTTGCAATGCTTTTCTGGACTCTATAGACTCCCCATTGTCCTGATGTAATGGGAGCGGTTGCCGTACTAGTTGCGATTGACAGATTTTTTCGGGCTTTGTTACACTCGGCGACTACACGAAGCAAGAAAACTAAGATCCGTTCCGTGTCGGGATCACAGTTCGGTACTCAGTCCAAATATAGCGTCAAGATAATCTGCACCTGACTTTTTCTGGCCGCTCTTGTTGGTCCGAAGAAAGTCCTCAGTTTATAAAAGGGAGGGAGTCCTTATGAGCCTTGATTACGTCAAGTTTTCAAGTGGCTTTGAGAAGTTCATGCCGAAAGAATATCGGGACATGGTTGAGCATGGTCCCTTCGGGAAAAAAGTCTCCGTTTCGCAAATGGGTTCTTTTAAGGAGGTGCTTGAAGAGCACCCGATGTGTGCCGGCTGTGCGATGACTCTCTTCATCCGACTCGCCATGATCGCCTTCCCCAATCCAGAGGATACCATCACGGTTGGAACTGCCGGTTGTGGACGCCTGGCGATCTCGCAGGCCGCCATTCCTTTTGTGTACGGCAACTACGGCGACCAAAATGGTGTGGCAAGCGGGTTGTCCCGTGGGTTGCGTCTTCGGTTCGGCGATAAGCCCAAGGACGTGGTCGTTATGGCCGGTGACGGCGGTACGGCTGATATCGGATTTCAGCAGGTCCTTCACTCCTGGTTCCGTAAGGAACGATTCACCACCATCATGCTGGACAATGAAGTGTACGGGAACACCGGTGGGCAGGAAAGCGGTATGACCAATCGAGGCGCTGTTCTCAAGATGGCTCCGTTGGGGAAGAAGTTTGAGAAGATGGATATGCTGCAGATGGCCAAGGTTGCCGGATGCGCCTATGTTGCGACGGTGGTGCCGAACAATCCTCGCCGTGTTGAGAGCGTCATTAAGAAGGCTGTGTTGATAGCTAGGGAAGTCGGGTCGACCTATATTCAGGCTTATACTTCCTGCAACATTGAATATGCCATTCCGACCGACAAGGTTATGGAAGACGCAAAGAACGTTGAAAACGATCGCTATCAGTTCTCCGAATATATTACCGACGAGGCGAAGCAATTTCTTACGGAACGGTATGGCTACAAGGAATTTCTCCCGAAGCCGGCTGCTCCCGCTCCGGGGCTTCCCAAGGCCTAAGCAACGTTTAAGGAGGGTTGAGTATGGCGACACGGTTCAATATTCGTATGGCGGGTGTGGGCGGCCAGGGCGTTGTGACCGGCTCGCATATTCTTAGTACGGCGGTCATTCATGCCGGAGGGGAAAGTACGATCGTTCCGTTTTACGGATCAGAAAAGCGTATGGCACCAGTCGAGAGCTATGTTCGAGTCTCGGATGAGCCTATCTATGAAATCGGTGAGATCACCTTCCCGCACATCATCATCATCTTTCACCCGCAGGTCATCACGCACGGCAAGTCATATACCATGCCGTTCTACTTCGGGTTGAAGGAGAACGGGATTGCCTTGATCAATAATGATGGCCCCATGAAGCTCCATCGCGACCAGGCGCGTGAGCTCGAAGAGCGTCATGCGAAACTGTATTATTTCCCGGCTACGAAGCTTTCTTTGGAAGTGGCGGGAATGGACCTCGCCACGAACATGGCCTTGATGGGTTGCATCGGGGCTATCACAGGGCTGACCTCTGTCGAGGCCTTGGAGCAATCGGTGAAAGATCGGTTCCTCGGGAAAGGTTTTGTGGTCTCCGGAGGTACTGCAGCGCTGGACAGCGTCGTTGAACGGAAATTCAAGAAGAAGCAAGAGTTGATCGAGAAAAACGTGGCAGTTATTCGCGCCGGCTGGAATTATGCCGTTGACCATGGATGGGCGGCCCCCTCTGTGAAGCGTTCGGAAGCGGCGGAGAGCGTCACCGCATAATCCAGTTATGGACAAGGAGTTCTCATGTATCTCGTAGCCGATATCAGCGTTGAGATCTGTGCCGCCAAGAGCTGTAAGCTGTGCACTCAGTATTGCCCGGAAGCCAATACCATTTTGTATAGCGATGAAATGGGCAAGGATAAGGGGTTCAAGTACGGCTCGGCTTATGTGGCGGTAGATCGGTGTAAGGGCTGCGCGCAATGCGTGTGGGTCTGTGACAATATGGCAAAGAACAATGCCATTAAAATGATCATGATTGATCAGCTGCCGGTTGCAGCGTTGACGGACAATATTACCTATGGGGAAAAGAGCACGACGGCGACATTGGTCAGCCCTGTAGTTGGGTAATTGCACGAAAGGGGAACGGGCGTGGGAACGACGCAAGATACGAGAGAACGGATAATCGTGCCGGGACCGGCAGGGTTCCATCCACCATCAGCGGCTCAGTTGGGAGTCTCGCTGCCGGACCCTGGGCAGGGACTGTATTATGGCTTGCTGGAGCCCAATGAAGACACGGTAATTGAAGAGATGGCTCGGAAGATGTTGACGAGTCCGAATGCGACGATTTTCCCGGGTCCTCTCGTCTTGTGGGCGTGGAATAACCATGCCGTCGAGAAGGCGCAAGCGGTTCTTGAAATTGCGGCGCAGATCCCAGATGTGATGATCATTCCCATGCCGGATTATCGGCCCAAGTATCCCAAAATCGATCCGGAAGAGGTGATCAATCCGAACCACCCGAATCTCACTATTTGGGGTAACAAGATTGAGGCCTGTATTTTTATCGGTGTTCATTGTCACTATGCCAATCTTACGTTGAAAATGATCCGGGCGGGGACGAACTGCTGCACCATGGCTATCTGTGCCGAGCAGGGACACGAGGACGCCATGCTGACAATTCGCGATTCGGACACGTTGAAGCTGAAGAAGACCGCACAAATCTTTAAGAAGGTTCGTGAGGAGATGGGCATAAAACTTCCGGATAATGGCGAGAACGTCCGATTCACTGGAACGCAATCCAAGGTCCACGATGGAAAGACGCACACGAATCCTATGACCTTTATGCCCTCCGCTGCAGGCGTAGGCAGCGCGGCTACATTTGGCCACTCAGCTGAACAGATGAAGCGGGAAGGCTAAGGTTTTAGGCTAAGGCGATACAGTCAAGAGGTGCAACGATGAGCGAAGCATTGGAACCCAAGCAAAAGACTAATCCGCAGGGCGACCCTACTACCAGCATGTCGGCCCCGAAGGCCGAGACCAAGAAGGATCCGCACGCGGATGCAAAGCGGCAGAAAGTTGTCACTCCTGAGTACATGTTCCTGGAAGCTCCTCGAACGAAGGAGTTCATCACCGGCAGCGAGGCCGCAAAAGAGGCCATTCGCCGGTCAAATGTCGATCTTGCCATTGCATACCCCATTACCCCCCAAAGTGAAACTATGCAGTTGGTTGGCGTGTTGTATGGTGAGGGGTACGTCAAGGAATATTACCGTGGCGAAGAAGAAGTCGGCGTCATGGCGGCTATCGCCGGCGGGTCACGGGCTGGAGTTCGTTGCTATACGGCAACGGCTGGGCCAGGGACGCTGAGAGGGCTGGAAGGTATTGCTTCTTGGCCAGGGCACCGGCTACCAGTTGTGGCCATGTTCACTTGCCGAGTGGTGAACGCACCGTTGGCCATTCAGCCTGACAACATTGAGGTCTCGTATCTCCTAAATTGCGGCATGATTGTGTTCCATGCCGAGAATCAGCAGGACATGTATGATTTCACTTTGGCTGGGTTTGTTATCAGCGAAAAGAATGATGTGACCCTTCCCGTCGGCGTGTGCTGTGACGGGTTTTTTGTGACGCACGCCCGTGGCTATGTGCGTATGCAAGATCGTGGGATGAAACTTCCCCCGCGCGAACCTTGGCGTGGGGCGGTGCCGGTGCTTGATGCTGAGAATCCTCCGGCACGGCTCTCGCGCGATGCCCCCGTTCAGAAGTCCAATTTCATGGCCTACAACATTCACGCGGTGTGGCAGCAGGAAGTGTGGGCTGCTGTGGAGCGTTCCCGTAAGTACATCAACCAGTACATGGGAGGACTGCTCACGGCAGAAAATGTAGATGACGCGGAGGCTGTTATTATTGCGTCAGGTAGTGCGGCCGCTCAATCACGTGAAGCGGTTCGTATTTGCGCAGAAAAGGGCATTAAGATCGGCCTGATCAAGATACGATCGCTCCGCCCATTCCCGACTCAGGAATTGCGCAAACTCTGCGGAAAAGCTAAATTGATTGTTGTGCCGGAATTCAACTATGTCGGATGGTTAGCAAAAGAAGTGGCAACTGCTATTTACGGTTTCTCAAATGCCAAGATTATCGGTGGCCCGAGAGTGTACGGCGGGCAGTCTATGCCGGTGGAGCTGATCGTGGACGAAGTCGAGTCCGGTCTAACCGGAAAGAAGTCCACGAACGTTGCCATTTCGCAAGTTATGGGCGCATCAGCTGCTGATCATGAGGCTATGGGACATTTCATGCGCAGCATTTAGATCAAGAGTAGCGTGAGGGTAGAAACATTAGGGCCCGTTCGGTTATACCGAACGGGCCCTACGTATTTGGGAAGATGCCTGAACGAGGCTCATCAGCCCTGAAGATCTTCCTCTACCAAATCGGGGCTCTCCGGCATTCCGTGAGCAACGTACTTGGCGTAGGATAAATAGATCGATGCGCTATCGCGCATGGCTTTGGTACCGTTGGCCATCCGGTGCAGCTTGTCAGAGCCAGGGGCTTCAGTTTTGCGGAGATGATCGACATGGTCATGCAGGACAAGCGTGAAGCGCTCCATAGCCATCTCCACCTCCCGATATGCTTGCAGAATAGGGTCAGTCATGTGAATGCTCCTTCTATGCCGAGAATACTCCAGCCAGCTTTGGAGGGTCAACCGAGGGTCCGTCTATGCACCAACTATCACCGGAAGTTTTGATGGCTATCGCGAAGGTGGCCAAAGTAAGTCTCCTGGAGCACTCTCAGGGGCCACCACAATCAATCATTAAGGCGGTATCAGATCTTTCACAAATGTTTACGCGTAGTGGGCAGGCAGAAAGCAGGGTTTACTTCGAGGCCGCTCAGTTGCGCGCAGGATACTTGGTCTACTACCTGCCGGTAAATCTCGCCAAGGTGCAGGTACTCTTGGATGAACTGCAGCCCGTGTTTCCAATCGCTCAGGACCAGGATTTTCGAGTATTGGACCTTGGCGGAGGGCCTGGAACAGGAGTCTTGGGAGTACTCGACTGGTGCCTTTCAAAGTCTGTGAGGGCGCCGTCTACCATCCGTATGATAGCTGTTGATCGATCCCCCCAGGTCTTGCGGGTGTCTACTGAGCTTTGGAAGGCGTATTGTGAACAGCAGCGTGACCTTTCCGTCCCATCGTTAAAAACCGTGGAGTGTAATCTTGAACGGTCCCTGCCCTCCACTCTCCGTGAAGGCGGTGGGGTGTATGGATACCAACTCATTATTGTTCAGAATCTTCTCTCAGAGTTATTTCTAGGAAGTGTGGATCCCGTGGGGCAGCGGACTGCGTTCCTAGGTGAACTCCTGAACTACTTGGCACCTGAGGGTAGTCTAATGCTGATCGAGCCGGCTACGCGGCCTGCTTCTCGGGAGCTGCATCAGGTGCGAGACCGACTTCTGGCAGGACGGCACTGTTCTGTCTATGCTCCCTGTCTCCATGACGCGCCCTGTTCCGCGTTAGTCAAGCCGGATGATTGGTGCCATGAAGAGCGGAAGTGGGAATGTCCGGGCTGGATTGCTCAGATTGATCGAGAAGTCGGGCTTATAAAGGATGCGCTGAAATTTTCCTATGTGATTTTGCGCAAGGATGGGAAAACGCTCGTACCACGAAATCCAGACTATCACCGGGTGGTGAGTGAGTTGCGTGTGATGAAAGGCGAGAAACGAGTTTGGTTGTGCGATCAGGCGGGGAGGTCGGAGATTGGACGCCAGGATAAAGAGCGATCAATCTCAAACGCTGCCTTTGATGGCTGGCATCGTGGGGCGATTATTCAGGTGAGTGAAATTGTCAGGAAGGAGCGAAAGGGGCGACCGGCTATGGTAGGTCGCATTACCTCGTCCGGAACCGTGGAAGTCGTTCGTTCTGCGTGAGGATCTAGTCAGCTTCCGGTTCTGAAGAACCGTGCTGATGGGATACCCGATCTTCGTCAAACAGTTCGGCCATTTCCGCGGCAATCATGTCGCGATCGTTAGGTACCGAAATGAGCGGAATTTCCTTCCGAGGCTTCGTTTCATTCTGAGTCGATGGGGGAGTTTTTTGAGGATCTGGAATTGGTGTCGTGCTCATAGTAAATTCAGTATACATGAAAATGTGGTTGGAAGGGTTACTCAAACGCTTCCAATGAAGAACGTTCCGGGAACTGTGTTTGGCAGGCGTTGCAGGTGACAAAGTAGATCGCCTCGCGTACGGACATTGTGATTCGAAAATCCAGGGTGACGCCTCGATATTGGCAGTTTGGGCAAGAAATCTCTTTCAACCGATAGGGTATATCCGGTTGAGTCCGAAGGTAAAATTCCATGTCGGTGTAGACAGGGAAATTGTACCGGCATTTCAAGCAGACACCCCGGCATTCTCCATCTGGCTGCAGTGTGCGGCGATCGACGCCGAAGGTATTGGTCTTACAGATTGCGCACTGGACACTCGCCAGCCGTTTCTCTACCGCTTCAAGCGACGTGTGAGCCATTAATTCCTCCTCGAAGAGCGGAGCTGAGTATACGCACCGATTTAAGCGATGTTCAACCGCCTTGCCCGAATTCCGAGGATTCACTTGACCGTAAGCGTGCGCCTCCTATACTAACGACACGATGCACATGATCAGCAAACGTCTTCTGGTCGGCAATGCCGATGACGCCAGGAATCCTCCTCCCCAGGTAAGTGCCGTTCTCATGGTGGCTGAAGAACAAAATGTGACAGTTCCCTCCCGGGTTATCTATGCCAAGATTCCGCTCAAGGAGTTTGGTGAGCCGGCCGCAGCTGCGTTGTATGAGGCTGTAGAATGGATTGCGTCGCATGTGGCTGGTAATCGATTGATGGTCTGTTGCCGGGTCGGCATGGGGCGATCAGTGTCAGTGGTGATTGCCTATCTATGCTGTATTGAGGGAATGGCCTATGATGATGCGGTGAAGCTTGTGTTGACCAGGCGGCCAGGCGGCATGCCGTTGCCGCGCCTCCAAGAGAAGATTCAGGATGTTTGTCGCCGGCGACAAGCTAGAGTGAATTCATCAACGCCCTAAAAGTGGTGTTATTCGGGATGTCCCGATTTGTCCTACTCGTCAGTCCCTCCTCCCCTCTCCGACCGATCTCGTTATAATTGTCTAAATTGATGCCTGGGGAACTATCTCGGGGCGGAGTTGCATTTTAACTCGGCCCCATGGCGTAATTTGCCCTTCATACAGTCCACTGCGTCGCCGAGAGAATATTTGATGCCTGAGTTGCCGGAAGCCGAAGTAGCCGCGCGTCAATTGCGCGAACGGGTCGTCGGAGCCACCGTCCGTGATTGCTGGATAGGCCGTGAGGACATCGTGCGAGAAGGGTTGCTTTCTCTGGAACAGTATCGTCAGGCCAAGATTACAGGGGTCGAGCGAAAGGGAAAAAGCGTAATTCTTCACTTTCTCTGCGGCAAGGAGCCGAGATTTCTCGTCGCAGAATTAGGTATGACGGGATTATTGCTGTTCCGATCCACCTCGACCAAGCATCCTCACCATACCCACTTCGTCCTGCACCTCGATGGTTGTTCTGAGCCCGATATCAGATATTGGAATCCGCGCCGGTTTGGCCGTTTATCGTTGCTTGACCAAGCGGGGCTGGAACGATATGTCGCTCGCCGGTTCGGCTATGACCCCCTCACGATCAGTCATGAGCAATTTTTGTGTGTGCTCCGGGCGACACGGAGTCGGCTGAAGTCTCTCCTGATGCATCAACAAGTGATCGCAGGGATCGGTAACATCTATGCAAATGAGATCCTCTTCCGTTCCTGCCTCCATCCCAATCAGCCATCGAATACGATTCCAGAGAAGTCGATCGTACGCTTGCATCAAGTCATGGGCGAGGTGTTACGGGAAGCCATTGCCATGGGAGGGTCGAGCGTGCGCGATTATTTTGCGCCGGATGGGACCGAAGGCCAATACAAGAGCAGGCATCTGGTGTATGCCAAGGCCGGTGAGCCCTGCCCGAATGCCTGCGGTACCGTCATTTGTCGCTCCGTCGGCGAACGAAGTTCGTTTTACTGTCCCACATGCCAGCGAAACGGGCGTCGGCATGCCACAAGGCCTAAAAAGTTTCACTAACCGCAACCCTTGAAGCATCGGAGGCAACAATAACGTTATCAATTATTTATGGTGATGAATCTTCGGTGCTCATTATGGTAGGACTTCTGTGCTCGAAGCTTGGGCCTTTTGGAGGATTGAGGTAATCAGCAGAATTCGGTACTCTACCGCTCCGTTTCTCTGCCCTATCACACACCAAGGAGTCGTCAATCATGGCGAAAGTGCTGGAAGGTCCCGGGATGGGGCTGATGAAGAAGTGGGGGATTAATGTTCCCAATTATGTGGTCGTCACTTCCGTTGATGAGTTGTCCAGGCTCGGTCAAGCCAACGAATGGTTGAAGAAATCCAAGCTTGTTGCGAAAGCGCACGAGGCTCTCGGGTCGCGCTTCAAGTTGGGGCTTGTGAAGATCGACCTGGACTTTAAGGCGGCGGAAGCCGCTACGAAAGAGATGATCGGCCGTCAAGTCGGCAGCATCACCGTGACTCAGGTGATTGTCTCTGAGATGATCCCGCACAAGGAAGAATATTATTGCGCGGTGAAATCCACGCGCGAAGGCAGTGAGGTCCTGGTTGCCAATTGCGGCGGGATCGAAGTCGAATCAAATTGGGAACGTGTTAAGAGGCTGTGTCTTGAGATCGGGCAAGCTCCTTCTCCTGAATCCCTCGAAAAACTGTCGAAAGAGGCAGGATTTAGTGGGTCGCTCGCGAAGAAGGTGGCTGAGTTTGCAGGAAAAATGTTTGCCTGTTTCGATAGTGAAGATGCGCAATATCTCGAGGTGAATCCGGTCGTCCTTCGTGCTGCCGATGAAGAGCTGGTGGCGCTGGATGCCGTGACATTGCTCGACGGCGATGCCAAATTTAGGCATCCGGACTGGAATTTCGCTTTTGCGGCGGAATTTGGCCGTGCTTATTCCAAGCAAGAGCTCGAGGTGATGGCTGTCGATAGCAAAATCAAGGGCTCAGTTAAATTCATCGAAATCCCTGGTGGGGATACAGCGATGTTGCCGGCGGGTGGTGGTGCCAGCGTGTACTACTCAGATGCAGTCGTGGCGCGTGGCGGCAAGCTGGCCAATTATGCCGAATACTCCGGTGATCCACCTGATTGGGCCGTTGAGGTCCTCACAGAAAAAGTCTGTTCTTTGCCGGGAATCAGGAACATCATTGTGGGTGGTGCGATCGCCAACTTCACCGACGTGAAGAAGACGTTCGGGGGGATCATCAACGGCTTCCGGAAGGCGAAGTCGGAAGGGAAGTTGAAGAACGTAAAGATTTGGGTGCGCCGCGGTGGGCCGCGGGAAAAAGAGGGCCTTGATGCGATGCGCGCGTTGAAAGAGGAAGGCTTTGACATCAATGTCTTCGACCGCAATACACCGCTCACCGACATTGTCGACAAGGCGCTCCAAGCGAAGTAGCCTGCCGCCTATGACCAACCGAAGATAAGGGGAGATCCCGAGATGAGTATTCTGGCAAACAAAGACACCCGTGTGGTGATCCAGGGTGGTCAAGCCGGTGTCAACGCTGCCCGCCGTATGGCCGAGTTCTGTTATCTCATTAAGCGTCCGCTCAATGTTGAGGCGTTTGTCTACCCGCCCGATGCCGGCAAGAGCAATGAGATCCCATACGGCAGTGGCCTGATCGCCATTCCGGTTTACAAGTCCATTGCTGAAGCCACCAAGCATCATCCGACCCTGAATACCAGTCTCGTATACATTGGCGCAGACCGCGCGATGAAGGGTGGCATGGAGGCGCTGGACGATTCTCACATCAAGGTGGTCTCAATGATCACCGAGGGGGTGCCGGAAAAAGATGCCAAGATTCTTGGCGCTCATGCGCGCAAGTTGGGGAAGGTCTTTAACGGCCCCTCATCCATTGGTATCATCTCTGCTGGAGCGTGCCGGCTTGGCGTAATTGGCGGTGCGTTCGACAATCTTGTTCTCTCCAAGCTTTATCGTGAAGGATCGTTCGGCGTCATCACCAAGTCCGGCGGTCTCTCCAACGAAATCATTTGGATCTGCTCTCAGTTTGCCGACGGGATCACGACCGCTATCGGTATCGGCGGTGATGCCTATCCTGGAACCGATTACGTCAGTTATCTCGAGATGTTTGAGAACGATCCCCAAACCAAGGCGGTCGTTATTGTCGGAGAGATGGGCGGCGATCTCGAGGAGCGGGCTGCAGAATGGTATGGCGCGAAAAAGCGACGGGTAAAGCTGATTGCCGTCGTCTCCGGCTTCTGTCAGGAGAGTTTGCCGAAAGGCATGAAATTCGGTCATGCCGGCGCGAAAGAGGGCATGAAGGGTGAAGGATCAGCTCGGTCCAAGTCCGATGCGCTGAAGAAGGCCGGGGCCCTCGTGCCGCCAACTTTTGGCGCGCTTGGTCCTGCCATCAAGGAAACTTATCAAGATCTCTTGAAGTCCGGCCAGGTCAAGGAGCCGGTCGAGCCGGCTACGTTGCCCCGGTTGCCAAAAACCGTCGAGGAGGCGATGAAGGCCGATGAGGTCATGGTTTCACCGCTGATCCGTACGACCATCAGCGATGACCGCGGCGATGAGCCCTGCTACGACGGTTATCCTGCCTCTGAGCTCATTAACAAGGGCTACGAAATTCCTCACGTCATCGGTCTTTTGTGGGACAAGCGGCTGATCTCGAAGCAAGAGGCTGAAATCATTAAGCGCATCATGATGCTTTCCGCTGATCACGGTCCCTGCGTGAGTGGCGCATACGCGACAATTCTTGCGGCTTGTGCCGGGATCGGGCTGTCGCAATCAGTCGCTGCAGGCATGATTATGATTGGCCCGCGCTTCGGCGGTGCGGTCACTGATGCCGGACGATTCTTTAAATATGCTGTTGATAGCAAGATGTCGGTCGACGAATTCTTGGCCTACATGAAGAAAAACCATGGGCCGGTTCCGGGAATTGGTCATCGCGTGAAGAGTCTGCGCAACCCGGACAAGCGGGTGAAGGAATTGGTCGGGTACGTGAAGAGTTTGAACATCAAGACTCCCTGTCTGGATTTCGCGCTGGAAGTGGAGAAAATTACCTCCGTGAAAAAGGACAATCTGATTCTGAATGTCGATGGGACAATGGCGGCCGTATTGGTCGATATCGGTTTCCCTGTCGATAGCTTGAACGGATTCTTCATACTTTCGCGGACCATTGGGCTAATTGGCCATTGGGTCGATCAAAAACGTCAGGATAGCCGCCTGATTCGTTTGTTTGATTATCTCGTGAATTATGCCGCACCCAAGAGGCGAGAAGTTCCGCCGTTGAAGTAAGACGACAATGGTCTGTCGTCAAGAGTGATTCGGCAATCCGTTCTAGGAGCTTTTGCGGTCCCTGACGGTTGACGGTTCTGCTCCAGCGACAGGCATATTATAAGGAGATAAGTCATGTCGATGGATCTCGCCAAGAAACTGTATGCCAAGATGCCGGAGGTGTTCGCTAAGGCCAGGAAGAAATTCGGGCGTGGTCTGACACTGGCTGACAAGATTTTGGTTTCTCACGCGGACAACTTTGATGCCCAGACTTGGGAGCGAGGGAAGGCCATGTTGGCTTTGCGGCCCGATCGGGTCGCGATGCAGGACGCTACCGCTCAGATGGCCATGTTGCAGTTCATGCAGGCCAATAAGAAAAAAGCGGCCGTACCGAGCACGATTCATTGTGACCATCTGATTCGAGCGGAAATGGGCTCCGCGAAGGATCTCCTCCGGGCCATGGATGAGAATAAGGAAGTCTATAACTTCCTAGCTTCAGCCGCGAAAAAATATGGGATTGGATTCTGGAAGCCTGGTGCTGGAATTATTCATCAAGTCGTGCTGGAGAATTATGCCTTTCCAGGTTGCTTGATCATCGGCACGGATTCGCATACGCCCAACGGCGGTGGATTAGGCGGCCTGGCGATCGGTGTCGGCGGAGCCGATGCCGGTGAAGTTATGGCTGGTTTGCCGTGGGAGGTGCTGCACCCGAAACTGATCGGCGTGCGCTTGACTGGCAAGCTGAACGGCTGGGCTTCTCCGAAGGATGTGATCTTGTACCTTTGTGGTCTCCTGACAGTGAAGGGCGGTACGAACAAGATTGTCGAGTATTTTGGCCCTGGTGCTGAGACCATTAGTGCAACTGGAAAGGGAACGATCTGCAACATGGGCGCCGAGCTCGGAGCTACCACCTCTGTCTTTCCCTTCGACCAGAAAATGGTTGCCTACATGAACATCACTGATCGGGCCGATTTGGCCAACCTTGCCCAGTCGCATAAGGATCTGCTCGTGGCCGATTCCGAGGTCTACCAGTCACCCGAGAAATATTACGATCAGATCGTGGAAGTTGATTTGTCGAAGCTCGAGCCTCACGTTGTGGGCCCGCACACGCCGGATTTAGCTAGACCGGTTTCCAAGTTAGCAGCGGAAGCGAAAGAGAAGGGG
>WBZV01000898.1_pt1 | contig 15332 bp, 15 predicted proteins | sample 5204221 | NCBI WGS metagenome assembly WBZV01 (sample SAMN12344360, study PRJNA552823) | activated sludge metagenome | biome: Activated sludge suspended growth; feature: Nitrification reactor; material: Wastewater; isolation source: activated sludge from nitrification reactor of wastewater...
CGAGGCATAAATGGAAATCCGATCCGGTTACGCGCACAACCCCGCGAAAGACCAGGACATCGAACTGCACTACGAGGACCTCGGCAACGAGGCCGACCCGCCGGTCCTGCTCATCATGGGCCTCGGCGCGCAACTCACCCTGTGGCACAACGAGTTCTGCGGCAAGCTCGTCGACCGCGGCTACCGCGTCATCCGGTTCGACAACCGCGACGTCGGACTGTCCTCCAAACTGCACGGCCAGAAGTCCGATACCAAGCTGATCCCAGGCCTGCTGCGCTCGTTCGTCGGCCGGCCCAGCACATCGGTCTATCGACTGGAGGACATGGCCGCCGACGCCGCGGCTGTTCTGGACCACCTCGGCATCGAACGTGCCCACATCGTCGGCGCCTCGATGGGCGGAATGATCGCCCAGGTCTTCGCCGCGACCTACCCGCAGCGCACCGCCGGACTGGGCATCATCTTCTCCTCCAACAACTCCGCGCTGCTGCCCCCGCCGGCCCCCAAGGCACTGCTCGCCCTGCTCAAGGGCCCGCACCCGTCCTCGCCGCGGGAGGTGATCGTCGAGAACTCGATGCGGGTGTCGAGAATCATCGGCAGCCCCGGCTACCCCAAGTCCGAGGAGAGACTGCGAGCCGACGCCGAGGAGAACTACGAGCGCTGCTTCTACCCGCAGGGCATCGGGCGCCATTTCGGCGCCATCCTGGGTAGCGGCAGCCTGCGCGGCTACGACAAGCGGATCACCGCGCCCACCGTGGTCATCCACGGCAAGGCCGACCGGTTGATGCGACCCTCGGGCGGGAAGGCCATCGCCACCGCAATCCCGGGTGCGCGGTTGGTGCTGCTCGACGGGATGGGCCACGACCTTCCCGAACCACTTTTCGAACGAATCGTCGGAGAATTGACGGCGACGTTCGCCGCGTCGGCGCAGGTTCGATAGCCCCGACGTGGGTAAGCTGCGACAAACCAGTACGAAAGCGAGTTCTGTTCATGCCTGAGGCCCAGACCAAGGACATGCGTCCGCATTTCGAGGAGATTCAGGCCCACTACGACCTGTCCGACGATTTCTTCGGCCTCTTCCAGGACCCCACTCGCAAGTACAGCAGCGCCTACTTCACCGGACCGAACGTCACCCTGTCGGAGGCCCAGGTCGCCAACGTCGACCTGCACCTGGACAAGCTCGACCTCAAGCCGGGCATGACCCTGCTGGAGGTCGGCTGCGGCTGGGGTCTGACGCTGAAGCGGGCGATGGAGAAGTACGACGTCAACGTCATCGGCCTCACCCTGTCGCGAAACCAGCAGGCCTACTGCCAGGAGCTGTTGAGCACGGTCGATTCCGAACGCACCTTCGACGTCCGCTTGGAAGGCTGGGAACAGTTCCACTCCCCCGTCGACCGGATCGTCTCGATCGAGGCCTTCGAGCACTTCGGATTCGAACGCTACGACGACTTCTTCAAGACCTGCTACGACATCCTGCCCGAAGACGGCCGGATGACCATCCAGAGCAGTGTCGGCTACCACCCGTTCGACCTGGCCGCCCGCGGCAAGAAGATCACCTTCGAACTGGCCCGGTTCGCCAAGTTCATCTACACCGAGATCTTCCCGGGCGGCCGGATTCCGAGCACCCAGATGATGGTCGAGCACGGCGAGAAGGCCGGCTTCGTCGTTCCCGAAACGATGTCGCTCCGCACCCACTACATCAAGACCCTGGGGCTGTGGGCGGCTGCGTTGGAGCGCAACAAGGAACAGGCCATCGCCATCACCGATGAGGAGAACTACAACCGGTACATGAAGTACCTGACCGGCTGCCAGTTCTACTTCGTCGACGAGAGCCTCGACGTCAGCCTGGTTACCTATTTTAAGCCGGGGGCCGCCGCGGTTGCCTAGCAGCGCTTTACACTGTCGCAATCGGCAGCAAACCTGCCATGACCGGCGATCCGAAAAAACTGCCCAGTTCAAGACCGTGAAGTCGCGACCGGGAATCATGCGACAGCACATTCATGAAGGCCGCATCGCCATACCGAGGAAATGTGCGGAAACTGGGCTGAAAAGTTGACACTCCCCGCACGCGGTGAGACGATCTGTTAAGTTCTATCTCAGAATCATCCAAGCTCTACCGATACAAGTACGGGGACCCAGCTCATGGCCACCATCGCCAGCAAGATTCAGTGGACCACCGCGGCCTTTGCCGTCGCGGCAGCGGCCACCCTCGTTCCAGTCGCGTTCGCTGACCCTACCGACTCTGATACCGGTGACACCGCTGGTGCTGCCGTCGGCAGCGCCGCCGGCCAGGCTCCGAGCAGGTCCAGCCGCAAGGATCGGGAGCGCCCAGACACCAACAGCGACGCTCCGCAGGCAGGCAGTGGGTCGGACGGAAGCGCATCGTCAGGATCGGAGTCCACCGGCGGATCGACTGGCGGTGCTCCACAGGGGCGTTCCAGCACAAACGTAACCTCCCCTACTGCTAATGCGACTCCACCTCTCGTGGTGGGAGATGAGGTCACGATTATCGATGTTCCGCTAGTCGCCGATCCCGACCTGCAGGCTGCCACGTTTGGGTGGATGCAGAACTTGGATATTGATGCTTGTGTATTGGGTCTGTCTCAGCGAATCAGTGGTCAGCAGAGCGTGATCGGGCCCTATGGAACCTCGTCGCTCAGCTACAACTCTTCCGGCTGCGGATAGTTCTATCTCGTTCGTACAGTGAGAGGGAGCAGCTCATCAAGCTGCTCCCTCTCACTTTGCATCCCCCCAGTTCCTCGGTCGGCATGAGGTTTGATCTGTGAAAGCTCCTACTCGTCACGCTGATCCCACACGCACGGCAAACGGCCGGTTGGATCGGCTTCTAAGCCTTCCTGCCCGCGTACGCTGGACAGGTATCGCTCTGCTTGTTCTATCCGTGATCTTTATTGGTTGGCTTGGCTACGGGGCCTACCAAGCGAAGTCCAATCTCGAGCAGGCGAAGGACAGTGCCGAGAAATCAAAAGACGCTCTGCTTAGCGGGAAGCCTGAGGACGCGACGCGCTGGGCAGAGAACGCCCAATTCCACGCTCAGCGCGCTCGCTCCGCCACCCATTCGCTGCCTTGGAATGCAGCCGCAGCCTTACCACTGCTGGGCAGCCCACTAAAGACGACCCAGCAGATATCCGACGTCGTCGTCGGGCTAGCTGACGAGGTCCTGCTTCCCGGCGCCAAGATGGGGGCTGGGTTGTCGCCGGAAAGGCTGATCGACGGCACGCGTTTGGACCTCAAACTCCTGCGTGCCGAGCAGCCACGCCTCACTGAGTTGGCGGCCGCGGCAGCCAAACTTGACTCCCGAGCCAAGGCGATATCCAACCCGGCGTATCTATCGCTGATTCGCGATGCGCGATCTCAGCTGCAGGACCAGACTTCCAAACTCTCCCAGCTGCTGGGCAACACCTCGCTGGCAGCCCAATTGGCCCCGTCCATGCTCGGAGCCGACGGTCCGCGCAGCTACATGCTGGCATTCCAGACGCCCGCCGAAGCCCGCGGTACCGGTGGGTTGTTAGGCGGGTTCGGCATCCTCCGATTTGACAATGGAATTCCGACTGTCGATGCGTTGTCCTCAAATGCCGAGCTGGGAGTGAGGTGTGAGAAGTACGTCCCCGGCAGGTGTGCGATCAACATCGGAGCAGTCGCCGAGGTTGATCTGGGTCCGGAATTCAACAACATCTACGGCTGGGCCAACCCATTTACAGACTTCCGCAATAGCAATTTAAGCCCCCACTTCCCCTACACCGCGCAAATCTGGAAGTCCATGTTGAAGGACCGAACAGGATCAATAGTCGACGGCGTCGTTGCACTCGACCCAGTCGTGTTGAGCTACGTGCTCGGTGCTATCGGGCCAGTGACGCTTACCGATGGCGAGGTCATCAACGCAGACAACGTCGTCGAGTTGACCATGTCGACGGCCTACATCCGATTCGAAAATGACAACTCCGCCCGCAAGAAATATCTACAGGACATCGCTGGTGCGGTCGTCCAGAAGATGACGGGACCGATCCCATCGCCGCGCCAACTAATCGACGCTCTTGGCAAAGCGGCGGGCGAGCGCCGGATTTTGGTTTGGAGTGCCTCGCCAACCGACCAGGAACTTCTCGAAGAGACCCCGCTGGCACACGTGGTTCCGGAGGACGAAGCACCGTACGCGCAGGTCGTCATCAATAATCTAGCTGGCAACAAAATGGACTACTACCTTGAGCGGGAGATCGAGTACGCAGCAGACGACTGCGACGGAGACATGCGGAACTCGACCGTCACGGTTCGACTGACCAACACCGCCACCGCCACCGCTCGAGAATTGCCGGAGAACGTTGCGGGAACTGGCGGAGTGGCCAACGAAATTCCGCTGAAAGCGCCTCCCGGCACCATGGTCTCATCGGTTCGAGTCCTCGCCACTAAGGGCGCGAGACTTATGAGTGTTAGTTCCAACGGCGAGCGGACTTCCGCGATTAGCCGTGTCGAACGGGGCCATCCGAGCTTTGAAGTCCAACTTGCCATACCGCCGGGAAAGAGCGGAGAACTCACCTTTCGGCTGAGCGAGCCGACTGCCCCGGGCGAACCGCGGGTCCCCGTTCAACCCTTGACTGACGACATCGAGCCGAGAGTCTTGGTACCTGTATGTCCGGGGTAATCCGCGTCTAGCGATAAGTGCCAGAGATGAGAGAATCGAAGTGAACCTTCAGCAGTTCCTAAAGGTGTTGCGCTCCCGGTGGATCACCATCTGTGTGGCAGCACTGGTTCCGGTTCTGGGAGCGGTCGTGTACACCCTGATCCAGACCCCGCTCTACCAAGCCTCGACACGACTCTACGTCTCCACTACCGCCGGCTCATCAGTGTCAGACCTCTACAGCGGCAACCGCCTCTCCCAAGAACGCGTGCTGTCGTATATCCAGCTGCTCAAGGGCGAAACCCTGGCGCAGCGTACGGTCGACCGTCTCGACCTTGACATGAATGCCGACGAGCTGGCGGCGCGTGTCAACGCTAGTTCGAAGCCGAACACCGTCCTCATTAGTGTGGATGTTCTTGACCCCTCACCTATCCGGGCACGTGACATCGCCAACGCCCTGTCGGATGAGTTCGTCGTGATGGTGCGCGAACTGGAGACCGCCGCCGAAGGGGATAGGCCTGAAGCCCGCGTGGTCGTCGAGCAACGCGCCTCGGTCCCAACCGCTCCGGAAGTTCCAAAAAAGAAGCGCACCCTTGCGCTCGGCATTGCTTTGGGTGCGATGTTGGGCGTTGGCCTAGCTTTTCTTCGCGAACAACTCGACAACACCATCAAGAGTCCAGAGGACTTGGAGGAAGTGGCTGGCACCGGAGTCATCGGCTACATCCCATTCGACAAGAACCTCGCCACGGACCACGCGATCGCATTTGATATCGACAACGGTGGGACCGCTGAGGCATTTCGCAAGCTTCGGACCAACTTGCAGTTCCTCGCCGTGGACAATCCTCCCCGGCTGATGGTCATTACGAGTTCATCACCGAGCGAGGGCAAGTCCACCACAGCGATCAACATTGCGTTAGCTCTGGCTGAAGCTGAGCACAACGTAGTTCTGGTGGATGGCGATTTGCGCCGTCCACGGTTGGCCAGCTACCTCGATCTGGTCGGGGCAGTGGGATTCAGCACGGTGCTCAGCGGCGGAGCGTCGCTTGACGACGTGCTCCAACAAACGAAATTCTCACAACTGACTGTCCTCACCGCTGGATCCATCCCGCCGAATCCGAGCGAACTCCTCGGGTCGTTGGCAGCTAAAAAGCTGTTCAGCGAGTTGCGCGTCAAGTTCGACTACATAATTGTCGATTCTGCCCCGCTGCTCGCCGTCACCGACGGTGCGATCTTGGCGGCGGAAGCCGACGGGGCGATTGTTGCGGTGCGAGCCCAAAAGACCAAGCGCGATCAGCTTGCCCACGCGATTGGAATGCTCCGCGACGTCGACGCCAAACTGCTCGGCGCGGTACTCACGATGTTGCCGACCCGTGGGAGTGGTTCCTACAGGTACAACTACTATTACAGCGGCAGCTACGGCGACGGTAAGTCGGAAGAATCGTCTCAGACGAGCTGATTGCTGAAGCTGATCCCGCCACGATGGCTAACCGTGCGGGCGGTCAAAGCAATCACATCCGCCTACTGTGGTGCGAGGGCACGGCAGGATCTTCGCCCAACCGGAATCCGCTTTTCCGCGGCTCAGGCCCTGCTTCTGGCAAAAGTACGTCTGAGCCAAGGACGAACCTGTCTAGCAATTCGGGCCAGCAGGTTTGCAGCCGCGACCGGCAGGTAGGCGACCGAGAGAGGGTGCTGCCCCGCCTGGGGATAGAAGTCTGCACGCCGCCGCAGGCCAAAGGGTCTGCCCCGGAATACGAGCAGGTCAATGAACAACGTGGAGTTGAACTGCGCCACCAGGCCAGGGGGAAGGTCCGCCCGGGACACGAACCAGGCCTTGGCAATGTCATAGTGGAGGGCCATCTTGCTCTTGCCCGACGCCACGGTAATAGCGCCCGGGTGTGCACGAAAATAGGCAAGCGGCTGTACCAGGCGGTAGAAGAAGGGGTAGCGCTCAGCGACCAGCAGGAAGAGGAGGACATCAGGGCCGATGGCGTGCATGGCGAAATCGCTCCCTACCCGGTTGGGAACCTCATCAAGAAAGCAATCCCGCATATCCTTCAGCCGGAACAATGCACATCCCGGCGATACCGGGTAGTCGCGCTTGAGTAGTGACCCCTTAAGTAGTGACCCCTTAATGAACTCGACCGTCGGCCGGCACCCGGGTGGCGTACCGTTGTACAGAACGAGTCCATCAAGCGGGTCCTCACCGAAGAAGATCACGGCTGGCGAATAGACAAATCCGATTTCCGCGCTGGCCATGAGCGGCACTGCCTCAGCCAGGTACTCGGGGTGTAAAAGGTCATCGGACCATAGAATCTTTCCCAATTCCCCGCGCGCCTCGCGCACACAGCGCTGCCAGTTGCGCACTGGCCCGATGTTGTCCTCGTTACGGAATATACGAAGGCGCCCGTCGCGCGCGGCGACCCTCTGAATCAACTCCCAACTGCCATCCGTGCTGCAGTTGTCGATTACCACAACCTCAAAGTCGCCAAAGGTCTGGTCTAACGCGGCAGCCAGTGTCTCCTCGATGTAATTGGCGCGGTTGTAGACGGGGACGAGGATGCTGACCTTTGGAGAAGCGCTCATGCTCTCACCGAAGTGCGGATCACGCCGCCCTCGCTGAACTTAGCTCGCACTCGAACCAATTCGACAGGGGCACGTTGACCGAGCCAGCCACCTGGGCGGAATACATCTGCGCCTTCACTTCCCGATTACATATTTTGGATCGTACCTAAAAATAACATGAACACATCAAAGCCCGCGTAGAGACCATGCCACCCGCCGGGACATCCCATCTGTCTAGCAGCAGTCTGTGCCGGCCGTTTTATTTGGGGAACTCCATACTAGTTATCTAGATCCCTGCCGCGACCCGCCGGGTCGACAGAAGCTTGGAACTCAGTCCTTTTAGGTGTCCAACCAGACGGACGACGATAGCTTCTGTATACCCGCATTATTTCGCGCGGCCGGTACGGTCGTTCCCCGAATTTTGCCCGCACTTCCTTTCCTGCAAGCTGGCCGACTCTCAAAATCAGTTCCTTGACAAGGATCGGACGACCCGACCCTAATCCCAGCACGAGGATACCGTTCGCCGGATCCCATGCTTTTAGGTCGCGCAATGCCGTTTCAACGCCCATGCAGATGTCATCGATGTGCACAAGATCGATTTCCTGCTCTCCCAAAGTTGTACCGACGTCTGTGCCTTGCGCACACGAGTCTTGGAGGATACTTAGCAGTTTCCTCCGGGCGTCGCCCTCCCCATAGGTGTCAAAAACAATTAACTTAAGAATTCGCAAACCCCGCAATGCGTAATGTATGAGCAAGTCCTGACCCGCTTGCTTGGAAGCCGCATAGAGGTTAAACGGTCGATAGCGCTCCGAATCAGCGAACTCCCACGACGAACCGAATGTTACCAAGCTCGCATGGGGAAGATGCGTGAGCAATTGCTCGGCGACGAGACACGGCAAGACACAATTCGATGCGATTAAAGAGTTAATCGAACTTGCATCGTCACCCATTTCCTGTGAAGCGCCCGCTAGCAAGACAACGTCTGGACCAAACTGCAACATCTGCTCTAGGACGCGCCGCTGCCATGCATCGAAACCAACCTCAACGAAAGAAGGAGCATTTTTTACTAAGCCCATGCTCTCAAACCACTTCGACAAATGGCTCCCGAGGAAACCGCCAGAGCCAATTACATAGGTCTTCACCGGTCTGCCTGAGTTAACTGATTAATTTTCATTTCCTTTACGGCGGGCCAGTCTTATCATTCGATGAATCAAACACTACAGAGGGGACTTGACCCCACGGGTTGGCCACGCTTAATCCCGGGATGTTCCTGGGGGAAGCGAGATGATCCCACCCGATGGCAAGGAAAAACTATCCAGAAGAGTTCAAACGTGACGCGGTCGCGCTGTACCGAGACACCGAGGATGCGACGATCACGGTGATCGCCGCCGAGTTCGGTGTCAGTGAGGCGACTCTGTCGACGTGGTGCAAGGCGGCCGGGGTGCCGATCCGGCATCGTCGGTCGGCCTCGGCGGCCGCAGCGAGCCCGGCTTCAAAGACTCTGGAGCAGGAGCTGGCCCGGCTGCGGGCCAAGAACACGGCGTTACGCGCCCCAGAGGCCCGGTTGTCCACCGAGCGGGACATTCTGCGGTCGGCGGCGAAACATTTCGCCGGGGAGACGAACTGGTGAGCCGCTTCCAGTTCGTCGCCGACCACCTGCACGCCTTCGAGGTGAAGTGGCTATGTGCGGTCGTGGAGGTCGCGCGTTCTTCGGTCTGCGGATGGTTGGCCGGTACTGAAGGCCGCGCGGCGCGGCAGGCTGCTGACCACGCGTTGGCTGAACGGATCCGGGTGGTGCACGACGAGGACAACACCCACGGGGCGCCGCGGATTACCGCTGAGCTCTACGCCCTGATACCCGACGGTGAGCGGGTCAACCACAAGCGGGGGCCCGGGTGATGCGCACCAACGGGATCGCCGGCCACCGGCGCCGCCGGCGGGTCACGACCACGGTGGCCGATACCGTCAACCAGAAGGTCCCTGACCTGCTCAAGCGGGACTTCACCGCCAAGCGGATCAATACCCTTTATGTCGGGGACATCACCTACCTGCCGTTGGCCGGCGGCGGCAACCTGTACGTGGCCACGGTGATCGACTGCTGCCCACGGCGGGTGGCGGGGTGGGCGATTGCCGAGCACATGCGCACCGAACTCGTCACGGACGCCCTGAAAGCCGCTGCCTCGCTGCGCGGCAGTCTGACCGGCGCTGCATTCGACGCCGATCATGGAAGTCATTACACCTCAAAGGATCTCCGCAAAACTCTGCAAAGATCTTGGAGTCGCCCTGTCGATGGGTGGTGTGGGGTCAAGTGCCGACAACGCCCTGGCTGAATCGTTCAACGCCGCCCTCAAGCGCTGTCGGGGTACGACCTCACGTGTAGGTCGGGGTACGACCTGACGTGTTGGTCTCGGCGTGGTGATTATGGCATGGGGTCGGCTCCTGTCATGAGGTTGAGACGGTCTTTGAGTCGGTAGCTGGGGCCGTTGATGTTGATGACGTCGCAGTGGTGCAGGAGTCGGTCGAGGATGGCGGTGGCCAGCACGTCGTCGCCGAGCACGGCGCCCCATTCGGTGAAGGACTTGTTGGAGGTGATGATCAGCGATCCGCGTTCGTATCGGCGGGAGATGAGTTGGAAGACCATGTTGGCTTCTGCGCGGCCCAGTGGGAGGTAGCCGACTTCGTCGACGAGCAGGACCGCGGGGCGTAGGTAGGCCCTGAGTTGTCGGTTGAACTGGCCCGTGGCTTCGGCGGTGCGGAGTTTTCTGACGACGTCGTCGAGGGTGGTGAAGTAGATCGAGTAGCCGGCTTGGCAGGCGGCGACGGCCAGGGCGACGGCGATCATGGTCTTGCCGACACCGGGCGGGCCGAGCAGGACGACGTTGGATTTGGTGCGGACGAATTCCAGGGTTGCCAGGTCGCGGATCTTGCGGGCGTCGAGGCCGGGTTGGAAGGCGAAGTCGAAGTCGTCGAGGGTTTTGTGGTGCGGGAGCCCGGAGAGTTTCAAGGCGTTGCGGAAGCGGCGGCCCTCGCGCAGCCCGAGTTCTTCCTCGAGCAGCAGGTCGATGAAGTCGAGGTAGCCCATTTGGGTGGCTTCGGCGCGGGCGAGGAGGTCGCTGATGGTCTCGCTGAGGTGGGTCAGGCCGAGTTTGGTGGCGGTCTCGCGGATCCGGTCGGTGGTCAATGTGCTCATCGCGCGATCTCGCTGTCGAGGTCGGTGGTGGTGTGGGGCCCGCGGTTGTCGCGGGGCCGGGGAACCTGACCGGGTGTCTGGGCGTGGAGTTGGTGGTCCAGATGCGTGGCGTTGACGCCGAGCATGTCGATGAGCCAGGCGGGATCGGCGGGTGGGTACTGGTTGCGTAGGTAGCCGCGCAGTTCAGCGTGGACGCCTGGCCCGGCGGTGCGCAGGAACTCATCGCACATGCTGAGCAGTTCGCCGATGGCGGCGGCGGTGTAGGCGCTGAGCACCACGGGGGCCGGCCGCGCAGGCGCGGTGGCGGGCAACTCGCCAACGGCACTGGCGATCTCGGTGCTGATGGGGTTAGTCATGGTCGGTTCCTTCGGGTCAGTTCGTGCGGGTCGGGGTGGCCAGGGAGGCGTTGTGGTAGTCGCTGAGGGGTCGTTGGGCGACTTCAGCGTTGGCGGCGTGGTGAGTGGCCAGCAGTGCCGTCAGCGGGCTGGTCGCTGCGCTCGGGGGGCTTGTCTGCCGGTGCCCGCCTGCGTGTGTCTCCAGGACAGTCGCGCGGGTGTGCCCGTCGGGAAGGCCTTCCCAGTGAGTGGGATCGACGATCCAGGAACCCTTCTGGCGGGCCCGGCGATGAGTGGCCAGCCGAGCGCCACCATCGGTGCCCACCGTGGCGATGGTGACGGTGTCGGGATCGACGGACAGCGCGACCCGTTGTCCGGGACGCACCAGCCGGGCGGGCACCGAGTAGAAGCTGGCCTCGAAGCTGACCAGGGCGTCCTTGCCGACGCGTCGCAGGTGTTTGTCGGCGACCAGGTAGGGGTGCTCGGGCAGGGGTCCCAGCGCAGCCCGGTCGGCTTCGGCGCGAACGGCGATGACCTGCCCGTGGGTGCGGTGGACCTGGCGCCGCCGGATCGGCAGCCACGCCGCGAAGGCTCCATCGAGTGCGGCGATCGAATCGAAGCTGCGGCCGGCAAGGACATGGTCACGCACGATGACCACCTGCCGTTCCACGCGGCCCTTGCCGGTGGGCCGGTAAGCGGCCAGCACGTCGATGACAAACCCGTAGTGATCGGCGAACGCCGCGGCCTCGGGATGCAGCGGCACCGCCACCCCGGGGGCGACATGGCGTTTGACCACCGTCTTGGTGCGGTCATAGACCAACGTGGCCGGAACCCCTCCGAAGTGGGCGAACGCCCGACGGTGGCAGTCCCAGAAGGTGGCCAGGTCCATCGAGGTCGTAAAACAGGTGAACGGGTCGCGCGAATACGACAACGTCATATGGAAGGAGTAGACGTTGCTGATGCCGACGTGGGCCAACACATCGCCCTCATCACCCCAGTCGACCTGCCCCTGAGCACCGGCGAGGACCTCGAAACGCCGATGCAACCCGGTCAACGGGTTGTCGTCGTCGACAGCCAACTCCGCGGCGATGCGCTCCCGCGCCCCAGCCACGAACATCTTGACCCGCTGGTAGTGGCCGCTGAAGCTGTGCTCAGCGACCAGCCGCTCATGGATCACGCTGGCCTTCAACGTGATATCTGTACGCAACCACGCCTCGACCACCCCGACGTAGGGTGCAATCACCTGCGGTTGGGTTCCGGCCCGCGGTGGGGCCTTCGGCGGCACCGCAGGCGCGTCCTCGGCCAGATACTTGCGTACGGTGCGCCAATCACACCCGCACTCACGGGCGATCTCAGCGTAAGTAGCGCCTGCGGCATGCAGGGCGCGGAAACGACGGACATTCATCCAGGACTCCGTATCCAGGATCATGAGCACAGGACTCCTGACATGGCGCCTGTGGCTGGTTGGCAGTTTTGTTGCTTGATCTGGGGTTTTCTGGTGTGTCGTTCGTCGCGGCCGCGCCTGGATGCTCAATAATGGATTGAGTAATTCTGGTCGATTCTTGGGTGGTGGAAGATGGCGGTGATGACCGTGCAGCCATCCTTGCCGCTGGTTCCTGCTGACGCGCGTGCGGTGGGTTTGGCCGCGGCGATCGTTGAGGACGACCAGGGTGGCCGGGTGTTCGTGCACGGCAATCTGGCGTATGCCTGGGATGGCGGTGACACCGCGGCGCGGCGGTTCGCGGCGGTGTCGCTGATGCGGATCAAGGCCGCGACCCAGGCCGAGATCGCCGAGGGGTTCGGGGTGAGCGCGGCGACGGTGCGCCGCTGGGATGCGCTGCTGGCAGAGTCCGGGGTGGGTGGGTTGCTCGACGAACCCAAGGGGCCAAAACGCAAATCGAGGCTGACCGCCGATACGGTCGCTGCGGTGCGGCGGGGCCGCGAGCAGGGGTTGTCCTATCGGGAGATCGCCGACGAGGTCGGGGTGTCGCAGGGCAGCGTCCGCAACGCGATCCTGCTCAACGAGCAAGGCCTGGAGGCCGAGCGGGCCTGCCCGGCAACGACTTCGGATGCTTCGCCCGAACCCGCGCCCGCGCCCGCGCCCGTGCTTGAGGCCGCACCCGGTGATGGGGTGGGGCGGCAGTGCCCGGCGGTGCCGGTGCTGGCTGATCCGCTCGATCGTGGCACCGAGCGGGTGTTGGCAGCGTTCGGGATGATCCCGTACGCGGCGCCGGTGTTCACCGCGTGTGGTCGGGCCCCGTTGGCGGGACTGTTCCTCGCGGTGCCCGCGCTGGTGGGCACCGGGCTGCTCGAGACCGCACTCGCCCTCTACGGTGCGGTGTTCCCAGGCGGGTTCTACTCGCTGGACACCATGTTGTGCGAGAGCGTGTTCCGCGCCCTGCTGGGTGTAGCCCGCGCCGAGGCCGCCACCCGGATCGACCCGGCCGCCCTGGGTCGGGTGCTCGGTCTCGACCGGGCCCCGGAAGTCAAAACGATCCGCCGCAAAATCAAGTCTTTGGCCCAGGCCGGCAAGGCCGGCGAGTGGATCGCCGCGATGGCCGCCGGCCACCTGGCCGCACGCCCCGAGCAGGCCGCGGTGCTCTATGTCGATGGGCATGTCCGGGCCTATCAGGGCACCCGCAAGATCTCCAAAACCCATGTGCCGCGGTTGAAGTTCCCCGCCCCCGCTACCGTGGAGACCTGGGTCGCCGACGCCGCCGGGGATCCGCTGCTGGTGGTGATGGCCGAACCGGCCGCTTCGCTGGCCTCGGAGTTGCGCCGGCTGATCCCCGACCTGCGCGCGATGGTCGGCGACCAACGCCGGGTGCTGGTCGGGTTCGACCGCGGCGGCTGGTCACCGACGTTGTTCGCCGACCTGTACGCCGCCGGATTCGACACCCTGACCTGGCGCAAAGGGGCCACCGCTGATATCCCCGAGGAACGCTTCGCCGAACACACTCACATCGATGAACACGGCCGCACCCACACCTGGGAGCTGGCCGACACCGACGTCGAGCTGGAGATCAGCGACGGCCCCCGCGCCGGTGAGGTGTTCGCCATGCGACAGATCAGCCTGCCCGACCCCGCCCGAACCCGGCAAATGCACATCCTGACCACCCGCCGCGATCTGAGCGCCGGCGAGGTCCGCTACCGGATGGGCTCACGCTGGCGCCAGGAGAACCACTACCGCTACGCCCGGATGCACTTCGATCTGGACTCCCACGACACCTACCGCGCCATCGACGACGACGCCGACCGGATGGTGCCCAACCCCGCCAAGAAGCCCGCCCACCGCGACGTCGAGAACGCCCGCCGAGCCCTCAAGGCCGCCGAAACCGGCAGCACCGCAAAGCTACTGGCGGCGCACTGCCCCCAACCCGGCACCAGCACCGTCGTGCTGACCAACACGATGATCAACACCATCAACACCGATGTCCACACCGCCGAGAAGATCCTGGACGCCGCGCTGGCCGCGCATGCAGCGACCCCCGCCCGGCTACCCCTGTCTCAGGTCAACCCCGGACAACAGGTCCTCGACACCGAAACCAAGCTGATCCACCACGCCATCCGCATCGCCGCCTACAACACCGCGCAAACCCTCGCGCGCGCGATCGCCACCGCCACCGGCTTCGTCCGCGCCGACGACGAAGCCCACACCCTGATCCGCACCGCCCTGGCCGGCTCCGGCGACATCATCCCCAACCCGGCCACCAACACCCTGCACATCCGACTCGACCCGCTACCCACACCACGACACACCGCCGCCATCGCCGAACTCTGCCAAGCCCTCAACGACACCAACACCGTCTACCCCGGCACCAACCTGACCCTGCGCTACAGCACCAAACCCCACCTGCGACCGCACACCAATTCCTGAGCCATGTCAGGAGTCCTGGAGCAAGGGTCACCCTTCGGACTCGTCTACTTGGCGGTGGACGAACCGAAGGGTGACCCCTCACCCGGGCGAGTAGGGACTCAACTCGCCGAGACCGACCTACACGTCAGGCCGTACGGAGAACGACACGTGAGGTCGTACGCGGACAAGCGCGAGATCCTGCAAGACCGGTCCTGCTGGCCCGACACAGCGACCTGCCGCCACGAGGTGTTCCGCCAGCTGGCCAGCTACAACACCAAACGACGGCACTCCCGATGCCGTATTCCAGCCCCGCGACCTACGAAAGGACCCTGGACTTGACCCCGCTACGCTGCCCGAAGCCCCTAACCACAAACTCCGTGTCCACCACACGGGGCAAGGCCCCCGACCCCACGGGCACGAAGCATCAAGGCTAATGCGCGGTAAACGAGATTCCCACCAGCGCGGTTGGTGGCACACGGTGTGGACGGTGACGGGGAATTCGCATGGTGGGCTCAGCCTCAGAAGTTGAGACCAAAGAACTCTTCCAGCTTCTCGCCCACGAAATCGAAGTGCGAGGAGCCAAGCCCGGGATATACGCCTAGCCAGAAGGTTTGGTTCATAGTGCGATCAGTGTTGGCGAGCTCGCCCACTACGCGGTGCTCAACACCGTGGAAGAAGGGCTGGCGCGTCAAATTGCCGGCGAACAGCAGACGGCTGCCGATCCTGTTCTGGTCCAGAAACTTAAGGAGGTCAACGCGCTTC
>WBZV01000899.1_pt1 | contig 15331 bp, 13 predicted proteins | sample 5204221 | NCBI WGS metagenome assembly WBZV01 (sample SAMN12344360, study PRJNA552823) | activated sludge metagenome | biome: Activated sludge suspended growth; feature: Nitrification reactor; material: Wastewater; isolation source: activated sludge from nitrification reactor of wastewater...
GGCTGTGGCCGTTCCGGGAGACCATCCGCAAGGTGGCCCGGACCTTCAGCAACGTCCTGACGCTCATGGAGGAGGAACCTGAAATGCGGTTCGCCTCCTCCCAAGTGCAGCACCTGGCGTGGATGGCGAAGTACCAGCCGGAGATGTTCGAGCGGATCAGCCGACGGGTCGCGGAGGGACGGTGGTTGCTCCTCGGCGGGACGTGGGTCGAGCCCGACGGCAACATGCCCTCGGGGGAGTCGTTCGCCCGGCAGTTCCTGCTCGGTCAGACATGGCTGCAGGACCACTTCGGCCAGACCGCAGACACCTTCTGGCTGCCCGACACGTTCGGCTATTCGGCCGGGCTGCCGCAGATCGCCAGGCTGGCAGGGTGCGACACATTCATCACGCAGAAGTTGTCATGGAACTCCGTCAACGTCTTCCCCCACACGACGCTGGAGTGGGAGGGTCTCGACGGCAGTCGCCTGCTCACCCACTTCCCGCCAGCGGACAGCTACAACTGCGCCGTGCTGCCGATGGAGATGGCGAAGTCGCAGGCGAAGATGGTCGCCCAGGAGGCTGATGAGGGACTCCTGCTCTTCGGCTTCGGTGACGGCGGCGGCGGGCCCACCCGCGACATGGTGGAGCGCGCACGCCAACTGAACATCGCGGGCATGCCACGCATCCAGATGAGCACGGTCCACGAGTTCTTCGCTGCGGTACGCGAATCGATCCCGGAGCCACCGGTGTGGTCCGGCGAGCTCTACCTCGAGTACCACCGCGGAACCCTGACGAGCCAGAGCCGGATCAAGCAGTTGCACCGGCGCGCGGAGATCCTGCTACGGGAGGCCGAGATCTGGGCCACGACCGCGGCCCTACGGCAGGGAGCCGAGTACCCGGCCGAGGAACTGCGGGAACTGTGGCGGGAACTGCTCATCATGCAGTTCCACGACGTCCTGCCGGGGACCTCCATCGGGTGGGTGCACGACGAGGCGATCGAGCGGCTTGAACGCGTGGTGGCACGCGCGGAGGACATCGCCGCCGTCGCCCTGGAGACCGCCGCGGGGGACGGTGGCGTGGCACTGGTCGCTACCGCCTCCCCGCATGGCGCCCGGGGAGTCCCAGCGCTCACCGCGGTTCCGTCCGACGACGTTCCGGGGTGGTCGGTGACGGTGACCGAGCACGGCGACGGGATCACCCTGGAGGACGAGCGTTGGCGCGTACAGATGACCGGCGGTCTGGTGACCTCGATGGTGGATCGGCGGGCGGATCGCGACGTCGTAGCGCCGGGCGGCGCGATCGGCCGCATGCGTGTCCATCCCGACCGTCCCATCCGGTGGGACGCGTGGGACCTGGACGAACAGCACATGCGCGGTGCGGTGGCGATCGATGTCAAGGCCGCGGTGGTCCTGCCGGACGACACGGTGCGGGTCACACGCCAGTGGCGGGACACAACGATCGACCAGGACTTCCGATTGGTCGCCGACGGCCTGGAGATCCGGACGTCCGTCGAATGGCACGCGCAGGACTGTCTGCTGCGCCTGGAATGCGACCTCGATGTGCTTGCGCCGGCGACGACCGCGGAGACCATGTACGGGTTCGTCCAGCGGCCCACCGCGATGAACACCTCCTGGGAGCAGGCGAAGTTCGAGACGTGCGCCCACCGCTGGGTGCACGCGGCAGAGCCGGGGTACGGGATCACCGTGCTCACACCCACCACCTACGGGCACCAGATCACCCGCCAGCAGCGAGACGGGGGCGGTATCTACACGCGGATCGGGTGTTCCTTACTGCGCTCGGCAGCGTTCCCGGACCCACGACGTGACGCCGGCCGACACGAGTTCGTGCACGTGATCGCACCGGGGACCGGAGTTGCCGACGCCGTGCGGATGGCCGACGAGCAGTCCTTCGGCGTGCGTGCCGTGCTGGGTGCCGGACCGGTCGAGCCGGCCGTGGAGGTCACGGGGGACAGCGTGGCGCTGGAGGCGTTGAAGATCGCCGAAGACGGCAGCGGCGATGTCATCGTCCGCATCCGCGAGACCTGCGGAACCGCCTCACGCGCCTCAGTGCAACTGTGCGTTCCGGCCTCGGCGGCCGAGTGTGACCTGGTCGAACGCCGGCTCGCTGAGATCGACGCCGCAGCTATGCGCCTGCGCCCGTTTGAGGTGAGGACGTTGCGGTTCCGGCGCGGAGGCGGCTCTTGGTGAAGAAGTGACACCTGACGTGCCCGTTCTTCACCAGAAGGAGTCCTACTCGGCAGCGGCCTGATCCTCCGCGTGGTACTGCGCCAGCAGCTCCTTCTCACGGTCGGCCTTCGGGAACTTCCACGCCACGATGACCGCGCCGATCAACACGGCGACGATCCCCGCGATGTAGGCCCAGTCCTGGCCGGCGACGAAGGAGTCCTTCGCGCCCTGGATGATCGCGTCGGCGTACTGCGGGTACTGCTCCGCGGTGTTCTCCGCACTCGAGAAGGACTTGGCCAACTCCGACTGCACCGCGTCGGTGACTTGGGCGGAGTTCGGTGACTGCTCGATGAGCTTGTTCACCGACGCCGCATAGCCCGCGGTGAGCAGCGCCCCAAGGATCGATTGCATGATGGCGCCACCGAGGTCTCTCTGCAGGTCCGCGGTGCCGGAGGCCATTCCGGCCCGCCGCACCGGAACCGCGCCGGTCAGCGAATGGGACGCCGGTGTTCCGGCGAGACCCACGCCCGCGCCCACGAAGGCGTAGCCGAGCCCCACCGACCAATAGGCGGCTCCTTCCCGCCAGAAGAGCAGCATCGTGACGAAGCCCAGCAGCACGAAGACGTAGCCGAACAGCAACGTGAACCGTGCGCCTTTAGCCTCCACCAACTTCGCCGATCGCGGGGCGAGCAGGACCATGAACACTGCCGCGGGCAGGATCGCCAGACCCGAGGAGATCGTCGAATAGCCCAACACGTTCTGCAGGAACTGCTGGCCGATGAACATCGCGCCCATCAACGACCCGAACACGATGATGCCGGCCACCGCCGCAACCCAGAAGATCGGCCGCGAAGCCACCGACAGATCGAACAACGGATCCTTGACCCGGCGTTCCCGGATCACGAAAGCGATCAGAGACGCCAGCCCGATCACGGCCAGACTGATGACCAGCGTTCCGGCGCCGGGGACGGTCGCGAAGTTGATCGCCAGGATGATGCCACCCACCAACAGCGCCGACAGGATGCCGCCGAGGTTGTCCACCGGGTCGGTCGTCTCGTTGACGTGTGCCGGCACCACCTTGAGCACCAGCGGAATGGCCAACACGATCAGCGGGAGGGTCACCAGGAACACCGATCCCCACCACCACCACGACAAGAACAGCCCCGAGATCAGCGGGCCGAGAGCCGAGATCGCGCCGCCGATGGCCGACCAGAGAGCGATCGCCTTGGTACGCCCCGCCCCCGACCACAGGGCAGTGATCAGCGACAAGGTGGTGGGGTAGGCCATACCGGCCGCCAGACCACCGACGATGCGGGCGATGATCAGGATCTCGATGCTGGGAGCCCATGCGGCCGCCAGCAAGGCCGGCAGCGACAGCAGAACACCGATGATGAGCATCAACTTGCGCCCATACCTGTCTCCGAGCGCACCGAGCCACAGCACCGACGCGGCCAGACCCAACGAATACCCGACGGCCACGAGGTTCAACTGAGTCTGGGAGGCGTCGAACGCCTTGCCGATGTCCGGCAGGGCCACGTTCGCCACGGCCAACGGCAGGTTCGCCACCGCGGCGACGAGGATGAGGGTGCCGAGGACCGCCTTCGCCCTGGGGGGCGCGGTTCCGCTGTCTGAAGTCACTGCCTGGTCAGCCACGCTCGAATCCTAGTGATCAGCACGCCCCCGGCATCCACCCACAACGTGGGAAAGTTAATTCAACACCTGTTGAATTCGTGAGGTACGCTGGTCGCATGCGAGCAATGATTCTCAAGGAGTTCCGCGAACTGCGCCGCGACCACCGCACGATGGGGATGCTCATCGGCATGCCGATCCTGATGCTGATCGTGTTCGGTTACGCCGCCAACTTCTCGGTGGAGAACATCCCCACCGCCGCACTCGGTCCACAGGCCGAGCAGGCAGCAACCCTGATCGGGGGCGTGCCGCAGGCCCCGTTCGACGTCACACAGGTCGACACCACGGGCACAGCGCAGGACGCCGAGGAGATGCTGCAGCGCAACGAGGTCGACGTGGCGATCGTGACCGGCGCAGATCCGGTCGTCGCGTACATCGACGGGTCCTCGCTCTTCAGCGCCCAGACCGCAGTCGCCGCCTTCAACCGCCTTGGTGACCGGGTGCAGACCCAAGTGCTGTTCAACCCGGACCTCAAGACCAGTTGGGTGATGGTCCCGGCCATCATCGGCCTGATCCTCACATTCATCGGCACGATCATCACCAGCATCGGGATGGTCAAGGAGAAGCAGACCGGCACCATCGAACAGCTCGCGGTGATGCCGATCAAGCCGAGCACGGTGATCCTCGGCAAGATCGTGCCGTACTTCCTGTTGGCTTCTCTGGACATGGTGCTGGTGACGGTGCTCGGGATGCTGTTGTTCGACGTGCCGTTCAACGGCAGCGTGGCTGTGTTCGCCCTCGGGGCCGGCCTCTTCTTGTTCGTGGTGCTGGGCCTCGGGGTGTTCATCTCGACGATCTCGCAGAACGTCGGCCAGGCGATCCAGACAGCGTTCTTCTTCTTGCTGCCTCAGATCCTGCTCTCCGGGATCATCTTCCCGCTCGAGGCGATCCCGTGGGCTGTGCGCTGGATCAGCTACTTCCTGCCGCTGACCTACTTCACGATGATCTCGCAGGGTGTGATGCTGCGCGGTGCGCCGCTGGATTCGCTGTGGTTCCCGCTGGTCATGCTCACCCTGATGGCCGTCATCGTCTTCACCGGCGCCGTGCTCCGGTTCCGGCGGGACCTGGCCCCCGGCGACGGCCGCCGCACGAAGACCAAGGTCGCGGCATGAGTGTGCAGAATCTACGGGTTCACCGCGGTCGCACCGTAGCGCTCGACGGTGTGAGCCTCGAGACGCCCGCCGGTCAGGTGACGGCGGTGGTCGGCGGGGACGGCGCCGGCAAGACGACGCTGCTGGAGGCGATGGTGGGACTGGTCGCCGTGGACAGCGGCTCCGTCGACACCCCGCCGCGTTCCCGGATCGGCTACATGCCGTCGGGGGCGGGCAGTTGGAACGACCTGACCGTCGACGAGAACGTCTCCTTCGTCGGCGGCTCCTACGGCCTTTCCCCGGAGGCGGTCGCCCAGCGCGCCGAGGAACTGCTCGGACGCGCGAATCTGCTGGACGCCCGCGATCGGCTGGCCGGAAGACTGTCGGGTGGGATGCGTCAGAAGCTCGGCTTCTGTTTGGCGATGCTGCACCAACCCGAACTCCTCATCCTCGACGAGCCGAGCACCGGGGTCGACCCGGTCAGCCGGGTCGAGTTGTGGCGGCTGATCAGTGAGGCAGCGGCCGGCGGGACCGCGGTGGTGATGGCCACCACGTACCTTGACGAAGCCGAACGGGCCGGCTGGGTGCTGGTGTTGGACCGCGGCAAAGCCCTGCTCAGCGGCTCACCCGACGAGGTCATCGCGTCCTGCCCCGGAGTTGTGGTCGAGACCGACGCCCCAGTTCACCCGGAGCTGGCATGGCGCAGCGGTGAGCACTTCCGGGAGTGGTGGCCCGATGGCACCCCGGATGGCCGACGTCCCGCGGCCCTGACGCTCGAGGACGTCAGCATCGTCGCCTCGTTGCGGGAGGCCGTGTCATGACCGCGCTCATCGAGGCCCGTGCGCTCACCCAACGGTTCGGCGACTTCACCGCCGTGGACGATGTGTCCCTGCGCGTGGACTCGGGCGAGGTCGTGGGACTGCTCGGTGCCAACGGCGCCGGCAAGACGACCACGATCCGCATGCTGCTGGGGCTCTCGCGACCCACCGCCGGTGAGGCGTTGCTGGACGGGGCGCCGCCGACCAGGGAAAGCCGTCGCCGGCTGGGATACGTGCCGCAGGGACTCGGGCTGTACGCCGAACTCACGGTGACCGAGAACCTCGCCTTCGCCGCCCAGGCTTTCGGATGTGAGCCGGCGACTCTGGAGCCACCGTTGGCCGACGACGCGGACACCCTGGTCGCGTCGCTCCCGCTGGGCCTGCGACGGCAATTGGCGTTCCTGTGCGCGCTGCAGCACGGTCCCGACGTCCTGATCCTGGATGAGCCCACCTCTGGGGTCGAACCTCTGGCCCGGGCGCGTCTGTGGGACCGGATCAGGACACAGGCCGATCACGGTGTCGGTGTGCTCGTCACCACCCACTACATGCAGGAGGCGCGCCAGTGTGACCGGTTGCTGCTCATGTCCGACGGTCGCCTCGTGGCACAGGGCAGCGAGCGGGACATCGTGGATGGGACCCGCACTCTGGCAGTGCACGCCGAGGACTGGGCGAAGGTGTTCGACGTCCTCAGTACCGCAGGCATGGCGGTGAACCTTGCCGGCCGCGACGTCCGCGTCATCGATCCCGATGAGGAGCAGCTGCGCGCCGTGCTCGCACAGGCAGGGCTCGACGCGGCCATCACCGAGGTGGCGCCGACCATCGAGGAACGCATGACGATGCTGGCTCGCCGATGACGCCGCGCGGACGACGTCCCGGCGACGAGGACACCCGGGAGCGCATCCTGGACAGTGCTCGCCGCCTGTTCGCGCAGCGTGGCTTCGAACGCGCCAGCATGCGGGTGATCGCCCGTGACGCCGAGGTGGACCCGGCGCTGATCGTTCACTACTTCGGAAGCAAGCAGGCCCTGCTCGAGGAGTGTCTGCAGCTCCCACTCGACCCCAGGGTGGTCCTGTCCGCAGCGGCACAGGCGCCACCGGACCAACGGGGCGAGTTGCTGGTGCGCGCCCTGGTGGCGGCATGGGAGCGCCCGGAGTTGCAGCAGCACCTGTTGGGCATGCTGCGCACCGGCACGTCCCACGACACCGCCCGGGTGGCACTGCAACGGACACTTCACGACGCGGTACAACCGGTGGTCGCGGGTCTGGCCACCGACGACCCCGACCGCCGCTCGGCGCTGGTGATGAGCCAGATCGCCGGGCTGGCAATCACGCGCTACTTCCTGCAGATCCCGGAGGTCGTCGCGCTGACCCCCGACGAGATCGTCGCAGCGGTGGGTCCCACGGTGCAGCGGTACCTCACCGGGCCGCTCGACTGAAAGCTGTCAGACCCTCCGGCTATCGTCGAAATCGAATGAAACGGGGGTTTCAATGGGGGAGAACGCAGCGATCCTGAGCGCCTTGCGGGAGGCACCGCGGTGGTTGGTCACCGACTGGGGCGGGCCGGGCGGACAGGCGAAGGTATCGATCACCGTGGCGGGCGAAGTCGCGGACGTCACGGTGCACGACAACCGAGCCTCCTTCGACGGGCGGTCCGTCTCGTTGCGTGAGGGGCGACTGGCGCACCTTCTGCGAGAGGTGCAGACGGAACTGGATGCGCAAGCCCTCGGTACGCCGGCCGCTGTTGCCGCCGTGACACGACTTGTCGATGTGTGGCGGTCGACGCCGGACGAGGCAACCGGCCGCTGGGGACTCCGGCACGGCGCGATCGAGTGGCACTGCACCGATGGGGTTCTGCACGTCGAAGTGGGCGACGGTGGTGCCTACGACCAGCCGCTGGCACAGCCACTCGTGGATGTGCTGGTCGACCTCGGATGGAACCCTCCGGACCATGACTTCCGGAACTGTTGGCTGCAGCCTCCCGACGGGACCCTGGAGTCAACAGCACAGATCGCGGTTCTCACCACTGTGACGGCCTTCGGCTATCCGGAACCGCCGGGACTCCCCTGATCGGGCACTCCGAGCACCAACTGCATCGCAAGTCGCTGCTGGGGATCGTCGAGCGACGAGCCGAACAGTTCCTGCAGTCGGTGGAACCGGTAGGACACGGTCTGCGGATGCACGTGGAGCAAGCGCGCGACCTCCTGCCGATCGCCCTGTAGCGCGAGCCAGGCGGCGAGCGTCTGCCGCAGCACGTCGCGCTTGCCGGAGGGCAGTGCGAACAACGGCCGCAACACGCGCTCCTCGAGCTCATCCAGCAGGTCCACATCCGCACCGATCACAAGTTCGGGCAGATGGTCGGCGGCGGCCACCACTCTGGTGTCGGGCACCCGTCCCTGCTCCACCAGGCGTTGCACCCTGCGCGCATGGGCCAGGGAGACCGGGGCCTGCGCAGGCGGCCGCACCGTCCCGACGAACACCTGGGACCCCTCCCAGGCCCGCTCCAGCCGCCCCCTCCGGCCCGGGCCGGAGGGGTCGGGCAGGATTGCGATCGCTTCGCGTCCCTCGATGAGCGCGAGCACGTCGGCCGGTGGGGTCGGCTCCCGCCCAGGGGGCAGCGGCACCACCGCGACGGCCATCCGCTCGGGGATGGTCCAGCCCACGGCATCGGCGGCCGCTTGCACACCCAGCGGATCCGCGAGCGCCGCCCCTTCGATCAGCAACTCGACCAGACGGGAACGCTGCACATCTCGCAGACCCGCGTGGGAGGCGTGGCCCTGCACGCTGGCACCGGACAACTCGTCGATGTAGACGAAGATGGACTCCGCGAGGTGGACCAGGTGGCTGGTCGACACACCGGCCGCGACCGCTCGTCCACTCATGTGCTCCCACGCCACGCGCGCCCCGATGCGGTAGGCGGACAACAGTGCCGCCATGGATCGTCCCTGCGCACTCTCGATGGCGCCGATGCGCCGATAGAAGTCCGCGGAGCGCGCGTTGAGCGCCGGGCTGTCGGAGCCGAAGAGGTCGAGTAGGCGGGACAACGCGATCTCCGTACCGCGGGTGACGACCGGGCCCATGTCGGAATCCAGCGCACCGGAGTACGCGGGCACACCCCCGGCGATCTCCACAACAGTCGCCGCCACCACCTCCGGCAATGCCGGCCGAAGGAGTTCAGCGAGGTCCGCCGTCAAGTGACTCCAAGGCTGCACTTTGTCACCATATGACAAACAATTGCGGGAACTCTGACCCAGCAGCGGTAAGTCTGCCGCTTCATTATGGGGACGATAGGAACATGAGCACAGCAGCATTCTTCGACCTCGATGGCACCCTGATCCCCGGCTCGGCCAACATCCCCCTGGCCAAGGCCGCCTTCCGGCAAGGGTTCGCCAGCCCGTCCGATCTGCTCAAGGACCTGCGCAACGGCGTCAGCTTCCTGCTCAAGGGCGCCACGGACGAGCGCTCCGCGCAGGTGCGCGACCGCATCCTGCAGGCGGTGCAGGGCCACCGGGCCGCGGATGTCGAAGCCCTCGGCGACTACTTCATCGACGATCTCGTCGCCTCGATCACACCGGCGATGCGCGACGTGCTCGACCACCATGGTGCGGCCGGCGACGACCGCATCGTGGTGTCGGCCTCCCCCACAGAGATCGTGTCCCGGCTCGCCCACGGTGCGGGCCTCGAGTACGGCGTGGGGACGACGGCCGCCCGTGATGAGCGCGGCGTCTACACCGGCGAACTCACCGGGCCCTTCTGCTACAAGCAGGGCAAGGTCGACGTGATGCGGGCGCTCGCGCAGGAGCACGGCTACGACCTCGAGCAGTGCTACGCCTACACCGACTCCGCGAGTGACCTGCCCATGCTCGAAGCGGTGGGACATCCCGTGGTCGTCAACCCGGAGCCGGAACTGCGGGAGATCGCCGCAGAGCGTGGCTGGCCGATCGTGGAGACCTCGTCGGTTCCTCGGGTCAAACTCTCATCGGCGCGGGGGCTCACCCGGATGGCGACGAACCTGGTCGCGGCGATGGGCCGCCGGGCGCTTCCCGTCTGATCCGGTCCTTGTTCCCATAGCCGGGAAGGAAAGGTACAGGCGGGAAGGAAAGTCCACGTGATCATCCTTCCCCGCTGCACCTTTGCTTCCCCGCTGGGACTTTCCTTCCCCGGTACGCCCGCTCAGGCAGCACCCGAGGTGTTGTAGTTGGGCAGCTTCGGCACGTCGCGGCGCGCAGCGGGCAGGGTCCCGTCGGCCATGCCCTCGAGAAGGTTCGCGGTGACCGCGCGTGAGAAGTCCGACGAGGCGCCCGTGATCCCCTTCTTCGCGGCCGGGCCGTTCAGGGATCGGGTCCAGTTCATGGTCCCCGTGGCGAAGACGCTGGCACCGGAGTCGACGGAGTAGTAGGTCATCGTCGACCAGGTCCCGATCCCCCGGCAGGTCACCGGGGACAGCGTGGGGACCTCGATGTCGTCAGGGGTCTGGAACCCGGGGTAGTAACGGTCCGACTCGATGCCGACCAGACCGGGGAACGACGAACCGCGCTTGACGCGCGTGCCCCCGAACAGCGCGAAGTCCGGCTCCCGGATCACCATCGGCCCTTCCACGGGGAAGGCGTCGTACAGCATCCCCACCACAGCCGACTCCGGCTTGCCGAGGTCTCGCCACCGGATGTTCTTCGGCTGGATGGCCGCGTCCTTGGCGCAGTAGACGTCGTCGCCCTTCAAGGTCACCCGCCAGTAGCCGGCGTTGGCGCCGAGGAAGGCCAGGTCCGAGCCTGCATCCCGCGCGGTGATCAGAGCCTTGCGGTAGGGCTGCGGCCAGTACTCGTCGTGTCCGGTGGAGACGACACCCTTCGCCCCTTTGAGCAAGCCCGGGTCACGCGCGATGTCGGCGTTGGTGAACCAGACGTGATCGATGCCCACTTCATCGGCGAAACGTGCGACGGGGATGTCGAAACCGAAGGCGATCGGGGCCCCCCACAGCGCGTGGTCGTACGGCCGGTCGTAGGACACCGCGTAGGACCGTCCGGCGAACGAACCCCCGCTGTCCTTGTAGAGGCTGCGGCCACCCCAGATGTTGTACGCCTGCCACGTGAGGCTCGCCGCGATGATCGCGACCTTGCCTTGCGCCGAAGCCGGCCGCACCACGAACGGGATGTTCGTGCCGCCCGCCGGGGTGCGCACCACCACCGTGTAGAGCCCGGAGGGCCACCCCGCGGTATCGACCTCGGCGACCACGGGCCAGTCCGCGGAGACCATGCGCGTGCTGGGGTCGATCTGCTTGCTGGTGAACAGCCGCTTGGGGCCGGTGACCTCGGCGACCTTGGTGCCGCCCTTCCCGCCGAAGTGGCCGATGCGGTAGATGCTGGCGCGCCACTTGGCCGCGGCCGAGACGTGCAGCTGCAGTGGTTCCCCGGCCAGCACCGAGTCGTTGGCGTAGGCCGAGAGGACCCCAGCAGGTGCGACCTTGCCCGCCCGCCAACGATCAGTCGGGGTGGCGGCCGCCGCCGTCGAACTCGACGGGCTGGCAGGGGTCTGGGACGGCGCCGTCGTGGCGGCCGGCTCGACCTCGCTGGCGCAGGCGGCGGTGGCGAGCCCGGCTCCCCCGATGAGCAGTTGCCGACGCGTCAGATCCACCCGCCAATGGTCGCACGGCTGCCGCCGCTGGTCGGTGACCCGGCGACAACCACTGGCCACAGCAGGCAGAATCGACCTATGGAACACAAGGCCGTCATCGAGTCGACCACCGTGGACGCCGTCCAGCGACTGCTCAGCGAGCACGTCTTCCTGGAGGCGTTCGCGAAGGAGGTGGGCGTCACCACCGGTGACATCGACATCGAGACCTCCGCCGACGAGATTGCGGCGACCATGCCGTGGGCGTTCCGCACCGACAAGGCGGGGATCCCGTCGTTGGCCCAGAAGTTCCTGCCGCAGGAGGTCGAACTGCAGTGGTCGCAGACGTGGCAGACCGAGCAGCCCAACGGTGACATCACCGTCGAACTGCATGGCCACCCGGCCGCGACGTGCACCGGACGGGCGACCCTGGCCCAGAACGGTGACGACGTGGAGTACACCGTCGTCACCGAGACCAAGACCAGTGGCGTGCCGTGGCCGTTGGGCGGCAAGGTCGAGTCCATGATCAACAAGGATCTGGTGGGCTGGATCCTGTCCGTGCAGGCGCGCGTGGCGAATCGAGAGATCTAGTTCGTCCCACGTTCACCCACACCGCCACCATCACCGCCGCCACCTGCGCACAATGGGTCTCGTGACAGACCACTATCTCGACATCGACGCGGTGATGGATCTGCAGGAGATCATCACCAGCCTGCAGGACCTTGAGGACGACACCTTCGAACGCCACGGGTTGACCGCGAGCGGCACCTGGGACGAGGTGGACGACCCCGTGCTCATCGGACCCGAGGGGCACCCGATCGACACCTGGCGCGAGGGCTACCCCTACACCGAGCGTCTCGACCGCCGCGAGTACGAACTCCAGAAGCGCCTCCTGCAGATCGAGTTGCTGAAGATGCAGGGCTGGGTCAAGGAGACCGGGCAGCGGATCGTGATGGTGTTCGAGGGCCGGGACGCCGCCGGCAAGGGCGGGACGATCAAACGTTTCACCGAACACATGAACCCACGTGGCGCACGCGTGATCGCACTGGAGAAGCCCTCACCGCGCGAAGCCGGCCAGTGGTACTTCCAGCGGTACATCCGGCACCTCCCCACTCGCGGCGAGATCGTGATGTTCGACCGCTCCTGGTACAACCGTGCCGGCGTGGAGCGGGTGATGGGCTTCTGCACCGACGACCAGTACGACGAATTCATGCGGCAGGCACCCGAGTTCGAGCGGATGCTTGTGCGCGACGGGATCATCCTGATCAAGTTCTGGTTCTCGGTATCCCGCAAGGAACAGATCACCCGGTTCACGATCCGTCGCATCGACCCGGTGAGACAGTGGAAACTCAGCCCGATGGACCTCGCGAGCCTCGACCGCTGGCACGACTACACAGCGGCCAAAGAGGCGATGTTCTGGTACACGGACACCGAATGGGCACCTTGGACCGTCGTCCGCAGCAACGACAAGAAACGCGGACGCCTCGAGGCCATGCGCTGGGTGCTCAACCGCGTGGACTACCCCGACAAGGATCTCGACGTGGTCGGCACCCCCGACCCCTCGATCGTCGGACCGCCGGCTGAGATCTACGAGACCGAGGAGAACACCGGGCGGACCTTCCCCGTGCTGTGACCGACAACTTCGACCCAGCGGCACTGCGCGCCCTCGGCGGCAGCCCGGTCCGCCCGCGACGTCCGGTGACGCCCGGATTCCTGCTGCGGGTGGGAGCAGCAGCAGGAGTCGCGGCAGCGGTATGCAACGTCGTAGTGCTGCTGGTCGCCCAATGGCGTCAGTGGGATGTGACACCGGCGGGATCCAGCCCGGTGGAGCCGCTGGCGGTCGTCGTGGTCTGTGTGCTCGTCGGGGTGCTCGGGGCGCTCGCCGCCTACGTCGCCGCGCGCGTCACGAAGCGGCCCGCGCTCTGGGTCGTCATCGGCGGCGCCGGGCTCTGGCTGGCGTCCATCGCGGGCCTGCCGCGCACGCTGCAGGTCATGCACCTCATCGCCGCGCTGTGGATCGTGGGCTGGCTGGCCCGCGCAGTCCTACGGGGCAGTCACCTGCGGTGACTCGTCCACCAACTCCTCCGGGGGTTCCCGGTGCAGGCGCAAATCGGCCACCACCCGGAACAGGACCCCGATCACCGCGCCGATGATGGCCGGCGTGGTCACGGCCAACCCCGCCCCCGCACACAGCAGAAGGGCCAGCAGCACCGCGGTGAACGGCAGACGCAGTACCGCCGCCACCGCGGCAGCGATCCCCGCCGCGGTCAGGGCCGAGACACTGGATCCGCTGATCAGAAGCGACATCGCCGTAGCGACCACCACCCCGAGGAACACCGCGGGGAAGAGCATTCCACCCCGGAAGCCGCCGCCGAGGGAGACGGTGTAGGCGATGGTCTTCGCCACCGCAATGACCACGAGCACTCCGACCGAGGTCAAAGTCAAGACATGCGCGGTCGACTCCTGGCCGGAGAACAGGATCACGTCGACGTTCTCCCCGGTGATGGCCCGGGTGATCACGGCGGCTGCTGCTACCACGACGCCCGCGATCAGCAGTCCGACCAGCGGGTTGGTGATCCGGCTCTGGAAGCCCGTGCCCGCCTCCACGGCGATGACCGCGAGGATCGCGGTCACGATGGCGACCACGATGGCAAGTGCGAGGTCCACGGGTTGAACCGTGTCGTAAGCCGGCAGACCCGGTACGGCCAGTTGCGACTGTCCGACCCCGCCCCAGTCCCCGACCCCGACCTGGATGAGATAGCCGAAGCCCATGGCGATCAGCACCGGCAGCACCGCCAGCATCACCTTCTTGCCGCCGGGGCTGCCTTTGAGCGCGGCGGCCTCGAGGACCAGCACGGCCGACACCATCGGGTTGCCGAGGATCATCGTGATCGCTGCTACCGCACCAGCCAGCATGAGCACTTTGCGCACGGGAGCGGTGCTGCGCATCGCCACGAAACCACCGACCGCCGAACCGATGGCCATCAACGGCGCTTCCGGGCCGACCACGGCGCCGATGGACAACGAGATCAGCGCGGCCGTGACGACCGAGACGATCTGCTTGGGCCCGATGTCGATGCCCAGGCCATCGAGAGGCCGGTGCCCCCCATGCCCGGGGAGTTTCAGCGCGAGCCAGACGCCGACCGCACCCACCACGAGCACGGCGAACACCCACCAGGCCGGGGTCCCGCCGAGAGCGTCCGGGATCGTCTCCCAGAGAAGGCCTTGCAGTGCGTGCTCGACGGTGAGATAGGCGATGACCGCCACGCCGGCCAGCACCCCGACGACCACCGATGCCCCCAGGATCCGGGGGATGGCGCTGGTGTCGGGGCCTTCCTCGTCTGCCACTTCTGCGAGCATGCGAGGCAGCCTACCGTCCGGGGGAAGGCTTCTCCTTCACACTCACACTGCCGAACAGCGCGAGGCCCGAGACCCGGATCGTCGGGAGCTGCGGATCGGGCGACGAGACCTCCCCCGCCTGACTGAAGTCCCCGAACACCCCGACGCCGGTGATCTCCGCACGCATCCCCGCGGGGATGGTGATCTCCACGCTGCCGAACACGGCGACCGCGCGGATCTCACTGGACATCGCCTCGATCTGTGCCTGCCTTAGGTCGAGTTCCACGCTGCCGAAGACCGCGACGGCGTTGGAGTCGGCGGCCAGCGCCCAGACCCCTTTGCGCTCCACTGCGCTGAACACCGCGACCATCGGCGCTTGCGACGCGGCCCCGACGGGGACCAGCGGTGCCGGCGGTTTGACGACGGGGAGGTTGCCGACCGGGAGATCGGCGATGAGTGGTTCGAGGTCGGCGTAGGTCTTCGCGGCGAACACGGCCTCGAGCCGCTCGTCGTACTCGGCCCGATCAAGGCGGCCCTCCGCGTAGGCGTCCTGCAGGACCGCGGCGTAGCGATCACGGTCCGCGTCGGAGGCCCGCATATCCGTCACAGCCACGAGCCTACGCGCC
>WBZV01000901.1_pt1 | contig 15303 bp, 7 predicted proteins | sample 5204221 | NCBI WGS metagenome assembly WBZV01 (sample SAMN12344360, study PRJNA552823) | activated sludge metagenome | biome: Activated sludge suspended growth; feature: Nitrification reactor; material: Wastewater; isolation source: activated sludge from nitrification reactor of wastewater treatment...
GACAGGGCAGCATTGCGGATCTCGCCGCCGGTGAGGTCGAAACGCTCGGCCAGCTGCTCGATCGAAATTCCGGGTGAGAGGTGGCGGCCCGGGAGTTGCCCGCGCCAGATGGCAAGCCGTTCGGCCACGCCCGGGCGCGGAAAGTGCACCACCTGGTCGAAGCGCCGCATGAAGGCGTCGTCCACCCCCTGCATGAGGTTGGTGGCGAGCAGCGCACAGCCCTCGAAGGACTCCAGGCGCTGCAACAGGTAATTCACCTCGATGTTGGCGTAGCGGTCGTGGGCGTCCTGCACGTTGGTGCGCTTGCCGAAGAGGGCGTCGGCCTCATCGAAGAACAGCAGGGCGGCATAGCCCTCGGCGGCGGCGAAGAGTTCGGAGAGGTTCTTCTCGGTCTCGCCAATGTATTTGGAGACCACCAGGGAGAGATCGACGGACAGCATGGGCAGGCGCAGGCGCGTGGCGATGGCTTCGGCGGCCAGGGTCTTGCCCGTGCCGGATTCGCCGTAGAGCATGCCGATCACCGAACGTCCGCGTCGACCGGCGCCCATGTTCCAGCGCAGTTGCACGCCAACGCGCCGTCGCACCCGGCGGATCAGATCCTCCAGCCGGCTGCGCGTCAGGGGCGGCAGCACCAGCCTGTCCCACGACACGGCAGGCGTGGAGCGGGTGGCGAGGCGCAGGGCGCGGGGCGGGGTGAGGCGTGACAGTTCGTCCAGGATCTCGGGCATGCCCGCCGCGGCAGGCAGGGCGGCGGCCACCAGGGCCGGGGTCTCGTCGCCGATCCAGTTGCGGCCAGCCAGCTCGTCGGCTTCGGCCTGATTGCAGCCGAGGATGTGCTGCCAGGCGTCGGACAGTTCAAGGGGGTCGCTGCTGCCCACTTCGAGCCGCCGCAGGTGGGCGCCCGGGCCGTGCAGGGCGAAGCTGGCGGGGGCGATGACCATGGCCGGCGGCACCGGGCCGGACGCCGCAAGCTGTGCCCCGGCGGTGCGCAGGGCCACCCGGGCGCCGGTGGCAAGGCCCAAGAGGTGCGCCTCGGCCCAGGGGGCGGGAGCGACGTCGTCCGGCGCATCGAGGACCAGGGCGGGCGCCGGATCGGCGGCTACCGCCAGCACTTCCTCGGCCCGATCCGGATTGCCCGAGAGGTGCAGGCACACGCCGGGGATGTCGGTGATCATGTCCGCGGCGCGGCGGATGCTGGCCGCGGGGCGGGTGGGGGGCTGAATGTGGCGCACCTGCCAGCCGCCGCCGGCTTCCGCCGGGGCCAGCCCGTCGAGGCCGGCGAGCAGGGTTTCGGTGGGGTCGAGCCGGCGCTCCAGCAGGGGCCGCCGGCCCTCGTCGGAGCGGATCAGGCCGGTGTGCCACAGGGGCGAGGTGCGCAGGGCATTGCGCACCGCCAGCGGTTCGGCCAGATCGCCGAAAAGCAGCTTGAGGGCCAGGCCGACGGTGATGCGGCGGGGGCCGCCGGTCAGCCCGGCGATGGCGAGGGCGGCATCCTCGTCGAAGCAGGGCAGCACGGCGAGGCCGAGGAGATCGAGATCGAAGCCCGAAAGCCGGCAGCCGCCGGCAACGCGGGCCAGGGGTTCGGCGTCGGGCCGGGCGTCTAGGGCGGTAAACAGGCTGTCGGCGCCGCTGGCAATACCTTCCGCCAGTTGCTGGGGCGTGGCCGTGGGCAGGTGCCGTGCGCTGAGCCGCAGCAGGCCTGCGTCGTCCGGTCGGCGCAGCAGCAGGCGGCCGGCGGCGAGGGCGAGCCACAGGTCGAGGAGTGTGCCGCCGCGGGGGCCGTTCACGACGGGTCTCCAAATCGGAAGCGGAGGGTCCGTCCCAGCCAGGGCAGCCAGCCCGGGTCCTGATCCCAGCCGGCGCGGCGCAGGGCCAGATCGACGGCCGCCAGGGGCCAGATCAGCTCGGCCTCCCAGGGCGTGTGGCGGAGCAGCCCCGGGCGAAGCAGCAGGTGGGCCAGTCGGGCCTCGTGTTCGGTCGCAAAGGCGGCGGGTTGTGTGCCGAAGATCTGGCGCAGGCTGCCCGGAGCGGCCGTGACGCCGGCCGGAATGGCCGTCACCAGGGCATCCAGTCGTGCCTCGGCGTCCGCCGGGTCGAGAATCGGGATCAGGGCGATGCGCTCGCGCCAGTCGCGTTCGGGGGCAAACACCGCGAGCAGCGGGCGCTCCCGCTCTTGCGCCACCGCGCCCTCGCCGGGGGAAAGCGGGGCCAGCACGCGGCGCAGGGCGCACAGGGCCAGATCGCCCAGGGCGCTGCCCAGCCGATCCGGCGTGGGCAACAAGCCCAGGCGGATGAGGGGGCGCAGCAGCAGCAGCAGGCCGCCCGCATGCACCGGCGTGGGCGCCACGGGGACGACCTGGCTGTCGGACGGCGCGACGGCGGCGGGGGTGGCGCGGCGGCCGGGCTGATGGCCGGAGGCGGGGGCCGGGTCGCGCCCCGTTGCCTCGATGCCCGCACCCATGGAAAGCTGCGCCAGCCCCTGTGCCAGTCTGTCAGCCGGCAGGCCGCTCAGGGAGGGCGAGGCGGACAGGAGCAGCGCCGCGAGCCAGGGAAGGGTCTGCGCCGCATCGTGGGCAGCGGCCAGGAGTCGCTGTCGGTGCCCGGCCCCGATGTGTGCCAGCGCGGCGACAAGCGTCGGGGGCAGCCCTTCGTCGGGCCGGGCGCGGTGGGGGGCATCGGGCAGGGCGGTTGTGGCCTCGGTGGGTGTTGCGGGCGTGTCGGCAGGGGCGCTGGCGAAGGCGGCGTCGGGCAAGGCCAGCCGCCGCAGCAGCGCGCGGGTGAAGGCCTCGGCCTCCGCCGCGGACAGCAGGGTGACGGCGCGGGCATCGCCGCGGACCAGCTCCGCCAGGGTGTTCACCGCGCGGGACGGGTCGCGTTGCAGCCAGACTTGCAGAATGGCAGGGGCGGAGAGGGGGGCCGCCCCGTCGCCGTCTCCCGCCAGTTCGGCGGCCCACCAGGCTTCGGGGGCACCTTGAATGCAGCGTTCCAGGTGGCGGCGTTCGGCATCCCAGGCATCGGCAAACCATACGGCCGTGGCGTCGTCGTCGATGTCGCCGGCTGCGGTTGAGCCCAGCAGGCGGGCAAGGCCTGCTTCAAAGGCGGCGGCCCAGCCGCTGGCAAGTTCGTCCTCGGCCACATCCACGGCGACCTTCAAATGCAGATCGAGGCGTTGCACGGCGACGACGGCGCCGGGCGGCAGCTGGGCGCGCGCCAGCGCCCGGTCGCCGGCACCTTCCAGGGCGCGGGCGAGCCGTCGGTCGGCCAGCCGCCGCACCTGCCCGGCGAGCGCCTGGGCGTGCTCCACCTCGGTGCTGCGGATGCGGGTGGACAGCTGGCCGATGTCGACGAAGTCGTTCATGGATGGTCCATCAGGTGCGCTTCACCCGCTTGAGGAAGCCGGCCTGACCGCCGGTGATGCGCAGCAGGTTGGCGGTCTGGTCCAGCGCCGGGCGATTGACGCTGCCGACGGCGGTCTCGGTCTGGAGTTTCTCGATCACCGCTTCGGCCGGCTTGCCCGACTGGATCTCGGCTTCCACCTTGACCGCCAGATCGGCGGGCACGCCCTGGGCAAGCGCCTCGGCACCGGCGACGGCGGCGGCCCGGTCGGCCTGGAAGGCGTTCCGGAACTTCTCGTAGTTGTCGGCACCCAGCAGCTTCTCGGCTTCCTCGGGGGTCTTGGCCAGGACTTCACCCACGGTCAGCGGCGATTCCGCACCGCTCACGTATTCGGCCACCTTGCGGCTCTCCAGCCCGACCCGGAGATCGGCATAGAGGGGGCGAGCCTCTTCGGATTGGAACTCGGCAGGCCCGTCCTTAGCCAGCTCGTCGGCCAGGGTGCGGGTCACCTGGGTGCTGCGGTTCACCGAAAGGGTGTTCACCACCGCCAGGGTGTGCTGGGGTTGCACCGCCGCGAGCACTTGCACCACCTGATAGTCCGGGTACTCGGCGGCGTAGGTGTCGGCCACCTGACCGAGGGCCACCCGCTTGCGCTCGGCGGGGTCGGCGATGGTGTTGGCGAGGGAGGCCTCGGTGCTTTGCACCTTGTCCAGGAAAGCCTGATTGCGGCTGGTTACGGCGATGCCCGAGCCGCTCAGATCGGCGGCGCGGGCAATGCTGGCCTGCACGTCGGGTTCGCCCAGGATGGCCTCGACCATGGCGCGCTTCTCGGCGGGCTGGCGCAGGTACTGGGTACGCACCTGCTGGGTTGAGACGCTGGGCTGGGCTGAGCCGGCGGTGTTGCCCAGGCTCTGGATCTCGCGCATGAAATTGAGCAGGAACTGGAGGATCTCCAGCAGGTAGAAGAGCAGGTCGAGGAGCACCGCGCGCTGTTTGACATACACCACAAAATGGCGGGGCAGCATGTCGAGGCCCATGCGCGCGACCATGCCGGCCAGGGCTTCGGCGGTGTCGTTGATCGTGCCCAGCTGGCCCAAGGGGTTGGCGGCGGTGAGCAGGGGATTGACGCCCCAGGCCTGGGCCTGATCGAGGGCGTCCTCGTGCAGCCGGCCGACCAGGGGGTGTTCCCGGGTGAGCCCCTGGAGGGGCAGCACCAGCTTGACGATCTCGGTGCGGCGATTGACCAGCTCGTCCAGGCCCATCACGTCGAACAGGTTGGCCAGCACGCCCAGGAAGCCGGGCAGGGGCGCCAGGTTCTTGGTCTGCACGTTGCCGGCCTGATAGACGGAGGCCTTGTAGTTGCCGGCGCTGGCGCTCGCTCCGGGAGCGGGGGCGGTGCCGGCCGGGTCGGGATTGCTGCGGGGTGGGCGCAGGCTGAGCTGGATCGGGTCCTTGTCGAAGACGTTGGAAAGATCCTCAAGAATGTCGTCATCGTGGAGGGCGACCACCCCGTAGGTGATGACCCGGGTGCCCTCGAAATAACGTTCCGCCTGACCCAGCGCGTTGCGCACCAGGGGTGAGACCAGCCATTGGGCGCCCTGGGAGTTGCCCAGCAGCTTGTCGAAGAGCGCGACCCCGATGGGGCGCTTGTCATCGGGTGGTGCGGGCTGGATGGGCAGGAAGCCGATGGGCGGAATGTGCCGGAAGCCCCGGGCGAAAAGATGGGTGTTGTCAGCGCTCAGCGGGCGCCTCACCAGACTCTCGGAGAGCATGCACTGGAACTGGTGGATGCGCGCCCAGGCGGCGGCCCGGGGCGGCGCGCCGAAGCGGGTGCGGTGCCAGTCCTCGGCGGGCGTGTCGCAGATGGTGCGGCGGGGAATCCATTGGTCCATGAAGAGCAGGCTGCCGTCCTCGCCCAGATAGACCATGGCCAGGGCGATGGCCGCGGCGTCGTGCCGACCGGGGCCGGTGTCGGCGCAGAAGGGGCCATGGGTGGCAAAGTCAGGGTCCCAGCGCTTCCACAGGGCGTGCTCGAACACATCGAAGAAGTAGGCCGACAGGGTGCCCCGCAGATCCCAGGCCGATTGGAGGTCCTGGCGGAAGGGCAGCTCCACCGGGAAGCGCACCAGCGAAAGGCCGAAGCCGCCCCGCCAGGTGTCGGCGCGGCAGGTGGCCGAGGCCGCCCCGCCGCAGATCTCGCCCATCACCTTGGCGCCGCCCTCTTCGGTCTCGCCGGGCTGGATCACCAGCAGGAAGGGGCCGGAGGGCAGGGCCGCGCCACCACCGGTGGGGCCGGCGGGGTCGTTCACGAGGCACACGCAGGGCATGAAACCCACGCCGCCGCCCACCACCTTCTGGGGCGTCTTGCGATAGGCGCCGATGAGCTGGTCGATGGTGAAGGTGAAGGGCGTGGATACGAGAATGGGCCGGCCGACGTGGTCGAAAGCCAGGCCGCGGCGCAGGGTGATGTTGCGGCTGGAGGGCAGGCCGCCGAAGCGCCCCTCGGTGTCGATGGGCGTGCTGTTGAGGCCGTCGGCGGACAGGCCCAGGCCCCAGGCGATGCCCGGCATCTGGGCGTGGGCGGCCAGCCGCGCCCGGGTGTCGAAATACACGTCCTGGCGTGACAGGGCTTCGGCGGTGAGATAGCGGCCGTTGAACCAGTTGGTGCGGCGCAGGTTGTTGCTGCCGCGCACATCGCCGGTCGGCCCGCCGGCAAAGCCGGCGTCCACCGCGTTGCCGGTGAAATCCTTCAGAAAATCGGCGATGGAGGCTTCGTCCGCAGCGCTGAGGGGTTCGTTGCGGGCAACCTTGGCGACCATGGTCAACAGGCCGGCATCCATCTTCTTCCACATGTTTGTGCTCATCTCGGCCTCCGGCTCAGGCGGTGGTGGGGTGAATGGCGAAGAGGCAGGCATCCCTGCCCGTGCCGGGGGGCACGACCTCGCCGATGGCGCCGGCCAGTGCCTGGCCCGTGGTGTCGAGGAGGGCTTCCGCACCGGTGCCAAGCAGGTACACCTGCACCGGTGCGCCGGGCGGGAGGACTTCATCGATCACCAGGGAGAGACCCGTGGCAGAGGGGGTCTGGCTGGCGACCGGGACGGGCATCCATTGCTTGTTGGCTTCATCGAAGCGCAGCACGCGCACCGAACCGGGTGCCACGCTGGCCGCCATCAGGGGCCGTGTGGTGGCGATCTCGATGAAACTGCGTGCCGCATCGGCACCCTCGCCAGCGCGGCTTTGCAGCCGCCCGGCCTGGAAACGCGGTATGCCGCCGGCCGCTTCGAGATGGATGCCCAGGGCCAGATCGGCCACGCTCTGTACGGCGGGCAGCAGGGCGCGCACGCTGTTGTCGATGGCGCCGGAGAGCTTCACCCGTTCGACGGGCGTGCCCACCGGCTCCAGGTCGAGCACGGCGAGGAGCAGCGGTGCGTCGTCGGCACCGCTCCACAGGCGGGCCGGGGGTGGGGTGTCGGGGTCGATGATGTGTTCGAGCAGACGGGTGCGGAGATCTGCCGGCGGGTTGGCGCGGGCGGTGATGTCGCGCACGGGCAGGCCGGTGAGATCCGGCGCCGTGGCTTCCAGGCACAGGCGGTAGCCGTCGAGCACCCGCGAGGGGGCCAGACCGGCGTCCTGGCCGGAGCAGGGCTGGGTGATGGCCGGCACCTGTTCGGTGAGGCAGGCCCGGTAGCGCAGCACCACGTAAACCCGGCGCAGGGGCGAGTCGGCCCCGGCTTCGGCTCCGGGGGCCGGCGGCGGTGCCGCGAGGTCGCCCCAGAAGTGCGTGGCCGCCAGCCCGGTGATGTCCAGGCAGACTTTCTGCGGCACATACACCTCGCGCCCCAGGGGGTCGATGGCGAGGCCCGTGTCGCAGGTGAGGGTGAGGGCGGTCTCGTTTTCCTGGCTGCCGACCTTCAGCCCCCACACGGTGCCAAAGCCGTGCAGGGCGGCGTTGTGCAGGCGGCTGCGCAGCAGGAAGTATCGCTGCTCGGTGGTGAAGTCCTCCGCCCCCAGGAGCTGCCCATAGCTGTAGCGCAGGCGGGTGAACGGGTCACCGGGGGTGGCCGGATCGAGATCGTCCAGGGGGGTGAAGATTTCGGCGGCGGTGGGGGTGCTCATGGCGATGCCTCCCATGGGTTCATGGGTTTGAAATACGGGTAGCGGTCTTCACGACGGCCACGGTGGAGGGTGGTGAAGGTGGAGAGCGTGGCATTGCCGAGGACGGCCGGCTCGGCCCGCTCCACCGCGCCCAGGTGGGAGATGCCCACCAGGCTGGCGCTGCCGACACGGAAGCCGGCATCCACCCAGCACAGCTGGTGCAGGGTGTGGGCCGGCTTGGCCGCTTCGATGGCCTGTTCGAGCACCTCGGCGAGGGTGCTGCAACGCACCCGGGGCACGATCACCGTGAAGCGGTGGGCGTGGCGGCGGTAGAAGGCCAGCAGGGCGTCATCGGGCAGCGGGTCGTCGGGGTCGCGGGCAGGGCAGGGGCTGTCGGCCAGCGCGCGCCGCAGCATCAGGGCGGCGTGGGCGCCGGCGAGCTCCTGCTCCCAAGCTTCCAGACCCGTTGCATTGAGCGTGCTTTCGCTGCCCCCCAGTTCGAGGGCGGGGCCGACCAGGGCGTTGCCCACGAAGGCCGCCGTGGGCCGGCGCAGGCGGAAGCCTTCGATGATCTGCACCGGGGCTTCGGCGAGAATCGACAGCAGCCGCGTCAGGCCCGGCACCGTGCCGCGGGCCCGGTACAGCTCGGCCATGTGGAGCAGCAGCTCGCGGCGCACTCCCTCGCGCACCCGGGTGTCGAAGCTCAGGGCCAGGAAGCCGCCCAGCCAGGGCAGGGCCTCGGCGGGCACCAGGCGCGGGTCGACGAGCTGGGGCAGCACATCGATGCGCTGATCCATCTCGGTCATCCAGCCTTCGAACAGGGCCAGCGCCCGTTCGGTGGCGTCGGCACCGGCCGGGTCGGAACGCCAGTAGGCGGGCAGGTAGTCGAGCAGGGACGGGCGCGGGTAGGTGGCGCGCAGGGCAAACAGGCTCGGCCCCTGGCGCCGGGTGCCGGCGAGGCGCACGCGCAGCCACAGGTAGCGGCCGGCCGGCGGCGTGAGCAGGAATTCGAAGGTCTGCATGCCGCCCGGCGGGGCGGCGGCGGCTGCCCTGACCCCCGCCAGCGGGTCCGCCGACGGGCGTTCGCCGACGCTGGCGGCAAGGGCCGCGTCGGCACGGGCCGGGCGTCGGTCGGCGACCCCGAGGGTCACCCAGCCTTCGGCGTTGTCATCCACCACCGAGCCCAGGGGCGGCCACGGGTCGTCGATGGGGGCCGGTCGGGTGTCGCCGGCCCGGTCGGCGGGGAGGCGGGCCGTCCGGCGGATCTCGAAGGGCGGCAGATCGTCGGCGCTGCGGGCTTCGATGGTTACGGCGCAGTCGGCCGGCAGGCACAGATCGACAAACAGTCGGTGCCACTGGCAGGCGAAGATGCCCGAATCGAGCGCCCAGGTCTCGACCACGCCGCTGCCGGTCAGGTCGGCCTCGCGAAGGAAGAGCGGGCGGGCGCCGCTGGCGGTGCTGGCCATCACGCGGGCTTCGTCGCAGTCTGCCGACCCGTCGGTGTCGAGCCACAGGGCGCGGCCGTCAAAGCCGCGTACCGCAAAGCCCCGCTCCGCCTCGACGCCATCGGGGCGCAGGATGTATTCGCGGAACAGCATGGGGCGGGCGTCGCCCGGCGGATGGGCGACTTCCCCGACCAGCAGCCGGTCCGCCGCGGTGAGGATGAGGGGCAGGGGCGCGGTGGCCATGGGCAGGGCATGCAGCGTGGCGCCATCCCGGTCTATCCGCATCAGTTGCCACCGGTCGGGGCCGCCTTCGATCAGGGCAATGGCCTCCGGCCAGGCAGGATGGGCGGTGATGGACACGATGCGCCGCCCGGGGCCGGCAGGGGCGGCATGCCCGCGCCACGCGCCGCCCCACGGCTGCATCACCACCCGGGGCTGGCTGCGGTCGGCAACCACCAGGCCGACGGCACTGCAAGCAAAGCCGCCCGGGTCGATGTCGGGCGGCAGGGGCACCACCGCGAGCACGCCCAGTTGCGGGTTGAGGGCCAGCAGACGCCGCCCGGCCCGGTCGAGAAGCCAGCAGCGGCCGGCCGGGTCGAGGGCGATGGCGTCGGCGCCCGCGGGGGCGGGAGGCGCATCCAGGGGTGTGAATTCGAGGCCCGGAGTGGCCATGGGCGGGGCGGCGGCGGGGGTGGGCAGTGGCAGCCAGCCCGCCGGCGTGAGAAGGCGCATGGGCTGGCCGGGGGCGGCCAGCAGCACCTGCGCGCCGTCGCACTGGTCGGGCGCGCAGGGGAGGATGACCGCACTGCCGTAGCCCGCCAGCCAAGCCGCATAGTCGGCCGGCGACGCAGGCGGGGGTGCCCCGTCGGTGGCACCTGTTGCCGGTGCCAGCACGACGGCGGCGGGCGTGCCCTCAATGCGCGTACCCACGTGGTCGCAGTGCTCCCACATGGGGCGGCCGGTGAGGTGGGCGAAGCGCGGACCGCTCATGGCCGTGGCTTCCGGGATGGGCACCGGGCGGCCGTGGGCGCGGTGCAATAGGCGGGCATCAGCAGGCCTCCTTTCCAACCGGCACCGGCATGCTGGTGACAGGGGTGGCCTCGGCCTCGTCGTCCAGCGGCGGCAGTTCTTCGGCGGTGGCGTTGGCGCCGATGGCAACCTTCACCTCCAGCAGCACCGGCAGTTGCCAGGGCAGCAGGGTAACGGTGGTGTCGACGGCACTGCGGGTGCCCGTGCGGGTGATCTGTTCGCCCACCACCCGAACCTCGTTCACCAGCCGCACGCCCTGAACCCGCAGGGTGGCGGCCTCGATGTCCCGGTCGCGCACGTCGCGGCCGAAGGGCCAGCCCTTGCCATCGGGGCCATAGGGCGGCAAGGGGGCGAGGTGCTGGCGCAGGGCCAGCTCCACATGGCGGCGCAGGGTTTCCTCGCCGGCGCCGGCCTCGGGCTCGACAGCCACCGAGCACGACAGGCGCACGTATTGGGGTGGGGTGATGTAAAGCTCGGTGGTGACCAGCCGGCGGGGCTCCAGCCAGGCGCACACCCGGCGCAGCATTTCCTTGTCGGGGGTGGGCTGGTCGGGCTGGAGGGGGTCGTAGGCGGGCAGCACGATCAGGGTCACCACGCCGGGCACACCGTCCACCCGCTCGTGGGGCTTGTGACGGGGCAGGACGTGGGCGCGGCCCACCTGCACGCCGGGGGTTTCAAGGGCCAGTCCGGAAAAATCGTCGGTGGCCACGGCGCGGTCGTTGTGGCGCAGGACTTCGGGAATCCGTGCGCTGGCTTCGGGAAGGGTTTCGGCGTCGGCACCGAACTCGGCCGGCAGCGGGTTGGCGGCTTTCAGGGCCAGGGCGGCGGCGGGCGCCGCGCGAAACACCCGGTTGATGCGCTCGGCACCCACGTTGCCGCGCACGCCACCGCCATGCTTGTAGGTGAGGCAGCGGATCGCCTCGCCGGGCAGGGGGATGCGGCCGTGCAGGCCGTCGCCGAAGCGGATGCTGCCGTCGGCGGGGTCGAGGGTGTAGAAGGGGTCGTCCGGGCCGGCCAGGGCGAGGTCGTCCACCCCCTGCCAGTTCTCCCAGCCCAGGGGGCCGAACACCTGCACCTGCTCGCTGCCGGCAATCACTGGGGTGCGCGACAGGGTATGGCGCTGGCCGGTGCGGCCGTCGCCGTAGCCCAGCAGCTCGGCGGCGGCCGTGATGGCCTGCTCGGCACGAACCACGTTGATGTCGATCCAGCGCAGGCGGATGGGCGGGTGGGTGGGGTCGGCGCGGCTGACGCGGACCCAGCCCAGCACCCTTTCGGCCAGCGTGGCGTTGTCGATGCGCGGGGGCAGCTCGCCGATGCCCAGGAGGTCGGGGTCGGGCAGGGTGAAGCTGGCGGCGGTCCAGTCACTGAAGGGCTCGGCGCTGCCCGCCGCGTCGGGCAGGCGCAGGCGCACGGTGCCGCGCCGGCCCAGGCTGTCGGTGTTGTCGGCAAGCACGGCCAGGCGTTGGTAGCGCACCCGGTCCACCTGCCGCTCGGCGCCGGTGAAGCCGCCGGTGGAGATCTCCCAGCGCAGGGGCCAGCGTTCCGGGTCGCTCCCCGCGTCGGGGCAGCGATGGTGGTCGGTGCTGCCGCACAGCGTGTCGTCGCTGCGCACCCCCAGGTTGAGCACCTGACCGGCAAGCTGGGCACGCAGGGCCTTGCGGGCCGCGGCCGCGTCATTGGCGTTGGCCTTGAGGGCATCGGCCATGGCGGTTTCGGGCGCCGCCAGACACAGCCAGATACGGCCGTCCAGGCTGGCGCCGGTGGAGATGGGGGCCGGCAGCCGGCCGCCCTTCGGCACCTCCAGCGGGACGGGGCGGTACTGGGCCATCGGGGGCGCGCTGCCCAGGTGGGCGACGAGCAGGCTGCTGACGTTCTCGATGCCGCCCGGGAGCAGCGGCCCGGCGTAGGCCTGCTTGACCCAGGCGGAGAGTTCCAGGGGCAGAACGGTGATCTCGTCGAGGGCCTGGAAATGGATGTCGCCGGCCGTGAACTCCAGGGTGGGGCTGCCGACGCTGAAATCCACCGGCACGGGGGCGATCCCCCGGCGCGCCTCCAGCCGCACCATGGCCTGGGCGGCCCGTGCCGGCCGCGGCGGGATGGCAAGCAGGCGCAGGAACTCCAGGCGTGCCGCCTCGGGCACCCGGTTGAGGCGGTACAGTACGTTGTCGCCCAGGGCCGAAAACAGCTCGATGAGGGCGATGCCCGGGTCGGAGGCGTTGTGATCGGTCCATTCCGGCGCGTGGACGGGGATGCGCCGGATCAGCTCGGCGCGCAGGTCGTCGAACGCGCGGTCGTCGAGGCGGGGAGGTTGGATGGCCATGTCAGGCACCCCCGTTCAGATAGAAGGGAAACACCAGGTTCCGCGCACCCGGTTCGCCGAGGATTTCGTAGCGGATGGCGATGCGCAGCACGGTGGCTTCCCGAGGGTCGGTATTCACGGCGACGGACTCGACGCGGATGCGGGCTTCGTCCCGGGCCAGGGCCTCGGTGACGGCGGCCCGGATGCGGGTGCGCAGTTCGAGGCTGTTGGGCGCAAACAGGAAACGCCGCAGGCCCACGCCGAAGTTGGGGCGGGCAATGCGCTCGCCGGGCTCGGTGAGAAGAATGGTACGAATGGACTGCTCCACGGCATCGGCACCGGAGATCCAGCCGAAGCCGTTGCCGGTGACGAGCGGAAAGCGCAAGCCGGTGCCGAGCTTGTCAGTGCTCATGGGAAGACCTCCGTGCTGCGCAACGCGGTGCGAGCTTGCTGGGGGTGGCCCGGCGCATGTTCATGGTCCCCTCTTGGGAAATGGCAGGCAGAACTTCAGGAACAGCATCCAGCTGAACGAGGGCAGCGTGATCAGGATCGTGAAGATGATCTTGAAGAGGATCAGCGCGCAGATGGTCAGCACCGGGATGCCGAAGTTGCAGATCATGCCGATGCCGAAATCGCGGCGCGTGTCGGCCATGTCGGCGCCGGTGATGACGCCCGAGCCGGGGGGCGCCGCCATGCCGGCAAAGGGTTTGGCCCGCGCCCGGGCGATGCGCGGAATGTCGCGCAGCAGCTTGGGGATGTCGGGCATCTGGATGCTGGCCGGGCGCGCGCCCAGGAGGTCGGTGGGGTCGGCGATGGAGAAAGGCTCGCTGCGCCGGGTCCACACAATGCGTTCGGGCTCGCAGGGGGTGTGACCGGCGACGCGCACCCAGGCCCAGGCGGCGTAGAGGTGTTCGGCATCGAAACGCAGGCGCGGCAGGGCGTCGCCGCTGCGGGCTTCGGGCAGGGCGAGGCGATCGGGTTCGGCGGTGTAGCGTGCCGCGGCGGCGGTGCGGAAGGCGGTGAGGGCGGCGCTTGCCGTGCGGATGCCGGGCAGCACCAGCAGGCCGCAGGGGGGCTGCTCGTTGAGGCTGAGCTGGGCCGCGCCCAGGGACAGCCCGGCGCGCAGACCGGCCACGGCGGTGTCGAGGTCGGTCTCGATGCTGGCGATGCGGGCGTTCAGCTCATCCACGGCGGCATTGCCGGCCCCGGCCAGACCGTCATCGAAACGGGCGTAGATCTTTGCGATGGCCTCGCCATGGCGATGGGCATCGAGAATCCATTGGGCGGGCAGGGTCACGGGGGGCCAGGGCGGGGTGGCCTGGGTGTCGCCCCGGGCGGCTTCCTGGGCGAGCAGGGTTTCGGCCAGTTCGGCCAGGGCGGCGAGGCCCATCTGGCGCTTGCCGTCGGCGGCCACGGCCTTCAGGTCGGCGGCCAGGGGATCGTTGTAGAGGGCGCGGTTGAGACGCGCCGCCAGGGTCAGGCGGCAGCCGCGCAGACGCAGCAGGGCCATCACCACTACCACGGCCAGGTGATCGGTGCCGACCAGGCCGGCGTTGCCCTGGGCCGGCGGCGGCAGGGCGGTGCCGGCCAGCCAAGCATCCATCAACTGGTGCAGGCGCTCGCGCATCAGGGTGTCCCAGGCGCTGTCGCCGGCGGCGCTCAACCAGATGGCGACGGCGGTGGCCTGGACGCCGGCACTGACGCCGGGCAGGTTGTCAAACAGACCGGGTGCGCTGGCCGTGTCCGCGGCCGTGCTGGCGAGCCACAGATCGGTACCACTGCGCACGTTGCCGGCGATGTCGGCATCGTCGGTGGCCGCCGCGGTGATGCTCTGCCACAGGCGGGCCAGGGCTTCCAGCAGGGCCTTGTCGATAGTGTGGGCGAGGGTGTTGCCCGACTGGCCAAGCCAGGGGGGCGCGGTGGCGATCAGGTCATCGGTGATGGTGGTGGCGGCTGTATGGGCGGGCCGTGGGGGCAGCACGGTGGCGTCGAGCAGGCTGCGCAGGTGGGGCAGGGCGGCGCTGCGCAATCCGGCAACATCCTGGAAGAGGGTGTCAAGGCGGGTCAGGGTCTGCTGACTGAGGGCCGCGGCCACGGCCGCGGGCGTGCCGCCGGCCTGTAGCTGGCTGGGGACTTCCCGCGCGGCGCTGAACACCGGCAGGTAGCCATACAGCGTGCAGTGTTCGGCGGCCTTTCCGGCATCGGGCGGCAGCAGCGACAGGGGCGCGCTGGACAGGCCAAGGGGGGGCAGCGGATCGGTGGTGGACAGATCCAGCAGGGTGCGCAGGCGCAGCTCCATGGCGGCGCCGGGGGCCGGCAGGGCAGCCGGATCGACGGTGTTGCCGCTGTGCAGGTCGGTGGGCAGCAAGGGCAGCCAGGCGCCGTGCCGTTCATCGACGGCGATCCAGTCTTCCCAGCGCTCCGGGCTGCCGGCCGCGGCAGGGATGAAGCGGCGGATCACCGCACCGCTGCCCTTGATGCGTTTTCGGTCAACCCGCGGCCAGCCGGCGGCGGCGCAGACCACGTCGAAGCTGATGAGGTTGAAGCGCTCGTGCAGGGGCAGGTAGAGCTTGCGCAGCCAGGGCGGTGTGGCGTTTTTTTCGGCGGCGAGCAGGCCGTGGGGAATCCCGTCGGTGTCCATGGCCGGGCCGCTGGCGGCTTCGATGTCGGCACTGGCGGGCACGCGCCGGGCCAGGGTGGCGGTGGCGTAGCGGGCCTGTCCATGGGCGTCCACCAGCCCGGCCGGCGGCTCGGACCAGTCACGCCAGGGCAGCAGCCGGGGCAGCGCGGGGCGCTTGCCGCCGGCCACCGCCAGGAAGTCATCCATGAAACTGTCGCTCTCGAAGGACAGCAGGCGCGGCGGTGCGTCGGGCGGAACCTGGGCCAGGTTGCGCAGGAAGAAGGGCTCGGTGGCCAGCAGCCGCTCCCGCGAGGGGGCGCGGTCGGCGGGAACGAGAAGGCGCCTGCCCATGGCCCCGGTCACCATATGTTCCCCACGCCCGGTGTGTAGCTGGGGGAGACCACGCTGTTGGTGATCACCGCGTCGGCCTTCACCACCCCCGAGAAGGTGGACATGGCGGAATTGACGGTGACCATGGC
>WBZV01000413.1_pt1 | contig 15287 bp, 18 predicted proteins | sample 5204221 | NCBI WGS metagenome assembly WBZV01 (sample SAMN12344360, study PRJNA552823) | activated sludge metagenome | biome: Activated sludge suspended growth; feature: Nitrification reactor; material: Wastewater; isolation source: activated sludge from nitrification reactor of wastewater...
CGTCGACTTCAAGCCCGACATCATCATGGTCACGCCCAGCTACATGCAGGTGATCATCGAGGAGTTCCGCCGCCAGAAGCTGGATCCGCGCGAGATGTCGATCCGGGTCGGCATCTTCGGCGCCGAACCCTGGACCGAGGCGATGCGGCGCGACATCGAAACCGCCGCCGGCATCGACGCGGTGGACATCTACGGCCTCTCGGAAGTGATGGGCCCGGGCGTGGCCAACGAGTGCATCGAGGCCAAGGACGGCCCGGTGATCTGGGAAGACCATTTCTACCCGGAGATCATCGACCCCGACACCGGCGAGGTGCTGCCCGACGGCGCCGAGGGCGAGCTGGTCTTCACCACGCTCACCAAGGAAGCGCTGCCGGTGGTGCGCTACCGCACGCGCGACCTGACGCGATTGCTGCCGCCCACCGCGCGCAGCATGCGGCGCATCGGCAAGATCGTCGGCCGCAGCGACGACATGCTGATCATCCGCGGCGTCAACGTCTTCCCGACGCAGATCGAGGAGCTGATCCTCGGCAACGACAAGCTGAGCGGCCAGTACCAGCTCGTGGTCACGCGCAACGGCCACCTCGACCAGCTGACGGTGCGCTGCGAGCTGCGCCCGGAAGTCGGCGCGGCCGGCACCACGGTGCGGCGCGAGCTGGGCGAGTGGCTGCAGCACCGCATCAAGACGCTGGTGGGCGTGAGCGCGGAGGTCGAGGTCGGCATGCCCGATTCGATCGAGCGCACGCTGGTGGGCAAGGCGCGGCGCGTCATCGACCAGCGCCCCAAGGGATAAGGAGCGAAAGCATGTACACCCAAGCCATGGACACGATGGCCCGCGAGGCCAAGGGCCAGGTGCAGGCGGTCAAGACACCCGAGGAGCAGGCGCGCGAGGAGGCCTTCGAGGCGCGCATCGCCGCCGGCGAGTTCATCGAGGCGAAAGACTGGATGCCCGAGCACTACCGCAAGACGCTGGTGCGCCAGATCAGCCAGCACGCGCACTCGGAGATCGTCGGCATGCTGCCCGAGGGCAACTGGGTGACGCGCGCGCCCACGCTCAAGCGCAAGGCCATCCTGCTCGCCAAGATCCAGGACGAAGGCGGCCACGGCCTCTACCTCTACGCCGCCGCCGAGACGCTGGGCGTGTCGCGCGACGATCTGCTGGCCGCGCTGCACAGCGGCCGCGCCAAATACAGCTCGATCTTCAACTACCCGACGCTCACCTGGGCCGACGTGGGCGTGATCGGCTGGCTGGTCGACGGCGCGGCGATCATGAACCAAGTGCCGCTGTGCCGCTGCTCCTACGGGCCGTATGCACGCGCGATGGTGCGCGTCTGCAAGGAGGAATCCTTCCACCAGCGCCAGGGCTTCGACGCGCTGCACGTGATGATGAGCCAGGGCACGCCCGAGCAGCGCGCCATGGTGCAGGACGCGGTGGATCGCTGGTGGTGGCCGAGCCTGATGATGTTCGGCCCGCCGGACGCGGAATCCACCCACAGCACGCAGTCGATGCGCTGGGGCATCAAGCGCATCAGCAACGACGAGCTGCGCCAGAAGTTCGTCGACGCCACCGTGCAGCAGGCGCAGGTGCTGGGCGTGACGCTGCCCGATCCGGATCTGCAGTGGAACGAGGCGCGCCGCTCCTGGGACTTCGGCCGCATCGACTGGGACGAATTCTGGAACGTGGTCAACGGCCACGGGCCCTGCAACCGCGAGCGCCTCGCCGACCGCGTCAAGGCCTGGGACGACGGCGCCTGGGTGCGCGAGGCGGCGATCGCCCACCAGCGCAAGAAGCAACTCGAGACGAAGGCGGCATGAGATGAGCACCGATCGAACCGAATGGCCCCTGTGGGAAGTGTTCGTGCGCAGCAAGAGCGGGCTGGACCACAAGCACTGCGGCAGCCTGCACGCGAGCGACGCGGCGATGGCGATCCAGATGGCGCGCGACGTCTACACGCGCCGCCAGGAAGGCGCCAGCGTGTGGGTGGTGCGCTCCGACCAGATCGTCGCCAGCGACCCCGACACCAAGGACATGTTCTTCGAGCCGGCCGAGGACAAGGTCTACCGCCACCCGACCTTCTACAAGCTGCCGGCCGACGTGGACCACATGTGATGGACAAGCGCATCGACTACGTTCTTCGCATCGCCGACGCCTGCCTGATCCACGGCCAGCGCCTCGGCGAGTGGTGCGGCCACGCGCCCATCATCGAGGAAGACATCGCGCTGACCAACGTCGCGCTCGACCACATCGGCCAGGCGCGCGCGCTGCTCACGCTGGCCGGAGAGCTGGAGGGCCGCGGCCGCGACGAGGACGCGCTGGCCTTCCTGCGCCAGGAGCGCGAGTACCGCAACCCGACCATGCTGGAGCTGCCCAACGGCGACTTCGCGCGCACGGTGCTGCGCGTCTTCCTGTGGGCGAGCTTCATGAAGGTGCTGTGCCAGGCGCTGGCGTCGTCCACCAACGCGCAGCTCGCGGCCATCGCCGCCAAGTCGCTCAAGGAGGTGCGCTATCACCAGCAGCACGCCGGCGACTGGGTGGTGCGGCTGGGCGACGGCACCGAGGAATCGGCGCGCCGCATGAGCGACGCACTGGCGCTGCTGTGGCCCTATGCGGCCGAGTGGTTCGCCGACGACGACATCGACCGCGATGCGCAGGCCAGCGGCCTCGGCCCGGCCTGGAGCACGCTGGAGAGCGACTGGATGGCCGAGCTGCAGCCGGTGTTCGAGGCCGCCAAGCTCAGCCCGCTGGCCCACACGCCCTTCCGCACCACCGGCAAACGCGGCGTGCACAGCGAGCACATGGGCTACCTGCTGGCCGAGATGCAGACCCTACCGCGCGCCTTCCCCGGAGCGGTGTGGTGAACAACGCGCAGGCCTGGGCGACGCTCGCGCAGGTGCCCGACCCCGAGGTGCCGGTGCTCTCGGTGGTCGATCTGGGCATCGTGCGCGAGGTCGAGGTGGCCGACGACGACTGCGTCGCCGTGACGCTCACGCCCACCTACTCCGGTTGCCCGGCCACCGAGGTGATCCAGCAGGCGGTGGTCACGGCCTTGCAGGAGGCCGGCGCGCGCACGGTGAAGGTCAGCACCACGCTGGACCCGCCCTGGACCACCGACTGGATCACGCCCGAGGCGGCCGAGAAGCTGCGCGCCCACGGCATCGCCCCGCCGCACCTGCGCGCGGCCGATGCGCAGACGCTGCACTTCCATCCGAAGAACATCGCCTGCCCGCGCTGCGGCAGCCTGAATACGCAGCGCCTCTCGGCCTTCGGCGCCACCGCCTGCAAGGCGCTGCACCGCTGCCTCGACTGCCTGGAACCCTTCGAACACTTCAAGCCGATCTGACACCATGAGCCTGCAATTCCATGCCCTGCCGGTGAAGAGCGTGGCGCGCGACGCCGACGCGCTGGTGGTCGGCCTGGGCGTGCCCGCGCCGCTGCGCGAGGCCTTCGCCTTCGAGCCCGGCCAGTACCTGACGCTGCGTGCCGACGTGGGCGGCGAAGACCTGCGCCGCTCCTACTCGATCTGCAGCACGCCCGACGACGCCGAGCTGCGCGTCGGCATCCGCCTTCTGCCCGGCGGCGCATTCTCGGGCTGGGCTGCCGAGCACCTCAGCGCCGGCCAGACGCTGCAGGTGATGCCGCCGCAGGGCCGCTTCACGCTCTCCGCCGCCACGGCCGACGCGGCCGCGCGGCGCCACGTGCTCTTCATCGCCGCGGGCAGCGGCATCACGCCGATGCTGTCGCTGATCCGCGCGCTGCTGGCGCGCGAGCCGCGCACGCGCTGCACGCTGGTCTACGGCAACCGGCGCGTCGCGACGATGATGTTCAAGGAAGAACTCGAAGACCTGAAGGATCGCCATCTGCAGCGCTTCACCCTGCTGCCGGTGTTCTCGCGCGAGGCGCAGGATGCGCCGCTCTTCAACGGCCGCCTCGACGAGGCGCGCATCGCCGAATTCCTGCGCAGCCTGGTGCCGGCAGATGGCATCGACGAGGCCTTCGTCTGCGGGCCGGCCGGCATGCTCGACGGTGCCGTCGCGGCGCTGGAGAAGGCGGGCCTCGCCGCCGAGCGCATCCACGTCGAACGCTTCGGCGACGTCAACGCGGCGACGGCGCACCACGTCGAAGACGGCGATGCCGACCACGCGAAGGTCGCGCTGGTGATGGACGGCCTGACGCGCGACGTCGAGTTCCGCCTCAGCGACTCGTCCATCCTCGATGCGGCGCGCCGCATGGGCCTGGACGTGCCCTACGCCTGCAAGGCCGGCGTGTGCTCCACCTGCAAGGGCAAGGTGCTGCAAGGCCAGGTGCGCATGGACCGAAACCTTGCGCTCACCGACGCCGAGGTGGCGCAGGGCTTCGTGCTGTGCTGCCAGGCGCACCCGCTGACCGCCAGCGTGACGATCACGCTTGACGAGCGTTAAGAGCACGCGCATGGCCCGCGGCCGCTCCGCCGACTACGACCTCAACCGCGAGACCATCGTCCGCGCCGCCACCCGGCTGTTCGCGCAGCAGGGTTACCCCGGCACGTCGATGAGCGATCTGGCCAAGGCCTGCGGCGTCTCCAAGCCGCTGCTGTACCACTACGTCAGCGACAAGTACGAGCTGCTGCGCGAGATCACCGAAGGCCACGTGACGCGGCTGGAGGCCATCATCGGTGAGGTCGAGGCGCTCGAGCTCGACGCGCAGGCGCGCCTGCGCGAGCTGATCCGCCGCTTCGTGCACGAGTACGCCCAGGCGCGCCACGACCACGGCGTGCTGACGCAGGACGTGAAGTTCCTCGAGCCGCGCGACCGCAGCCGCGTGCGGCGCAAGGAGCGCGCCGTGGTGGCGGCCTTCGCCGCCACCATCGCCGAGGCGCGGCCGGAGCTGGCGCGCGCCGCGCTCGCCAAGCCGCTGACCATGTTGCTGTTCGGCATGATCAACTGGATGTTCACCTGGCTCAAGCCGGCGGGTGCCCTGAGCCACGACGATATGGCGCCCATCGTCGCCGACCTGTTCCTCGGCGGGCTGGGTGCGGTGCGCCCACCTCCGCCCGTGCTGGTAGAAGTCCGGGGACTGAATCGTCGACCGATCAGTCAATAATTTCCGCCACCCTTCTGCCCCAGGAGACATCAGGATGAAACTGAAGCGACTGCTGCTCGCCACGGCGATCACGCTCATCGGCGCCACCGGCGCGGCCCGCGCCGACATCACCGTCGGCGTCACCGTCTCGGCCACCGGCCCCGCCGCCTCGCTCGGCATCCCCGAGAAGAACACCGTCGACCTGATGCCCAAGACCATCGCGGGCCAGAAGATCAACTACATCGTGCTCGACGACGGCTCCGACACCACCAAGGCGGTGGCCAACACGCGCAAGCTGATCACCGAGGACAAGGTCGACGTCGTGCTCGGCTCGACCATCACGCCCAACTCGCTGGCGATGATCGACGTGGTGGCCGAGAACCAGGTGCCGATGATCTCGATGGCCGCCTCGGCGCGCATCGTCGAGCCGGTCGACGCCAAGCGGCGCTGGGTGTTCAAGACGCCGCAGAACGACATCATGATGTCGCTGGCCATCGCCACGCACATGGCCAACAACGGCGTCAAGACGGTCGGCTTCATCGGCTTCGCCGATGCCTACGGCGAGGGCTGGTACGGCGAGTTCGCCAAGGTGGCCGCGCTCAAGGGCCTGCAGATCGTCGCCAACGAACGCTACGCGCGCACCGACACGGCGGTCACCGGCCAGGTGCTGAAGATCGTGGCCGCCAAGCCCGACGCCGTGCTGGTGGCCGGCTCCGGCACGCCGGCGGCGCTGCCGCAGAAGACCCTCAAGGAGCGCGGCTACACCGGCAAGTACTACCAGACCCACGGCGTGGCCAATGCCGACTTCCTGCGTGTCGGCGGCAAGGACGTGGACGACACCTTCCTGCCCGCCGGCCCCGTGCTGGTGGCCGAGCAGCTGCCCGCCAGCAACCCGGTGCGCAAGTCGGCCCAGGCCTATGTGGCGGCCTACGAGGCAGCGCACGGCAAGGGCTCGGTGTCGACCTTCGGCGCCCACGCCTGGGACGCCGGCCTGCTGATGACGGCCGCCCTGCCCGCCGCACTGAAGAAGGCCAAGCCCGGCACGGCGGAGTTCCGCGTCGCGCTGCGCGACGCCATCGAGCAGGTGAAGGACCTGCCCGGCGCGCACGGCATCTTCAGCATGTCGCCGACCGACCACCTGGGCCTGGACCAGCGCGCCTACGTGATGGTCAAGATCGTCAACGGCGCCTGGAAGTACCAACCCTGACGACGCATGACTTCGACGCGGTGATCGTCGGCGCGGGAGCGGCCGGCCTTCACTGCGCCGCGATGGCCGGGCAGCTGGGCGCGCGCGTCCTGCTGCTCGATCACGCGGCCAAGGTGGCCGAGAAGATCCGCATCTCCGGCGGCGGGCGCTGCAACTTCACCAACCGCGACGCCACGCCGGCCAGCTTCCTCTCCGAGAACCCGCACTTCTGCCGCTCGGCGCTGGCGCGCTACACGCCGGCGGATTTTCTCGCGCTGGTCGAGCGCCACGGTATCGCCTGGCACGAGAAGCACAAGGGCCAGCTGTTCTGCGACCGCTCGGCCGAGGACATCATCGAGATGCTGCTGGCCGAATGCGCGGCCGGCGGCGTGCAGCGGCGCCAGCCCTGCGCGGTGCGCGCGGTGCGCCGCGCCGGCGAGGGCTTCGAGCTCGACAGCGACGCCGGCACGCTGCGTGCGCCGCGGCTGGTGGTCGCCACCGGCGGGCTCTCCATCCCCAAGATCGGCGCCAGCGATTTCGGCTTTCGGCTGGCCGCGCAGTTCGGCCACCGCGTCGTACCGACGCGCCCGGGCTTGGTGCCGCTGACCTTCGCGGCCGCCGACTGGGCGCCCTTCGTGCCGCTGGCGGGCATCTCGCTGGAAGTCGGCATCGAGGCCGGTGCGGCCAAAGCGCGCGGGCGCTTCATCGAGGACCTGCTCTTCACCCACCGCGGCCTCTCCGGCCCGGCCGTGCTGCAGGCCTCGAACTACTGGCGCGAGGGCGAGCCGCTGCGCCTGAACCTGGCCCACGGCCACGACCTGGCGGCTGAACTGCTGGCCGCCAAGCCGGGCGCGCGCCGCCAGCTCGGCACCGAACTGGCCGAACGGCTGCCGCGCCGGCTCGCCGAGGCTTGGCTGGCCGCGCGCCCCGGCTGGGCGGCCAGGCCGCTGGCCGAGATGCGCGACGCCGAGCTGCGCGAGCTGGCCACGAGCCTGCAGGCCTGGCAGATCACGCCCGACGGCAGCGAGGGCTACCGCAAGGCCGAGGTGACGCTGGGCGGGGTGGACACCCGCGAGCTCAACCAGCAGACCCTGGAAAGCCGCCTGCAGCCGGGCCTGCATTTCATCGGCGAGGTGGTCGACGTCACCGGCTGGCTCGGCGGTTACAACTTCCAGTGGGCCTGGGCCAGCGCGGCCGCCTGCGCCCGGGCCCTGGGCGCGGCGGCCGGGGCCGGCTTGCAGCGCTCCGGTTCCGACATATAATCGCTGTCTTTGCTGGCAAACCCGCGCCGCGATTGCCGCCGCCGAGCGAGACAGGAACTCCGGACCCTCCGGTTTCGCACGAGCAGCAACACCGAGCGCAACTCAACCCTAACCGTTCTACATGACTACGATTCGCGTCAAAGAAAACGAGCCGTTCGACGTGGCACTGCGCCGCTTCAAGCGCACCATCGAGAAACTCGGGCTGCTGACCGACCTGCGCGCCCGCGAGTTCTACGAGAAGCCCACCGCCGAGCGCAAGCGCAAGAAGGCCGCGGCCGTCAAGCGCCATTTCAAGCGCGTTCGCAGCATGCAGCTGCCCAAGAAGCTCTACTGAGCTTTTCGGCCGCATCACCGAAGCCCGCAGCCTCTGCGGGCTTTGTCGCTTCTGGAGACGAGCATGAGCCTCAAGGACAGAATCACCGAAGACATGAAGACCGCCATGCGCGCCAAGGAAGCCGACCGGCTGCTGACCATCCGCGGCCTGATGGCGGCGATGAAGCAGAAGGAAGTCGACGAGCGCATCACGCTCGACGACGCGGCCATCGTGGGCATCGTCGACAAGCTGATCAAGCAGCGCAAGGACTCGATCTCGCAGTTTTCCGCCGCCGGCCGCGCCGACCTGGTCGACAAGGAGAGCGCCGAGCTGAAGGTGCTCAAGGGCTACCTGCCGGCGCGGCTCTCGGCCGAGGAGATCGGCGCGCAAGTGGCCGCCCTGGTGGCCGAGCTCGGCGCCAGCGGCCCGGGCGACATGGGCAAGGTGATGGGCGCCGCCAAGGCGAAGTTCGCCGGCAACGCCGACATGGGCCTGGTTTCCGCGGCCGTCAAACAGGCGCTGACGCGCTGAGCAGAGGCAGACACATGATGGTTCCGACCCGACAACTCCTGCGCAGCATCGCCGCCGACGTCTGCGTCGCCCCGCAGCTCGAGCCGCATGCGATGGCCGACCTGGCCGCGCTCGGCTTCAAGAGCGTGGTGAACAACCGCCCCGACTTCGAGGAAGGCCCGCAGCAGCCGACCAGCGAGCAGATGCGCGCCGCCGCCGAGGCCGCCGGCCTCGCCTACGCCTGGCTGCCGGTGCAGCCCGCCTACCAGTCGCCCGAGCAGATCGCGCGCATGGCCGAGCTGCTCGAGAGCCTGCCGCGGCCGCTGGTCGCCTTCTGCCGCAGCGGCACGCGCTCCGGCAAGCTCTACCAGGCCGCCATCGCGCGCTGACGCGCAGGCTGCGGAGGCGCGCTCGGCGATGATCGTCCGCACGCGCGCCCGCTTCCTGCTGCTGGCCATCCTGCCGCTGCTGCTGTCGCTCGGGCTGATCGCCCTGGCGATGCGCCAGCAGCAGCAGGATCTCTCGCGCCGCGAGCGCCAGGTGGTGGAGAACGCCATCATGGCCGCCAAGGAGGTGGAGCTGCTCAACCGCGTGAACCAGGCGCGCAGCGCGCTCGCGCCGCTGTACGACACGCGCCGCGACGACGACGAGATCCGCGCCGAGGCGCTGCAGCTGCTCACCGCCATGGCCAGCGGCATCGACGACTACTTCTTCGTCTTCGACGCCAGCGGCCGCAACCTGCTGCACCCGCGCCAGCCCGAGCTGCAGGGCCAGGACCTGTGGGACCTGCAGGATCCGCAGGGCGTGCACGTGATCCGCGAGCTGATCGCGCGTGCCCACGAAGGCGGCGGCTACGTGCGCTATCTCTGGGAAAAGCCCTCGGCGCGCACGCTCAAGCCCAAGCTGGCCTATGCCATCTCGCTGCCGCGCTGGAACATGATGATCGGCACCGGCGTCTACCTCGACGACATCCAGGCCACGCTGGCGCGGCTGGACGCCCAGGTCGACGAGAACGTCACCACCACCATGCTGTGGATCGCCGCCATCGCGGTGCTGGGCATCGTGCTGATCGGCGGCTGCGGCCTGGTGCTCAACCTGGGCGATGCGCGCGTGGCCGATGCCAAGCTGCGCAACCTCGCGCGCCAGGTGGTGAAGTCGCAGGAGGACGAGCGCGCCCACCTCTCGCGCGAGCTGCACGACAGCACGAGCCAGACGCTGGTGTCGATCAAGCTGCTGCTCGAATCCGCCCTCACCCAGCTGGGCCGCGAGGCCGCGCCGGCGGCGCTGCAGCGCGCCGTGCAGCGCCTCGGCGACGCGCTGCACCAGGTGCGGCGCATCTCGCACCGGCTGCGCCCGGCCGAGCTCGACACGCTGGGCCTGCCGGCCGCGCTCGACGACCTGGCCGCCGAGTTCGACCAGCACGGCCGCGCACGCGTCGCGCTGCAGCTGTGGGGCGAGGCGCCGACCCTGCCCGACGAGGTCAACACCGTGCTGTTCCGCGTCGTGCAGGAATCGCTGACCAACATCGAGAAGCACGCGCGTGCCTCGCGGGTGCAGATCCGGCTCATCTTCCATGCCGGCGGCCTGCGCCTGCGCATCGTCGACGACGGCATCGGCTTCGACGTGCCGGCCATCCGCGTCGACCCGCGCCGCGGCATCGGCATGCGCAACATGCGCGAGCGCGTCGAGTCGATCGGCGGCAGCTTCACGATCGCCTCGCAACCCGGCCGCACCGCGGTGCTGGCCGAGTTGCCGCAGCGCGCCATCGAGCGGCTGCGCGAGCCGGTGCAGGAGGCGGCCTGATGACGGCCTCGACCCGTATCCTGCTGGTCGACGACCACCCGCTGGTGCGCGAAGGGCTGCGCGCGCGGCTCGCGCAGACGCCCGGCCTCGAGGTCGTCGGCGAGGCCGGCGACGCCGAGCAGGCCTTCGCACGCGTGAGCATGCTGCGCCCCGACCTGGTGCTGATGGACGTCGGCATGAAGCAGGTCAGCGGCATCGAGCTCACCGGCCGGCTGCGCGCGCAGTACCCCGAGCTGCGCGTGCTGATGCTCAGCATGTACGACAACCCCGAGCACGTGCACCGCGCGCTCGCCGCCGGCGCGATGGGCTACGTGCTGAAGGAGGCGCCGGCCGAGGAGATCGTCGACGCCATCCTGGCCGTCGCCGCCGGGCGCAGCTTCCTCGGCACCGGGCTGGCCGGCCGCGCCGCCCGCGCCGACGGCGCGCGCCCGCTGCTGTCGCAGCGCGAGAGCGAGATCCTGCGCGGCCTGGCGCGCGGGCTGGCGAGCCGGCAGATCGCCGAGGAGCTGGGCATGAGCGTGCGCACCGTCGAGACGCACCGCCAGAACATCCGCCGCAAGCTCAACCTGGGCGGCCAGGCCGAGCTGATCAAGTACGCCGTCGAGCGCTGCAGCGACCCGGCTGCGTAGAACCACGTAGCGGAAAGCTCCCCTGGCGCGGGGCGGGCTTTGCGGTCACAGTTCGCAGCGCTTCCAAAGGCTCCCCTCGAGGATAGACCCCCATGAATGCCCTGTTCGCCTTCGCGCGGGCCGTCGACTGGCTGACCGACCGGTTCGGTTCGTTCGCCAAGTGGGCGGTATTCCTGTCGTGCTTCATCAGCGCCGGCAACGCCGTGGTGCGCTACGCGCTGGACATCAGCTCCAACGCCATGCTCGAGGTGCAGTGGTACATGTTCGCCGCCTGCGTGATGCTCGGCGCGGCGCAGGTGCTGCGCCTGAACGAGCACGTGCGCGTCGACGTGCTCTACGGCCGCTACAACGGCAAGACGCAGGTGCTGATCGACCTCTTCGGCCTGCTGTTCTTCCTGCTGCCGGTGATGCTGCTGATGGTCTACCTGTCGACGCCGCTGTTCATCAAGTGGTACGAGTCGGGCGAGATGTCCAGCCAGGCCGGCGGCCTGATCCGCTGGCCTGCGATGCTGACGCTGCCGCTGGGCTTCGCGCTGATGACGCTGCAGGGCGTGGCCGAGGTGATCAAGCGCATCGGCTGGCTGATGCACAAGTACGACCTCGACATCCACTACGAGAGGCCGCTGCAATGAGCATGGAGAACTTCGCCCCGCTGATGTTCGCGGGGCTCATCGTGATCATGCTGATCGGCTTCCCGGTGGCGTTCTCGCTGTCGGCGCTGGGCCTGCTGTGCGGCTTCGTTGCCATCGAGATGGGTTGGTTCTCGCCGGCCTTCATGGCCAACCTGCCGCTCAACGTGTTCGGCATCCTCAGCAACGACCTGCTGCTGGCGATCCCCTTCTTCACGCTGATGGGCGCCATCCTCGAGAAATGCGGCCTCGCCGAGGACATGCTCGACTCCATGGGCCAGCTGTTCGGCCCGGTGCGCGGCGGCCTGGGCTACTCGGTGATCATCGTCGGCTTCATCCTCGGCGCCGTCACCGGCACGGTGGCCGGCCAGGTGATCGCGATGGCGATGATCTCGCTGCCGGTGATGATGCGCTACGGCTACAACATGCGCTATGCCACCGGCGTGCTGGCTGCCTCGGGCACGATCACGCAGCTGGTGCCGCCCTCGCTGGTGCTGGTGGTGCTGGCCGACCAGCTCGGCCGCTCGGTGGGCGACATGTACAAGGGCGCCTGGGGGCCGTCGATCCTGCAGGTGCTGCTGTTCGCGCTCTACACCTTCGCGCTCAGCCGCATCCGCCCCGGCTTCGTGCCCGGCGTGCCCAAGGAAGCGCGCACGCTGAGCGGCACGGCGCTGGTGATCAAGTGCCTGCGCGGCATCATCCCCTCGTTCGTGCTGATCTTCGCCGTGCTCGGCAGCATGGGCGGCCTGCCCGGCATCAACACCGCCATCTGCACGCCCACCGAGGCCGGCGCGATGGGCGCGGTCGGCGCCTTCATCCTCGCCGCGATGCACGGCCGCCTCAAGTGGGAACTGGTCAGGGGCGCGATGGAGGGCACCATGCGCATCACGGCGATGGTGGTGTTCATCCTGATCGGCTCGCGCGTGTTCTCGCTGGTGTTCCAGGGCGTCGAAGGCGGCAAGTGGATCGAGCACATGCTGACCTCGCTGCCCGGCGGCCAGGTCGGCTTCCTCGTCGCCGTCAACGTCTTCATCTTCTTCCTGGCCTTCTTCCTCGACTTCTTCGAGATCGCCTTCATCATCCTGCCCTTCCTCGGCCCGGTGGCCGACAAGATGGGCATCAACATGATCTGGTTCGGCGTGATGCTGTGCGTCAACATGCAGACCAGCTTCATGCACCCGCCCTTCGGCTTCGCGCTGTTCTACCTGCGCGGCATCGCCGACACCCTGCACAAGGGCGGCGCGCTGCCGCGCAAGGTGGAGTCCAGCGACATCTACCTCGGCTCCATCCCCTGGGTGCTGCTGCAGCTGCTGCTGGTGGGCATCGTCATCGCCTTCCCGCAGACCGTCACCGCCTTCCTCGACGAGGAGGTCAAGATCGACCTCGACAAGGTGAAGATCGAGGCGCCGACCGAAAGCTACGGCGACAAGGACAAGAACGCCAATCTCGACGAGCTGTTCAAGACGCAGCCGCCGGCCGACGCCGGCAGCGCGCCGAAGTGAGCGCCGCACGGCCGTTCCGAAGGCGCTCGCGCCCCCTTGGGGGGCCGGGCCGCAGGCCCTGGGGGGCACCATGAGCCTCGCGCCGCCGGCCGGCGCCGAGCCGGCGGTGGAAGGCGCCGCCTTCACGCCGCTGATCAAGGGCACCGCCGCGGCGCTGATCGCCGGCCTGGCCGCCACCGGCTGGCGCGCCGCCGACACGCTGGCCACCGCGCCCGGCGGCTCGCGCTCCGCGCTGCTGTTCCTCGGCCTGCTGGCGGTGCTGGCCGCGTTCTGCTTCTGGTGGATCCTGATCAGCCGCACGCGCGTGACGGCCACGCATCTGCACCAGACCTGGTGGAGCGACAAGCGCGTGGTGCTGGCCGAGGTCACGCAGACCAAGCTGATCCTCATCCCCGGCCTGACCTGGCTGATCGCGCCGCGCCTGGTGGTGCGCACGCGCAGCACCGGCTCGGTGGTCTTCCACGCCGCCGAGCGGCCGGTGATCGCAGCCTTCGCGCGCATCAGCCTGGGCCTGCCCCCGCTGGGCGAGGACTGAACCCGAGCGTTCTCGACGCTCAGCGTGCCGCGTCCAGCGCCATCGCGTGCGCGTGGATGAGCGCGGCCTCGAGCGTGTAGCGGCCGGCGGCGAGGTCGGCTTCCAGCGTCACCGCATCGACACAGGCAAACGCCGCCACTTCGCCGTCGCGGTTCTCCGGTGTGAGCCGGCGTGGCACGACAGCCTGGAACAGCGTGGCGCGCTCGACCATGTAGCCCTCGCCCACCGGGCGGCGGATCTGCAGGTGGCCGAGCGGCTGCAGCGCGTCGAGCTCGGAAAGGCGCAGCCCGGCTTCTTCCCAGGTCTCGCGTTCGAGCGTGAGCTGCACCGTCTCGCCGGCCGCCATCAGGCCGCCGACCAGCGTGTCCCACAGGCCCGGATCGGTGGCCTTGTCGTGCGCGCGCTGCTGCACCCAGAAGCGGCCGTCGGGATGGCGGCCGACCAGATGCACCGCCTGCGTGATCAGGCCCAGCGGCCGCATCGCGGCGCGCTCGATGGCGCCGTGCACCTTGCCTTCGGCGTCGATCACCGGCAGCAGCTCGTCGCGCCAGCGGCTCGCGAGGCCCTGCTCGTGCAACCAGGCGGCGAGCTCGGCCAGTGCCTCGTCGTCGCGCGAGCTCACCTGCCAGGCGCCGCGCTCGTGGCGCAGCGGCGCCCCGTCGGCCGCCATGCGTGCGCCGATCGCCGGCTCGATGGAGCCGACCTCGGCCGGGCCGAAGCGCAGCGGCTCGCGCGGCGCGAGCGGCGGCTGCGCGGCGCGCCGGCGCAGCTCGGCCAGCCAGGGCGCGTCGGGCTGGGTCATGCCGTGCCGCCTTCCAGCAGCGCGCGCAAGGCCGCTTCGTCGAGCACCGGCACGCCCAGCTCGCGCGCCTTGTCGAGCTTGCTGCCGGCCTCCTCGCCGGCGACCACGAAGTGCGTCTTCTTCGAGACCGAACCGCTGACCTTGCCGCCGGCGGCTTCGATAAGCTCCTTGGCCTCGTCGCGCGAGAGCGTCGGCAGCGTACCGGTCAGCACCAGCGTCTTGCCGGCCAGCGGCTTGGGCGAGGTGTAGTCCTCGCCCTCGTGCTCGTCCCAGCCGATGCCGGCGGCACGCAGCTGCTCCACCACCTCGCGGTTGTGCGGCTGCTCGAAGAAGGTGCGGATGCTCTGCGCGACGATCGGGCCGACGTCGTTCACCTCGAGCAGCTGCTCGACGCTCGCGTCCATCACCCGATCGAGCGCGCCGAAGTGCTTGGCCAGATCCTTGGCCGTGGCCTCGCCGACTTGCCGGATGCCGAGCGCGTAGAGGAAGCGCGCCAGCGTCGTGTGCTTGCTCTTCTCCAGCGCGGCAACGAGCTTGGCCGCACTCTTCTCGGCCATGCGGTCGAGCGCCGCGAGCTTGGCCAGGCCCAGGGTGTAGAGCTCGGGCAGCGTGCGGATCAGGCCGCCGTCCACCAATTGATCGACCAGCTTGTCGCCCAGGCCTTCGATGTCCATCGCGCGCCGGCCGGCGAAATGCAGCAGCGCCTGCTTGCGCTGCGCGGCGCAGAACAGGCCGCCCGAGCAGCGATGGTCGATGCCGCCCTTCTCGCGCTGCACGCGGCTGCCGCACACCGGGCACTCGCGCGGCATGCGGAAATTGGGCACATAAGCTCTGCGCTCGCCGGGCACGCGGCCGACGACTTCGGGGATGACGTCGCCGGCGCGCCGCACGATCACCGTGTCGCCGATGCGCACGCCCTTGCGACGCAACTCGAAGAGGTTGTGCAGCGTCGCATTGCTGACCGTCGTGCCGCCCACGAAGACCGGCTCCAGCTTGGCCACCGGCGTGAGCTTGCCGGTGCGGCCGACCTGGATCTCGATGCCGCGCAGCAGCGTCATCT
>WBZV01000902.1_pt1 | contig 15249 bp, 11 predicted proteins | sample 5204221 | NCBI WGS metagenome assembly WBZV01 (sample SAMN12344360, study PRJNA552823) | activated sludge metagenome | biome: Activated sludge suspended growth; feature: Nitrification reactor; material: Wastewater; isolation source: activated sludge from nitrification reactor of wastewater...
CGAGTGCATGCCGGACCTTCATCGGGCGGCGGCCTCGACCACCTGGCGGACATAGGCGCCGGAAGGACCGGCAAGCCACTTGTCATGGATCGGCCGGGTGGCTTTCACAAAAGGCTGGCGCTTGACGCGAGTGAAATGGATCCCGGCTGCCATCAAGGCCTGTCGGGCTTCCTCCTCGGCACTGCGGGTGAGTGTACGTTGCAGACGGGTGGCCTCGTCGGCCGCACGCAGGACGATCTCCCGGTCGGTCCCGGAGAGGGCCTGCCACGCCGTGTGGCTCATTACGAAGGGGGTGATCTCATACTTGTGTGCAGTCAGGGAGATATGGGTCTGGACCTCGTGGAGACGGGCCGCCCAAATGTTGAGCAGCGGGTTCTCCTGGCCGTCCACCGTGCGTCGCTGCAGGGCTTGATAGAGGGCCGAAAAGCGGATCTCGACAGGCTGGGCGCCGAGGGCACGGACGATGTCCATTGCCACCGGGTCGGCCGGAGTACGGATTTTCAGCCCGGCAAAGTCGGCCGGCCTGAAAAGGGGCCGGACCGAATTGGAAAAGTGGCGGATGCCGTTGTCCCAGAATCCCAGGCATATGAAGCCGGCCTGGGCCATCCGCTGGGCCAGTTGCTGGCCGAGGGCCGTCGAGCAGGCGCAGGGCCTGTTCCGGCCGGTCAAACAGGAAGGGCAGGCCAAAGGCGTTGATTTCGGGCACAAAGGCGGAAATCGGCCCCTGACTGTTGGCGGAGATATCCAGGCTGCCGTCCTGGAGGGCCTTGAGCATGGCCACGTCATCACCGAAGCTGGCACCCCCCAGGATATTCACGGAAATGCGCCCGCCACTGTGTGCCTTGAGCGAGTCCGCAAAACGTCGGGACGCCTGTGCGCGGGGGTGGTCCACCGTGACCGCATGACCAAGGGTCAGCACAATCTCGGCGCGGGCCGGCAGGGAAAGGAGAAGCAAGGCGAAGAGGGACAGAAAAACGGCTTTCATGCTTCTTTCGTCGTCAATCTGGCAGCCAAACCCGGGGAAAGTCGGGTCTGGATGTCAATATAGTCGACAAGGGGGGCCGTCAGGGTGTGACAAATTACCAAAGCATAGGCCGTGCCTCCCCCGCCCTGGTCGGGGGAGGCCGGTGTATCAATACTGGTAGAAACCCTGGCCGGTCTTGCGGCCCAGGTAGCCCGCGTCCACCATTTCCTTGAGCAGCGGGGCGGGGCGGTACTTGGGGTCATTGAAGCCGTCGTAGAACACCTCCATCACCGCCAGCATGGTGTCCAGACCGATCAGGTCGGCCAGGGCCAGGGGGCCGATGGGGTGGTTGCAGCCCAGCTTCATGCCCTCGTCGATGTCCGCCGCCGAGGCCAGACCCTCCTGCAGGGTAAAGATGGCCTCGTTGATCATCGGACACAGGATGCGATTGACCACGAAACCCGGGCTGTTCTTGACGGCGATGGGCGTCTTGCCGATGGCCGTGGCAAAGGCCTGGACCGCCGCGACGGTCTCGTCGGAGGTCTGCAGGCCGCGGATCAACTCCACCAGTGCCATCAGCGGGACCGGATTGAAGAAGTGCATGCCGATGAAGCGCGAGGGGCTGGACACGGATGCCGCCAGCTTGGTGATGGAGATCGACGAGGTGTTGGTGGCGATCACCGTGGTGGCCGGGACGATGCCATCGATTTCCTTGAGGATGCGCAGCTTGAGCCCCTCGTTCTCGGTGGCCGCCTCGATCACCAGGTCGGTGCCCGCCAGGTCGGCGTAGGCCGTGCTGCCCTTGATACGGCCCAAGGCCGCGGCCTTGTCGGCTTCGGAGATCTTCTCCTTCTTGACCATGCGGTCCAGGCTCCCGGCCACCGTCTTGAGGCCGCGCTCGACCGCTTCGGTGGAGATATCCACCATCACCACGCCCACACCCGCCAGGGCGCAGACCTGCGCAATGCCGTTACCCATGGTGCCGGCGCCGACGACGCCGATGTTCTGAATTGCCATGCTGTTGCTCCTTGTTGCGTTGAATTCTTGAAAGGCTGTTTTTGGATGCGCAGGGACGACGGAGCGTGCTGTCCTCCGCCGTTTGCTGCGCTGCGGGAGGATACCGGAGTCAGCCGGAGGGTGACTTGGGAACATGCCCGCACTACCCCGTCAGGGCGATGCCCCCCGCGCCCGCCACGGAAATTCATGATGCGCTGCAAAATAAATTTGACTCTCGCCGCGGGATCGTCTAATATCTCGTTTCTCTGACGCGGGGTGGAGCAGTCTGGCAGCTCGTCGGGCTCATAACCCGAAGGTCGCAGGTTCAAATCCTGCCCCCGCAACCAAACAAAAGCGTTAAGGCTCAAGCATCCAGGTGCTTGGGCTTTTTTGCTTTTTCACGCCCGGCTGTGACACGTCAGCCCCAATGGCGTGAATCTTGCTGCATTTCCGCATGCACACCGAATCCCGCGCTGACGTGTCGGCAAGCCGACAGATCCTCCACTATGTGCGGAGACGCGCCTGGTGCGAATGGGACGACTTCGACCTGTGGCCGGATCGGGTGCGCGCGGATCTGGCGCGGGCGGATGGACCGGTGTGGCCGCCCTTCCTGCTGCTGGCCATGCCGGGCATCGATGCGGCCACCCAGCGTGGCTGCGCAACCCGCTGGCTCGAGGCGCGGCTGGCGCGCTTTCAGGCCGAGGGGGGTAGGGGGCAGGTGGAGCAGGGCGCGGCAGTCCTTCCCCGGCCGGCCGGGCCGCTGAAGATCGGCTATCTGTCGGGGGATTTTCACCAGCACGCTACGGCCCTGCTGATGGTCGAGATGCTGGAGGCCCACCGGGCCGGGCATGTTGAGCTCTATGCCTACAGCCACGGCAAGAACGACGGCAAGGGCATGCGCGAGCGGCTGATGGCGGCGTTTCATCGCTTCAATGACATTGCCGGCCTGAGCGACCTGGAGGCGGCCGCGCTCATCCGCGACGATGGCGTGGACATCCTCGTGGACCTGAAAGGCTATACCGAGGGCAGCCGCACCATGTTGTTGGCCCATCGCGCGGCGCCGGTGCAGGTGAGCTTCCTGGGCTACCCGGGCACGTCCGGGCAGGGCTTCGTGGATTACCTGATCAGCGACCGCTTTGTGACCCCGGCCGCTGCCGCTGCCGACTACTCCGAGGCCTTGGCCTGCATGCCCCACAGCTACCAGCCCCATGGCCGGGTGGCGGATACGGACCGTGCACTGCCCGACCGGGCCGGGTTGGGCCTGCCCGAAGGCGCGTTTGTTTTTGCGTGCTTCAACCAGGCCTGGAAGTTCACGCCCCAGGTTTTCGATGTGTGGTGCAGCCTGCTCAACGAGGTGCCCGGCAGTGTGCTGTGGCTGCTGGATGACCCCCATGCCCGGGGCAACCTGCGCAACGAGGCCCTGGCCCGCGGCGTGTTGCCCGACCGGCTGATCTTCGCTCCGGGCCTGCCCCAGGCCGAGCATCTGGCCCGGCTGCCGGCCATCGATCTGATGCTGGACACCTGGCCCTACAACGCCCACACCACGGCCAGCGATGCCCTGTGGGCCGGTGTGCCCCTGGTCACCTGCGCCGGCAGCACCTTTGCTTCCCGCGTGGCGGGCGGGCTGCTGCTCGCCGCCGGCCTGCCGGAAGCCGTCACCACCACGCCCGAGGCCTACCGGGCGCTGGCCTTGTCCCTGGCGCGGGATCCATCCTGTCTCGCCGATCTGCGCATGCGCTTTGCGTCAAGCCGCCGTGCTGCGGCCTTGTTCAATGTGGTGGCCTACACCGGTGCGCTGGAGGCCATGTATGCCCGCATGTGGGCCCGCCATGAGGCTGGTCTTGCGCCCGAGGCCATCGACATGGCCGATGACGCCGCCGTCTCGGGTGAGCCCTGGACGCTGAAACTGGCCTGGGGCGAGTCCGGGCACTGACCGCCGAGCTTGCGAACGAACGATGTCTTCGCAAGCGCTGGGTGGGGCGGGCGTGTAACACATTGTCTGTTCCAGACTGAGCATCCCGGAATTGGCGCGGCCTGTTCCATCCTGCGCTGCAACAAATTTCTTTCTTCCGTCATCTCCGTGATGTAACTTGAATAGGCAGTCCGTCCGCCTTCGGGTGCCGTCCAGCGGCATTCCGCATAACGTTTCCGTCGAATCCCCTAACCCCCGGGAGTTGCCATGTCGAACGAGAAATCTTCTGTTGCACCGCCACTTGGCGCCTTCAATGCCGATCTCAGTCAGAGTTCCGTTTCCGGGCTGTCGTCCGGGGCCTTCATGACGGTTCAGTTGCATCTGGCCCATTCGGCCACCTTCGTCGGGGCGGGCATCATTGCCGGCGGCCCCTTCCGCTGTGCCGAGTCCTACCGCGCTGCGGCAGCGATCGCCGAGGATGCCCTCACCCTCAACGCCCTCTACGTGTGCATGAATCCGCTCATTCCCCAGGTTGCACCCAATCCGGCCAAGCTCGCCGAGGTGGCGCGGGAAACGGCCGCGCAGGGCCTGATCGATGCGGTGGAGAACCTGGCCGGCCAGCGGGTGTACATCTTCACGGGCACCGAGGACAAGGTGGTGGATTCCAGTGTGGTGGACACCACCCGCCGCTTCTACGAGATGCTCGGCGTGGCTCCGGCTGCGATCCACTACGAGAACACCCTGCCCGCGGGGCACTCGATCATCACCGACAACCCGGAGGACAACCCCCTCGGCGTCAATCGTCCGCCTTACATCAACCAGGGGGGCTTCATGCAGTCGCGGGTCATCCTGGAGCACATCTACGGCCCCCTCAAGCCCCCGGTCGAACGTACCACCGGGCGTGTCCTGCGCTTCGACCAGCGCGAGTTCTTCGCGGGCAATCCGCGGGCGAGCATGAGCGAGTTTGCCTATGCCTATGTGCCCAGGGCGGTGGAGGAGGGCGCGCCGTGCCGGGTGCATGTGGCGCTGCATGGCTGCAAGCAGGGTTACAACTATGTGAACTTCGTGAATGGTCAGCCCGACCTGGAAAACTGTCCGCCCTACGGCAATCGCTATTTCACCACCACCGGCTATAACGAGATGGCCGATGCCAACAACTTGATCATCCTCTACCCCCAGGCCGAAGGCACCGACAACGCAGTCAGCCAGAACCCGGAAGGGTGCTGGGACTGGTGGGGCTACACGGCGGAAGATCCCCGGAGCCCGGACTACTACTCCAAACAGGCCATCCAGATCCAGGCCATCCACGGCATGCTGCAACGCCTCGGCGGCCAATGAACCCGCGACATCGCGAGAAAGCTCCAGCCATGAACACCGCACTCTCGACCCTCGCGGAAGACGCCCTCCGCCAGATGCAACAACTTCACCAGGCCCACGTCCGCCTGCTCACCAGCCTGGCCCCCGCACCGGGTACCCTGCCCGCGCTGCCTTCCTCGCCACAGTTCGGCCATCTGGGCCAGTGGCAGGAGCTGATCACCCAGTCCGTCACCCGTCAGATGCAGAGCTGCCAGGCCATGATGCGCCTCGCCGCCCAGCCCCGCCTGGACGCCAGCCTGTTCACCGAGAGTCTGGCCATCCAGGCGGCGGTCATGCAGCGCCTGGCCACCCAGCAGGCCCAATGGCTGGAGGGGCTGCAGGCCATCGCCACCGAAGCCGCCAGCGTCAAGAAGGTCAATACCCTGTCCAAACTGATGGATCAGGAAAGTGACCTCTACGCCCGCTTCAACGCCCTCCTGGCGAGCCAGGCCACCGCCACCATGGAGCTGATCGAAAGCGTGCAGATCAGCGTCGGCTATCTGGTGGCCCAGAAAGAAGAGGAGTAAGGCAAGCGGCCGGCCGGGCCGGCGGGGTGAGGGGGCGTCGGCATGCAGGGGCCGTCGTCCCTTTGCTGTCCAGGGAACATCACACGGCGCTCATCGTCGCGTCATGAAGCCTGGGTAGCGTTCGTGGTTTCTCAACTTCCACGATCCTCGCCATGTCTTTCCATTCCTTGCCACCCCGGTTTCGCCGTCGGGCCCTCGGGGCCGTCGTGTTTTCGTCCGCGCTGGTCCTGGCGGCCTGCGGAGGTGATGACGACAAGAGCAGCCGGCTGCCCGAGGCGGGCACTGCCCAGCTGGTGGTGCTGGAAACCACCGATCTCCATGCCAACCTGCTGAGCTACGACTACTTCAAGCTCGCCGAAGACAAGTCGGTCGGCTTCGAGCGCACCGCCACCCTGATCCGCCAGGCCCGCGCGGAGTTTCCGAACACGGTCCTGATCGACAACGGTGACACCATCCAGGGGACGGCCCTGGCCGACTATCAGGCGCTGGTGTCCCCGGTGTCGTGCTCCACCAAGTTGGCCACCTACAAGGCCATGGATGCCATCGGCTACGACGCCGGCACCCTGGGCAATCATGAATTCAACTACGGGCTGCCGTATCTGGCCCAGGTCACGGGCACCCGCTTCAATGTGGAGGGCATGCCCGAACTGGCGGCCCAAGCCCTCTGCAAGGGCCCGGACTTTCCCCTTGCCCTGGCCAACGTCACCAGCCGCAAGGACGGTCAGACCCTCTACAAGCCCTACGTGATGCTCGAACGCAAGATCACCGGGGTGGACAAGGACGGCAAGACCTTCGAGGGCAAGATCAAGGTTGCGGTCATCGGCTTCACCCCGCCCCCCATCCTGTCCTGGGACAAACGCTGGCTGGATGGCAAGGTGGACGTGCAGGGCGTTGTCGAAGCGGCCGGCAAGTACGTGCCCATGGCCCGCGCCGAAGGGGCTGATCTGGTGATCGCCGCCTCCCACGGGGGCTTTGACAGCAGCGCCTACTCGGCGACGATGGAAAACGCCAACTACCACCTGGCCAAGCAGGCTGGCATCGACGGAATCCTGATGGGGCACTCCCATAGCGAGTTTCCCAATGCGGCCTGTAGCACCACCGACTGCAACGCCAGCGGGGTGGACAAGGTGAAGGGCACCCTCCACGGCGTGCCCGCGGTGATGCCCAGCTACTGGGGCAAGGCCATCGGGGTGATCAACTATTCCCTCGAAGTCAAAAACGGCAAATGGAGCGTCGTCCGCGACAAGACCCGGGTGAGCCTGCGCAAGGCCCTGCTCGATTCCGCCACCCGGACCTACGTGGTCACCGACCCCGCCATCTCGGCGGTCGTGCAGGCCGAGCATGCCTCGGCCATCGACTACGTGAAAACGCCCATCGGCCAGTCGGACTTCAACCTCAGCACCTATTTTGCCGACGTGGGCGATGTGTCGGCGATCCAGGTGGTCAATGCTGCCCAGGCTGATTACGTGGCCCGCTACGTGGCCGCCAACCTGCCGGCCTACAAGAACCTGCCGGTGCTGTCGGTCAGCGCGCCTTTCAAGAGCGGTTTTGCCGGCGGTTCGGACTTCACCGACGTGAAGGCCGGCAATGTGGCCATCAACAACGCCGCCGACCTGTATCTCTTCCCCAACACCGTTTATGCGGTGAAGGTGACCGGGGCAGGCATCAAGGCCTGGCTGGAGAAGTCCGCCGAGCGCTTCAACCAGATCAACCCTGCCCTGACCACCGAGCAGGCCCTGGTGTCGAGCTTCCCCGGCTACAACTTCGATGTGTTCACCTCGGCCGACCTGAGCTACGAAATCGACGTCACCCAGCCCATCGGCAGTCGCATCCGCAACCTCAAGTACAAGGGCGCGGCCATCGACACCGCGGCCGAGTTCATCGTGGCCACCAACAACTACCGCGGTTCGGGCGGCGGCAGCTTCCCCGGCCTCAACGGCAGCAACGTGATCTACGCATCCCCGGATGCCAACCGGGATGTGCTGATCGACTACATCAAGGCCCGCCGCAACCTCACCTTCGCCGCCGACGGATCCGCCCGTAGCTGGCGCTTCACGCCGGTGTCGGTGGCCGGCCCGGTGACCTTCAAGTCGGCCAGCGGCAAGCTGGGCGTGGCCACGGCCCTGGGGCTGGGCAACATCAGCGTGCTGCGTGACGATGATGGCTCGGGCAAGGGCCTGGGAGTGTACGCCATCGACCTGTCCCGCTGACCGGGGCGCGAGGCCTGCAGGGCGAAGGAAGCGCCTTTCCCACCTCTTGTACCCGTGCGGGGTGCAAGAGGTGGGCAGGTGTGCCGGTGTCGTCTGAGATAATCGGGTCATGACCGGCCCCCTTCCTCCCCACAGCACCGGCCTCGCCAATGGGCCACCGCCAGCGGTCGGCTTCCGCGAGGCCTTCCTGTTCTGGCTCAAGCTGGGCTTCATCAGCTTTGGCGGGCCGGCCGGGCAGATCGCCCTGATGCACCAGGAGCTGGTCGAGAACCGGCGCTGGATCTCCGAACGACGCTTCCTGCACGCCCTCAACTACTGCATGGTGCTGCCGGGGCCGGAGGCCCAGCAGCTGGCCACCTACATCGGCTGGCTGATGCACCGCAGCTGGGGTGGCATCGTGGCCGGCACCCTGTTCGTGCTGCCCTCCCTGTTCATCCTGATCGGCCTGTCATGGGTCTATGTGGCCTTCGGCGAGATGCCGCTGGTGGCCGGGCTGTTTTATGGCATCAAGCCGGCGGTCACGGCCATCGTGCTGCAGGCGGCCTGGCGCATCGGCTCCCGGGCGCTGAAGAACGGCGTCCTGTGGGCCATCGCTGCTGCGTCCTTCGTGGCCATCTTCGCCCTCAACGTGCCCTTTCCAGCCATCGTTGCCCTCGCCGCCCTGGCGGGCTACGTGGGCGGGCGGCGTGTGCCCGATGCCTTCAAGACCGGGGGTGGTCACGCCAGGGTTGGCATCTCACCCCATGGCGGCGCGCTCATCGACGACGACACGCCGACGCCCGCGCATGCGGTGTTCCGCTGGCGCAGGTTGGTGCAGGTGGTGTTCATGGGCATCCTGTTGTGGCTGCTGCCCATGGGCCTGCTCACGGCGGGCCTGGGCTGGCAGCACACCCTGACGCAGATGGGATGGTTCTTTACCAAGGCCGCGCTGCTGACCTTCGGTGGGGCCTATGCGGTGCTGCCCTACGTGTACCAGGGCGCCGTCGTGACCTACGGCTGGCTCACTCCGCTGCAGATGATCGATGGCCTGGCCCTGGGCGAAACCACGCCGGGGCCGCTGATCATGGTGGTGGCCTTTGTGGGCTTCGTCGGTGGCTACGTCAAGGCGGTTTTCGGCCCCGACAGTCTTTTCCTGGCTGGTGCCCTGGCCGCCACCCTGGTCACCTGGTTCACCTTCCTGCCGTCCTTCGTCTTCATCCTGGCCGGCGGGCCTTTCATCGAAACCACCCATGGTGATCTGAAATTCACCGCGCCCCTCACGGCCATCACCGCCGCCGTGGTGGGGGTCATTGTCAATCTCGCGCTGTTCTTCGGCTATCACGTGCTGTGGCCAGCGGGCTTTACCGGGCCCTTCGACACACTGGCGGCACTCATTGCGGTGCTGGCGGCCGTGGCCTTGTTCCGCTACAAGCGCAGTGTTGTGCAGGTGATCGGCGCCTGCGCACTGCTGGGTCTGCTGCTCAAGAGCCTGGCCTGATAGGGTGCGAATAAGTCGACTGCGCAGCCCGATGTCGCCCCTGGGCTGCTCACCGTACCCGTGTACGGCTGCGCTTCCCGGGGCGAACTCGACCCGCTCGCTACGATTTCTTCAACCACTCTGAGCCCCGCAGGGCACGGGGGCGTGCCCTGCGTCTTTGCGGAGGCCGGGCTTATTTGATTCCCTGGAGTGCCGCCACGCCGGTGGCCGGGAAGTCGGTGAACACGCCGTCGATGCCCAGGCGCATGTAGTACTGCATCTCGGCCTTCGGATCCTTGAAGCCGTAGCCGCTGGCATCGTCGCGGAAGGTCCAGGTGTGCACCATCAGGCCCTTCTGGTGGGCCAGCTCGATCACCCCGGTGCTGCCGTCCACGCGCCGATCGTTGATGGTCAGGGTGGTGTCGCCGGTGCGCTCCACGCCGTCATTGACGGTCTTCACCAGATAGGGTTTCCACGGCCCCACGGCGTCGGCGTAGGTCTTGACGAAGTCCAGGCCCGACGAGGTCAGCAGATCGGCAAAGCTGCGGCCATCGTTCTTGACCACGAAGTCATAGGGCTTGTGATAGGGCGCCACCAGCGACATGCTGCCGTCGTCCTTGACGTCGTCGGCATCGATCAACTGCACCAGCTTGATGTTGGTCTTGGTGTTGAGGTACTGCAGGTTGCTGACCTCGAAGGACTGGATGAACACCGGTGCGCTCGCCACGTTGCCGTAGGCCGTGTGCAGGGTGGTCAGCAGCTTGTCCTCGAACACATTGGCCCCGAAGCGCACTTCGTCGGCATGGAAGGTGGAGTGCTTGATCTCCGGGTAGATACCCACGGTACGGCCGAGCCGCGTGCCTTCGGACTTGGCCAGGGCGATGACCTCATCCAGGGTCGGGATGCCGAACAGGCCGTTGTAGGCCTGGGAGCGATTGGCGCGGGCCTGCAGGGCGCGCAGGGTGCGGATCTCGGCCAGGGTGAAGTCACTCGCGAAGTAGGCCGTGGTGGGCACGCCATCCACATTGCGGGTGCTCTTGCGCGACTCGGGGAACTTGCTGGCCACGTCGGTGGTGCCATCCAGCATCGGCTCATGACGGGCGATCATGACGCCATCCTTGGTCAGCACCAGGTCGGGTTCGATGTAGTCGGCACCCTGTTCGATGGCGGCCTTATAGGACTCCAGGGTGTGCTCGGGCAGGGTGCCCGATGAACCCCGGTGGCCGATCACCAGCGGTGCGTTGCCGGACAGGGTCTTGAAGGCGGGGTTGTCGTCGTCGCTTCCGCCGCAGGCCTGGAGGAGGGCGAGGGAGAGCAGCGGGACGAGGGACTTGATCTTCATGGGGCGGGGCTCCGTCGATGGATATTCCGGGATTCGTGTGCGGGTAGGACATGCCAATCTAGCCCCCCGCCGTTAAGATCCCGTGACGAAGCCCCCGTGGCCGTCGCTTCAGCTCTTGCCGTATTCCGCCACCGTCTGCAGAAATGCCGCGAGGATGGGGGAGGCATCGCCCTTGCGGTAGAGGCAGCTCAGGTCCACATGGAAGTTGGGCGGCGTGTCCGAGAGGGGCGCGTAGACCACGCCGGGAAACTGCAGCGTGGTGGCCGACTCGGGGACCAGACACACCCCGAAACCCCCTGCCACAAGGGCCACCCCCGTCACCGCATCACCCACCTCCTGGGAGATCTTCGGCTGAAAGCCGCGTTCGCTGCACAGGCCGATCACCTTGTCGATGAAGCTTGGCCGGGCCCCGGTGGGGAAGAGCACCAGGGGGTGGTGCTGCAGCTCGGCAAAGGGAATGCTCTCCAGCCGGGCCAGCGGATGGTCGGCGCGCACGGCCAGCAGCAGTTTCTCGGTGGTGACCTGCCGGGTCTCCAGATCTTCGAGGGGCGCCAGCATGCGGTTGAAGCCCACCGAGATGCGGCGTTGGCGCAGGGCCTCGATCTGCTCCGCCTTGGTCATGGTGTGCAGCACCACCTTCACGTCCGGGTGGCGGTTGCGGAAGGCCAGCAGCAATTTCGGAATGGCGTCCAGGATGGCGGAACCGAAGATCGCCACATCGATGCGCCCGAGCTTGCCCTGACCGGCCCGCTGGGTGCGCTCGGTGGCCTGCTCCACCAGCGCCCGGATGTTGCGCGCTTCATCCAGGAAGAGCTCGCCCGCCTGGGTCAGCGTCATGCCCCGGGGCGTGCGGGTGAACAGGGTGACGCCCAGTTCCTCTTCCAGTTGCTGGATCTGGCGGGTCAGCGGCGGCTGGGAGATATGCAGGCGTGCGGCGGCACGACCGATGTTCTCTTCCTCGGCCACGGCAACGAAGTAGCGCAAGTGGCGCAAATCCATGGTGATCTCCTGGTCCGGGCGCCCGGCTGGCGCCGGGTCTTATCATACTCTGCAGGTATTGAATGAGGGAAATAATGGTATTGGACGGTAATCCTCCGAGTCGATAACTTGCGCTTCAGCCCGCTGTTTTCCAGGCGCAGGGCCTGGGCCGGTCGGGTAACAAGACGCAAGACACACACGAAGGAGGAGGAAGACATGAACGAACGTTTCCGCGGAGAGGGCGCACCCCGCCATGCCAGCCGGCGCCGTGAGCCCCATGCCCTTGCTGCCATTGCGGCGGCGATGTTGGCGAGCGGCTCCGCCACCGCATTCCAGATCGACTCGGGCAACCCCGATGTGGTGATGTCCTGGGACAACACCGTCAAGTACAGCAACGCCTTCCGTGTGCGCAGCCTTGATCCGAAGGTGGCCGACAACTCCCTTGGCCCCCAGGCCAACACCAACGACGGCGACCAGAATTTCGGCAAGGGCCTGATCTCCAACCGCCTGGATCTGCTCTCCGAATTCGAATTCCGCTATCGCAAGGACTTCGGCTTCCGCGTCAGCGGTGCCGCCTGGTACGACGACGTTTACAACCGCGGCAACGACAACCGGGGTGCCCTGGGTGGCGCACTGGTCAACACCCGCTCGGTGCCGGCCGGTGAATTCACCCGGGCCACCGAGCAGCTCCATGGCCGCAAGGCCGAGCTGATGGACGTCTTCGGCTACGCCAACCTCACCCCTGGCGATCTCAACGTCAACGTCAAGGGCGGGCGTTTCACCCAGCTCTACGGCGAGAGCCTGTTCTTCGGCAACAACGGTATTGCCGGCGCCCAGACCCCGCTGGATCTGGTCAAGGCCCTGTCGGTGCCCAACTCCCAGTTCAAGGAGATCGCCCGCCCGGTGGGGCAGGTATCCACCCAGGTGCAGATCAGCCCGACCCTGTCGGTGGGCGCGTACTACCAGTTGGAATGGCGCAAGTCGCGTCTGCCGGCGGCGGGCAGCTACTTCAGCTTTGCCGACTTCGTGGATGCGGGGGGTGAGTCCCTGATCCTCGGCCCGGGCGCGGTGCTTTACCGCGGCCAGGACATCGAGGCGCGCAACTCGGGCCAGGGTGGCTTCCAGCTCAAGCTCAAGTCGGGTGATACGGAATACGGCCTTTACGCCGCCCAGTTCCACGACAAGATGCCCCAGTTCTATGCCCGCCCCGGCGTCAATGTGAAGGCCGGCAGCATTGGCGACTACGTGATGGTGTATGCCGAGAACATCCGCACCGTGGGCGCCAGCATCAGCACCCTGGTGGGTGAGACCAATGTGGCCGCCGAGCTGTCCTTCCGCGACAACATGCCCCTGGTGGCCTCCGGCAACGCCGTGATTACCGGCGCCGACTCCAACGGCAAGCGCCGTGCGGCCTTCCCGGTGGGCAAGACGCTGCACCTCAACGTGTCGGCCCTCAGCGTGCTGGGTGCCAGCGCCCTGTGGGAAGGCGCCTCCTTCATCGGTGAGTTTGCCTACAACCGCCGCCTCTCCATCAGCGACAACGCCAACCAGCTCGACCCCCTGGCCACCAAGGATGCCAGCGCCCTGCAGTTCATTTTCCAGCCCGAGTACTTCCAGGTGCTGCCCGGCGTCGATCTACAGGTGCCTATCGGCCTCTCCTACGGCATCAGCGGGCGCTCCTCGGTGAACGGTGTGTTGTTCCCGGCCGAGCAGGGCGGCAACTTCAGCTTGGGCGTGAAGGCGGACTACCAGAAGACCTGGCAGGCCGGCCTCAACTACACCCATTACTTCGGCTCGGCCGGTTCGGTGGTGCGCTACGGCACGGCCGTGCCCGAGCTGTCCTACCAGAACTTCCATGGCGACCGCGACTTCGTGTCCCTGTCGGTCCAGCGCACTTTCTGATTCGAACAAAGACATTCCGGAGACTCTCATGAACAAGACGACGATCATCGCCGCCGCCCTGATGGCCGCGCTGGCTGGCGGCCAGACTGCCCATGCCGCCGTGACGGCTGACGAGGCTGCCAAGCTCAAGACCACCCTGACACCCCTCGGCGGTGAGAAGGCCGCCAACAAGGACGGCAGCATCCCGGCCTGGAACGGCGGCATCACCAAGCCCCTGCCGGGCAAGAAGCTGGGCGTGATCCCCACCCAGATCTTTGCCGACGAAAAGCCCCTCTACCAGATCACCGCCAAGAACGCCGCCCAGTACGCCGACCTGCTGTCGGACGGCAGCAAGGCCCTGCTGGCCAAGTATCCGGACAGCTTCCGCCTCGACGTGTACCCCTCCCATCGCACCGCCGCGGCGCCCCAGGAGGTGTATGACAACGTCTACAAGAACGCCACCCGCTGCAAGACCAAGGACGGCGGCTACTCCCTTGAGGGCTGTATCGGTGGCACCCCCTTCCCCATCCCCAAGGAAGGCGTCGAGGTGATGTGGAACTACCTGATGCGGCTTGAGGCCGAGTCCATCGAGTACCGTTTCAAGAACATCGTCGGCAACGCCGACGGCACCAAGACCCTGGCCACCCGCAACGAGATCGCCTTCCAGTACCCCCAGTACTACAAGGACGCGACCCCCGAAAGCTGGTCCGGCGAATACGCCATCCTGCGCTTCAACACCCTGGAGCCGCCCTTCAAGGCCGGCGAATCGCTGGTCATCCGCGACAGCATCGACATGAAGCAATCGCGCCAGGCCTGGCAATACCTGGTCGGTCAGCGCCGCGTGCGGCGTGCGCCGACGGTGTCCTACGACACGCCTGACTTCGTGGCTTCCGGTGCCAACTACTTCGACGAAGTGCAGGGCTTCTTCGGTGCCCTCGACCGCTTCCAGTGGAAGCTCATCGGCAAGAAGGAAATGCTGATTCCGTACAACAACAACGGTTTCATCGGTGCCAAGCTGGACGACGCCATCGGCAAGCATCACCTCAACCCGGACGTGGTGCGCTGGGAAAAGCACCGCGTGTGGGTCGTCGAAGCCAACGTGGCAGCCGGCAAGCGTCACGCCGTGCCCAAGCGCAAGTACTACCTGGACGAAGACACCTGGCTGATCAGTCTGGTGGATGGCTTCGACGCCGAAGGCAAGCTGTGGCGCACCACCCAGGTCACGCCTTTCGTGGTGCCTTCGCTGCCGGGCACGATGATGAAAACCTCCACGGTGTTCAACCTGCAGGCCAACACGATGAGCGTCATCCAGGCGCTTAACGACGAGGACTTCAAGATCGTGCCGCGCAAGAAGGAAACCTACTTCACCGGCGATGCGGTGGCCGCCGAAGCCGCCCGCTGACGCGCGCCAGTAAATCTGCTGCGCGGCTCGATTTCGCTCCCGTGATGCGCGCCGTACCCAGGTACGGCTGCGCTTCCCGGAGCGGACTCGAACCGCTCGCCACGATTTCCTGGCACGCGTCGGGTTCTTATTTTCGGTAGCCCGGATTCAGGTATTCGACGATGCAAGCCTTTCTCTCCGGTCGCGGCCTGGTTGCGACCCTCTCCTGTGCCGCCCTTGCGGTGG
>WBZV01000903.1_pt1 | contig 15201 bp, 14 predicted proteins | sample 5204221 | NCBI WGS metagenome assembly WBZV01 (sample SAMN12344360, study PRJNA552823) | activated sludge metagenome | biome: Activated sludge suspended growth; feature: Nitrification reactor; material: Wastewater; isolation source: activated sludge from nitrification reactor of wastewater...
CGTCTACCTCCCCCGCGGTGGGATGCATGCACTCCCGCAGGCGATGGCCGATGCCGCCATGAAGCACGGGGTGACCATCCACTACGGGGTCACCGTGGATTCGGTGGAAACAGTCGGCGACACCGCGACTGCGGTCATCACCACCGACGGTGAGCGCTTCCCCGCGGACGCGGTCGTGCTGAATCCGGACCTGCCGGTGGCTCATCGGGATCTGTTGGGTCTGGACGCCCGACGGCTGGAGCGCCTCGACTACTCGCCGAGTTGCTGGCTACTCCTCGCCGGATCGTCGGCCCACTACTCGAAAATCGCCCACCACAACATCCACTTCGGACGGGAGTGGCGACGCAGTTTCGACGAGGTGCTCGGCGGCCACCTGATGACGGATCCGAGCTTCCTCGTGACCAACCCGACCCACACGGATCCGTCGCTGGCCCCGCCAGGCAAACAGAGCTACTACGTCCTGTTCATCACGCCCAACACCCGCGGCAAGGTGGCTTGGCCGAACGAACGGTTCCGCGACGACGCGTTGAAGGTGATGGAGGAACGCGGATACATCGGGTTCGCCGACGCGATCGAGGTCGAGGACGTCACCGACCCATCCGTGTGGGAGGCGCGCGGGATGGAGGCGGGGGCTCCGTTCAGCGCCGCTCATTCGCTGTTCCAGACCGGACCCTTCCGCTCCTCGAACCACTGGGGACGCAACGTTGTGTTCACCGGCTCGGGCACCCAACCCGGAGTCGGTGTCCCGATGGTCCTGGTCAGCGGTCGGCTGGCGGCGGAGCGCATCCTGGGCCCCGATCCTGCGTACCGTTCGGCCGCCTGGCGCTGAACCTCAGTCCTGTGGACCGGTGATGACCATCCGGTCGAAGCGGGCCTGAGCCGGACGATCGTCTGGCACGAGCCCCGGATCACCCGGATCCCCGAGCAAGAGAACCCGCTCTCTGGGCGAGGCCCAGACGATGACGGCGAGTAGTCCGGCCACGAGCAGCAGACCGAGACCGTCCCCGAACTCGAACAGGGCGTCACTGGTGGCGCTGCTACCGGCCACGCCGTGCAGGGTGAGTACGGCCGTGAGCAGCAGAGTGGCGTGCAGCCACCGGGACGCCATTCCCGCGGCCGCCAGGACGGGCAACGACCACAAGAGGTACCACGGCTGCACCACGGGCCCGAGCACCACGACCGTCAGCAGCGCGAGGCCCGCACCCCGCACTGCGGAACGTCCTTCCGGTTTGAGCACCAGCCACGCCAGGATGGCGACGGCGACCAGCGTCGCGACGCCACGGAAGACCGCCACTGCCAGGTCCACATGGTCACCGAGGCCGACGGCACGCACTGCGCCCCCGAAGATCATCCCGAGTGCAGTGGGCGGCGACAGCCAGGTCCGGATGCTCCCCGGTGTCGACAAGGCCGCCACCCAGCCCAATCCGGTGCCCGACACCACGCCGAGCCCGACGACAACCACCGCGACGATCACACCGGAGGCGATCCAACTGCGGATGCGGGCCCACCACCCCGCATGCACCCCCGCCCAGATCAGACCCACGAACGGCAGGGCCACCAAGGCGATGGGTTTGATGCTCACCGCCACCGCGATCGCCAGTACCCCTGGGATGGGATGGAAGTCCACGGCCCACAGCAGACCGACCACGACGGCCGCGGCCATCAGCGCGTCATTGTGAGCGCCGGCCACGAAGTGCATGATGACCAACGGATTCAACACCGCCAGCCACAACGCCTTGGGTTGGCTGATCCCATGGCGTTGCGCCAGGGCCGGGACCGCGACCGCCAGCACGGCTACCGCGAGCACGGCCCAGAGCCGGAAGGCGATGGCCGCCCACACGGGGTGCGGACCGACGAACTCGGCCACTCCCCGTTCGATCAGGAGGAACAGAGGCCCGTAGGGGGTCGGTGATTCGGCCCACAGCGGGTCGGCGCCGTCGTTGAACCACCCGGACTCGGCTGCCACCCCCACGTCGTAGGGATTGAGACCTTCGATGAGGAGCTTGCCCTGGGTGAAGTACGCGTAGGCGTCCCGGCTGAACAGCGGCGGCGTCAGAATCAGTGGTGCGCACCAGGCCGCCAGGGTCCACCACAGGGCGGACATGTCCTGGACCCGGCCGCGCAGAACGTCGTACCCCAGCACCAGCCAGGCCTGCAGGATCAGAGCCATCCCCGCGATGACCGAGAACCTGGCCAGAGCGACCCCGAGGCCGGGCGAGCGCAAGGCGTCGACCACCGGGTTGTCGTACAGCGACGTGTTGACCGGCAGCCATCCCACGCCCAGCGACCCGATCGCGACCAGCAGTGAACCGACCAGTCCGACGACCACGTAGTGGACGAAGAAGGAATGCTGGCGCGGAGCGTCGATCACGGGGTCCACGGCGACCTCCTGGCCGCACAGCCCTGCCCACCCTCATGCATCGTCTGCCTCCGCCCCAATCCTGACATGTCCACTCGAGTCCTGATCGATGGTCAGCACCACCACACGCTGGCGCGGCGCCGAGGACAGGTCACAATGGGGGAATGTCGACGCGGGAGTTGCAGGCTGCAGGGATCACCGATCCACTGCTGGCGGCGTCCTACCAGCGGTGCCGGGAATTGAACGCCGAGCACGGCAAGACGTATTTTCTGGCCACCCGCCTGCTGCCCGCCGCCAAACGCCCGTACGTCCACGCGCTCTACGGCCTTGCCCGGTACGCCGACGAGATCGTGGACACCATCGACCCCTCGTACACGCCACAGCAACGCGCGAGCGCGCTGGGGAAATGGTCAGAGCAGTTCCTCTCCGATCTCCACCGGGGTCACAGCAACGACCCTGTGGCGGCCGCCGCCGTCGACACCGCCGTGCGATGGTCCATCCCGTCGGACCATTTCGAGGCCTTCTTCCACTCGATGCGGATGGACCTCACCATCGAGCAGTACGAGACCTACGACGATCTTCACGAGTATGTGTACGGGTCAGCGGCGGTGATCGGCCTGCAGATGGTCCCCATCCTGGAACCCCGCAGCAAGCGCGCCTACGACCACGCCCGCGACCTGGGAATCGCCTTTCAGTTGGCGAACTTCATCCGGGACGTCGGCGAGGATCTCCTGCGGGGCCGGATCTACCTGCCGCTGGAGGAACTCGCAGCCCACGGAGTCACCCCCGATGACGTGCGGGCCGGTCGGGTGGATGACAACTGGCGGGAGGCCCTGGCCGACCAGATCGGGCGGGTGCGCATGCTGCAGGCGCGGGCGAACCCAGGGATCGCCATGCTGCACCCCAGTTCACAGCCGTGCATCGCAGCTGCCAGCGAGTTGTACTGCGGAATCGTCGACGAGGTGGAAGCCAACGACTACGACGTCTTCACCCGGCGTGCGCGGGTCCCCTGGTCCCGCCGTCTGGGGGTTGCGGGTCCTGCGGCCGTGAGGGCACTGCGGGCCAGGCCAAGAACGTCACGCTGACGTCCACACGGTCGGGCACCGCCTTAGCCCGACGAAGAATCCCGCTCCCACATGGGTGGACCCGACATCGGCTCCCGTTGTACCCCCCGGCGGCCCCAGAAGATCCACAGCGCCTGCGAACCGAGGATCATCGCGAAACCGAACAGCAGATCCTCCGCCGGCGCGAAAGCGATGCGACCATCGCCGATGAACGGGGGCCGGGTGCCCTCCGGACTCGACGAGCCGATGATCACGTCACCGTCGTAATGCACGGTGCCGCTAGCGGTGAGCACGCCGTTGGACACCAACTGGAAGAAGAGGATGATCGCGTAGGAGACCCAGAACACCTTCCGGGTGATCAGCCGCGTACGCAGGCCGACGTCGAGTACGAGTGCGATGGCGACCGCCATGACGGCGATCTGGGTGTAGGTCACGGCTGCTCGTCCCCCGCGGGCCAGCGCCGCACCGCACGCACCGCCTCCAGACTCAGGATCCCGGCGATCGGAACGACGATGAAGAACAGCAGTTCCTCCAGCGGCAGGATCCCCAATTGCACACCGGTCATGTTGTGGAAATGCCAGTGCTCACGGGAGATGGCGTACCAGTCCCAGATGACCAGCGGCACCATCGTGAACGCCAGCGTCAGCAGGAGCCGCCGCCAACGCCGGAACACCCTGGTGCGGACCACGATCTCCAGCCATGCGCTGGCCAGGAAGATGCCCGCCAAGACCGCGAGATAGATCACTGCCCGGCCAACTTCCGGTGGTCCCACGACACGATCCGCGCCAGCGACAGGCTCATCGCCACCTGCTTCGGGGCCTTCTCCCGGTATGCGGTCTCCAGCGCGGGGATGTGGGCGGGATCGACACCCTCGTACTTCACCATGAGTCGCGCGGCCACCCAACAGATCCGGTCGAGGTCATCGGTGAGTTCGAGATCCCCGGTGACCTGCACACCGCGCAGTTCCAGGTATCGGTCCCCCGTCTCCAACAAGGCGCAGCAGCGCGGATCACGCCGGGCGTTGAGCACCTTCTGACTCTTCCCGTACGTCCGCATCCACAGCCGGTCGCCATCCACCACGTACCACATAGGCGTTATGTCCGGATATCCGTCCGGGCCGTAAAGGGCGATCTGGATGTTCCCACCGGTGTGCAGGAACTCCTGGACCTCGTCGTCGGACATGGCGATCTCGGTGCGCTTGTTGCCCATGAGAACCATCATGTCCGGCCAATGCGCAGGGCGACACCGGGGGCGAACGTACACTTTTTCTCGTGCGCACAAGTTCGGATCTCTGCGGCCGCGTGCTCGACGCGCGTTATCGCGTGGACCGGGTTGTGGCGACCGGCGGGATGGGCACGGTCTATGAGGGCTTCGACAATCGTCTCGAACGGGTCGTCGCCGTCAAGGTGATGAACGACAACCTGCTCTACGAACCCGGGTTCACCGACCGCTTCGTCACGGAGGCACGGGCGGCCGCCCGGCTCTCGGACCCGCACGTCGTCGCCGTGTACGACCGCGGGCGTAGCGCCGACGCCGTCTACCTGGTGATGGAGTACGTGCCGGGCCGGACCCTGCGGCGGGAACTGACGTTCGGCGGGCGCATCCCTGTGGCCCGCTCCCTGGACATCCTCACTGCTGTGCTGAAAGGTCTGCAGGCGGCTCACTCAGCGGGTTTCGTTCATGGCGACATCAAGCCGGAGAACGTCCTGCTCGGTGACCGGGGCGAAGTGAAGGTCACCGATTTCGGGCTCGCGCGCGCCATCGAGGACGGCGACCACCGGGCATCGTTGCTCATGGGCACCGCGGCCTACCTCGCACCCGAGCAGGCGTCCGACCGCACACCCGACCCGCGCAGCGATCTGTACAGCACCGGAATCCTGCTGTTCGAGATGCTCACCGGGCACGTACCCTTCCGCGCCGACTCCCCCGACGACGTCCTGGCGCTGCACCAGACCCAACGGGTCCCGGACCCGAGCACGTTCGTCGAGGTCGACGCCGGGATCGACGAGCTCTGCGAGAGGGCCACGGCCAAGAACCCGGCCGACCGGTTCCAGACCGCCACCGAGATGCTCATCGCCGTTGCCGCACTGCGACGTGCCGCCGACCCGGAAGCGGCCGTTCCGCCGCTGCGTTCGTCGGCCGCGACACTTCCACCGGTGGTGGCGGCGGTTCCGGACACCCTTGTCGTGCAGACCGAGTTCGTCGCACCTGTGGCCGACCCCCAGCCTGTCGCCGAGACCGTACCCCCGCCCCCTGTGAACCACCAGGCGCCGGCCGTCGCGGTCGTGCCGCCTTCCCCGCCGAACACGTCCGGCGCGACGACAGTCAAGCGCCGTCGTCCGCGCCGGGTCCTCGGTCTGCTCGTGCTGGCCGTGCTCGCGGGCATCGTCGGCTACGTGGCGTGGAACCTCGGGACGACTGAGACGGTCGACACACCCAAGCTCGCGGGCATGTCGCGCTCGGAGGCACTCAATGCCCTCGAGCAAGCCGGCCTGACCATGAAGGTCGTCGACGAGCAGTACTCCGAGAAGCGCGATGCCGGCACGGTCATCAGCAGCGATCCTGCCGCCGGCGAGAAGGTCGCCGCCAACGGCACCGTGTCGGTCGTGATGTCCAAGGGCCCGGAGCGCTACCGAGTGCCCAAGGTCCGGGGGATGAACCAGGAGTCCGCCAGTCAGGCGCTTGGAGCCGTGAACCTGCAGACCGGCCAGGTCCTGCAGGACTACAGCCGCAAGGTCCCCGAGGGCCAGGTCATCCGCACCAACCCACCGGTCGGCACGCCTTTGAAGCGCGACACCGAAGTGGCCCTGACCATCTCCCTGGGGCCGGAACCGGTGGTCGTGCCCGACGTCAGCAATCTGACGGTCTCGCAGGCGCAGGCGACGCTGAGCGGAGCCGGCCTGAAATCCCGGACAGTCGAGCAGTTCGACGAGACGGTGCCCTTCGGCCGCGTGATCGGTACCGAACCGTCCAGCGGTACCACCGCCTACCGCGGCGACAAGGTCCGGTTGTTGGTGTCCAAGGGTTCGCAGTACGTGGCCGTGCCCAGCGTCATCGGACTGGACACCGAGTCCGCCACCGCCCGCTTGGAGGAAGCGGGCTTCCGGGTGGCGACCGAGGAGCAGTTCGGAGTCACGATCGCCAACCGGGTGATCTCCCAGGATCCCTCCGGTGGCACAGAGGTGGCCAGCGGCACTCTGGTGACCCTGACGATCACTTGAGGCGGCCGGCCGTCAGCGCAACTCTTCGAGGCGTTGGGCCACTTCGAAGGCGAGTTCCAGGCTCTGCACGCGGTTGAGGCGCGGGTCACAGGCCGTTTCGTACCGGTACGGAAGGTCCTGCTCCTGCGGGCCACCGATGCCACCAAGGCACTCCGTGACGTCATCACCTGTCAACTCGATGTGCAGGCCCCCGGGATGGGTGCCCAGCGACCTGTGGACCTCGAAGAAGCCGTGCACCTCGGCGGTGACGTCCTCGAACTGCCGGGTCTTCACCCCGCCACTTGTCTCACGGGTGTTGCCATGCATGGGGTCGCACACCCAGACCACCGGATGACCATCCGCTTCGACCTTCTCCACGATGGGGGGCAGCGCCTCGGCGACGCGGCCGGCACCCATGCGGGTGATGAACGTCAGCCGACCCGGGATGCGGTCAGGATTGAGGGTCTCGGCCAGTGCCAATGCGTCCTCCGGCGTGGCGGTCGGCCCGAGTTTGACCCCGACCGGGTTGTGGATCAGGGACGCGAAGTGCAGATGCGCCGAACCGGCGTCGCGGGTGCGCTCCCCGACCCACAGGAAGTGCCCGGACACCGAGTAGGGGTTGCCCGTGCGGGAGTCGATACGCACCAATGGACGTTCGTAGTCCAGCACGAGCGCCTCGTGACTGGCGTAGAAGTCCACACGCTTGAACTCCTCGGGGTCGGCTCCACACGCCTTCATGAAGGCCAGGGCGTTGTCGATCTCCCGGGCGATCCGCTCGTACCGGATCCCGGCCTCGCTCTCGCGCACGAAGTCCTGGTTCCAGGCATGCACCTGATGCAAGTCCGCGTAGCCGCCCTGTGTGAAGGCCCGCACGAGGTTCAGCGCGGCGCTGGACGCGTGGTAGGCGCTGAGCAGGCGGTGCGGGTCGATCCGGCGCGCGGCCTCAGCGAAGGCCTGGTCGTTGACCCCATCGCCGAAGTACGAGGGCAGCGTCTGTCCGTCCTTGGTCTCCGTAGGCTTGGACCGCGGCTTGAAGTACTGCCCGGCCATCCGGCCGATCTTGACCACCGGCATGCGTGAGCCGTACTGCAGCACGACCGCCATCTGGAGCACGGTCTTCAGGCGGGCCCGGATGGAGTCGGCGGTGTTGGCTGCGAAGGTCTCCGCGCAGTCGCCGCCCATCAACACGAATGCTTCCCCGCGAGCGGCCTGTCCGAGGTGTCCCATGAGTTGATCGCACTCACCGGCGAAGACGAGCGGAGGCACCTGCGCGAGTTCGGCGGTAACGTCGGCGAGGTTGTCAGGATCCGGCCACAGCGGCTGTTGCGCGGCAGGCAGATCCGGCCAGGCAATCAGGTTGTGCGTGGGCAGATCGGACACTCAAGAAGGGTAACGCACCCAGCCGACGGCGCTTTCGGGAAGGCAGGCGCCCCCGCCCAGCGGTGAGACTCTTGCTCAACGGTGAGACCTTTGCCCAGCCGTTAGAGCTTTGCGCAGCCGTTAGACCTTTGCTCAGCGGTTAGTCGAAAACGGCCGCGAACCTCTAACGGGAGTGCACAAGGTCTCACGGCTGGGCGCGGGACCAACGGCTGACCTGCAGCACACCGACCTGAGCAGTGCCGGGTCAGGACGCCTGGGCGGTCGCCGCGGCCTGCACGGACTCACCCTCGGCGATGACCTCCTTGGCCCGGGAGGCGTAGAGGTCGACGTACTCCTGGCCGGACAACTCCATCAGTTCGTACATGATCTCGTCGGTCATCGAGCGGAGCACGAACCGGTCGTTCTGCATCCCCTCGTACCGCGAGAAGTCCAGCGGTTGACCGATCTTGATACCCACCCGGCGGATGCTGGGCATGATCTTGCCGGGCCGCTGGATCTCACGGGTACCGATCATTGCCACGGGGATGACCGGAACGCCGGCCTCGAGGGCGACCCGAGCCACACCGGTCTTGCCCCGGTACAGACGGCCGTCGGGCGAGCGCGTGCCTTCCGGGTAGATGCCGAGCAACTCGTCCTGGCCGAGCACACGCAAGGCGGTGTTCAGAGCGTCGTCCGAGGCCGATCCACCGGAGCGATCGATGGGCACCTGACCCACGCCGCTGAAGAAGGCTCGGGAGAAGAAGCCCTTGAGGCCTTTGCCGTTGAAGTACTCCGCCTTGGCCAGGAACGTGATGTGTCGTGGGACCACCAGCGGCAGGAAGAACGAGTCGGAGAAACTGAGGTGGTTACTGGCGAGGATGGCCGGGCCATCCTTCGGGATGTACTCCAGACCCTCCACCTGGGGGCGGAAGAGCAGACGCAGCCAGGGGCCGATGAGGATGTACTTGAAGAACCAGTACAACACCGACAGCCTCCTGAATTCCGATCTCCACGTCCGACCCTACGCAACGGCCGGACCGCGCGGCAATCGAACCTCCCAAGCGTTGGGCGAATGGACCATTCCGTGACCATCGGGTGGACGAGCCGGGGGGTCGTCGTGTATCGGCGTGAGACGATCACGATGACATGGACCGCCGTCGCCTCGAGGAATCGAAATCGTGCCGTTGCGCCACCAGTGCTGCCCCCATTGCGCGCACGGGTCCGGTACGCCTTCACCGCACCCCGCCAGCTGCCCCGGGCACTCACGGGGGCCGGAAACCGACCGCACCCTCGACGGGCCGGCACGCCACAGCGACACTGGAACGGTGATGGGCATCTATTGGGGCAGCGCGATCGGAGCGCGACCGGGCCCAGCAGTAGGTGTCGGACCTGCGTGGGAGGGGGCATGACGCGCCCCGGGGACGAGGTCCCCTATGACGAGAACGCCTGGGAGCGCATCGTGGCCGACCTCGGCGAACAGATGCCGCAACTGCCCCCGGAGCCGGCCGACCCGCCGGCACCGGCGCCTCCGGATCCGGAGGACACCTTCGTGCCACCCGAGCCTCCCCCACTGCCCAAACTCGACACGATCGGGCGCGTCGCGTGGGGCGGTGTTCTGGGCGGGCCATTGCTCCTGCTTCTCAGCGTCATCATTCCCGGGCTGATCGGACCGGCTGTGGTGACCGCGGGGATCCTCGCCTTCGTCGCGGGATTTCTGACGCTCGTATTGCGCTCGCCGCACGAGCCGGAGGACGGCTGGGACGACGGCTCGGCGGTGTGAGGGCCCGCAGCGTGGATCGGCGGCCGGTCCGCGTGCCAAGATGCCGCCATGACCATCACCGAAGTCGTCCAGATGCAAGGCCACCTCATCGACTCCGGGGCCCTGAGCCGGGCCCTCGACGACATCCTGGAATCCGGTGCCGACTACGAGATCCAGGACCTGGTCTTCGGCAAGACGAAGAACGACGAGTCACGGGCCCGCATCCTCATCTCCCATGAGGACGACACCGCGCTGAACGACCTGTTGGTACGCCTTCAGAACCACGGTGTGAACCCGGTTGAGACCAGCGATGCCGAGATGGTCCCGGCACCCATGGACGGCGTGTTCCCCGAAGGATTCCACTCGAGCACGAACTTCGAGACCTTCGTCCGGATCGCCGGGGAGTGGGTTCAGGTACAGAATCCCGAGATGGACTGCGGCTTGGTCGTCCGCGACGGTCACGTGACGACGGTGCCGATGTCGGACGTGCTCGAGGGTGAGCCGGTCGTCATCGGATTCCTCGGGGTGAAGGTCATCGTCCCCCCGCCGCCGCGGCCGGAGTCCGAGTCGGTGTTCGAGTTCATGAACTCGGTGGTCTCGAGCGAGAAGCCGCAGGCCCTTCAGGTGCGTCAGATCGCCGACCAGATGCGCGACTGCAAGGCGGCAGGCAAACGCATCCTGTGGGTCGGCGGACCGGCCATCGTCCACACCGGTGGGGCACCGGCGCTGTCGCGACTCGTGGCGGCCGGGTACGTGGACGTGCTCTTCGCAGGCAACGCCCTGGCCGTCCACGACATCGAGTCGAACATGTACGGCACCTCTCTGGGGATCGACCTCAGCAAGGGCTCCGGGGTGGACCACGGGCATGAGAACCACATCCGCGCCATCAACCGTGTGCGTTCCTACGGCAGCATCGCGGGGGCGGTGGCGGCCGGGGCCGTGACCGACGGCTTGATGTACTCGATGGTCAAGGCCGACAAGCCGTTCGTGCTCGTCGGTTCGGTCCGCGACGACGGGCCACTGCCGGACGTGTACACCGACGTCATCGAGGGCCAACGGGCCATGCGCGCCCAACTCAAGGACGTGGGGTTCTCAATCATGGTCGCCACGATGTTGCACGCGATCGCCACCGGCAACATCCTGCCCGCGTCGATCCCGTTGGTCTGCGTGGACATCAACCCGTCGACCGTCACAAAACTGTCCGATCGGGGCAGCGCGCAGGCACAGGGTGTGGTCACCGACATCGGGCTGTTCCTCGAACAGCTCGCGCTCGAGTTGGTGGGCTGATCCGAGCGATCAGCGGAAGCGCGCGAGGTCCGCTGCCCCCACCAGGCCCGCCGCATTGCCCAGTTTCGCGATGACGACTTTGGGCAGTTGACGCGTCTCCTTGCCGGACACCGACTCGGTGAAGGCGCGCACAGTCGATGCCAGCAACAGTTCGCCGGCCTCGCTCACCCCACCGCCGATCACGAAGCACTCGGGATCCAGGATCGCCGTGACGTCGGCCATCCCTTGCCCCAGCCATCGCGAGACGAAGTCGAAAGCGGCCAACGCCACCGGGTCACCCTCGCGGGCAGCCTGTGTGACGTGCAGTCCCTGGACCCCTTCAGGCGTCCCGTCGCCAAGATCCAGCAGAGTCTCCGCCTCTGAACGGCGTTCAGAAGCCAGATAGCGGGCCTCGCGCACCAGCGCGTTGCCGCTCGCGTACTGCTCCCAGCATCCGCGGTTCCCGCACCCGCAGGGTCGGCCGCCAGGATCGACGTTGAGATGCCCGAACTCCGCAGCGGCTCCCCACCGCCCCCGGTACAGCGCGCCCTCCAGGATGATCCCCGCGCCGATGCCCGTGCCCACGGTGATGGTCACGACATAGTCGCGGTCCTTCCCCGCGCCGAACCGGTACTCCCCCCAGGCGGCGGCATTGGCGTCGTTCTCGACGACGACCGGAAGCCCCACCACGGATTCGACCGCCATCCGCAGGGGTTCGTCCTTCCAGCCGAGGTTCGGCGCGAAGTTGACCCGTGAGCGCTTCTCGTCGACGAAACCCGCGGCGCCGATCCCGACCGCCTCGATGTCGTGGTCCTTGCGCAGCGCCAGGACCATCTCCGAGACTTTCTCCTCCACCTGTTCGGCATCCCGACCGGGGGTCGCGGCCCGCACCCGGGCGAGTATCCGCCCCTGCTCGTCGACCACACCCGCGGCGATCTTGGTGCCCCCGATGTCGATCCCGACTGTCAGACCCATGACTGCACGCTAGGCGATGGAACTAGTCGTTCGCCTGTCCGCTCTGCCCGAGGAAACCCGACACGAGCACGTTGATCTGGGACAACGCCGACCGGGCGGACTGCGCCAACTCCGGGTTCGTGCGTTCCAGGGCATCGAGGCCCTGACAGACCGGGCAGTCGGTACAGCGGACCACCTGCTGCGCCGGCTCCGCTTCCGGCTCCGGCTCGACCGGATGCTGGTCGGCCACCTGGGCCAAATAGCCGGAGGCCGCGGTGGCGGCGTTCTGCGCCATCTCCGTGGCCGCGGCCACCGCACCTGACTCGACGGCCCAGTCCCGTAACGCGCCTGCCAGCTTCAGCCCTTCCACGAACACGGAATCGGCAGGGGGGCGCTGCGGCTCGCTGTGCCACCAGGGCGGGGTGTTGCCGTTCTCGTCGCGTGGCGGCTGCGGCTCGTGGCCCTCTTCACTCATTGCTCAACCCGCTTCTTCAGGCCCTTCAACGCGGTGTCCACGATGACCTTCTCGGCCTTGCGCTTGATCGACCCGATCACCGGGATCTCCAAGTCCACCATGAGCCGATAGGTCACCTCCGATCGACCGTCCCCAAGGTCATGCACCATGTACATACCGTCGAGATCTCGCAGAACCGTCGATTCGGTCAGTTGCCAATTGACCTGTTGATGGCCGTGCCATTGGTACTGGATCGAGTAGGTGTCCTTGATCGGACCGCTGTCGATGATCATCTCGACCTCCCGGGGCCGGCCGTCCGGGAACGTGGCCAGGACCCGGGTCTGCTTCACGCCCGCCCACTCCGGATACGTGCCGAGATCGGCGATCACCGCCATCACCTTCTCGGCGGGCGCGTCGATGATGATGCTCGACTCCGTCTGTTCGGCCACCAGAACCCGCCTTCCTCCACCGAGGTCTCAGGGCCAGACTACTGCGGCGGCGCAGGTGCGTCGGTCGCCGTCGACCACTGCGGCGGAGCGCCGGCCGGCCGGTTCCCCTCGAGGTCACGTTTGAGCGCCCAGATGCTGCGTTTCCACGCCTTCGCCCGGCGGGCACGCTCGGCTGCGGCCCGCCGCCACCCAGCGGGGGTGTCCGGCCAGGGGTCAGGGGTCCGTCCATCGGCCGATGGCTCGCCGCGCAGGTAATGGTGCACGATGCATCCATCGGCAACCGGCTCTATCCAGATCTCCAGCGACCCGACCAGGGCGCCGGTCATGGACCAGCGCTGCCCGAGGAGTCCGCGGTCCATGAACACCGCCAGGTTCAGGTCGGGCCACCACTGCGCCCACCGCTGGGGGTCGGCCACGATGCCAGCCAGCACCGCGGGCTGGGCCACGATGAAGGTCTCATCCACGAGATCGACGCCGGCCACTCCTCGATGATGCCCGACGACCGGGTCACACATCTGCGCGCCTACGGCGATTCCGGTGTCGCACTTGTCAGAATTGCGAGATACTACGTCTCAACTCCCGATCGACCATTCCGGTAATCACGTACACCCCAGGAACAGGAGCAGCCATGCAGGAAGTGTCAGAAGCACCACTGTTCGAGGAGATCACCGAGGGCGGGCTCACCGACAAGGTGCTTGCCCAGGCCTCGGCGAACCCCAATCGTGTGGCCCTGCGCCGCCGCCTCGGCGACCAATGGCAGGACGTCACGTCGCGACAGTTCCTCACCGAGGTGCAGACCCTGGCCAAGGGCCTCATCGCCGCGGGCATCCAACACGGTGAACGGATCGCGATCATGTCGGCGACCCGCTACGAGTGGACGCTGGCCGATTACGCGGGGTGGTTCGTGGGCGCGACCGTGGTCCCCATCTACGAGACCTCCTCGGCCGAGCAGGTCGAGTGGATCCTGAGCAACGCGGACTGCGTCGGGGTCTTCCTGGAGGGCGAGAAGCACAAGCGCGTCTACGAGGAGGTCGCCGGCAAGGTCCCCACCAAGCACGTGTGGGTCTTCGACGAGGGTGCGGTGGACGGTCTCGGCGAAGCCGGTGCCGACATCTCCGACGACGAACTCGAGTCACGTCGCGCGGCGGTCACTCCGGACGACATCGCCACGATCATCTACACCTCCGGAACGACCGGTCGGCCCAAGGGCTGTGTGTTGACCCACCGGAACCTGCGCTTCGAGTCCGACAACGTGATCGGAAGCATGCCGGACCTGTTCGACGCGCACGGCTCCACACTGCTGTTCCTGCCGCTGGCCCACGTCTTCGGCCGTTTGATCGAGATCGGCTGCATCGAATCGGGGACGGTGCTCGGTCACAGCGCGGACGTCAAGAACCTGCTGGCCGACCTCGCGGCATTCCAGCCGACCTTCCTGCTGTCGGTGCCGCGCGTGTTCGAGAAGGTGTTCAACTCGGCACAGATGAAAGCCACGGCCGAGGGCAAGGGCCGGATCTTCGACATGGCCGCCGGCACCGCGATCGACTACTCGCGCGCGCAGGACAGCGGCGGTGCCAGCCTGATCCTGAAGCTGAAGCACACCATCTTCGACAAGCTCGTCTACGGCAAGCTGCGGGCTGCGCTCGGCGGGAAGGTCGAATATGCGGTCTCCGGCGGCGCGCCACTCGGTGAACGACTCGGGCACTTCTTCCGGGGTATCGGTGTGACCATCCTCGAGGGGTACGGCCTGACCGAGACGTCAGCGGCGAGCACGATCAACCTGCCCGACGCGATCCGCATCGGCACGGTGGGACGGCCGATGCCCGGCGCTTCGGTCCGCATCGCCGACGACGGCGAGATCATGCTCAAGGGTGGCCAGATCTTCCAGGGGTACTGGAAGAACGAGCAGGCGACCAAGGAGGTCCTCGAGCCGGACGGCTGGTTCCACAGTGGCGACATCGGTGAGCTCGACGCTGACGGCTTCCTGCGGATCACCGGGCGCAAGAAGGAACTCATCGTCACCGCCGGCGGCAAGAACGTCGCCCCGGCCGTGCTCGAGGATCGCATCCGCGCCAACTGGCTGATCAGCCAGTGCATGGTGGTCGGCGACAACAAGCCCTACATCGCGGCACTGATCACCCTCGACGTCGAGGCACTGCCCGCCTGGCTGGAACAGCACGAACGTCCGGCGGACACCCCGCTGGCTGATCTGTCCAAGGACCCGCAGATCCTCAGCGAGGTGCAGGCCGCGGTCGACGAGGCCAACAAGGCGGTGAGCAACGCCGAGGCGATCAAGAAGTTCGAGATCCTCGACGTGGACTGGACCGAGGAAGGCGGACA
>WBZV01000904.1_pt1 | contig 15196 bp, 10 predicted proteins | sample 5204221 | NCBI WGS metagenome assembly WBZV01 (sample SAMN12344360, study PRJNA552823) | activated sludge metagenome | biome: Activated sludge suspended growth; feature: Nitrification reactor; material: Wastewater; isolation source: activated sludge from nitrification reactor of wastewater...
CCGTGAAGGCGGTCGTACCGTCGGCGCCGGCGTCGTTGCAAAGGTTATCGAGTAATTTTCGATAGTTGTGCTCAAAACGCCTCGCCCCCGCGAGGTGTTTTGTAGTCTCTGCTGCAGGGGTATAGCTCAACTGGCAGAGCGTCGGTCTCCAAAACCGAAGGTTGGGGGTTCGATTCCCTCTGCCCCTGCCACCGTTTCATCCGGACTCAAGTTTCAATGGCCGACAAAATCAAGTTTGCGCTGGCACTGGTTCTACTGGTGGCCGGCGTTGTGGGCTTCTATCTGCTCTCCGAACAGGCAATGGTTTTGCGTGTGCTGTCGGTGCTGGCAGGTGTTGCCCTTTGCGCTGCCGTAGCCTGGAAGACTGAGGCTGGGCAGCGTTTCGCCGTTTTTGCGGGTGAAACTGTTGCCGAGGCGAAGAAGGTCGTGTGGCCTTCCCGCAAGGAAACGTTTCAGACGACCGGCATCGTGTTTGCATTCGTCCTGATCATGGCGGTCTTTCTGTGGGTTACTGACAAGACGCTCGAGTGGGCGCTTTATGACCTGATCCTCGGCTGGAAAAAATCATGAGCAAGCGTTGGTACGTGGTTCACGCCTATTCCGGCTTTGAGAAGTCGGTTCAGCGCGCGCTTGTCGAGCGTATCGCGCGGGCTGGCATGCAGGACTTCTTCGGGCAGATTCTCGTTCCCGTGGAAGAAGTCATCGAGATGAAGAACGGTCAGAAGAGCATTTCCGAGCGCAAGTTTTTCCCCGGCTATGTGCTGGTGGAAATGGAGATGAACGACGATAGCTGGCATCTGATCAAGTCGACGCCCAAAGTGACCGGTTTTGTGGGCGGCACGGCAAACAAGCCGACCCCGATTTCCGAGAAGGAAGTCGAGAAGATCATGCAGCAGATGCAGGAAGGCGTCGACAAGCCGCGTCCGAAGGTGCTGTTCGAGGTTGGCGAAATGGTTCGCGTCAAGGAAGGTCCTTTCACGGATTTCAACGGATCCGTCGAAGATGTGAACTACGAGAAGAGCAAGATTCGGGTGTCGGTAACCATCTTTGGTCGCGCCACGCCCGTGGAGCTGGATTTTGGTCAGGTGGAAAAGACCTGATCTTCGTGGGGTGTCTGGTGATGACACCCCGTTTTGTGCCCGCAAGGGAAAAAGAGGAGCGCGGCTTGTGCCGTGCGCTAGCACTCGATAAGGAGTTGCCAGATGGCAAAGAAGATTATTGGCTACATCAAGCTGCAGGTTCCTGCAGGCAAAGCCAACCCCAGCCCCCCGATCGGCCCGGCGCTTGGTCAGCGCGGCCTCAACATCATGGAGTTCTGCAAGACATTCAATGCCCAGACTCAGGGTATTGAGCCCGGCCTGCCCATCCCCGTCGTGATCACTGCGTTTGCCGACAAGAGCTTCACCTTCGTGATGAAGTCTCCCCCGGCCACGATCCTGATCAAGAAGGCCGCCGGCATTCAGAAGGGTTCGCCGAAGCCCCATACCGACAAGGTCGGCAAGATTACCAAGGCTCAGTGCGAAGAGATTGCCAAGGTCAAGGTCAAGGATCTTACTGCGGGTGATGTCGAAGCGGCCATCCGTACCATTGCTGGTTCTGCCCGTAGCATGGGCATCACCGTGGAGGGCCTGTAATCATGGCAAAGCTTTCCAAGCGCGTTCAGGCCCTGCGTGCCAAGGTTGATCGCAACAAATCCTACGCCCTGACCGAAGCCCTTGCGCTGGTCAAGGAGTCCGCCACCGCCAAGTTTGATGAGTCTGTCGACATCGCCGTCAATCTGGGCGTGGACGCCAAGAAGTCCGACCAACTCGTTCGCGGCTCGGTGGTTCTGCCCGCGGGTACCGGCAAGACCGTTCGCGTGGCCGTGTTCGCCCAGGGCGAAAAGGCTGAGGCTGCGCGTGCCGCTGGTGCTGATGTCGTTGGTTTCGACGACCTGGCCGAGCAAGTCAAGGGTGGCACGATCGACTTTGATCTGTGTATCGCTACGCCCGACGCCATGCGTGTCGTTGGTGCTCTCGGTCAGATCCTCGGTCCCCGTGGCCTGATGCCGAATCCGAAGGTCGGTACCGTGACCATGGATGTCACCACTGCCGTCAAGAATGCCAAGGCTGGTCAGGTTCAGTACCGTACCGACAAGGGCGGCCTGATCCACGCCACTGTGGGCCGCGCCTCCTTCTCCGTCGAAGCGCTGCAGCAGAACGTTGCCGCACTGATCGATGCGCTGGTCAAGGCTAAGCCCGCTGCCTCCAAGGGTGTGTATCTGCGCAAGGTTGCCGTGTCGTCCACCATGGGCGCGGGTGTCCGCGTGGAGCCCTCGACCCTGAGCGGCCAGCAGTAAGAACTTTGGGACGACCGGTAGGCGCAAGCTTTCCGGTCGGATCGTCAAAGACCGCAGGTGCGGCGGGGGCTGTAAGCCTGAGCCGCTTAATCACTGAAAACCTGCGTAGACGGTGCCCCAGAACAGGATTTCCGCTTTCCGTTTCGTACGGACGGCAAAGCTCCTGATCCAGGTCGCCGTAGGTGCGATGAACTGTTCATCGCGTGTTGACTTGATAGGAGGAAAGACCTTGAGTCTGAATCTCGACGACAAGAAAGCCGTAGTGGCTGAGGTGTCGGCACAAGTTGCAAATGCCCAGACGATCGTCGTGGCTGAATACGCAGGTATCGAGGTGGGCAATCTCACCGTGCTGCGTGCGAAGGCCCGCGAATCTGGCGTTTATCTTCGTGTGCTGAAGAACACCCTGGCTCGACGCGCTGTGGCGGATACGCCTTTTGCCGACCTGGCCGATCAGATGACCGGCCCGCTGATTTACAGCATTTCGGCTGATCCCGTGGCCGCTGCGAAGGTCCTGGCTGACTTTGCCAAGACCAACGACAAGCTGGTCCTGAAGGCGGGTTCCTATGCAGGGAAGGTACTCGACAAGGCCGGCGTTCAAGCGCTTGCGTCTATCCCGAGCCGTGAAGAACTGCTCGCCAAGCTGCTGGGTGTCATGCAGGCTCCGGTGTCCGGCTTCGCCGGTCTGCTGGCTGCCCTTGCGAAGAAACGTGAAGAAGAAGCCGCGGCCTGATTGGTCGATTCCCGGCAACTCATACGAAATTAGATTTGGAGTATTTTGAGATGGCAATTACCAAAGAAGACATCCTCGAAGCCGTTGGCGCGATGACGGTTATGGACCTGAACGACCTGGTCAAGGCGTTTGAAGAGAAGTTCGGCGTTTCCGCGGCCTCCATGGCTGTGGCTGCTCCTGGCGCAGGTGCTGCCGCTGTTGTTGAAGAGCAGACCGAATTCAACGTCATTCTTCTGGCCGCTGGCGAGAAGAAGGTTGAAGTCATCAAGGTCGTCCGCGCAGTTACCGGTCTGGGCCTCAAGGAAGCCAAGGACCTGGTGGATGGCGCTCCGAAGCCCGTCAAGGAAGCCATTCCCAAGGCTGATGCAGATGCTCTGAAGAAGCAGCTTGAAGACGCAGGCGCGAAGGTCGAAATCAAGTAATTTCGGTTCCGTGCAGGGGGCTGATGCCATTTTGGCATCAGCCCTTTTGCGCTTTCTGTTTTCCGTAGTTCAGCCCCAAGCGGCCCTAGACGACAAAAAAGAGCGTTCGATGCAGATTAGAGCGCAAATTGCGTTGAATCAAGCGTCCGAAATGCTGTCTTTTGTCATCTGACGTCCGACTTCTCAGACCCGGAGCATCTATGGCGTACTCCTACACCGAGAAAAAGCGCATCCGTAAAAGCTTCGCCAAGCGCGCAGCCGTACAGAATGTGCCTTATCTGCTGGCCACTCAGCTTGAGTCCTATGCGTCCTTTCTGCAGGCAGAAACCTTGCCTTCAGCCAGGGCAAACCAGGGTCTTCAGGCTGCCTTCAATTCCATTTTTCCGATTTCCAGCCACAGCGGCAACGCCCGGCTGGAATTCGTGCAGTTCAACCTCGGTGAGCCTGCCTTCGATGTGAAGGAGTGTCAGCAGCGCGGCCTGACCTTTGCGTCGCCCCTGCGCGCCCGTGTCCGACTGGTCATCCTCGACAAGGAAGCGGCCAAGGAAACGATCAAGGAAGTCAAGGAGCAGGAAGTTTACATGGGCGAGATTCCGCTCATGACCAATAACGGCTCCTTCGTGGTGAATGGCACCGAGCGTGTCATCGTTTCCCAGTTGCACCGGTCTCCCGGGGTGTTCTTCGAGCACGATCGCGGCAAGACCCACTCTTCCGGCAAGCTGCTGTTCTCGGCCCGGATCATCCCCTATCGGGGCTCCTGGCTGGATTTCGAGTTCGATCCCAAGGATTACCTCTACTTCCGCGTGGACCGTCGTCGCAAGATGCCGGTGACCATCCTGCTGAAGGCCATCGGCATGACGCCGGAAGAGATCCTGTCTACGTTCCACGATTTCGAGAACTTCACGCTCCTGGCAGAGGGTGCGCGCTTCGCGCTCGTCCCTGATCGTCTGCGCGGCGAGATGGCCAAGTTTGATGTCGTGGATGCGTCCGGCAAGGTCATTGTGACGAAGGACAAGCGGATCACCGCCAAGCACATCCGCGAGCTGGCCAATGCCGGCATCGACATGGTTGAAGTGGCTGATGATTTTCTTCTTGGCCGTGTGCTTGCGACCAATGTGGTCAGTCCCGATGGCGAGCTGGTTGCCCGGGCCAACGACGAGATCACCGAAGACGTCCTCGACAAGCTGCGTGATGCAGGCGTCACCGAGTTCCGCACCCTGTACCTGAACGATCTTGATCGGGGCCCCCATATTTCCCAGACGCTTCGGGTTGATGAGACCGCAGACCAGTGGGCTGCCCGCGTCGCGATTTACCGGATGATGCGTCCCGGCGAGCCGCCCACGGAGGATGCCGTCGAGGCGCTTTTCCAGGGGCTTTTCTATCTGCCCGAGCGCTACGATCTGTCAGTTGTGGGCCGCATGAAGTTCAATCGTCGTGCTTATCCGGAGAAGCTGGACGACAAGGCGCCGGATTGGCAGAAGCGTTTGTACGAGACGGTTGGCCCGAAGGGTGGAGAGGGGCCCGGTACCCTGTCGAACGAAGACATCCTGGCAGTTGTCGGGGTGCTGGTGGAGCTTCGCAACGGTCGTGGCGAGATTGATGACATCGATCACCTCGGGAATCGCCGTGTTCGTTCTGTCGGCGAGCTGGCCGAGAACCAGTTCCGTGCAGGTCTGGTGCGTGTCGAGCGTGCGGTGAAGGAACGGCTCGGCCAGGCCGAGAGCGACAATCTGATGCCTCACGATCTGATCAACGCCAAGCCGATCAGTGCTGCGATCAAAGAGTTCTTTGGCTCCAGCCAGCTCTCCCAGTTCATGGATCAGACCAACCCCCTGGCCGAGATCACCCACAAGCGCCGTGTGTCGGCACTTGGTCCGGGCGGTCTGACCCGGGAGCGTGCCGGTTTTGAAGTCCGTGACGTGCATCCCACTCACTATGGTCGTGTGTGTCCGATCGAGACGCCGGAAGGCCCGAACATCGGCCTGATCAACTCTTTGGCGCTGTTCGCGCGCACCAATCAATACGGTTTCCTGGAAACGCCCTACCGCAAGGTGACGGAGGGGGCCGTGACGGAGCAGATCGACTTCCTTTCCGCCATTGAGGAGGGGCAGTACGTGATCGCCCAGGCGAATGCCGAAGTGGACGAGACGGGCAAGCTGACCGGCGATCTGGTGTCCTGCCGCAACCGGGGTGAATTCACCCTGGCGACGGCTGACACGGTGCAGTACATGGATATCGCACCGGGGCAGATCGTGTCTGTTGCGGCTTCGCTGATTCCCTTCCTGGAGCATGACGATGCGAACCGCGCGTTGATGGGCGCGAACATGCAGCGTCAGGCCGTGCCTTGTCTGCGTCCGGAGAAGCCCTTTGTGGGCACGGGTATTGAGCGAACCGTCGCGGTTGACTCGGGTACTGCGGAGCAGGCGCGTCGGGGCGGTGTGGTGGATTACGTTGATGCCAACCGTATCGTGATTCGGGTTCATGACAATGAAACCGTGTCCGGTGAGGTCGGTGTCGATATCTACAACCTGATCAAGTACACCCGCTCCAACCAGAACACCAACATCAACCAGCGTCCGGTGGTTAAGGTGGGCGACGTGGTTTCGCGGGGCGACGTGATTGCCGACGGTGCGTCGACCGACATGGGCGAACTGGCCCTCGGCCAGAACATGCTGGTCGCCTACATGACCTGGAATGGCTACAACTTCGAAGATTCGATCCTGATCTCCGAGCGCGTGGTTGCCGACGACCGTTTCACCTCGATCCACATCGAGGAACTGACCGTCGTGGCCCGTGACACCAAGCTGGGCCCTGAAGAGATCACCCGCGACATCGCCTCCCTGGGCGAAGCGCAACTGTCCCGTCTGGACGAGTCAGGCATTGTCTATATCGGTGCAGAGGTTGAAGCCGGTGACGTGCTGGTCGGCAAGGTCACGCCCAAGGGCGAGACCCAGCTCACGCCGGAGGAGAAGCTGCTGCGTGCGATCTTCGGTGAAAAGGCCTCCGACGTTAAGGACACCTCGCTGCGCGTGCCATCGGGCATGAACGGTATCGTCATCGATGTGCAGGTGTTTACCCGCGAAGGTATCGAGCGTGACAAGCGCGCCCAGTCGATCATTGACGACATGCTGCGCGGCTTCAAGACCGATCTGGCTGACCAGATGCGGATCGTGGAGCGCGATGCCTTCGAGCGTATCGAACGCATGATCATCGGCCAACCGGCCAACGGCGGTCCGAAGCGTCTGGCCAAGGGTGTCGCGATCACCAAGGAGTATCTGGACGGTCTGGACCACTACACCTGGTTTGATATCCGGATGGCCGACGAGGGACTGGCTGCCCAGATGGAAGCCGTTCGCGAGGCGCTCGAGAAGACCCGCAAGGACTTCGACCTGGCATTCGAAGCCAAGAAGAAGAAGCTTACCCAGGGCGATGAGCTGCCCCCGGGCGTTCAGAAGATGGTCAAGGTCTACCTGGCCGTCAAGCGCCGCCTGCAGCCCGGCGACAAGATGGCCGGTCGTCACGGTAACAAGGGCGTGGTCTCCAAGATCGTCCCCGTCGAAGACATGCCCTACATGGAAGACGGTACGCCGATGGACATCGTGTTGAATCCGCTGGGTGTGCCCTCGCGGATGAACATCGGTCAGGTGCTGGAAACCCACCTTGGCTGGGCGGCAAAGGGGCTCGGCAACAAGATCGACAGGATGATCCGGGCGAAGGCGACTGCCGATGAAGTCCGGGGCCTGCTGGAAGAGATCTACAACGGTAGCGGCAAGCCGGAGGAACTGGGCGATTTTACCGATGTCGAGGTCATGGAGCTTGCCCACAACTTGCGCAAGGGCGTGCCCTTTGCAACGCCGGTTTTCGATGGCGCCAAGGAGTCGGAAATCCAGGGCATGCTGGAGTTGGCAGGACTGCCTGCGGGTGGGCAGGTTACGCTCTTTGATGGGCGTACCGGCGAGCCGTTCGAGCGTCAGGTAACCGTCGGCTACAAGCACGTGCTCAAGCTGCACCACTTGGTCGATGACAAGATGCACGCCCGTTCCACTGGCCCGTACTCCCTCGTCACCCAGCAGCCGCTGGGTGGTAAGGCCCAGTTCGGTGGTCAGCGCTTCGGGGAAATGGAAGTGTGGGCGCTGGAAGCCTACGGTGCGGCCTACACCCTGCAGGAAATGCTCACGGTCAAGTCGGATGACGTTACCGGCCGGACCAAGGTGTATGAAAACATCGTCAAGGGCGAGCACAAGATTGATGCCGGCATGCCGGAGTCCTTCAATGTGCTGGTCAAGGAAATTCGCTCTCTGGCCATCGATATCGATCTCGACCGCTACTGAGCGGAAGACGTCGACGATAAGTGCTCACCCTGGATGGAGTGATTGATGAAAAGTTTGCTCGCTGATCTATTCAAGCAAAGCCTGCCGAACGAAGAAGAGTTCGACGCCATCACCATCAGCCTGGCCAGCCCGGAAACTATCCGGTCCTGGTCCTACGGCGAGGTGAAGAAGCCCGAGACCATCAACTACCGGACTTTCAAGCCCGAGCGTGATGGCCTCTTCTGCGCGAAGATCTTCGGACCGGTCAAGGACTACGAGTGCCTGTGCGGCAAGTACAAGCGCCTCAAGCACCGCGGTGTGATCTGCGAAAAGTGTGGCGTCGAAGTGACCCTGTCGAAGGTCCGCCGCGAGCGCATGGCTCACATCGAGCTGGCCTCCGTGGTCGCGCACATCTGGTTCCTGAAGAGCCTGCCGAGCCGCCTCGGCATGGTGCTCGACATGACCCTCCGCGACATCGAACGCGTGCTGTACTTCGAAGCCTACGTGGTCACTGATCCCGGCATGACCCCGCTCAACCGTGCCCAGATCCTGTCGGAAGACGACTATCTGGCCAAGGTCGAGGAATACGGTGATGACTTCATCGCCCTGATGGGCGCTGAGGGCATCCGCGAGATGCTGCGCAGCCTGGATCTGCCCCACGAAATCGAGAAGCTGCGTTCCGAGCTGGAAACCACTGGCTCCGAAGCGAAGATCAAGAAGATCTCCAAGCGCCTCAAGGTGCTCGAGGCCTTCCAGACCTCCGGCATCAAGCCGGACTGGATGATCCTCGAAGTCCTGCCCGTGTTGCCGCCGGACCTGCGTCCGCTGGTGCCGCTGGATGGTGGCCGCTTTGCAACTTCCGACCTGAACGACCTCTACCGTCGGGTGATCAACCGCAACAATCGTCTGAAGCGTCTGCTCGAGCTCAAGGCTCCGGAAATCATCGTCCGCAACGAAAAGCGGATGCTGCAGGAGTCCGTGGATTCCCTGCTCGACAACGGTCGTCGCGGCAAGGCCATGACCGGCGCCAACAAGCGTCCGCTCAAGTCGCTGGCCGACATGATCAAGGGCAAGGGCGGTCGCTTCCGTCAGAACCTGCTCGGTAAGCGGGTGGACTACTCCGGCCGTTCGGTGATCACCGTGGGCCCGCAGCTCAAGCTGCACCAGTGCGGTCTGCCCAAGCTGATGGCCCTGGAGCTGTTCAAGCCCTTCATCTTCAACAAGCTCGAACTGATGGGTCTCGCGACCACCATCAAGCAGGCCAAGAAGATGGTCGAGGGCCAGGAGCCGGTGGTGTGGGACATCCTCGAAGAGGTGATCCGCGAGCATCCGGTCATGCTGAACCGTGCGCCGACCCTGCACCGTCTGGGTATCCAGGCCTTCGAACCGGTCCTTATCGAAGGTAAGGCGATCCAGCTACACCCGCTGGTCTGCGTTGCATTCAACGCCGACTTCGACGGTGACCAGATGGCCGTCCACGTCCCGCTGTCGCTGGAAGCGCAGATGGAAGCCCGCACCCTGATGCTGGCCTCCAACAACGTGCTGTCCCCCGCCAACGGCGAGCCGATCATCGTGCCGTCCCAGGATATCGTGCTGGGTCTGTACTACGCGACCCGCCAGGGTGTGAACGCCAAGGGCGAGGGCATGGCCTTCGCCGATGTGGGCGAGGTCAAGCGCGCTTACGAGTCAGGTCAGGTTTCCCTGCACGCCAAGGTCATCGTGCGCCTGAAGGAATGGGACCTCGGTCCCGAGGGCGAGTCCGTCGAGAAGATCACCCGCCACGAGACCACCGTTGGTCGTGCGATCCTCTCCGAGATCCTTCCCGCCGGCCTGCCCTTCAGCGTGCTGCAGAAGCCGCTGAAGAAGAAGGAAATCTCCAAGCTGATCAACGCGGCCTTCCGCCGTTGCGGCTTGAAGGCCACCGTGGTGTTCGCCGACAAGCTGATGCAGGCCGGTTTCGGTCTGGCCACGCGTGCCGGCATCTCCATCGCGGTGAAGGACATGCTGGTGCCTGCTCTCAAGCATCCGCTTATCCATGCCGCTGAACAGGAAGTGAAGGAAATCGCGCAGCAGTACACCTCCGGTCTGGTGACTGACGGCGAGCGTTACAACAAGGTGGTGGACATCTGGGGTCGTGCCGGTGACCAGGTCGCCAAGGCGATGATGGACCAGCTTGGTCAGGAAGACGTCGTCGATCGCCACGGCGCCACGGTCAAGCAGGAGTCCTTCAACTCCATCTACATGATGGCTGACTCCGGTGCCCGGGGTTCTGCTGCACAGATCCGTCAGCTGGCCGGTATGCGGGGTCTGATGGCCAAGCCGGATGGCTCGATCATCGAAACGCCGATTACCACGAACTTCCGTGAAGGTCTGAACGTTCTGCAGTACTTCATCTCGACCCACGGTGCGCGTAAGGGTCTGGCGGATACCGCGTTGAAGACCGCGAACTCCGGTTATCTGACCCGCCGTCTGGTGGATGTGACGCAGGATCTGGTGGTCATTGAGGATGATTGCGGCACCAAGAGCGGCTTCGTGATGAAGGCGCTGATCGAAGGTGGGGAAGTGGTTGAACCACTGCGTGACCGCATCCTCGGGCGTGTCACCACCGATGATCTGGTCCATCCCGATACTCAGGAGACCCTGATCGAGGCGGGTACGATGCTCGATGAGGATGCGGTCGATCTGATCGAGAGTGTCGGGCTTGACGAGGTGCGCGTAAGGACGCCGCTGTCGTGTGAAACCCGCTACGGTCTGTGTGCAAAGTGCTATGGCCGTGATCTTGGGCGGGGTTCGTTGGTCAACGCCGGTGAGGCTGTCGGTGTCATCGCAGCCCAGTCGATTGGTGAGCCCGGTACGCAGCTCACCATGCGTACCTTCCACGTGGGTGGTGCTGCCTCCCGTGCGGCGGCAGCCAGCGCTGTGGAGGCCAAGTCTGCCGGTGTGATCCGCTTTACGCAGAATATGCGGTACGTGGCCAACGTCAAGGGTGAGAAGATCGTCATCTCTCGCTCCGCCGAGATCGTCGTGACTGACGAAATGGGCCGTGAGCGTGAGCGTCACAAGATTCCTTACGGTGCAACCCTGTCGGTCGATGAGGGCGTCACCATCAAGGCCGGTACCCAGCTCGCCACTTGGGATCCGCACACCCGCCCGATCATCACGGAATACGCGGGTATCGTGCGTTTCGAGAACGTCGAAGAGGGCGTGACGGTTGCCAAGCAGATCGACGAAGTGACGGGCCTTTCAACCCTCGTCGTGATCGATGCGAAGCGTCGCGGCGCAAGCACGTCGAAGGGTGTGCGTCCCCAGGTCAAGCTGCTGACCGAGGGCGGCGAGGAGGTTCGCATCGCGGGTACGGAGCACGCCGTGTCCATCACCTTCCAGGTGGGCTCGCTGATTACCGTAAAGGATGGTCAGCAGGTGTCGGTGGGTGACGTGCTTGCACGTATTCCCCAGGAGTCTGCCAAGACCCGTGACATCACCGGTGGTCTGCCGCGTGTCGCCGAGTTGTTCGAAGCGCGTGCTCCGAAGGATGCAGGCGTACTGGCGGAAGTGACAGGCACCGTTTCCTTCGGCAAGGATACCAAGGGCAAGCAGCGTCTTGTGATCACCGAGCCGGACGGCGCGGTCCACGAGTTCCTGATTCCCAAGGACAAGCACGTCATGGTTCACGACGGTCAAGTCGTGAATAAGGGCGAGCTGATCGTTGATGGCCCGGCGGATCCCCACGATATCCTGCGGCTGCAGGGTGTCGAGGCGCTCGCGCGTTACATCATCGACGAAGTGCAGGACGTGTATCGACTTCAGGGCGTGAAGATCAACGACAAGCACATTGAGGTGATTGTTCGCCAGATGTTGCGTCGCGTTGTCATCACCGATCCGGGCGATACCGGCTTCATCCGCGAAGAGCAGGTCGAGCGTGCAGAAGTACTGGATGAGAATGACAAGGTTGTCTCTGAAGGAAAATTGCCCGCGAGCTACAGCTTCCTGCTGTTGGGTATCACGAAGGCTTCCTTGTCGACGGACTCCTTCATTTCCGCCGCCTCCTTCCAGGAAACGACCCGCGTTCTGACCGAAGCGGCAATTCTCGGGAAGCGCGACGAACTTCGGGGTTTGAAAGAGAACGTCATCGTTGGTCGCCTGATCCCCGCGGGCACTGGTCTTGCCTACCATCGGAACCGCAAGGCACAGACTGTAGGCGAGGATCTGGGCGAAGGACATGCCTGGGCACCGCAGACCGAAGCATCCGAAGCCGAAAACGCTCAGCAGATCGGTTGACGAAAGCTTGACGACAAAGATATACTCCGGCCTCTTTTTGCGGACTGGCCAATCGTAGTCAGTCGCAGCCGGAATAACCATCCGAGGCGGTCCGTTCGGGCTGCCTCGGTGTTTTGGGAAATTCTTAGCTATGCCAACAATTAATCAACTCGTTCGTAAGGGCCGGCAGGCGCCCGTTTCCAAGAGCAAGGTTCCCGCGCTCGAGGCATGCCCGCAGAAGCGGGGCGTTTGCACCCGCGTCTACACCACTACTCCGAAGAAGCCGAACTCTGCGTTGCGTAAAGTCGCGAAGGTTCGTCTGACCAACGGCTTTGAGGTGATCTCCTACATCGGCGGTGAAGGTCACAACCTTCAGGAGCACTCCGTCGTTCTGATTCGTGGTGGCCGGGTCAAGGACTTGCCTGGTGTGCGTTACCACATTGTGCGTGGTTCCCTTGACCTTCAGGGTGTCAAGGATCGCAAGCAGTCCCGCTCGAAGTACGGTGCGAAGCGCCCGAAAAAGTCTTAATTGTCGGCAACCAAAGAATAGCGAGAGTCAATCATGCCCCGTCGTCGTGACGTACCCAAGCGTGAAGTCCTGCCTGATCCGAAATTCGGCAGCCAGGATGTTTCCAAGTTCATCAACGCCATCATGCAGAGCGGCAAAAAGGCCGTGGCAGAGCGCATCGTATATGGTGCTTTCGAGACCATCGTCGCCAAGGGCGGCGGCAAGGATCCCCTTGAGGTTTTCTCTGCAGCCCTGAGCAATGTGCGCCCGGTTGTCGAAGTCAAGAGCCGGCGTGTTGGCGGTGCCAACTATCAGGTGCCTGTGGAAGTTCGTCCTGCCCGTCGCATGGCGCTGTCCATGCGCTGGCTGCGCGAGGCTGCCCGCAAGCGTTCCGAAAAGTCCATGGCTCAGCGCTTGGCCGGTGAGTTGCTTGAAGCTGCTGAAGGCCGTGGCGCTGCAATGAAGAAGCGTGAAGAAGTGCATCGTATGGCTGAAGCCAACAAGGCCTTCTCTCACTATCGCTTCTGATTCTCAGGCGAAATCCAAGTCGGGCCCTGAAAGGGGCTCGATTTATTTGTAAAGCATCAGTACGGATCTGCGGGATGTCCCGCGGTTTCGCAAACTCAGGAAGGCAAGGTTAGGGCTGTGGCACGCAAGACTCCCATCGAGCGCTATCGCAATATCGGTATCTCCGCACACATCGACGCCGGGAAGACGACTACCACCGAGCGGATCCTTTTTTATACGGGCGTGAGCCACAAGCTCGGCGAGGTCCATGACGGCGCGGCAACCACCGACTGGATGGCCCAGGAGCAGGAGCGTGGGATCACGATTACCTCTGCTGCGGTGACCTGTTTCTGGAAGGGCATGGACCAGTCCTTCCCTGAGCATCGTTTCAACATCATTGATACCCCGGGACACGTTGACTTCACGATCGAGGTCGAGCGTTCCATGCGTGTTCTTGACGGTGCCTGCATGGTCTACTGTGCGGTGGGTGGTGTTCAGCCCCAGTCTGAAACCGTGTGGCGCCAGGCCACCAAGTACAAGGTTCCGCGCCTTGCGTTCGTCAACAAGATGGACCGTTCTGGAGCGAACTTCTTCAAGGTTGTGGATCAGATGCGCACCCGACTGAGTGCGAATCCTGTGCCGGTGGTGTTGCCGATTGGCGCAGAAGACACCTTTGTCGGCGTTGTCGATCTGCTCAAGATGAAGGCCATTTTCTGGGATGAGGCATCCCAGGGCATGAAATTCGACTATCGCGACATTCCGGAGGATCTGGTGTCCGTGTCGGAAGAGTGGCGTGAAAAGATGGTCGAGGCTGCCGCAGAGGCGTCTGAAGAGCTGATGGACAAGTACCTCGAGAACGGCGCTCTCTCCGAAGAGGAAGTGATTGCCGGTCTGCGTGCGCGTACGCTGGCTTGTGAGATTCAGCCGATGCTGTGTGGCACCGCCTTCAAGAACAAGGGCGTGCAGCGCATGCTGGATGCGGTCATCCAGTATCTGCCTTCGCCCGTGGATATTCCGCCGGTTGCGGGTATCGACGACGACGAGAAGGAAGTCGTGCGTCACGCCCTCGATAGCGAGAAGTTCTCCGCGCTCGCGTTCAAGCTCATGACCGACCCCTTCGTCGGCCAGCTGACCTTCATTCGTGTGTACTCCGGTGTTCTTGAGTCCGGTTCGACCGTGCTCAACTCCGTGAAGGGGAAGAAGGAGCGTATTGGTCGTCTGCTGCAGATGCACGCAAATGATCGTGAAGAGATCAAGGAAGTGCTCGCGGGTGATATCGCTGCGGCAGTCGGTCTGAAGGATGTGACGACGGGTGAAACGCTGTGTGATCCTGCAGCTCCGATCATTCTTGAGCGCATGATTTTCCCGGATCCCGTTATCCACGTTGCCGTCGAGCCGAAGACCAAGGGCGACCAGGAGAAGATGGGTATCGCTCTGGGGCGTCTTGCTGCAGAAGATCCGTCCTTCCGTGTTCGCACCGACGAGGAGTCTGGTCAGACGATCATCTCCGGCATGGGCGAACTTCACCTTGAGATCATCGTTGATCGCATGAAGCGCGAGTTCAACGTTGAGGCCAACGTGGGCGCTCCGCAGGTTGCCTATCGTGAAGCCATCCGCAAGGCTGTTGAACAGGAAGGTAAGTTCGTAAAGCAGTCCGGTGGTCGCGGTCAGTTTGGTCACGTCTGGATCAAGCTTGAGCCGAATGAAGCTGGCAAGGGCTACGAGTTTGTTGATGCCATCAAGGGTGGTGTCGTGCCGCGTGAGTACATCCCCGCGGTCGACAAGGGCCTTCAGGAGACCCTGCCGAACGGCGTTCTTGCAGGTTTCCCCGTGGTGGATGTGAAGGTCACGCTCTTTGACGGTTCCTATCACGATGTTGATTCGAACGAAAACGCCTTCAAGATGGCCGCTTCCATGGCATTCAAGGATGCTATGCGCAAGGCGAGCCCGGTTCTGCTTGAGCCGATGATGGCGGTTGTGGTCGAAACCCCTGAGGACTACATGGGTAACGTGATGGGCGATCTGTCCGGTCGTCGCGGTATCGTGCAGGGCATGGATGATCTTCCCGGCGGCATCAAGGAGATCAAGGCGGAAGTGCCGCTCGCCGAAATGTTTGGCTACGCC
>WBZV01000905.1_pt1 | contig 15177 bp, 10 predicted proteins | sample 5204221 | NCBI WGS metagenome assembly WBZV01 (sample SAMN12344360, study PRJNA552823) | activated sludge metagenome | biome: Activated sludge suspended growth; feature: Nitrification reactor; material: Wastewater; isolation source: activated sludge from nitrification reactor of wastewater...
AAGTTCCGCAGCCATGTCGAGGCCCGCATCGCCGTGTTCGAGTTCATCGAGGCCTGGTACAATCCGCGCCGGCGACACTCGGCCCTGGGCTACTTGTCGCCGGTCAACTTCGAACGGGCTCATGCCGAGGCCTTGGCTGCATGAGCCCCCTAATTCTCACCTGTCCACCAGACCGGGGGAACTTCACCGACCCCGACAACGTGTTTGGGGGAACCGGACATGGTCGGCGATATTTAGGATTGACTTTCTAGATATTGCCCTATTGTCCCCAGGTACTCATCTTCCAGACACTGATCTCGCAGAAAGTGACGGAATCGATCGACGATATCACTACTTCTCCCGTGCGTCATTGTTTCCAGAATGTCTCTATTATAATATCTTTGAGTCACCGCCACTAATTCGTTGGGTATTATAGTCAGTTTTTCATCTAGCATGAATTGCTCGCCAATGGTTATCGTTTCTCGCTCTAGGGTACTACTTACACTAGAGACTAGATGATGGTAGACTATCTCGCCGACTCCAACAGATTCGAGTAGATTAACGTATCTACCAGTTGCATCAAGCCGAATGATATTTCTATCATCGACATTTATATACAATTCCGAATACGCATCCGAGCCCAACATTCGCGCATCTCGGCCGAAAAGATCTGCCAGGATAAATTGTGTTCCGACCACATCCGACCATTTACCCAGTCTCCACCCATGGTCTACCATCACCGGAATCAGTACCTGGGAATGAATATTTTCTGAATTAGCTTCGCCCTCCATATTTTTATGAATTGTCGATGATGTCTGATATTATAGAATCACGGTTTATGATTTGCAAGGACGACTTGTTGTATCTCTATCTACTTGCTCTATATAGCGGTTGCAGGTCAAGTATATAGAGATTCATAGAGCGCTTGGAGGAGATTGGCTTGGGTCTCCCAAACCTTCCTTTTCGAAACTCCCCGGCCGTGACCCCACAGACAACGGCGCCTCAGGCTGTTGCCCGGTTTCCTAATCTGGTATACTTATCTACGTTACCCATTCGTGCCATCGCACGGGTTTCTAAACCACTATGCTCATTGGCTATGCACGCGTCTCAACCCAGGATCAACAGCTTGATCTCCAGCGCGATGCCCTCAAGGACGCCGGCTGCGAGAAGATCTTCGAGGACCAGGTCTCCGGCGCTTCCAGGAGCCGATCTGGTTTGGACAGCGCGCTTGAGGCCCTCAGATCCGGCGATACGCTCGTCGTGTGGCGTCTGGATAGGCTGGGGAGGTCGCTCCCCCACCTGATTGAGACCGTGGGAGACCTTGAGAAGCGGGGGGTAGGATTCCGAAGCCTGGGCGAGGCCATTGACACGACCTCCCCCTCTGGGACGCTCGTGTTCCAGATCTTCGGGGCCATTGCGGAGTTTGAGCGCAACCTGATCCGCGAGCGCACGCAGGCGGGGCTTGCCGCCGCGCGGGCGCGGGGGCGCATGGGGGGAAGGCCGCCAAAGCTCAACGAGAAGAAGCGGCAGATGCTTCTGGAGATGTACGAGAAGAGGGATAGGCCTATCAAGGAACTGTGTGAGCTGTTTGGGATCTCCAAGAAGACGCTGTATCAGTATCTCAGATTGCATTAAACGGCACAATGGGCGTGGTTCTCCACGTACACATTCACCCTGCCCCGAAAACCCCAAGTTCGTCTAAGGCAGGGCAAAAACAGCGCATGTGAGCGCTTACATTCCACCTTCACCCCACAATGATCACGCCTGACCGTCTTGACGAGGCAACATTATTTCACCACGTTTCAGCGAGGTTATACAGCTCGAGAGCGGCTCGTAAGAACCGCCGGATATCTTATTCTTTTTTATCAATTTATATAATCTTTCTGATATAACAACTCTTCCAGCACCAACGAATATATCTGATCCATCCCAGTAATCATTTTCAAATCGTATACCCTTCAACATTGGTACAACCCAAGACCCGCCCCGAGACGACGGGACAAAGATCTCTTCTGATCGGCTCAAGTCCATCATGCCGCCGCGGCCCCGAATCGACAACCCTCTGTATCCCGTGATGAGGCCGCCCGATTTTGTCATCACTACGACACTGTATTCATCCCACCCGACAATATTGCTTGACTTAAAAAGCTCAATTGCCCGATCTGACACCAAAAGAATCGATAATGGACTCCAAACGAAATCTGCCAACTCACGACCCGCAATCACACGGACCTCGACTGGCGGCAACTCACCATCAAGTCTTTGTTGGCAAGCGTAAGGATAGAGCTTCTCGGCGAGATTCCAGTCACCGAGAGAGACACGAACATATCGTGTTGCACTAGACCACCTCATATCGAACAATTTATCGTAATTAATAATTGTCATAGTCAATTCCATACTTCCTGGACATACTCCTCACCTGATCCATCACCTGCTCGTAAGTCGGAGTCTTACCAGCATTTTCATACTCGCTCCACCAGTTACTCCAATCTTTACTATACCCACTCACCTGGGCATTGTGCTTTCTTGCGTTGACCCACGCCCCCCAGCGCGGGTCGTTAATGTTACCAATGCCTGGAACTCTCTGGAACTTATCCGCAAACTCATGTGGGAGCATGTGATGAGCGTCCAGTCCCCGCACAGAATCCTCAGTCCGCCCCTCTAGTCTGAGCATATTCTCTCTGAGGTTCTTACGATTGAGCTTCAAGAATCTAGGCGCAGGGCTATGTGAATTGATCGCACCCATTCTTCTTGAAACCGTCCCGCCCGCTCCAATCGCACCCATCCCAAGCGTTACAGCGTCTGCACCATCAATCGACCCATCCGCAACAGCATTGTAGATATTCGTAGCTCTATCAGCCCGTTCCAGAGCCTTAATCCCAGACCTCGCTGCCCGCACCGCAAGGCCTCCGCCCGTGACGCCTGGGAGTACGAGTCCCCCAACATCTGCCGCCAGGGAAATCCCATTCGTCCAGGTCATTCCACCTGAGCGAATCTCCCTAATATCGCTGATGATGAACGCAACATCCAGCGCCGACTCGATGTAGTGTCCAGTCGGATCGTCGTGCTTGATTGGATTGTTCTTGACGTAGGCGTAGCGATTGAGGTCCTGTGGGTCATTCGGATCTGGCACCATCGTGTCAGCCGAAATGAACCGCGCCAGGGAAGGCTCATAGTAGCGCGCGTTGTAGTAGTACAAACCAACGCTCGTATCTTCTCGCTGCCCAGTAAACCGCTTCGTTGTTGGGGTAGTCCCAGAGGTGTAGCGCGCTGTCCCCCAAGGCTTGTACCGCAGTTCGCTGTAGGTCGTGTAACCCGCATCTGCAATCGTCTTGGTGGTTGAATTCACCTGATCCGTTAGCACCCAGTACAATGTGGTTGGGACCTGCACGGCGCCTTGACGCAAGGCAACTCGCTTGCCGCTCGCGTCATAGTAGCGAACCGCATCTGTCGTTGCGCCGGTGCCATTGTTCTGGGTGTACTCGTATAGACCACCGACGTAGAACGTGCGGTAGTAATCAGTTCCATTGGGCGACGTTAGTGCCTTGACCCGGTTTCCGTCGGCATCATAGGTGTATAACGCCCGCGACACACCTTTGCGAAGCACCTCCTTCAGCCGGTTCTCTTGATCCCAGGTGAGGTTGTAAGCGCTTCCATCAACGATGCGCCAGTACATGTTTCCGTCAGCGTCATACTCATACGCACCAGCTTTGCTACCGCTGACGAATCGGAGAGCTCCAGCCGTCAGTAGGGTAGCGTACGCACCGCTCGTGCTCGGAGCGGTTACGCTGTTCCCGTCGATGGCCGAGCTCCCCGTGCCCGCGTCAAATGCCATCGCTCCGGTTTCAGCCTGAGTAAGCGCGCCGCCGATTGAGACATAGTCAACACTTACCGTACAACTAGCTCCAATCGGACTGAATGCAACGTCATACACGTTGTCTGCGCTGATACTCTGAGTACCAAGAGACACCGATTGGGTCGTGCCAGCCGGGGCATTGAGAAGCCCCGAACTCTTCCATACCCCATTGATGTACAGATCGACGTAGATAGTAGCGGCGCACGCACTAGAACGAATGGCATTAACCGAGAATGCCTTGCTCTGAAACGCTGTGGCGTCATACATCTTCCGGGTGGCATGAATCTTGGAGGGATGATAGGCGTAGGTAACGCCCGCCCTGATATTGAGATTACCCGTCTTGTGATACGTATACGTCTCGGTCGAATAGGTGCCACCGCTGCCGCCCGTTGCCCCCGCGGTTTTCAGGCGATCGCGTTGGTCGTAGGTAAAGGTCTGCGTCTGCGAGATGTTGTTGTCGACGATCTGGCTGATATTCCCTGCAAGGTCGTAGCCAAGAGCCAAGTTCTGCATCTGCTGATAGCTCGGATACGAACCGGCGTAGCTATAGGTAAGTCTGTCCGTATTGCTGTCGTACTGGTAGTCGATTTTGATCGCACCAGCCGAATCAAGGTACTGGTCATCGATCTGACCGGAGGCGGTATAGGTCGTGTCGTAGACGTAGTCTACGACTCCCGCCTCATACGTCCGCTTGGCCCCGACCGGGTTGTAGGTAACATCGACGATCCCGCCCTCGGGGCGTGTGATACTCGCCACAGCATCGTTTCGCTTGTAGCCATACCCCGTGGTATAGGTCGCTCCGCCAGCACCACCAAGGGTTTGAGCCTCACTGGATGTTCGCCCACGGGAGTCCATTGTCCAACCGGTGTAGAATCCGGTGGTGTTGTTCATCCCCGTGCGGCGCCCTTTTCCATAGGTCCCGGCGTCGAAGGTATACAGCGGCCCGGCGGTACCTCCGGTCGTAGTACAGGCTGATCCGCTAGAGAAGTAGCGCTTTTCTGTCAGGCGGTATAGGGTGTCATAGAAATGACAAACCTTCTGACCGCCTGCATCGATCTGGTAGTTAATGTTTCCGGCAGCGTCCGTGTCATACGACCAAGATCCCATGTCCGGATCAGTGATGGCCGTCTTATACCCCAACATGTTGTACGTCACCGTTGTGCTGCTTCCCGACGGACCCGTCATTGCCGTCAAGCGGTCTACGACATCGTAGACGTAGCTTGTGGTGGCATCCAGTGTCCAGTTAGTTGTATAACTACCAGCACAGGTGTAGCCGCCCCACATGCCCGCTGAGGCGCAGTTCCCCGTATACTCAAGAATCTGCTTCTGCCGCCCAAGGCTATCGATTTGGATCTGCTTGCGATGTCGCCGGGGGTCAAGGACGTCATCCAACCACTGGTTTGCAGCCGTCCCTGAGCCAACGCCGTAGTGGTGGTTGATTTCGGTACCGTCTGGCAACGTGATCTTCTCCGGCCGATCTGCCGCATCAAAGATCGTCGTTGTCTTTGGGTTGGTAGTATCGGGGGTAACATAGGGATTGCACGGTGGGTTAGCACCGCCACATCCTGTCCCCGTACCTGTGTAGGCTGATTTCGTATAGGGGCTAGATGCGACGGTTACACGATCCGCTGCGTCGTAGGTGTTGAAACTAACAACGTCACTCCCGCTGACGGGACTGCTCACCCAGTTGTAGTGGGGCTTTTGGATCTGCACCTTGCGGCCGAGGCCGTCGTAGAAGGTTCGCTCAAACGTTCCGCCATCTGTCCACGGATTAGCGGAAGACTCTCGCTTCGTCCACACGGCATTCATAGTCGGGAACACTGGATAGTAGTCGTCATCACTGTAGACAAAGGCCTGGGTTGGCTGGCTTAAGCTATCGCCCGCCCGAACGACCTTGACGACCCGCCCCAGTTTGTCGTACGCATGCTGGCGTTCAACAATGTTGTTCGGGTCAACTACCTGATACAGCTGACCAACAAAGTACCCTTCGGTGTTCGTTGCCGCCGCATTGTTGAGCCCAAAGTACTCGTAACTCGTCGTGTGACGAACCCCGTTGATCGTGGGGCTCTCGCGCTTGATAGGCATCGCGTTGATTTGCGAGTCGTAAGTAGTAGTGGTCTTGCGTTCCAAGCTGGGTGTATATGTGTCGACATATACTGCCTGGGATGGTTGATTTGGATTGACAATGCAGACCTGGCCGTAATCAGGGTAGGTCTTCTCATCTTGCATGTTCCCATGAGTTGTATAGACGAGCTTCTTGTCACTGGTCAGATAGCGTTGCACGGTACCCGTGCAACTTGCTCCGAAGCTCGGAGTTGTGATGAATGCGGCGGTCGTCTGCAGTCTGGAGGATCGGGTCAGTGCGCCCTTATAATCCACACCATCCGTGTGGGCTGTCTTATTGTCGTAGTAGTTCCAGACCACCTGATGTACAGGGTCAGTAGATCCACCGGCGCCGCCATAAAGCCCCTCCGCCATCACCCGATCAACGATATAGATCGAGGCACTTACACCGAAGTCGGAGCCATTGATGCTAGACTTCGTTGCATACCAAGTCTTTTTCGTCCGATAGGGGCTCGATGGGTAATCGGCCTCCTTCACGAATTCCTGCTGTTTGGTAACCATCCCTCGCTGGATGCCGCCTTGCAGACTCGCCTCGTAGGCGAAACTGGAGACCTTACCCATCGCGGCAAAGCTGCCCGTCGTATCAGTCTTGCCCCATTTCTTTTCTACCGTCTTATCCAAATGTCCCCAGGTGGTCCCCACCGCAGGCGCACTTGGAAGGCCGATATAGCCAAGGGATACATTTTGCTCGACGCTGTAGGTGTTCGTTTTTTGTGTCAGCACCTGGCTTCCACTAGCATCCCAAACCTCGCTGTAGATGATCTCTCCCTTGAGGGGGTGAGGCTCCACTGGGTTTCCCCCATTCGATGCCTCATTACAATCAATTCCCTCTTCAATACAGCGATTGAACTGTGTCTTCGTTTGTTTTAGGGCCGTGTCATCACCGGTCGTCGTTGTAAGTTTCTGATCTGTGACCGTCTGATCAGCCCGCTCGAAGCCCAGGAACTCATACCAGTCGTTCCAGACGCCTCCGTAGCTGTGGCCGAACTTCTCGGTGCATTTTCCGTCAATGTAGCTGTTATCAATCTTTGAGACCGGATACCACGTAGCACCAATCTGGATGCGGGCTTGCTCTACAGTCACAGGGCGCCGGGGGTGTCCCTTCTGGTTCCCCGTCTCGACATCCTTGCAGGTGACGGTTGTTTCGCTGTAGGTATACTCCCACTCCCCGCCGAGTCCGTTGTTGAACTTGGTCATCGGGAGCCAGTTGATCTTGGTAGCATCACCCGTTAGGTATGTGAACGTATATGGTGGTAGCTTGACTGCTGATGTATCAGATGCGAGCTTATCGGCCACCTGCACGGTCTGTAGTAAGGCCCGTTTGTGCCCGCTAACAGAGTGGTAGTGGAATTGATAGCTCAGGTTGTAAACCCGCACTGTTGACCATGTACCCCATCGGTCTTTGATCTTAACCACAATCGCTGTCACCAACCGATTACTGCGATAGGCAGCATTCTCTGTCCCCGGTGGCAGGCTGTCCTGACAGTACCAATCCCCTTGCGCCGTCCATACCACACAATCATCGCGGTTGATCTCCGCTCCATATTGATCCGTCTGCACAGGGAACTCGATCGCAACCCCATGACTGGATGGCGTTGACCCGCCATACGTAATCTTGCGGATTGTTATCGCAGCGTCGTAAAGGACGTCACCACCACCTGTAAGAACCGGTTCGCGTCTGTGATAAAAACGGGTCACATTACCATGGGTATCAGTGACCTTCGTTGCATACCACTTTCCTGGATGCATCACCCAGTGCCCTGCGCCAGAATGCACCCGTACAAATTGCACAGCATCGCGGTCATCGGGATTCAACCAGCCGCACGAGCCGCTGATGGTAGGACGAACATTTTCGTTGCCGCCGAATTCGATATGAGTACCATCCTTAGTAATGACCTCCCAACGATCTTCTCTAAGGACGCCATTTAGACCGCATCGCACCTCGTTGGCATAATATTTGCGTGTACGAGCCACATAGATAAACGCCTGTGGGTATGTTTGATACACCGTGCGACGATCTGTGTCAACACTACGCGCCGGGTCATCATACGGCTTGATCAACCGCACGTGGACGCCATTGACGCTAAGCTCGTAACCAAAATGCAGGTCGTTAAAGGGGTCACCCAGAAGCTTCGGCACAATAGAAATAACCGGAACACCGCTCACGTTCCAGCCATAACCAAAGGGCGATGACTGTGTCTTGTGGTACGTTTCCTGAGCGGTACTCTGCTTCCCGCCCTCAAATGTCACATCTTCTGCAACATTACTGGAGTAACTCAATCCGATTTTGGGCGTGCTCCCACCAGGGCCTGGGGGAACGTCGATAGGGATGTTGGTGGTAGAAGAGCCCGTCCACAGCCCCACGCTTCCTCGAATCGTGGATGGCTGGTATCCACTCCCCGGCATTTCATCTGAGCCGGCATCTAGCGCGTCGCTACCTGCAATGGCGTCTGGCCGCCCGCGGCCTGCCGGCGCTGGGCCTTCCTGGATCTCTCGCCGTAACGGGAGGCCGGCCCACTGTGGGGCTGCCTTGATCCGCATCTCGCTAGCCGCGGCCGTCGGCTTGTTGGGTGCAGGAAGAACGCCAAACAAACTGGAGGAAGTGGGGGTTGCTGTAGGAGTGGGCGTGGAGGTTTCTTGGGACTTTGGGGTGACCGTCGCCACGCCCAGCTCGTCGGTAGGCTCTGGAAGTGAAGTTGCCGTCCCGGCTGGGGTCGCGGTCTGCGTGAGACTTGGGTCAACTGTCTCAGTCGGAAGCGCCGTTGCTTCTGCCGTCGCCGTGATGATGTCTTCAGGGGTCTGTGATGGCCCCGGAGTGGAAGTAAGACGCTCGGGGGTAATGTAGTCAGTCTCGTTCGGCAATGGGGTCAAGGTAACGTTGAACTCAGGCGTTACCGAGATGTATGGAACATTTGTGGGGCTTGCGGTCGACGTCGGGGTGGGGGTCTTGGTCGGCTGTCCCAACCCCTCGGTTGGAGTAGGTGAAAGGATGATGCTGGAATCCACTGTCGGCGTTGGAGCAAATGGAATCCACTCCCCGGCCGGCCCATATGTCCCGGTGTCTGAGCTGTTTCCTCCCTGCGCCCGGCCATGTTCCGGGGCCTGGTAGAGGCCTACCAGGACCAATACCGTCAGGGCGGCAAGAACAGATCGGTGCATAGCCAGTGATGGGCGGCGCGGTTCCATGGGTAGCTCCAGGGGGCTTTGAGCGGTCACACTGGGCAACAAGCCCGCATCCAGATTGGGCAAGGGGAAATGACCTCTGCTGAAGCCAGCCTCTGCCGGCCACAATGCCTGGGTCAGGTTTCCTACTCCTATATCACCCGCTCGCAGCCATTTTGTGACACTCTGTGGAAAACTCGTCCAGATCGCTTCCCAGGGTGGCCGCCTTCGCTCTCAGTCGGCCCAAGCTCCGTGCAAGCCGCTGGCGGATGGTCGCTGGGCTGAGCCCCATCTCCGCCGCGATTTCCTCAGTGGTGAGTCCCAGGAGATACCGTGCAGCCACGATCCGGTGGTTGAGCGGGGTGAGATGCTCCATAAGGCGGCGGATCTCGGCCTTCTCCGCTGGGTCAAGCCCCTCGGGGAGAGCTTCCGGCGCCTCGTATGCCTGTTCTGCTCGTTCTCGACGCACCCGTTGGCGGTGGTGCTTGGACCTGACCTGGTCGGCTATCTGCGCGAGCCAGGTTGAGAGCGATCCCTGTTCCCCGTCATAGCGACTCACATCCCGCAGCGCCTGGATGAAGACCTCGTGCAGCCGGCCCTCCGCGTCTTCCTCAGACATCCAGCCTTGCAGCCGGCGCAGCAAGGCAGGCTTGTAGACCGCGTACAACTCGGCTACCACGGCTCCTCGGTGATCATCGTCCTGTAGCGCATCCGCCGGCGTCGCACCGTTTTGACCAGGCTCCACGTGGCCTCCGTCTCTGCGTGCTGTCCCAAAGCCCACGATAGCCGGGGAGGAGTTGGGAGTCAACCCCGACATCTCCCCTCCCCCACCGGCTTCAGGGCTCTCCACCAAGGACGTCTGATAGGTCCTGTTGGTTGCATAGAGCTACGTTATGTCATGCGTCCCGCCTGGAGCTTGACCTCTTTAATAGGGGGTACGCCAGAGAGGCGCCGTGTATCTCAGATTACCAGCAAACTGGATTTCTGGCTTTCCTGGTTTCGGGCCGTCCAGCTTGCCGGCCATCCGCATTCAATGGTGCAATTGGTGATTCCTCCCCTTGACGCCCCCCCACATATGCACTACACTGGTAGCAATTAGTTCCAATTGCTCAATATGAAGGTTATCATGGACAAGTATCTCACCACCGAGCAGGTCGCTGAGCGGCTCAACATCCATCAGAACACGGTTCTCCGCTACATCCGCCAAGACCGTCTCGCGGCCAATCGTGTTGGGAACGCCTATCGAATCCGCGAGAGTGCAGTTGTCGCCTTCCTGGGAGAGAAGCCTCCCACCCCATCTGGCGCCATCGTCATCGCCGTTGCCAACCAGAAGGGCGGTGTGGCAAAAACGACCACCTCAGTCAATCTGGCCACAAGCTTGGCAGATGCAGGAAAGAAGGTACTCCTTGTGGATCTCGATCCCCAAGGAGGCTGTGCTGTGTGCTTCTCGATCGACACATACTCCATACAAAGGACCGTGTATGACGTTCTAGTGGAGAGAATTAAAGACTACAGCAAGTGTATAATGAGGTTGTCTGATGGATTGGACTTTTTACCATCTAATATCGATCTTTCTGGCGCCGAGATTGAACTAAATAGAGTCATGTCTAGGGAGAGCACGCTGAAGCGTCATTTATCGTCGGCGATGTCGGTGTACGACTATATTATTATCGATACGCCGCCCAGCCTAGGTATTCTAACACTAAACGCCCTTACTGCCGCCAAGGAAGTCTTGATCCCTGTCTCGTGCGACCTAATGGCCCTTCGTGGACTAAGAATGTTGCTAGATACGGTTGCAGACATTCAGAACTTGACCAACCCTGGTCTTAGTGTTTTGGGACTACTAGCAACTAAATACGATCCCAGAACAATAAACAGCAGAGAAGTATTGGAGTTTATTTCTAATTACTGCGAACGAGAGGGTCTTAGGCTATTCAATCAAGCAATTAAAAGTTCGGTGCGAATTACGGAGGCCCCGAATTCAGGAACACCTGTAGTCAAGCTGTTTCCTGACCTAGAAGGGTCTGTCGCCTATCGCCAACTCGCTCAGGAAATAATCCATGGCTAGTAAACGAGTGCCAATTAAGTTCAACGAGCTAGAGCCCCGTGGGCGTGGTGCTGTTGTACGTACCCGCGAGGAGATCGAGTCAGAAAACAGAGAGCTGGAAGCACGGAGATCCAGAAAACCAGAAAACCAGTCAGCCATCAATCCTGATAGCCTGTTGTCTGTATCTACGGAAGCTGGCGAGGAGCAAGGCCGGGCGAACCGTGCATCGTATGAAAAGGTGACTTATCGCATCAGTCCAGAGGCAGTCGAGGCCGTTGACGAGATCAAGCGTCTCATGAGACGTGTCCATGGTATCAAGGCAACCCGCGAGGAGATTGCAGAGGCCGCCATTCTAGAGGCCCTGGCCGAGTACCTGGAAAGACGGAGAGACAGCAAAGTGGTCAGCCGGCTTTCCGGAAATCCAGAAAGCCGGCCAACTGCGGGACGTGCGCCACGTTGATAGTTGTAGAGAAGGCTCATCATGAATCAAAAAGAAGACGGATCTGTATATTTCGGTGGCTATTCTAAGCCAAATTATACCATGGTGCCCGACGAGCTGTTTGATCGTCAATTGCCATATTTAACAGGTTCTCAGCTCAAAGTTCTCCTCTATATCATCCGAAGGACTTTTGGATTCAAAAAAGACACCGATTCGATTTCTCTTAGTCAGATTTGTACTGGTATTAGGACTCGTGATGGTCAAGTTCTTGATCGGGGAACAGGTCTATCTCGTCGCCATGTAGTCGCAGCGACTAGAGCCTTGGATGAAATGGGGATAATCCGTTGTGAACGACGGCAGTCCTTGGACAAGGGGTTTGAATCAACCGTTTACTCGCTCAACCTCAGCTCAGAGCTCTCGGATACCCTAGGTACAAAAGGTAACCAGGGGGCTAGTTCCCAAAAGTCACTAGGGCCTGGTGACAAAAAGGAACTAGCCCTAGTTCCCAAAAGGAACCAACAAGAGACAGTAGTACAAGAGACAGTATCACAAAAAACAGAATTACATAACTCGAATATTCGAAAGATTGAATCTGGAGGCAAGCGGCAGGGGAGGGCAGCGGCAGACGCGCAGGCCAACCCAGGACCGGAGGGGGTGGGAGCAATTCTGGGAAGGATGGGGCAGGGTCATACGGGAGCGGTGCCGCGTGGTGCAGGCAACGGCGCCTCCGACCGGCCGGAGGCAGGGGAGGAAGACTTCCAGCGCATCCAGCACATCATTCTGACCAGCCAGCGGGAGTTTGGCGACCGAGCCTCAGCCAAGTCCTCCACCACCCGCGCCTGGAATCTGTACCAGAAGGCCGGCTACACCATCGGCCGGTTCGAGGAGGCCCTCTACCAGGCCCGCAGCCTCACCAAGGAAGCCACCGCCCAGATCACGGCAGAAGGGGAAGACCCCAACTACGGACTCAGGCGCAAGATCAAGATGCCGTACTTCTTCGCCGTTCTCGAAGACGTCCTGGGCCTGCGGGCGGCTCCCCAGAAGCCTGCACCCACGGCCAAGACTCCACGCAAGGCCAAGGGCTCCTCAGACCGCCGCTACCTCCCGCACATTGAGACCTGAACCCGACCCGCCTTCGTGTAGCGTGAGGCTACACCCACCTCAGTGATGCAGCCCCGCGAAGCGGGGCAGGGTGGAGGAAGATAGTATCTCTGGCTACACGAAGTCTCCTGTCCCTCCGGCCCATCTCACCTCCCATACGCTCCGCCACTCACCTGCACCCACGGCCAAGGAACCCCCATGGACAGCGACGAGCACCCGATCATCGCCCTCACCCAGCGGGAGATCGACTTCTACGGCGACCAGATCATCGCTGCCTTGGTGCCTGTGGAAGGGGAGGAGCCCCCAACGATCTACGTGCCCGTGCGGCCCATCTGCGATAACCTCGGCATCGACTGGTCGGCCCAGCGCCAGCGGATTGACCGCGACCCCGTTCTGTCAGAGGTCCGCAAAGGGGTGGTCATTACAACCTCACCTTCCTCCTCGGGCCGCGGCGGTGGGCCGCAGGAGATGCTCTGCCTCCCCGTGGAGTTTGTGCATGGATGGCTGTTTGGGATTACCCCCGCCCGAGTCAAAGCTGAGCTGCGCGACCGAGTCATCCGCTACCAGAGGGAGTGCTACGGCGTGCTCTGGCGAGCCTTTCAGGCAGAGTCGCTGCCTGCCTTGGGCATCCAGCGGAGCTCCTCCTCCTCACTTGGTCATGTGCGAGACATGGCCCTGGCCATCGCCCAGATGGCCGAGCAGCAGATGAGCTTCGAGCTGCGCCTGGCGGACGCAGATACCCGCCTGGAGCGCACGGAGGCCCGCCTGGATCAGGCCGCCCAGGTGGTCGGCGCCCTGGTGCGCGATGTCTCCGAGATCAAGCGCCGGGTGGCCCCCGGCGCCTCCATCTCAGACGACCAGGCCAGCGAGATCCAGCTTCGGGTGCGTGGCCTGGCCCAGCTCCTGGGCCAGCATGACGGCGCTCGCAACCACTACCAGAGCGTCTTTGGCACCCTCTACCGCAGCTTCGGTGTCACCAGCTACCGCAAGATCCCCCAGGCCCGCTACGCCGAGGTCTTGGCCTTGCTGGAGGACTGGCGGCAGGATGTGGTGGCGGGCTTGGATCAGCAAGGCAAGGGAGATCTGCGCTCGACATAACCGCGCGTCTCGTGGTACACTGCTTCCAGCATGCAGCAGCCCCGATGTGGCCCTGCTGCGCCCAGAGCCGTGAGACCCGAACACATCCCCTACCAACCCTGCCCCACCGGCAGCCCGGAAACCGGGCTCGTGTACCGCGGCCTGGTAGGGGATGAGGCCGGCGGCAGTGAAGCGGCCCTGCTCGTTGCCCGCGCCCCCTCCCTTGACTCCGCTGCCTGCGCCCTTGAAGCGCTGGTGTTGGGCGCCGCCCCGGCCCTCGCAGAGAGCCTCTATGCCGAGCTCCTGGCGTCTGCTCTTTCGCGCGTGAACTGGCCGGCCCTCGCCCAGGCCTGGCAGGTTGAGGATGACCACAGTCTCGCCCGCTCTCCCGGCGCACCTGCCCCCGTTACCCGTTCTCGCCCGGCCTGCGGCCGGCCCCGCTAACAGAGGACGTGGAGCGATGTTCCCCACCCCCACAGATCCTTCCGGATGAGGCGCGCCTTCTGCGCGCTGCCCGCAGCCTGGAAGCCAACCGCCGCCGCATCCAGGAGGCAGAGCGCCGTGAGGCCCGGGCCCTGGGGGTGCTTCTGGCTGGTCTTGCCCAGCTGGGGCAGAGCGAGCTGACGGTCGGCGCCTACCACCTGCAGCTGACCGCGGATGACCTGACGGTCACGCGCCGGGAAGCACCACCTGCGGCCCAGCTTGCCTTACCGACCTTCTCCCCCGCCCGCTCCTCCTCCCCCTCACAGGAGCAGGAAGCTCCTGAGCCCGCCTGCGCCGGCCCTCTTGTACGGGGCCTAGCCCCCCTACCGACCGCCCTTCGCGGTACTCCTGCCCTGTATGAGAACCTGGCGCCCTACCACGCCCCCGATCGAGGTGTGCACTCCTCCTCCACCCACGACCACCCCCGCCAGGTGTCCTTCCTGGCCCCGGAGGATGCCCGGATGCTGGTGCAGCTGGAGACGATCCTGGAGCGGGCACGCTCCCTCTTCCCCACCGCCTACCGTCCGCCTGAGCAGGGTGGCGCCCGCATCACCAGCCCCGCAGATGTGGCCGTCCTCCTGCAGGAGCGTATGGCCTCCCTCCCCCAGGAGCAGCTGCGCATCCTGACCCTCTCCGTCTCCCATGACCTGCTGGCCGAGCATCTGGTGTACCAGGGGAAGCTCTCCAGCGCCGAGGTGCGCCCGGCTGACATCTTTCGCCGGGCTTGCCTGGACAATGCTGCCGCCCTCATTGCCGTGCACAACCACCCCTCCGGCGACCCGGCGCCCTCGTCCGCGGATGTCCAGGTCACCCGGACCCTTGTCGAGGTGGGGCGGGAGCTGCATATCCCCGTCCTTGATCATGTCGTGGTGGCCATGCGGGGCTACGTCTCCCTGCGGGAGCGGGGGC
>WBZV01000911.1_pt1 | contig 15107 bp, 16 predicted proteins | sample 5204221 | NCBI WGS metagenome assembly WBZV01 (sample SAMN12344360, study PRJNA552823) | activated sludge metagenome | biome: Activated sludge suspended growth; feature: Nitrification reactor; material: Wastewater; isolation source: activated sludge from nitrification reactor of wastewater...
GCTGAGGTTCGCCTGATGCCGATGCCCCTTTTTCTGAAGAACCTGCTGTTGGCCCTTCTGCTGCTTGCGGGTGTTCTGCTGGGGCTTCTCGTTGCGGGTTCGGCGCTGGCGCTGTGGGCATTTGGCGAGGCCATGTGTGGCAACGAGGTGATGGCCGAGTACCCGTCGCCGGGCAATCAGCACCGGGTCGTCGTCTTTCAGCGCGACTGCGGGGCGACGACAGGGTTCAGCACCCAGGCTTCGCTCCTTGATGCCGACGAGGCGCTTGGAAATGAGGGCGGGAACCTGTTCGTGTCCGATACCAGCCATGGGGCCGCGCCGGCCGTGTCGGTGGTTTGGATGGGCGAGCGCGCGCTCGTACTGCGGCACTACGCCGCGGCGCGCGTTTTCAAGAGCGTGCCGAAGCGGGACGGGGTGCGGATTTCGTATGAGGCAGACGCGGGGTTGTCGGGTCCGGGGGAGGCGCCGGAGCGTCGTCCCTGAATAGGGCCATCCGCCGGGATTTTTCAGCAGATCAGCGGCGGGCTTCTGCCGTAGCGTGCTTACACGCCCTCCCGATTGTCATCGCACACGACAAGGCTGCCTTTGCTGCGGGGGGCTCCCTGTCAGTGTGGGAAGCGTCGTTTGGTGTGGACCACGTTGAGGACGATGATGGTGACACCGCTCACCCGGACGAAGACCGCGTAGGGGAGCTTGCTCACAACCAACTCACCGGCGCCCGGGATCCAGTCGCTTTCCCGGATCCGTTCAGGGTGGGGAGGTAAGGATTCGATCTCTCCGATGATCCTGCGTTCGACCGCCGCTGCAGTGCGTGGACTGGCTTCAAGGTGGTAGTGGGCGAGGATTTCCTCAAGGTCGTCGAGGGCCTCCTCGCTCCACAGGATCCGCATGGTGTCCTACGGGGTTTGGCGGAGGCGGGCCGCGATCCGTTCTTTCAGTTGCGCCATGGCGTCGTTGTGGTCCACGAGTGCACTTTCGCCGGATGCCACGCGTTCCATGGTGCGGCTTACTTTGCCGGACAACCATTCGTCGTATCCGGGATCCTTCTCGATGAAGAAGTCGGCGAGGAGGGTGTCCTTTGCGTCTTCGAGAGAGATCATGATGCCCACCGGGCGATCAATCTTGGTGACAAGCACGGGTTCCCGGCGGGCGGCATCGAGAAATTCGCCGAAGTGGTTCTTCGCGTCGCGAGCGGTCATGACCTTCATTGCGGGCCCCTCGGATCTGGTATGTCCATTGTCGCCACTTTGGCTGCTTTGGTGCGGAGCGCCCTCAGCCTGGCTTCTTCAGCACATCGACCCGCTGGGGCGGGTAGAAGGTGGCGCCTTGCGGGCCGAGGTGGGCTTCGAAGGCCTGGCGTACTTGGGCGTAGAGATCCGGGGACAGGCGGTGCTTGGTGTGGGTCACCTGGATCATGCGCGTGTCGAACTCGGCGAAATCGGCAAAGTGGCTGCGGGTCTGGAAGAAGAGCTGGCGGTCGAGGGCCAGGATGCCGCCCTCCACGGCCCGGCATTCGGCGGCAAAGGCGGCTTCGGGCACGGTCTTTTCGTCGTGGAAGAGGCGGATGACTTCGTTGAAGTCACCGGCGTAGACCGGTTCGGAGATCCACGCCAGGCCGCCGGGGCGCAGCACCCGGGCGATCTCGGCCAGGGCCTGGTCCATGTGGGCCATGGGCACGTGGTGCAGGGACTTGAACAGGATCACCAGGTCCACGCTGGCGTCGTCGGCGGGGATGGCCTCGGCGCCGCCGTGGAGAAAGCGGACCTGGGGCAGGTCGGTGATCTGGAGGTTGCGGGCGTGCTGGATGCTGTCCACCTCGAGAGCCAGGATCTCGCGCACCCGGCCGCTTTCGGCGAGGCTGCGGGTCTTCTCGGCGCGGCCGCAGCCCAGCTCCAGCACCCGGGCACCGTCCAGGGGCAGTTCGGCCAGCATGAGCTGGACTTCGTTGCAGCGCTGGGTGTGGCTGGGGTCGGCGATCTTCATGGTCATGGCGGCATGGGGGCTGGGCTTGGGAGCCTGCAATATTAGCAGGCCGTGATGTTTCGTCTGCTCAGCGTGGCCGCCACAGGGGCGCCAGCGCCACCAGCCCCAGCAGCGGCCCGGGCAGCAGCAGCCACGCCACCTGCTCGTGCCATTCCGGCCACAGGCGGGTGGTGAGGGTGATGGACACCATGGTGATGGCGAAGCCGATGGCGTTCTGGAAAGCGAGGGCGCTGCCGACGATCTCCGGCGGGCAGGCGCGGGCCGACAGGGCCGAGAAGTGGGGCGAGTCGGCCACCACGCTGGCGCCCCAGATCAGCATCACCAGGGCCAGCAGCCATTCGGGGCTGCCCTTGAGGAAGGGATAGGCGGCGCAGCAGGCGGCAGACACGGCCAGGGCGATGGCGGCGACGCGGGCGCTGCCGATCTTGCGGCTGGCAAAACCGCCCAGCACGCAGCCGGCGGCGCCGATGCCGATGACGGCGAAGGCCGGCCCCGAGGCCTTGCCCTGGGCGAGGGCGCCGACCAGCAGGGGCACCAGGGTCCAGAAAGCGTAGAGCTCCCACATGTGGCCGAAGTAGCCCAGGGCCGAGGCCCGGAAGCGGGGCTCGGCAAAGGTGTGCAGCACGCGCCCCAGGCGCAGGGGCGGGGTGCCGGGCTTGCGCACCAGGTGCGGGCCGTCCCCCTGGCGGCTGATCAAACCGGCGGCGAGCACGGCCAGGCCGGACGACACCAGCACCGTGGCCTGCCAGCCCCAGCCGGTCTCCAGAAAGCGCACCCCGTGGGGCAGGGCGGTGCCCAGGGTGAGCATGCCCACCAGCCATGCCAGGGCCGATCCGGCCTGTTCCGGCACCCAGCTCACCACCAGCTTCATGCCCAGGGGGTAGACCCCGGCCAGGGCCAGGCCGACGGCAAAGCGGAACAGCAGGGCCGAATCCATGCCGCTGGCGAAGAGCGCGAAGCCGGCGTTGGCGGCGGCGCCGAGCAGGGCGCACAGGGCGAAGATGCGGCTGGCCGGGAAGCGGTCGGCCAGGCCGGTGAGGGAGAAGCCGAGGGTGCCGAGGATGAAGCCCAGCTGTACGGCGTTGGTGAGCCGGCCCAGGTCGGCGGGCACCAGCTGCCAGGCCCGCATCAGGTCGTCGCCGGCGGCGTTGGCCGAGAACCACAGGGACGTGCCGAAGAGCTGGGCAATGACGATGATCGGCAGAACGGGCATGGGGCTCCTTGGGTGGCAGGGCGGTCAGCGCCCCACGCGGAAAGGCTATGCGGCCCGGCTGCCCATGGCTTCGCCCATGCGGATGGGGCGGGCGGGCGCCCAGTCGGGGGTAAAGCGGATGCGCTTCTTCGGGAAGAGCATGACCACCGTCGAGCCGAGCAGGAAGCGGCCCATCTCGTCACCCTTTTTCAGGGTGACCTTGCCCGGGGCGTAATCCCACTCGCGGATCTTGCCGGGGCGCGGCGGATTGATCTGGCCCTGCCACACGGTGGCCATGCTGCCCACGATGGTGGCGCCCACCAGCACCAGCACGAAGGGGCCGATCTCGTCGTTCTCGAACACGCACACCACCCGCTCGTTGCGGGCGAACAGGCCGGGCACGCCCCGGGCGGTGGTGGGATTGACCGAGAACAGGGCGCCGGGCACGTAGATCATGCGGGTCAGGCGGCCGTCACAGGGCATGTGGATGCGGTGGTAGTCCCGGGGGCTGAGGTAGAGGGTGGCGAACTCGCCGTCCTGGAACTGGATGGCCAGGTCCCGGTCGCCGCCCACCAGGGTGTGGGTGGAGTAGTTGTGCCCCTTGGCCTGGAAGATGCGGTCCTGGTGGATGCGCCCGAACTGGCTGATGGCCCCGTCCACCGGGCAGAGAAAGTCGGCGTCGGCCAGGGGGCGGGCGCCGGCCTTGAGGGGGCGGGTGAAGAAATCGTTGAAGCTGGCGTAGCTGGCGATGTCCGGGTTGGCGGCCTCGGCCATGTTCACCCCGTAGCGGCCGACGAACCAGCGGATCACCGAGGTGGTGAGCCCCCCGGCCTGGGCGCTGGCCAGCTTGCCGGCCAGCATGGTGATGGCCTGCTTGGGGATCAGGTACTGGGGAAGAACGGCGAGGCGGTCGGACACGGTGAGATCCTGCTGGGGTGAAGGGGCGGATTATAGCGGGCGAGGGCAAGGCGCCCATGTTTGCGCAGGGGCCACCGAGCGCATCTGCGCGGATGCGCATGGGCGTCCCGACAAGCCGGCTTCGCCCGCTTGTCGGGTGTGGCACCCGCGGGACGGTGTCAGCGCGTCGGGTATCCGGCCTCTTCGATGGCGGAGCGGATGTCGCCTTCGGTGACCATGCCGGTGTGTTCGATCTCCGCGTGGCCGGTTTCCAGGGAGACGTCCACGTAGCCGATGCAGGGCAGATCCTGGATGGCGTTCATGACGGTGCGCAGGCAGTCGTCGGACTGCATGCCGGTGATGGTGAGGGTGGTGGTGGGCATGGCGGGGGGGCCTCGCGGTTCAGGGGTTGGGTTCAGGGAGCTGGTGTCCGGGGTGCGGCGACGATGGGGAAGAGGCGGTCGTAGGTCAGGTTGAAGCCGAAGGCGTAAACCATGTATGCAAGCGCCAGGCCGATGTCGGCCACCAGGGCCGGCAGCCAGTCCATGTGGGTCCACAGCACGATCACCGGCAGGGTCATCAGCAGGAGGCCGCCTTCGAAGCCGACCGCATGGGCGACGCGCAGGGGCCAGGGGCGGTGGTCGGCGGTGCGGCCGGTCAGGCGACCTTCGATCCAGTCGAAGGCGGTGTTGTAGCCGCCGTTCCACAGGGCCGCGATGAGGGCCAGGATGAGCAGCAGGCCGATGGAGTCCACGGCGGGTACGCCCGACAGCCACACGAAGGGCGGGCTGATCAGCAGCAGGCCGCCGATCTCGAAGAGGGCGACCTGGCGCAGGCGATCCAGAAGACTGCGCTGGGTGGGGTGATGGGCGACGGACATGGGGTGGCAACAGATGACAGAAGCGGATGGACCACAGAAAGTGACGGGAGTTTAACGTGTTGCCCGGACCCGCTAAACTGCGCGGTCTTATGCCCGATTGCGCACCCATGCCCCTGCCTCCCCTTGATCTCGTGTGCCACCCGGCTGCGCCCGATCCCTGCGTGAGGCGGATTGGGGTGACGGTGGCGCGCGAGGCCGACGGTGGCCTGGATGTGCGCTACGGGCTGGAGGGCGCGCTGGATGGTCTGCGTCTTCCGGCGGGCGGCCTGCCCGTCGAGCGCCTGTGGGCACATACCTGCTTCGAGCTGTTCGTGCTGGCCGAAGGGGGGGAGGCCTACCGGGAGTTCAACTTTTCACCGGGCGGGCAGTGGATGTGCTTCGACTTTTCGGCCTACCGGGCGCGCATCGACAGCCCCGCCATGCCGGCGCCGCAGCTTGACTGGCAGCGTTCGGGGGATGCCCTGACGCTGGCGCTGACCCTGCCGGCGTCAGCCCTGCCAGCCGGCGCGCTGCGCCTGGGGATCACCGCCGTTGTCGAGCACGCCGACGGCAGCCACCGCTACTGGGCCCTGGGCCATCCGCCCGGCAAGCCCGATTTTCACCACCGCGACGGCTTTGCCCTCGCCTTACCGGCAACGACACCATGATCCAGTTCGGTCTCGACCGCCTCCTTGCCGACCCCGCCCTGCGCCGCCCCCTGGCGGGCAAGCGGGTCGCGCTGCTGGCCCACCCGGCCTCCCTCACCCGTGATCTGGACCATGCCATCGACGCCCTCGCGGCCCTGCCCGACATCCAGTTGTCGGCGGCCTTCGGCCCCCAGCACGGCCTGCGGGGCGACAAGCAGGACAACATGGTCGAGTCCTCCGACTACTTCGACCCCCGGCACGGCATCCCCGTGTTCAGCCTCTACGGTGAGGTCCGGCGCCCCACGGCGACGATGATGGACCGCTTTGACGTGCTGCTGGTGGACCTGCAGGATCTGGGCTGCCGTATCTACACCTTCATCACCACCCTGCGTTACGTGCTGGAGGCCGCCGCGAAGCACAAGAAGGCGGTGTGGGTGCTCGACCGCCCCAACCCCGTCGGCCGGCCGGTGGAGGGCACCCTGCTGCAGCCGGGCTGGGAGAGCTTCGTCGGCGCCGGGCCCCTGCCCATGCGCCATGGCATGACCATGGGCGAGCTGGCCCGCTGGTTCATCGCCACCCTAAAGCTGGATGTGGCGTGCGAGGTGATCACCATGACCGGCTGGGAGCCCGACGCGGCCCCCGGCCATGGCTGGCCGGTGACCGAGCGTAGCTGGGTGAACCCGAGCCCCAACGCCCCCAATCTGTCCATGGCCCGGGCCTATGCGGGCACGGTGATGCTGGAGGGCACGACCCTGTCGGAAGGGCGTGGCACCACCCGACCGCTGGAGCTGTTCGGGGCGCCGGACATCGATGCCCGTCAGGTGATCGCCCACATGCAGGCCTTCGCCCCCAAGTGGCTGGCCGGCTGCCGCCTGCGGGAGTGCTGGTTCGAACCCACCTTCCACAAGCACGCGGGCAAGCTGTGCGGCGGGGTGCAGATCCATGTGGAGGATCCAACCCACTACAACCATGCGGCATTCCGCCCGTGGCGCCTGCAGGCCCTGGCCTTCAAGGCCATCCGCCGGCTGCAGCGGGACTACCCCCTGTGGCGCGATTTTCCCTACGAGTACGAACACAACCGCCTGGCCATCGATCTGATCAATGGCTCGACACTGCTGCGCGAGTGGGTGGACGATCCCACCTCCCGCCCGGGCGACCTGGATGCACTGGCCAGCGCCGACGAGCGGGAGTGGCTGGAGACGCGGCGGGACTTCCTGCTCTATTGAGTCCTTGTGAATGGGGCCGCAGCGTGGCCCGACTTCACCCCCGCGATCCCCACTCCACCCGTTGCCGGGTTGCGCCTCCCGGCGCGAACCCGACGGGGTCGCGACGATTTCGTCACGCGCAGTGGCGGCGCCGCCGGCGGGCTCCGGCGGCCAGGGCGCCGAGCGCCACCAGGCTGCCGGTGGCGGGCTCGGACACGGTGCTCACGATATCCGTGCCGTTGAAGGTGTAGGCGTCGTCGGGCAGGGACAGATCGGGGCCGGTCTGGGTGTTCTGCAGGGTGCCGGGGGTGTCCTCCACCGGCAGTCCGGCGGCCGTGTCAGGGCTGGCCCCCGGGGTGCCGCCCTGGGTCATGACGCCTGCGATCTCGAGCAGTCGTGGCAGCGCGCATTCATCGTAGGGATTGACCACCGGTACGCGGTTCTGGGAGAGGTAGTAGTCCATCATCTGCGCGGCGTGGACCTCGCAGGCGTCATCCACCTTGAGGGTGGTGCTCACGGAGAAGCGGGCCCGCCCGTCCAGCTCGGTCCAGTCCGTCGCGGCCACCTGAAGGGCCATGTCCGGGTGGATGGAGAGCAGGGTGTGCGGGTTGGTGAAGGTGCTGTCGGCAACGACCGTCATTTCGGGCACGTAGTAGTACAAGGACAGGGCGCTCACGTGGTAGTCGAAGTGTCCGTCCAGGGTCACCTGCCCCACGCCCTTGGGCGCGTCCTCGGGAACGACAAGCACGGGCGTGCTGGTGGCCTTGACGTTGAGGTAGTCCTGGCGCATCAGTTTCAGGCCGTAGTTGGTGTTGAGATCCATGATGTAGCCGATGGCGGTCAGCGCGCCGCCGACGACGCTGGTCGGTGGCGGCAGCAGGATCTGTCCGAGCAGGGAGATGAGGTCGGCGCCCGTTGCCCATGCATCGGTGCTCCCGCTGCCGAGCAGGTAGGCCTCACCGTTGCCCAGCCCGGTCACGGCGCCGCCGGTGATCTTGACGGTGCCTTTGCCGCCCAGCCGGGCATAGCCGCTGTTGTACTCGGCATAGCCGTCATCGAAGGGAGTGCCTGCCCCGAGGGTGGCCGAAAAGTTGCCGCTCAGGTCGGTGCCGGGCACCGCCGGCAGGCTGCCCGAGAGCGCCAGGGCGGTGGGCGACTGGGCGATCTGCATGGAGAACGTGCCCAGGCCGTCAAAGGGAAAGTCGGCCGAGAAAGCGCTGGCGGTGGAGTAGCTGAAGTTCTGGCTGTTGTTGAAGCTGCCCGTGGTCCACTCCACGCCGGTATTGAACAGGCCCAGCTTTTCGCCAGCATAGACGGTGGTGGTGGGCAGGGTGATCTTGCCCAGGGAGAAACCCAGGTTGTAGTTGCCGGACAGGGCCTCGGTGGACGTGCCGAAGTCCCAGGAGGTGCTCATCGGGTAGGTGTGCTGGTAGCACACCGGGCAGTAGCCGAGGGTTACGGTCTGGCTGTAGCTGGCGTTGAAGGCGTCGCCGTCGTTGAAGCTCATGCCGGGCAGGCTGTAACTGCCGGAAACGCTCCCGCTGGTGATGGCCGGGGTGGTGCCCAGTCCGAGGGTGGCGGCCCGGTTGGCGTAGGCCTCCTGCAGGCTGAGGGCTTGCTGTGGGTGCAGGAGTGTCAGGCCGGGCAGGGCGTGGGCCAGCGTTGCCGAGACGGCGAGGCCGCCCGCTGCCAGGGCCTGGACGAATGATTGCGCTTTCATGATGTCCCCTTGTGGTCGGATGCTTCCACCATTCTTTATCCGCCGGGGTTACCAGTCGGTAACCGACTTTGCCGCAGTGGGCGTGTCAGGGGGCTTCCGCTGCGGCGCCGGCGGCGCTCCAGCTGCCGGGCGCCAGGGCTTCGCGGGCCCGATCCCGGGTTTCGTTGGCGAGGCCGGGGCAGCCCGCTGCCAACTGCAGACGGATGAGCAGGGCGTAGTGGCGTTCGTCGCTTGGCGCCAGGGTGAGTGCCCGTTCCAGGTGGGGCTCGGCGGTGCCGTTCGTTCCCTGTTCAAGACACTGTTCGGCGAGGGCGCGGACCTGCGCCAGGTAGAGCCGCCGAAGGTGCTCCCGGTGGGCGCCGATCCAGGCTTCGTCCAGATCGGCGGGCAGAAAGTCGGCCCGGTACAGGCGCAGGGCTGCGTCGAGGGCGGCGGGGTTGCCGGGGGGCGCGGCGGTCAGGGCTTGGCGAAAGAGGAGGGCATCCACGGTGCAGATGCCGGTGACCAGGGATATCCGGCCGTGGCGGGTGGCGATCCACGGTGCCGCTTGGGTCTGGCCCGGTTTAAGACCGGCCCGGCGCAGGCGGGAAAGGGTGGTCTTGAGGGCCTGGCGGGCGCGGTCGCCTTCCGCTTCGGGCCACAGGAGATCGGCCAGTTGGGCGATGCCCACCTTGCTTCCACCCAGGACGACCAGGGCCTTGAGCAGGGTCTTGGTGCGGGGGCCATGCCAGTCCCGGTCATAGAGCGGGCGCCCGTCGATCTCGACCCCGAAGCCGCCGAGGGTGGTGATGCGGACCCGTGCCGGGTCTGGCGGGCAAATGTCGGGCGGGGCGGGCAGGCACTGGGTGACGAGTCGGGAGGCGAAGCCCGTCGGGCGGTGATAGTCGGGCAGGGCTTGATCGGCGGGCAGCAGGCTGCGGGCGGCGTCGAGGCTGGCATGGGCGGCGGCACGGGCGCCTTGGCGCAGGTGCAGTCGGGTCTGTTCCAGGTGTGCGGCGGCGCCTATCAGGTGGTAGCCATGGCTGTTCCAACTGGCAAGGCCGCGGGAGAGCACCTCGGCGGCGTCGGAGTGGCGTTCCAGATCGGCGAGCGCCTGGGCATGGAGCAGGGTGGGCACGAGGGCTGCAGCTTGACAGCCGCCGACGAGGGCCCGTTCGATGGACATCCTGGCGTGGGTCAGGGCGGCGGCCGGGCGGCCCTGGCGCAGGTCGGCGACACCCAGGGAGAAATGGAGGTAGCTCTGCAGGTAGGCGTTGCGGGCCGGGACGATCTGCTCGCGCAGGGCTGTTGCGGCCTGCTCGATGGCGCTCTCGGTGCCTGTTGCGGTCAGAGCCTGGAGATGGTGGGCTCTCGCCATGAGCAGGATGCCCGCGGGCAGGTGTTCGGCGGCAGGATGGGTCAGCATGGTGTGGAGGCGCTGCAAGGCACTGTCCGCATCGCCGCGCAGGATGCTGACCAGTGCGCCCATGCTGACCAGTTGCGCGGCGGGCAGCAGGGTGGGGCCTTCAAGACGGGCCAGCGGCATGGCGTCCTTGATACGCTCGTCAGCGCCATGGGTGTCGCCGCCCATGGCGAGGATGTAGGCGTCGAGGGCGGCGAGGAGAAGGTGAAGGGCGTCGCTGCCGGCTTCTTCCACCTGCTGGCGCAGGAGGGGAAGGGCGGGGGTCAGATCGGCAAGACAGGCGCTGCCCAGGGTGCGGGCGATGTGCAGGTGAATGCCCAGGGTGGCTCTGGCGGCGGGGCTCAGGCCGGGGTCGTCGAGTACCCGTTTGCCGCGCAGCAGCCACGGGTCGAAACGCTCGAACTGCCGTCCTTCGTCCCACAGTGCCATGACGGCGGCGCTGATGACCATGGCCTGCTGCTCGGCATCCGGGGCGTGGGCAAACAACTGCTCGCAGGTGGTCAGATCCGCCGGGGCGGGGATGTCCTTCCGGTGTGGGCGGGACGCGGTGCGCATGGAGACTTCTCCCTTCGGAGAGAGTCTAGGACAGGATGGGGGAGGGCGATGGGCACGATTTGCAGCTTTCCTGATCTGGGTCAGGTGCTTGCGCGGGCCGGGAGAGGCGAGGGCGCCTTGCGGCGCCCCCGTAGCGTCAGGTGGCGGGCCTGATCAGGCGACGGCCTTCAGGGTGACGCTGGTGTCCACTTTGCCGATGATCTTCTGCAGGCCACGACGGGTGGCGGTGTTGATGACCAGGGGGGCCATCACGTTGGCGCGGACGGGTGAGGCGCCGGGCTCGCCACGGCTGACGATCAGCAGCACGCTGGCGTCGTCGGCATTGCCCAGTTGCAGGCTGGCCACTTCGTCGTCGGTGAGGGCGAATTCGTAGTTGAGGCCGACGATGTCGGGGGTGGTGACGGTGAAGGCGACTTCCGGGTCGTCGAGGCACTGGAGCATGAACAGCTTGGGTGCGTCGTTCCCTTCGCTGTGCAGCAGGGTGAACTGGCGGCAGGCTTCGAAACCCGGGAGGCCGGCGGGAAAGTCGATGATGCGATCTGCGGATACGTCGACTTCGCCAACGATGGGACTGGTGATCTTCATGGTGTTTCCCCTTTGGAATGGAAGCGGAGTACGAACGGAGGTCCGCTTCCGCGTGTGTTTCCTTTCATCATAGACAGGGGGGCATATTTCGACCCTGCGAAGTGAGGGGGCTTTTGCCCCTATTCCTCGCGCCAGTGGTGGGGGCGTGGACGTGAACGATGGGCCCCGCGCCCCGTTGCGCGGCTCGCCGCCGCCAGGGGCGGGGGGCAATGAAAAAGGGCGCCCGCGGGCGCCCTTTCGGAACACTGGCCGGGGACGATCCCGGCCGGGCCTGCCTCAGCGGTCGCGATTGAAGGTGCGACCGGCGCGGGGCTTGCCGCCGGTGCCTTCGCTGCGGGCACCGCCAAAGCCGCCACCGGCGTTGTGGTGGGTGGAGCTGCGCTTGGCCACGTGGGGGAACTCGGTGCGATGTTCCGGGTGACGCGGGGCAGCGCCGGTGCCGTCGGCGCGGCGGGGGGCGTCACGGAAGTCGCGACGGCCTTCGCCGTTGCCGGCCCAGGGGCTGGCGGGGCGGCCATCGGCTTCCCGACGGGGCTCGCGGTCGCTACGGGGGCCACCGAAACCGGCGGACGGACGCTTGTCGCCGAAGCGGCCACCGCCGTTGCCGAAGCTGCGGCCACCTTCGCGACGCGGGCCACCGCCGCCCGGGCGACGATCATCGGCGGGCATGGTGCTGCGGGGCTCCAGACCGGGCAGGGTGTGCACGGCCAGGGGCTGGCGGGTGTAGCGCTCGATGGCGCGCAGCAGGCGCACGTCGCGACGCTCGGCCAGGCTGATGGCCACGCCGTTGGCGCCGCCGCGGCCGGTGCGGCCGATGCGGTGCACGTAGTCGGCGGCAACCTTGGGCAGGTCGTAGTTGATCACGTGGCTGATGGTGCGCACGTCGATGCCGCGGGCGGCCACGTCGGTGGCGATGAGCACGCGCAGGTGGCCGCGACGCAGCTGGTCGAGGGTGCGGGTGCGCATGCGCTGGTTCATGTCGCCGTGGAGAGCAGCCACCGAGTGACCCTGGGACTCGAGGTTCAGGGTCAGGGCGTCGGCGTCACGCTTGGTGGCAGTGAACACGATGGCCTGTTCCATGCTCACGTCGCGCAGCAGGCCGTCGAGGAGACGGTTCTTGTGGCCGATGTCGTCGGCCACCAGCAGGCGCTGTTCGATGTTCTCGTGACGGGTCTGGGCCGAGTTGATCTCGATGCGCTCCGGATCCTTCAGCAGGCGCTGCATCATGCGGGCAACCTGGCCGTCGAGGGTGGCGGAGAAGAACAGGGTCTGGCGGTTGGTCGGCAGCTTGGCGACGATGGCTTCGATGTCGTCCACGAAGCCCATGTCGAGCATGCGGTCGGCCTCGTCGAGGATCAGGATTTCCAGGCGGGCGAAGTCGATGCGGCCGCTGTTCATCTGGTCCATCAGGCGGCCGGGGGTGGCCACCAGGACTTCATAGGGGCTGGACAGCAGCTTGTTCTGAACCGGGTAGGGCATGCCGCCCACCACGCTGACGGCCTTGGCGTAGCGCAGGTTCTTGCCGTAGCCCTTGCAGGCGTCGGTGACCTGGACGGCCAGTTCGCGGGTCGGGGTGAGGACCAGCACACGGGGGCCGCGGGCCTTGATGGTCGGTTCGGCGGTGAGGCGCTGCAGGGACGGCAGCATGAAGGCGGCGGTCTTGCCGGAGCCGGTCTGGCTCGACACGACGAGATCCTTGCCGGCAAGCGCGGCGGGGATGGCGGCCAGTTGAACGGCGGTGGGTTCGGTATAGCCGGCGTCTGCAACGGCTTTGACAATGTTCTCGGACAGGCCGAGGCTGGCGAAATCCATGTTCGCTTCCTTATCGTGTATTGCGGATGCGGTGCCCGCGAAGAAAAAACGGCAACGCGTCGCCGCGCAGGGAGTGCGCGCAACAGTTGGGCTGCCTGACTGGCATATCGGCACTAACCGATCAGGACAACCTCTCGTCGAATACGGGAGATATAAGAAGGTCAGGGACGATGTGACTCGGTGCGAACCGCTTTGCACCGGACCGCGGACTATAACGATAAAGCGCGGTCCGCACAAGAAAAATGTTGCAGCGCAAAAGGCGGCGGGGTGGCCCCACGCTGCGGCCAGGGGCTTGAGCCCCTGGCGGATGAATCTCCCGGGAAACACTATTTGACGTGATTTGCTGGCATATTGGCTTGAACAAGGGGGCGTCACGCCTCACCCTTGCGACCTGATCCAGAAAAGGAAACTCCATGCGTTTCGATAACAGCCGGGAAAGCGAAAACGTCGAGGATCGCCGCGGTGGCGGTGGTGGCGGCGGTAGAGGGCTGCCCATGGGGGGCAAGGGCATTGGTCTGGGCACCATCGTGCTGGCCCTGGTGGCCATGTACTTCGGCGTCGATCCGAGCATCGTGCTCAACCAGGCGGTCGAGGCCCCCGCGCCGTCGGCCGCGTCGCGCCCGGCCGGGCCGCCGGCCAACGATGCGGAGTCGAAGTTCATCCGCCACGTGCTGGCCGAAACCGAAGATACCTGGCAGCAGGTTTTCCGCCAGAGCGGCAAGCAGTATGTGGAGCCGACCCTGGTGCTCTTTTCCGGGGCCACGCGCACGGCCTGCGGTGTGGGGCAGGCGGCCATGGGGCCGTTCTACTGCCCGGCCGACCAGAAGGTCTACATCGACCTGTCCTTCTACCAGGAGCTGAAGACCCGCTACCGGGCGCCGGGCGATTTTGCCCAGGCCTACGTGATTGCCCACGAGGTGGGTCACCATGTCCAGAACCTGCTGGGCATCTCGGGCAAGGTGCAGGCGGCGCGGGAGCGCGCTTCCGAGCGCGAGGCCAATGCCCTGTCGGTGCGTCTGGAGCTGCAGGCCGATTGCCTGGCCGGCGTGTGGGCCAAGAATGCCGACGCCGCCCGGGGCATTCTCGAGGCGGGCGATCTGGAAGAAGCCCTGCAGGCGGCCACCGCCATTGGTGACGATACGCTGCAGAAGCAGGCCCAGGGCTATGCGGTGCCCGACAGCTTCACCCACGGCTCGGCCGAGCAGCGCATGCGCTGGTTCAAGCGCGGCATGGCGTCGGGGCAGTTGGCCTCCTGCAACACCTTCCAGGCCGGCAGCCTGTAATTCCAGTCATCCGAACGCACGAAGGGCCGGCTCCCGCAAGGAGGCCGGCCCTTCGAACGTGTACGGCTGCGATCAGCCTGCCAGCTTGGCGAAGGCCTCGATCACTTCCGGCGGTGCCTGGACCAGCTCGATCAGCACGCCTTCACCGCCGATGGGGAATTCTTCGTTGCCCTTGGGGTGGAGAAAGGTGATGTCGAAACCGGCGGCGCCCTTGCGGATGCCCCCCGGCGCAAAGCGCACGCCATTGGCGCCGAGCCACTCGACGGCCTTGGGTAGGTCATCGATCCACAGGCCCACGTGGTTCAGCGGGGTGGTGTGCACGGCGGGTTTTTTCTCGGGGTCGAGGGGCTGCATCAGGTCCACTTCGACCTTGAACGGACCCTTGCCCATGGCGGTGATGTCCTCGTCCACGTTTTCGCGTTCGGACACGAAGTTGCCGGTGACTTCGAGGCCGAACATGTCGACCCACAGGGTGCGCAGGCGATCCTTGGACGGCCCGCCGATGGCGATCTGCTGGACGCCGAGGACTTTGAATGGTCTTGTCATGATTGGTTTTTCCCTCCTTACAGGAAGGGGGATTTTACGGGACGGCGCCGCTGTGGGGTCGAATTCGTTGGTGAGGTTCGGGTTGGGTATGTAAATACGATCCCCGGCAGGCCCGCCGGGCCTGGAGAGCCTTACTTGTCGGAGGGAAGCGCTTCCCGCATTTTTCGCGAACGTAGTCAGTTCACTCCCTTCGACCTTGAACCGTTGAGCCCGTACGGACGGCTTTCCGTTCTCTTACGTCACATTGGCCGGGGACTCGCCCCCGGCAGGCGACCTACTTTCTTGCTTCGCCAAGAAAGTAGGCAAAGAAGGCGACCCGCCACCCCCGGTCGGCCTGCGGCCGACTGCCCTGCGCTGCTCCCATCAGGCGGCCGGCGCGGAACTCGCCCTTCGGGCTCAGACAGCCGCGCCGGAAGGCCCC
>WBZV01000861.1_pt1 | contig 15092 bp, 14 predicted proteins | sample 5204221 | NCBI WGS metagenome assembly WBZV01 (sample SAMN12344360, study PRJNA552823) | activated sludge metagenome | biome: Activated sludge suspended growth; feature: Nitrification reactor; material: Wastewater; isolation source: activated sludge from nitrification reactor of wastewater...
CGCCGGACCTCAGCGCCGACGCCATCGTCGGCCAGATCAACATGCGCATCGCCGCGATCCAGGACGCCTTCCTGTTCGTGCTCTCGCCGCCGCCGGTCAACGGCCTGGGCAACGCCAGCGGCTTCAAGCTGCAGATCCAGGATCGCGCCGGCCTCGGCGAGGCGGCGATGCAGGGCGTGGTGCAGCAGCTGATGGGGCGCGTCTACGGCAACCCGAACGGCGGCATCACGCAGTTCTTCAGCAACTACCAGATCAACGTGCCGCAGCTGTACGCGAACGTCGACCGCACCAAGGCCAAGCAGATGGGCGTGAGCCTGTCGGACGTCTACGAGACCATGCAGACGTATCTCGGCTCGCTGTACGTCAACGACTTCAACCGCTTCGGCCGCACCTTCCAGGTCATCGTGCAGGCCGACGCGCCCTTCCGCGGCCGGCCCGAGGACATCGGCCACCTCAAGGTGCGCAACAACCGCGGCCAGATGGTGCCGCTGGCCGCGCTGATGACGGTCGAGCCCACCTTCGGCCCCGGCTCGGTGACGCGCTACAACGGCTTCTTCTCGGCCGACGTCAACGGCGCGCCCAAGCCCGGCGTGAGCTCGGGCCAGGCGCAGGCGGAGATGGAGAAGATCCTCGCCCAGACCCTGCCGCGCGGCATGGGCTACGAGTGGACCGAGCTCGTGTACCAGGAGAAGATCGCCGGCAACACCATGGCGTTCATCTTCCCGCTGTGCGTGCTGCTGGTATTCCTGGTGCTGGCGGCCACCTACGAGAGCTGGACGCTGCCGCTGGCCATCATCCTGATCGTGCCGATGTGCATCCTCTCGGCGATGACGGGCGTGTGGGCGAGCGGCCTGCTCGGCGCGCCGGGCGACAACAACATCTTCACCAAGGTGGCGCTGGTGGTGCTGGTCGGCCTGGCCTGCAAGAACGCGATCCTGATCGTCGAGTTCGCCAAGGATCTCGAGGAGAAGGGCGAGACGCTGATGCACGCCATCGTGCACGCCACGCGCCTGCGGCTGCGGCCCATCCTGATGACCTCGATCGCCTTCATCGCCGGCGTGCTCCCGCTGGTGTTCTCCAGCGGCGCGGGCGCCGAGATGCGCCGCGCCATGGGCATCGCGGTGTTCTCCGGCATGCTGGGCGTGACCTTCTTCGGTCTGTTCCTGACGCCGGTGTTCTACGTGGTGCTGCGCCGGCTCACCGAGCGGCGACGCGCCGCCGCCGCCCACGAACATGCCGAGGTGCTGGCCCGTGGAGGCGACCATGCGTGAACACACCCTGATCTCGCTGGCCGCGCTGGCGCTGCTCTCGGCCTGCGCAGCCGGCCCCGACTACAAGGCACCGCAGACCCAGGCCGAGCCGGCGTTCGTGATGCCCGCTGCCGCGGGCGAACCGGACAGCGCCTTCTGGCGCGGCTTCGCCGACCCGGTGCTGGATGCGCTAATCGCCGACGCGGTGAACGCGAACGCCGACGTGCGGCTCGCCCAGGCACGCCTGCGCGAGCTGCGCGCGCTGGCCGGCGAGGCCGATGCCAATCAGCGGCCCAGCCTCTCGCTGGGCGCCGGTGCGGGGCGCGGCAACGAGCTGGGCTTTCCGGTCGACAACTACCTGAACGTGTCGGGCGCCTTCAACTGGGAGCTCGATTTCTTCGGCCGCACGCGCCGCGCCAGCGAATCGGCGGCGGCGCAGGTGCAGGCGGGCGAGGCGGGCGTGCTGGCGGCGCAGCGCCTGGTCGGCGCCGAGCTGGCGACGCAGTATCTGGCGCTGCGCGCACTGCAGCAGCGCCTGGTGGTGGCGCAGGAGTCGCTCGCCAACCAGCGTGAGACGCAGCGCATCGTCAAGGCCCGCGCCGAGCTCGGCCGCGGCACGCCGCTGGACGTGGCGCGCGCCAATGCGCTGGTCGAGAGCACCGAGGCTTCGCTGCCGGCGCTGCAAGGCGCCATCGAACGCAGCGCGCTGCGCATCGCCACGCTGGCCGGCCGCACGCCGCGCGCGACGCTGGCGCTCTTGGCCGAGGCGAAGCCGCTGCCCAGCCTGCCGGCGACGAGCGCCGAGTCGCTCGCGGTCGGCTCGCCGGCCGGCCTGCTCGAGCGCCGGCCCGACATCCGCGTCGCCGAGCGCCAGCTCGCCGCGGCCACCGCCGCCATCGGCGTGGCGCGCGCCGATCTCTACCCGCGCATCAGCCTGGTCGGCCTGCTCGGCTTCACCAGCACGCGCGCCACCGACCTGTTCGACGCCGCCGGGCGCAATACCAACCTGGGCGCCAGCCTGAGCTGGAGCGCGCTCGACTTCGGCCGCGTGCGCAACCGCATCGGCGCCAGCGAGGCGCGCGCACAGGCCGCGCTGGTGCAGTGGGAGCAGACCGTGCAGCTCGCGCTCGAGGAGACCGAAGGCGCGCTCTCGTCCTACACGCGCAGCGTGCAGCAGTCGGCGCGGCTGGAGAACGCGGCGCGCGAATCGGCCGAGGCGGCGCGCCTGGCGCGCGTGCGCCACGAGGCCGGCGCGGCCGACCTGCTCACCGTGCTCGACGCCGAACGCACGGCCCTGGCCGCGCGCGACGCGCTGGTGCAATCGCAGCAGGGCAGCCTGGCGGCGCTGGTGGCGGTGTATCGCGCGCTCGGCGGGGGGTGGACGCTACCGGCGTGAGATCGGAATCCCGTTCGGGCTGAGCTTGTCGAAGCCCGGCCAAGGTGCAGCGCACGGCCCTTCGACGAGCTCAGGGCGAACGGATCACGGCAGCCTCAGCCGCGTTCGAACTTGAACACGGCGACGCTGGCCAGCAGGTTGGGCCAGCGTCGCACTGCCTCGCCGTCCTGGATGCCGAAGGAGTCGAGGATGCGCAGCCCGTCCTTGCGCGCCAGCACCTCGAAATCGGCATAGGTGCCGACGCGGATGTTGGGCGTGTCGTACCACTCGTAGGGCAGCGCCTTGGTCACCGGCATGCGGCCGGTGGCCACGCGCAGGCGGTTCGGCCAGTGCGCGAAGTTGGGGAAGCTGACGATGCCGATGCGGCCGACGCGCGCCGTCTCGCGCAGCATCTTCTCGGTATTGCGCAGGTGCTGCAGCGTCTCGAGCTGCAGCACGACGTCGAAGCTCCGGTCCTCGAAGATCGCCAGGCCGTCTTCCAGGTTGAGCTGGATGACGTCGACGCCGCGCTGCGCGCAGGCCAGCACGTTGTCGTCGGCGATCTCGATGCCGTAGCCGCTGCAGCCGCGATGCGTCTGCAGGTGCGCGAGCAGCTCGCCGTTGCCGCAGCCGAGGTCGAGCACGCGCGAGCCGGGCGGCACCAGCTCGGCGATCAGCTCCATGTCCTTGCGCTCGCTCATGCGCCGACCTCCTTGCCCAGGTTGTCGAAGCAGGCGCGCAGCACGCCGTGGTAGCGCGCATCGTCGAGCAGGAAGGCGTCGTGGCCGTGCGGCGCGGCGATCTCGGCGTAGCTGACGCGGTGCCGGTTGTCGAGCAGCGCCTTGACGATCTCGCGCGAGCGCGCCGGCGAGAAGCGCCAGTCGGTGGTGAAGCTGACCAGCAGGAAGCGGCAGGCCGCGGCCGCGAAGGCGCGCGTCAGGTCGCCGCCGAATTCGCGCGCCGGGTCGAAATAGTCGAGCGCGCGCGTGATCAGCAGGTAGGTGTTGGCGTCGAAATATTCGCTGAACTTGTCGCCCTGGTGGCGCAGGTAGCTCTCGATCTCGAACTCGATCTCCTGCGTCGAGTAGCCGAGTTCGGCAGCCCTGAGGCTTCTGCCGAACTTCTTCTCCATCGCGTCGTCGGAGAGGTAGGTGATGTGGCCGATCATGCGCGCCACGCGCAGCCCGCGTTTCGGGATCACGCCGTGCTCGTAGAAGTGGCCGCCATGGAACTCGGGGTCGGTGACGATGGCGCGCCGCGCCACCTCGTTGAAGGCGATGTTCTGCGCCGAGAGGTTAGGCGCCGTCGCCACCGCGATGCACTGGCGCAGCCGCTTCGGGTAGCGCAGCGACCAGGAGAGCGCCTGCATGCCGCCCAGGCTGCCGCCCAGCACGGCGGCGAGTTGCCCGATGCCGAGCCGGTCGAGCAGGCGCGCCTGCGCGTCGACCCAGTCTTCCACCGTCACCACCGGGAAGTCGGCGCCGTAGATGCGCCCGGTGGCCGGGTTCACGTGCATGGGCCCGGTGGAGCCGAAGCAGGAGCCGGGGTTGTTGACGCCGATGACGAAGAAGCGATCGGTGTCCAGCGGCTTGCCCGGCCCGACGAGGTTGTCCCACCAGCCTTCGCTGCGCGGCTCGCCGGCGTAGCTGCCGGCGACATGGTGTGACGCGTTGAGTGCGTGGCACACCAGCACGGCGTTGCTCTTGTCGGCGTTGAGCGTGCCGTAGGTTTCGTAGACCAGCGTGTAGTCGGCCAGGCTCGCGCCGCTCTTGAGCGGCAGCGGCTCGGCGAACCTGCACGTCTGCGCTTGCACCTGACCCAGCGATCCCATGAAGCCTCGAATGAAAAACACCCGGCGCCGCCAAAGCGGAACGCCGGGTGCGCGTCCTTCTTTAGCTGGATTTATAGAGCGCTCGCAAGCCGGAACAAATCAGCGCTGGAAGGCAGTATAGCGGCGCGGCGTGAGAGCAGCACTAGAGCGGCACGGGCGCGGTCTCGATCATGCCGCGCGCCGGCAGGTGGATGAAGAACTGCGCGCCGCCCTCGGGCCGGTTCTCGGCATGGATGCGGCCGCCGTGCGCCTCGATGATCTTGCGGCAGATCGCGAGGCCGAGGCCGGTGCCGCCCGAGCCGTCCTTGGTGAGGCTGGATTGCACGAAGGCCTCGAAGACGCGCTCGATCTCCCCGGCCGGGATGCCCGGGCCCTGGTCGGCCACGCCGATGCGGATCTCGCCGGCCGGCGTGGTCTGCCCGACCAGATCGATGCGACCGTGGAAGGGCGAGAACTTGATCGCGTTGGCGAGCACGTTGCGCACCACCTGCTGGAAGCGCATCGGGTCGACCTTGGCCACCAGCGGCAGCTCGGAGAGCCTGAGCTCCAGGCGCAGCTGGCGCGCGGCCAGCAGCGGGTCGATCTCGTGCGCCACCTCGCGCACCAGCGCGCGCAGGTCGGTGCGCTCGAGGTGGAAGGTGCCCACCGTGCTCTCGATCTTGGAGACGTCCAGCAGGTCGTTGACCAGCGCCAGCATGCGCTGCCCGGAGGCGTGGATGTCGGTGAACATCGAGGCCAGCTTCTCGTGCTCGCGAGCGCGCAGCATGCCCAGCTCGGAGAAGCCGAGGATGGATTGCAGCGGCGTGCGCAGCTCGTGGCTGATGTTGGCGATGAACTCGCTCTTGGCGCGCGAGGCCTCCTCGGCGGCGTCGCGCGCATCGCGCGTGGCGCGCTCGGCGGCGCGGAACTCGCTCACGTCCATCAGCACGACGAGGATGCCCGCGGGCCGGCCGTCGTCGCCCGGCACCGCCACCTTGACGAGGCGCACGTCGCGCAGCGTGCCGTCGTGGTGCATCACGCTGGCCTCGTAATTGATGCGGCCGCCGCCGGCGAGCAGCTCGCGGTCGTGGCGGTCGTGCAGCGCCGCCTCCTCGGCGCCGAGGTAGGTGGCGGCGGCCTGGCCGATCACCTCGGCGCGCCGGCGGCCGGTAAATTCCTCCCAGGCCTGGTTGACGCTCAGGTAGCGCCCCTGCGTGTCGAGCATGGACAGCGGCAGCGGGCTGATCTCCAGCATCAGCGCCGAGACCTTCAGCTGCGTCTGCAGCTTCTGCTGCGCGATCACGCGCTCGGTCACGTCGGCGGCGCTGCCGGCGAAGCCGACGATCTGCCCGTCGCGCAGCAGCGGCACGACGGCGACGTCGAAGTGGCGCGTGCGCGCCGCGCCCTGGCCGACGATGGTGGCCTGCGCGCGGCGCACGGCCAGGCGCGTGTCGGGCGAGAACAGCGCGCGCAGCGCGTCGCGCTGCTCGGGCAGCACCAGTTCATACAGCGGGCGGCCGAGCAGGCGCTCGGCGCTGCCGCCGATCGCCATCCAGCGCTCGTTGGCGAAGCTGATGACGCCGCGCGCATCGGTGCGGAAGATCAGGTCCTGCACGCTCTTGATCGTCACGCTCAGCTCGCGCTCGCGGCGCGCCACCGCGGCCTGCGCCTCGTCGAGCGCGGCGCGCGCGGCCTCGCGCGAGCGCAGGCTGCGCCAGGCGAGCAGGGTCACGGCCGCGATGGCGAGCAGCACCTCGGCGCCACGCAGGACGGGCAGGTCGACGACGGCCACCATCGCCAGGCCGAGCAGCACGCCGGCCCAGGGCACGGCACGGCTCGCCCGCCAGGGCGGCGAGCGGCGGGGGCGGTCGGGCTGTCGGTCGGGCATCGGGCTGGGGCTGGCGGCTGCAGACAAGGCTCGCATTATCAGTATAAATATTTCTATCATTTGATCTGCTGTCGCTGCGGCGCGGCCGATCCGGCAAAATTGCGCGATGGCCAAGCCCGATCCGATGTCGCCCGAGGACCAGCCCTACACCACCATCGAGGTCGCCAGCCTGCTCGGGCTGGCGGTGCGGTCGGTGCAGCTGATGGTCGACCGCGGCGAGCTCGATGCCTGGAAGACGCCCGGCGGCCATCGGCGCATCTCGCGCGCCTCGGTGGAGCGCTGGCTGGCCGAGCGCCGCGGCGGCAGCACGCGCCCGGCCGATGCCGCGCCCGCAACCCGCGGCGGCGCGCGACGTGCCCAGCGCGTGCTGCTGATCGAGGATTCGGTGCACTTCCAGAACCTGGTGCGCCTGCTGGTCGGCCAGAAGTTTCCGCAGGTCGAACTGCAGGTGGCCGACGAGGGCTTCGCCGGCCTGGCCATGGCCGGGCAGCTGCAGCCCGACGTGCTGATCGTCGACATCCTGCTGCCGGGCATCGACGGCGCCACGCTGATCACCAGCCTACGCTCGCACCCGCAGTTCCGCCGCAGCCGGCTGATCGTCATCACCTCGCTCGACGAAGCGCAGCGCGAGCCCTACGCCTTCGCGCTGGCCGACGTGCCGGTGGTGCACAAGCCCGAGCTGGTCGCGCAGCTGCCCGGCTTGCTGGCGGATGCGCTGGGCGCCGCTGCGTCGCCGACGGCATGACGCGGGCCGAGCGCCGGGCCGCTCCCAAGCCGGCCCGCATCCCCTCGGGGGATCGGCCGACGTACTCGTCGGACGAGGGGCTGTCATGACTGCACGCGTGCTGCTGGTCGACGATGACGCGTCGATCCGCCGCTTCGTCGCGCTGGCGCTGGAGGAACTCGAGGTCGAGCTGGTCGAGGCCGCCAACGTGCCGCAGGCGCGCGAGCAACTCGCCGCCGGCCGCTTCGCGCTGGTGATCACCGACCTGATGATGCCCGGCGAGACCGGGCTCGACCTGCTGCAGCATCTTGCCGACCACCCCGAGCAGCGCGGCGCGGCGCGGCTGGCGGTATTCAGCGCCGGGCTGAATGCGGCGATGCAGGCGCGCCTGGGCGAATTCGACGTGTGGCGCCAGCTCGGGAAGCCGATCGCGCTGATCGAACTCGAACAATGCGTGCGCGATGCGATCGGCGCTGCGCCACCTGCGGCCGCCACGCCGGCCGCCGCCGTGGCGCTCGACGGCCTGAGCGCGGCCGAGCAGGCCACGGTGGAGCGTCACTTCGCCGGTGACCGCGCGCTCTTCCTCGCTTATCGCGCGAGCTGCGTGGCGCAGTTCGCCAACGATGTGCGCCAGGGCGACGAGGCCTGCGCGCGCGCCGATGCGCCGGCGCTGCGCCGCCTCGCGCACAGCCTCAAGAGCGTGCTGCTCACGCTCGGCCAGCCCGAGGCCAGCGAGCGAGCGCGCCAGCTGGAGGACGCCGGCGCGCGCGCCGACTGGGAAGCGGCGCGGCCGCTGTGGCAGGCCCTGCGAGCGCAGCTGGCAGCCTGAGGCCGAAGCAGCGGCAGATCTATCACCTGCAAGCCGCAAACGTGCCTGCGCGCACGATGCCTTTGCCCCCGGTGCTAAGCTGTCCGGCCCGACAGCCCAAGAACGCGCGCCCAGCGCACGGAGACCCCCATGCCCGGACTGCTGCCCGACGTCGACCCCGACGGCCTGCTCGAATACTCGGTGGTCTACACCGATCGCGCGCTCAACCACATGTCGAAGAAGTTCCAGGGCGTGATGCGCGACATCGCCTCGGTGCTCAAGGACGCCTACCAGGCGCGTTCGGCGATCGTGGTGCCGGGCAGCGGCAGCTTCGGCATGGAATCGGTGGCGCGCCAGTTCGCCTCGGCCAAGCCGGTGCTGGTGATCCGCAACGGCTGGTTCAGCTTCCGCTGGACGCAGATTTTCGAGATGGGCGGCATCGCCTCCTCGGTGTCGGTGATGAAGGCGCGCCTGCAAGGCGGCGGCCGCCAGCAGCCCTTCGCGCCGGCGCCCGTCGGGGAGGTGGTCGCGGCGATCCGCAAGGACAAGCCCGCCGTGGTGTTCGCACCGCACGTCGAGACGGCCTCCGGCATGGTGCTGCCCGACGACTACCTGAAGGCCGTGGCCGACGCGGTGCACGAGGTGGGCGGCCTGTTCGTGCTCGACTGCATCGCCTCGGGCGCGCTGTGGGTGGACATGAAGGCCACCGGCGTGGACGTGCTGATCAGCGCGCCGCAGAAGGGCTGGAGCGGCTCGCCCTGCTGCGCCTTCGTGATGCTCTCCGAGCGCGCGCGCACGGCCATCGACACCACCACCAGCAGCAGCTTCTCGATGGACCTGAAGAAGTGGCTCGGCGTGATGGAGACCTACGAGAACGGCGCGCACGTCTATCACACGACCATGCCGACCGACGCACTGACGAAGACGCGCGACGCGATGGTCGAGACGCGCGCCCTCGGCTTCGAGAAGCTGCGCGCCGCGCAGATCGAGCTCGGCCGCAAGGTGCGCGCGCTGCTGGTGCGGCGCGGCCTGCCCAGCGTGGCGGCCGAAGGCTTCCAGGCCGCCGGCGTGGTGGTCAGCTACACCGACGACGACGGCCTGCACAGCGGCAAGGCCTTCCTCGCCGAAGGCCTGCAGAGCGCCTCGGGCGTGCCGCTGCAGTGCGACGAGCCGGCCGACTTCAAGACCTTCCGCCTCGGCCTGTTCGGCCTGGAGAAGCTGCAGCACGTCGACCGCACGGTGGCCAACCTGGAGGCGGCACTCGACCGCATCGCCGCACGCGGCCAACGCGCGGCCGCCTGACTGCTGGATCGCATGAGCGATCCGTCGTCCGACTGGTTCGCCGGCCTGCCCGGCGCCTTCCACCGCGTCGGTGAGCTGACGCTGTTCGCGCGCAGCGGCGGCCGCGCCGACGCCCCGCCCCTGCTGCTGCTGCACGGCTTCCCGCAGACGCACGCGATGTGGCACCGCGTCGCCCAGCGCCTCGCGCCGCATTTCCACCTCGTGCTGCCCGACCTGCGCGGCTACGGCGACTCCGACAAGCCGCGCGGCGAGCCCGCGCACGCCAACTACAGCAAGCGCAGCATGGCCGCCGACATGGCCGCGCTGATGCGCTCGCTCGGCCACGAGCGCTATGCGGTGTGCGGCCACGACCGCGGCGCGCGCGTCGCGCACCGGCTCGCGCTCGATCACGCCGATGCAGTGACGAAGCTCGCGCTGCTCGACATCGCGCCGACGCTGGACATGTACGACAGCACCGACATGCGCTTCGCCAGCGCCTACTACCACTGGTTCCACCTGATCCAGCCCAGCCCGCTGCCCGAGACCATGATCGGCGGCAACCCGCGCTTCTACCTGCACTGGAAGCTGGGCGGCTGGGGCGCCAGCGGCGTGGGCCACATCGAGCCGGTCGCGCTGGCGGAGTACGAACGCTGCTTCTGCCGTGCCGAGACCATCCACGCGGTGTGCGAGGACTACCGCGCCGCCGCCGGCATCGACCTCGAGCACGACCGCGCCTCGCGCGCGGCCGCTCAGATGATCGCCTGCGACACCCTGGCGCTGTGGGGCGAACGCGGCGTGGTGCAGGCGATGTTCGAGCCGCTCGCGCTGTGGCGCGCGCAGTGCAGCGCGCGGGTGAGCGGCCGCGCGCTAGCTGCCGGCCACTTTCTCGCCGAGGAGCGCCCCGAGGAAACCGCCGCGGCGCTGCTCGACTTCTTCTCCTGACACCCCCGAAACTCCGACGAGGAAGGCCCGCCATGTTCGTCTGGCTGCAGCGGCTCGACCAGCATTTCCCGGTGCGCTACAGCGCCTGGCTCGCCTGCGCCGTGGGCATGATGCTGGCGGCCTTCTCCTGGATCGCGTTCGAGCGCGGCGGCATGCTCGCGCTGCTGTTCCTCGCGCTCACGCTGGTGGGCGTGCGCGACACCCGCCAGACGCGCCATGCGGTGCTGCGCAACTACCCGGTGATCGGCCACCTGCGCTTCCTGCTCGAGTACATCCGGCCCGAGATGCGGCAGTACTTCATCGAGGGCGACAACGAGGCCGCGCCCTTCTCGCGCCAGCAGCGCTCGCTGGTCTACCAGCGCGCCAAGGGCGACTCCGACAAGCGCCCCTTCGGCACGCAGATGGACGTGCACGCGGTCGGCTACGAGTGGATCAACCACTCGCTGCAGCCCAGCAAGCTCTCCACGCACGACTTCCGCGTCACCATCGGCGCGGGCCGCGCCCAGCCCTACGACGCGAGCGTGTTCAACATCTCGGCGATGAGCTTCGGCGCGCTCTCGGCCAACGCGGTGCTGGCGCTCAACGAGGGCGCGCGGCGCGGCGGCTTCGCGCACGACACCGGCGAGGGCTCGATCAGCCGCCACCACCGCGCCAACGGCGGCGACCTGATCTGGGAGATCGGCTCGGGCTACTTCGGCTGCCGCCACGGCGACGGCAGCTTCAGCGAGGAGCGCTTCATCGAGAACGCGCGGCTGCCGCAGGTGAAGATGGTCGAGCTCAAGCTCAGCCAGGGCGCCAAGCCGGGCCACGGCGGCGTGCTGCCCGGCCCCAAGGTGACGGCCGAGATCGCCGAGGCGCGCGGCGTGCCGGTGGGGACGGACTGCATCTCGCCCTCGGCGCACAGCGCCTTCGCCACGCCGATCGAGATGCTGCGCTTCATCGAGCGCCTGCGCGATCTCGCCGGCGGCAAGCCCACCGGCTTCAAGCTGTGCATCGGCCACCCCTGGGAGTGGTTCGCCATCGCCAAGGCCATGCTCGAGACCGGCATCGTGCCCGACTTCATCGTCGTCGACGGCGCCGAAGGCGGCACGGGCGCGGCGCCGCTGGAGTTCACCGACCACGTCGGCGCGCCGCTGCAGGAGGGCCTGCTGCTGGTGCACAACACGCTGGTGGGCCTGAACCTGCGCGAGCGCGTGCGCGTCGGCTGCGCCGGCAAGGTGGTCAGCGCCTTCGACATCGCGCGCGCCATGGCGCTCGGCGCCGACTGGTGCAACGCGGCGCGCGGCTTCATGTTCGCGCTCGGCTGCATCCAGGCGCAGAGCTGCCACACCGGCAACTGCCCGACCGGCGTGACCACGCAGGATGCGCTGCGCCAGCGCGCGCTCGACGTGCCGACCAAAGCGCAGCGCGTGCTCAACTACCACCAGCAGACCCTGCACGCGCTGCAGGAGCTGGTTCAGGCGGCGGGCCTGAACCACCCGAGCGAGATCAGCGCCAGCCACATCGTGCGGCGCAACGCCGAGCACGGCGTGAAGCTGCTGGCCAACCTGCTGCCCTTCGTCGCGCCCGGCGCCCTGCTGGCCGGCGAGATGCCGCACCAGGTGTTCCGCACCTACTGGCCGATGGCCACGGCGGACAGCTTCGCGCGCGCCGCCTGACCGGCGCGGCCCCACCCCGGGGCGCGGGGTTTTCCTCCACTGGGTCGCGGGGATGCGACGCCTTCGTGCGGATCTGACAATCCCTACGTCATCAATCCGCCTTCGATCCCATGTCCCGCGTCTACCTGCTCATCAACGACCCGCTGGTGGCCGGGCGCATGCGCGGCGTCATCGACTCCGCCGCGGGGCTCAAGACCGTGGGCTGGGCCACCACGCTCGAACAGGCACGCGCCCAGTTGCCCGCCCTGGCCGCCGACGTCGTGCTGGCCGATCTGCAGCTGGCCGACGGCTGGGTGGCGGACTTCGTCGACGAGCTCGCCAACAGCGGCCGCTACGGCTGGCCGAAGACGCTGCTGGCCACGCTCTCGCTGGACGACTCGCAGCTGCTCAACGCGCTGGCGCGCGGTGCCGACGGCTATTTCGTGCAGGGCCTGTCGCCCAACATGCTGATCGCGACGGTCGAGCAGGTGCTGGCCGGCGGTGCCGAGATGGCGCCCGTGATCGCGCGGCAGGTGAAGGCGCACTTCGACGCCTCGGCCTGGACCGTGAAGGAACCGCTGGACGACGACAACCCGCTGCACCCGGATCGCATCGAGCGCCAGGTGCTGCAATGGATCTGCGACGGCTTCCTGCCGCACGAGATCGCGCGCGACCTGCGCATCAGCACGCGCGAGGTGGCGCAGCGCGTGCGCACGCTCTACCGCAAGCTGCACCTGGATCGGCGCACCTCGTCGCTGTCGCTGCAGCTGATGTGAGCCCCCGGTCGCGGAGTACCGCGACCACCCCCCGTGGGGGCCGGCCGGCCGCTTGGGAGCGGCCCGGCGCTGGCCGGCCGTCGCGCCTGCCGACGCTCAGGGCGTCGGCGGCTTGGTATCGATGAAGCTCTGCCGCGTGGCGAGCTTCTCGGCCAGCTTCGCCAGATTGCCATGGCGGCCGCGCCAGTCGATCAGCGGGAAGCGGAAATCGAGGTAGCCGAGCGCGCAGCCGACCGCGATGTCGGCCAGCGAGAGGTGGATGCCCGAGCACCAGGGCTTGTCGCCCAGGCCGGTGCTCATCGCCGCCAGCGCGCTGTCGACGCGGCTGAGCTGGCGCTCGATCCAGGCCTGCGAACGCTGGCCCTCGCCGCGGCCCGGCCAGGTGGCCTCGAGCCGCGCGAGGATGGCCGCGTCGATGAGACCGTCGGCCAGCGCCTCCCAGGTGCGCACCTCGGTGCGGCCGCGCCCCGATTCGGGGATCAGGCGATTCAGCGGCGAGCGTGTGTCGAGGTATTCGACGATCACGCGCGAATCGAACACCGCCTCGCCGCCTTCCAGCACCAGGCAAGGCACCTTGCCCAGCGGGTTGGCCTTGAGGATGGTCTCGGCGTTCCAGACATCTTCGAGTTCGAACTGGTAGTCGAGCTTCTTCTCGGCCAGCACGATGCGCACCTTGCGCACGTAGGGGCTGGTGAGCGCTCCGATGAGCTTCATCGTGCTGTTGTGATTCATGCTGCCTCGTCGTCCCTGCTGCGATTCATTCTAGGGTCTGTCATCGCGGCGGCGCTCGCCAGTCCACCGCGATCGGGCGCCCGGGCAGCGACATCACGGCCTTGGCCGGGGCCGAGCAGGCCAGCACCTGGCCGCGCCGCACCACCAGCAGCCGCGTCGCGCGCAGGCGGATCGCCTCGATGGCGTCGCCCGCCTGCAGCAGCACGAAGTCGGCCGCCTTGCCGACCTCCAGCCCGTAGTCATCCAGGCCCAGGATGCGCGCGCTGTTGCCCGTCACCGCGTCGAAGCACTGGCGCATCTGCGCCTGCGAGGTCATCTGCGCCACGTGCAGGCCCATCGCGGCCACCTCCAGCATGTCGCCGCTGCCGAGCGAGTACCACGGGTCCATCACGCAGTCGTGGCCGAAGCCGACGTTGATGCCCGCCGCCAGCAGCTCGGGCACGCGCGTCATGCCGCGGCGCCTGGGGTAGCTGTCGTGGCGGCCCTGCAGCGTGATGTTGATGAGCGGGTTGGCGATCGCGTGCAGACCGGCCTCGCGCATCAGCGGCAGCAGCTTGGAGACGTAGTAGTTGTCCATCGAATGCATGGACGTGAGGTGCGAGCCCGTCACGCGGCCCTGCAGGCCGAGGCGCTGCGTGTGGAAGGCGAGCGTCTCGACGTGGCGGCTCAGCGGGTCGTCGCTCTCGTCGCAATGCATGTCCACGCGCAGGCCGCGTTCGGCGGCGAGCTCGCACAGCAGCTTCACGCTCTGCGCGCCGTCGGCCATGCTTCGCTCGAAGTGCGGGATGCCCCCGACCACGTCGACGCCGAGGTCGAGCGCGCGCTTCAGGTTCGCCAGCGCGTTGGGCGCGCGCAGCACACCGTCCTGCGGGAAGGCGACCAGCTGCAGATCCAGATACGGCTTCACGCGCTCGCGCACGTGCAGCAGCGCCTCGACCGCAAGCAGCCGCTCGTCGCACACGTCCACGTGCGAGCGGATCGCCAGCAGCCCCCGGGCCACCGCCCAGTCGCAGTACTGCAGCGCACGCTCGACCAGCGCTTCCTGCGTCAGCTGCGGCTTCAGCTCGCCCCACAGCGCGATGCCTTCGAGCAGCGTGCCGCTTTCGTTCACGCGCGGCAGGCCGACGCTCAGCGTCGCATCCATGTGGAAGTGAGCGTCGACGAACGGCGGGCTGAGCAGCTGGCCGGCGGCCTCGATCACCTGCACGCCTTCGGGCGCCGCGAGCTTCGGGCCGAGGGCGGCGATGCGGCCCTCGCGCACCAGCACATCGATGCCGCTGCGGCCGTCGGGAAGGCTGGCGTTCTTGATCAGCATGAGCTCAGGTTAACCCGTCCCAAGTTCGAAGGCGCGCGAATACGGGGTTCTGCCACTTTCGAGGGGATGCGCAATGAGCGCCGAACGCGTTCATTGGAGGCATGCGCCTGCCCCTCCCCGCCCTGCTGCGAACCGCGCCCCGCCCGCGGCTGCAGACGCGCGCCGAGGAGATGGCGAACGCGGCCAGCCACGCGCTCGCCTGCGCGCTGCCGCTGATGGCCTGGCCCGCGCTGGCGGCAGCGGCGCCGCGCCACAACGGCGCGCTGGGCGTGGTCGCGGTGGCGGTGTTCTGCGTCACGATGGTGCTGGTATTCCTGGCCTCGGCCGTCTACCACGCGCTGCCGCACGGCCGCGCCAAGCTGTGGGCGCGGGCGGTGGACCACGCGGCGATCTACCTCTTCATCGCCGGCAGCGCCACGCCCTTCACGCTCGGCGCGATGAGCGGCTGGTCGGGCTGGGCCGGCATCGCCACCTGCGCGCTGCTGTGGCTGCTGGCGCTGGCCGGTGCCGCGCTCAAGCTGATGCGCCGGCTCACGCAGCGGCGCCTGTCCACC
>WBZV01000915.1_pt1 | contig 15034 bp, 11 predicted proteins | sample 5204221 | NCBI WGS metagenome assembly WBZV01 (sample SAMN12344360, study PRJNA552823) | activated sludge metagenome | biome: Activated sludge suspended growth; feature: Nitrification reactor; material: Wastewater; isolation source: activated sludge from nitrification reactor of wastewater...
CTGTTGATTACGCGGCATGGGCCACGGTGAATAGGTAACTTATTATTCTATCTCAACTTTACAGAATCGCACCAGATTACCGGCAAGGTCACCACAGGCCTGCATTTTCATCGACCATGCCCGGGCGTGGCTTCCCAGTTCCGGCAAGACAGCCTCAAGGGCGCTCCAGCGAGTACCCACTTCCTGACCATCGTTCCAGGCTAGCCAGAAATCCTCGACGGCGTGGGCGACCGATGGCACTACCCCTGCCAGATAGCGCGTCATGAAGGCATTCAGTTTTTCCAGGTGCGCATCGTCCTGCTGAGGATAGATGTGCCACACAAAGGGCGCTTCCGCCCACTGGGCGCGCACAAAGGAGTCTTCTCCGCGCACGAAGTTCAAGTCACAGGCCCATAGCAGTTCGTCGTAGCGGGACTGATCGACAAAGGGCAGGACCTTCACAACCAGATGACCTTTCCTGAGCCGATCTCCCGGCTGCAGACCGATCACACCAAACCAGGCCGCCACCCCGGGAAGTACCCGCCCTTCAGGCACCAGGCACAGCACCTGCCGCTTTCCTTGACTCCAGGCCGTCATGAGTTCGCCAATGGCCGGGTTTTCATAGGTGAACAGGGAAACCACACACTCCCCAGGCGCACGCATGGGAAGGTCGAAAGACTTGCGGAAGGTGCTCTCGGAAAATCCGCGGCGGCGTGCCGAGTAGTCAGCCTCACGCAACAGACCACCGGTGGCCCTATCCAGGCCAGGAAAGAAGAAGTGCTGGGTCAATGGCAGACGTGGATGGGGCGACGGCAGGCCATGGCAGCCCGCCACCCAGTCCTCCGCGCTCAGGTACTCCAGATTGATCCAGCAGGGGCGAGGCACACAACGGGCCATCGCAGTCAGAAAGGACTCCGGCAGCGTCGCAGCAAACGCCCCGATCACCACCTTTCCCGGCACCACATCACCGAGGGGCTCGACCCAATGGCGAACCTCGACCCCCATCAACACCTGGGACCTCTGCTGCGGGTCCAGGGAAGGAATCAGATGGCTGGCGCTCTTCAGGTCATCCACCCAGAGACGCACGGCGAGCCCATGCTCCACAGCCAGCTGACGCGCAAGACGCCAACACACGCCGATATCGCCGAAGTTGTCCACAACAGGGCAGAACACATCCCAGCAACAGGCAGGAGAAAGGGGAGAGAGAGCTGACGGTGGCGTACTGGGCACGGTTGGGGATAAACCCGGTTGGAAAGGTCGCACAAATTGTGCACAAGACACCTCATCGGAGCGAGGACAAATTTGCTCAACAATCGCCCCACATTGATGCCACCCCTGGGCCTACAGCCTTACCAACAACCCATCCATTTGAAAAACAAGGATTAAATTAGCTTATCCACAGAAAGACGCTTAGCTATATGGTTAACAGTATTTATATGTATACAGAAACAATAAACAAAACACCAACACCGCAAAAACACCCGTATCGGACAAAAACGGCTCACGAAATCCTGACAACCCGATGACTGGATCACCTCGTTGCTGATGGTCTTGTGGACTCCCCCACAGAGACCCGGGCCACATGTCTTGTGAACAACTCAAGGGAGAAGACCCCGGAAGAAATGTGGACAAGTCCGGGTTTCCCTACCCGGGTCAGAACCGTCCCCAAACCATCCCCGACAAGTCCCCCCATTTCTCCAGAGCTTTTTACAGTAAATAAACAATTGATTTATATATGTATATTTTGATTATCCACAGAAAGCAGCCGTGCATAGTTAACATGAACTTATATATATAAAGAAAAACATAAGAACAAAGCCTGACAGCGTGTTCGACATCCCGGGACGACCGTAAGGACAGAACATAGGGGTTGATCCCAAGCGCAGACGCGCAGGGGTTCGCCCATAATCCGGGGCCGTCCTGCCCAAGGCAGTCCTCCATGCCAGTACCTCGCCTGCCTCGCGCGCTTACCCACCCCTATCTGCTATTGACGCTGACCGTTCTGTTCTGGTCGGGCAACATGGTCGTTGGTCGTGGCTTGCGCGAAGCCGTGCCTCCCATGAGCCTCGCCTTTGCCCGCTGGACGCTGGCCCTGCTGCTGACTCTCCCCTTTGCCTGGCCTCACCTGAAGACGCTTCGTGGCATGACCCGGAAGCAGTGGGGTGTCCTGGTGGTGCTTGGGGTGCTGGGTGTCGGGGCGTACAACACCCTGGCTTATGTGGCCTTGGTGCACACCACGGCAACCAACGCAGCACTGCTCAACTCCTTCATCCCGATCGCGATCATCGCGATTTCCTGGTTCCTGGGGCATCAGGCCAGGCTGTTGGAGTCCATTGGCGTGGGGGTTTCCTTTGTTGGTGTGATGGTCATCGTCAGTCGCGGAGATCCCGTCGTGCTGGCAGGACTGAGCCTCAATGCAGGGGATCTGTGGATGCTGGCGGCAGTCCTGTCCTGGGCCCTTTACACACTTGGGCTCAAGTGGCGGCCGGCCGGTTTGCATCCCATGGCCCTGCTGGCGACCCTGACGATGATTGGCCTGCTGGTGCTGGCACCACTTGTCTGGGTGGAGCTTTCCTCCGGCGCTAGGCTCCACCTCACGACCCCGGCCCTGTTTGGCGTCGCCTATACCGGGATCTTTCCGGCCTTCCTCGGCTACGTGTTCTACAACCGGGCAGTGGGAGAAGTCGGTGCTTCCCGGGCAGGCCTGTTCATTCACCTGATGCCAGCCTTCAGCACGGTACTGGCCATGCTCTTCCTGGGTGAAGCGCCCCGCGCCTACCATTTTTTCGGAATTGCGTTAATTCTGACCGGCATCTGGCTGACGACCCGTTTCAAGAAAGGCTAGACTGCGGGGCTCACTTTGGGAGCCGCCCTTGTATTTCGAACATCTCATCGAGATCAACAACCCCCTCAATCCGCTGATCGAGCCCTTGAGCGTCGAACAGGTGTGGCAGGGGCTGATGTACCGGGTGGAGGAGCCCACCGTGTTCCTGCCGGGGCTCGAACGCTGCACGATCCTGTCGCGTCAGGGCGACCGTGTGGAGCGCGAGCTGCATTTCGGCCCGGCCAGCGTGCGTGACACGGTCACCTTCCGCTATCTGGAATGGGTTTGTTTCGAATCCCTGGCAACATCCGAACATGCCGGTGGGCGCCTGACGATCCGATTCGATCAGCCGGCCGCCGAACACCTCTACCTGCGCTTCACCTACGAAACCACGCTGCCCGACGGTATGGAGGCGGGTGAGGGTGTGCAGGTATCCGAGTATGTGAAGGCGGCGTATCGGGAGTCCGATCTCGACACCGTCCGCATCATCCGTTTGATTGCTGCCAACGGCCGGCCCCAGTGAGGGGCTACCAGGCTGGCACACGAGAATGACCTCAGGAGACACCATGAAGATCGATTCGCCCCGTATCACGTCCTTCCAGCCTCCCGCTCGCACCCTGATGGGGCCCGGGCCGTCCGATGTTTCTTCGCGGGTGCTGGCTGCCATGGCCCGTCCTACCATCGGCCACCTGGATCCGACCTTCGTCGGCATGATGGATGAGCTCAAGAGCCTGCTGCGCTATGCCTTCCAGACGGAGAACGAGCTGACCTTCCCGGTCTCGGCGCCGGGTTCGGTAGGGATGGAAACCTGCTTTGTGAACCTGGTCAGCCCCGGTGACAAGGTGGTGGTGTGCATCAACGGGGTGTTTGGTCAGCGCATGGCCGAGAATGTGCGTCGTTGCGGTGGGGTGCCTGTTATCGTGGAAGATCCATGGGGCGCACCGGTGGATCCCGTCAAGGTGGAAGAGGCCTTTGCCGCCAATCCCGACGCAGCCCTGTTTGCCTTCGTGCATGCGGAGACATCCACCGGCGCCCTCTCCGATGCGGCCACCCTGGCCGCCATCGCCCGCCGTCACGGAGCCTTGACCATCATGGACTGCGTGACCTCCCTGGGCGGTGTGCCTGTCCTGCTCGATGAATGGGGGATCGACGCGGCCTATTCGGGCAGTCAGAAATGCCTGTCCTGCACACCCGGGCTGTCGCCAGTGAGTTTTTCCGCTGCGGCCGTGGAACGCATTCGTGCCCGCAAGACACCCTGCCCCAGCTGGTTCCAGGATCTCAGTCTGGTGCTCGGTTACTGGAGTGGTGCCAAGCGCACCTACCATCACACTGCGCCGGTCAATCCGCTTTTCGGTCTGCACGAGTCCCTGGTCATGCTGGCCGAGGAAGGCCTTGAGAACGCCTGGCTACGTCATCGCAACAATCATCTGCGCTTGCGAGCGGGTTTGGAGGGGATGGGTCTGAAGTTCGTGGTTCGGGAGGATGCCCGTTTGCCCCAGCTCAACACGGTATGGGTGCCCGAGGGCGTGGACGAGGCAGTGGTGCGTAGCCGTCTGCTCAACGAGTTCGGTATCGAGATCGGTGCCGGCCTGGGGGCACTGGCAGGGCGCGTGTGGCGTATCGGCCTGATGGGCCAGTCGAGCTGCACGGCCAACATTGTCCTGTTCCTTGCGGCACTGGAGTCGGTGATGCGCGGCTGATCACGGTGCATCCCGGATCGACGGCTTTCCGGGTCGTTGATCCGGGAAGATCGTCAACAAGCCCGGTGGCTCGCCGGGACTTGTCTTCAAGTGTTTGGTCTGCAGGTTCTATTTCTTCGCTTCTCCCCCCGTCACCGTCAGCTCTCCCTTCAGCTTGGCTAGGTTCTTGTCGCCAAAGCCCTTGATGTTCTTGAGGTCGTCCACACTCTTGAAGGGGCCGTTCTTGCTGCGGTAGTCCACGATCGCCTGCGCCTTGGCGGGGCCGATGCCTTTCACACCATCGAGTTCCGCCGGTGTGGCGGTGTTGATGTTGACCGCGGCAAAAGCCAGGTTGATGCCGGCAAAGCCCAGGGTGAGGAAGGAAAGGAAGCGTTTCATGGTGGTCTCCGGTTGAATGACCATGACATTTTAATGTCAATTGATATGTCATTTGCAAGTCGAATTCAGCGGTCTGCAACATCCGGAGACGATTGCCCTGCAACTGCGTGCGCGCTGCGGCGTTGATGAGGGGCAACCTTATCTGGAGCGAAATCATGAAACGCCTGATCTGCATTGTCCTGGCCGCCGCCTCCCTGAGCGCCTGCGTCGTTCTTCCGGTCGGCCACGGCCATGGCTATGGGCATCGTCACTATTCCGCACCGCCGGTGGTGGTGGTGCCACCCGCGCCGGGTCCGGGCTACCGGCGTGGGTATCGCGGCTGGTAGGGTAAAAAGCCGAAAAAAATCGGCCGGGACGGGTGGATTGCGCTTATGCTCGACGCCTGCACTCAACCCGCACCTGGTGGGGCGACTCGCTTCCCCGCCGGCCCTGTCCGATGCCGTCCTCGCTGCGAACCGCCACTGTCCATGAACACCGGCTGAGCCTCGCCGAAGTGCTCGATCTGCTTACCACCGACCGGATGGTGGACCCGGCCGACGCTGACAATCTGCGCCTTGCGAACGGTATCAAACCGTCCGATGCCCACCCGCTGATCACCATTGCCAACCAGAAATGGGCCTCCAGGCTGCCACCCCACCGGGTGCTCGGCCTCGAGGAACTTACCGAGTGGCTTGCCGGCAAGGTGGAGCTGGACTACTACCGCATCGACCCCCTGAAGATCGATTTCGCCGCCGTGACCGCGGTGATGTCCTCGGCCTATGCCACCCGTTTCGGGGTGCTGCCGGTGCAGGTGGGCCTGCGCGAAGTGGTCGTTGCCACCACCCAGCCCTACCTGCGGGAATGGGAAAAGGAAGTGGCCGGTTACCTGAAGAAGGATATCCGCCGGGTGGTGGCCAATCCGGCCGACGTGGCGCGCTACTTGGTGGAGTTCTACAACCTGGCCCGCTCGGTCAAGAACGCCGCCCAGAGCAGCGGGCATTCGGGAGCCGGCCTCTCGTCCTTTGAGCAACTGGTGGAGCTTGGCCAGGGCAACCGCCAGTTCGATGCCAACGACCGCCACATCGTCAACATCGTGGACTGGCTGTGGCAATACGCCTTCGAGCAGCGCGCCAGCGACATCCACATCGAGCCGCGCCGCGACATGGGCCTGGTGCGCTTTCGCATTGATGGCGTCCTCCATCAGGTCTATCAGATGCCCATGCCAGTGCTCACGGCCATGACCAGCCGCATCAAGATCCTCGGTCGCATGGATGTGGTGGAAAAACGCCGGCCCCAGGACGGCCGCATCAAGACCCGGGTGAGCAGTGGCAAGGAAGTCGAGTTGCGCCTGTCCACCCTGCCCACGGCCTTCGGCGAAAAATTGGTGATGCGCATCTTCGACCCCGAAGTGCTGGTGCGCAACATGGCCGAACTGGGCTTTTCCGAACAGGACGAAGCGCGCTGGCACGCCATTTCCGGCAAGCCCCACGGCATCATCCTGGTCACCGGCCCGACCGGCTCGGGCAAGACCACCACCCTGTATTCGACCCTCAAGCAGCTCGCCACCCCCGAGGTGAACGTGTGCACCATCGAGGATCCCATCGAGATGGTGGAGCCGGCCTTCAACCAGATGCAGGTGACGCCGGCCATCGAACTGGGCTTTGCCGATGGGGTGCGCGCCCTGATGCGCCAGGACCCGGACATCATCATGGTGGGTGAGATCCGCGACCTGGAGACCGCCGAGATGGCCATCCAGGCGGCCCTCACCGGCCACCTGGTGCTGTCCACCCTGCATACCAACGACGCCCCGTCGGCGGTCACCCGCATGCTCGACCTGGGGGTGCCGGCCTATCTGCTCAACGCCACCTTGCTCGGCATCATGGCCCAGCGCCTGGTGCGCATCCTGTGCCCCCACTGCAAGCAGCCCCATCCGCCAAGCCCCGAGGAGGAAGCCATCTGGGATCACCTGGTGACACCCTGGAAAGCGCCCCGGCCGAGCCGCATCCACAAGGCCGTCGGCTGCATGGAATGCCGCATGACGGGTTACATGGGGCGTATCGGCCTGTATGAGATCCTGCTCATGTCACCGGAAGTGCGTAAGGCGGTGGGCGCCGCGGTGGATATCGCGCGGGTGCGCGAGATCGCCATCCGGGAGGGCATGAAGCCCCTGCGCCTGTCCGGTGCCCTCAAGGTGGCGGCCGGGATCACGACCCTGGAAGAGGTGGTGAAGATCGCACCCCCCGCCGAGAACAACGAAGGCAGCTGAGCGTTCGCGCCCAAAGGCGCGACTTCGCCGGCATTTGGGCGTACCCTGCGCAGCATTCACGTCCCTACCCGGAGCCCGTCATGGCCTCATCCCCCGAAAATGTCAGCATGGCCCTGTTCTGTGATTTCGAGAACGTGGCCCTGGGCGTGCGCGATGCGAGCTACGAAAAGTTCGACATCAAGCTCGTTCTCGAACGCCTGCTCCTCAAGGGCAGCATTGTCGTCAAGAAGGCCTATTGCGACTGGGACCGCTACAAGGGTTTCAAGGCGACCATGCACGAAGCCAACTTCGAGCTGATCGAGATCCCCCATGTGCGCCAGTCCGGCAAGAATTCCGCCGACATACGCCTTGTCGTGGACGCCCTTGACCTGTGTTACACCAAGAGCCACGTCAATACCTTTGTCATCATCAGTGGCGATTCCGACTTCTCACCACTGGTGTCCAAGCTGCGCGAAAACGCCAAGCAGGTGATCGGCGTGGGGGTCAAGCAATCCACCTCCGACCTGCTCATCGCCAACTGCGATGAGTTCATCTTCTACGATGATCTGGTCCGCGAGACGCGCCAGGTAGCGGCCCGCCGCGAGCCTCGGGAAACCCAGCAGCCCAGCCGGCGCAGCCCTGAAGAGGAAAAGCGCCGCAAGGACGAAGTGGATGCGCGGCGCACCCGGGCGGTGGAAATCGCGGTCGAAACCTTCGAGGCCTTGCTGGCGGAGCGGGGCGATACCGGCAAGATCTGGGCCTCGGTGCTCAAGGAAGCCATCAAACGCCGCAAGCCCGACTTCAGCGAAACCCGCTACGGTTTCCGTGCCTTTGGCAACCTCCTGGAAGAAGCCCAGTCCCGCGGGCTGCTGGAGTTTGGCCGGGACGAGAAATCCGGCACCTATGTCTATCGTTCCGGCGGCACCGTTGCCCGTGCTGAGCAGCCGGCAACCGAAGCGGCCGTGATTGCCGAAGGGCAGGCCGAAAACGTTGCGGCCGAGCAGGCGGAATCCCGTCGTTCGTCCCGCCGTGGTGGACGGGGCGGCAACAAGCCCAGGGTCGATGACCTGACGGCCGCCCGTAACGAGCTGGAAGCGGCCTACGCCGAGCATGTGGCCCAGTCCGAGTTTGCTCCCCAGGCAGAACCGGCCGAGGCCCGCCGATCTCGCCATCGGGGGCGTGGAGCGGGTAGCGACGCCACCGCCGCACCCGTGCCGGTCGTGGTTGAAGCCGAGGCCACCCAGGCATCTCCGGAACCCGAAGTCACGCCGGAGACCCCTGAGGCAGCACCCGTGGCCAAGACGAGCCGTCGCCGTGGCCGCAAGAATGCCGAGGCCGTCGAGCCGGCTGCCGAGGCTCCCTCCGCCGTGGTGGCTGAGGCGGCGCCTGAAGTGGAGCCCCGCCCCGAAACCCGTCGCAAAGGTCGCGGAACGCGCAAGGCCGTCAATGGTGCAACGGATGCACCCGGTGAGCCTTCACCTGCTGAAGCACCCGCGCCTTCCCCGGCCGATGACGGAGCCGAAGCGCCCGTCCGCAAGCCGCCCGCCCGCAACCGCCGTCCGCGCAAGCAGGAGGTCTGATCCGGTCGGGCCGGAACAATGGCTGAGTGTCAGGGCGCTCGCCGCCCCTGGCGCTTCCGGTCGTTGTCGCAGGATGGGTTGCCCGGGGCCGCAACGGCGTTGCGGGTAATCCAGACTTCCACCCGGCGGTTCTTTTCCCGACCGGTGTCGGTCGCGTTGTCGGCGACGGGGGCGAGCTCCCCGAATCCATGGGCGATGGCGGCTTTGACGCCGTAGCTTTCAAGCTCTCTTGAGACGGTGTCGGCGCGCTTCTGTGAAACCGAAAGGTTGATGCATTCCGAGCCGATGTTGTCGGCAAACCCCAGAAGCATGACCTTCAGATCCCGCCGATCAGGTTTTTCAAAGTACCTGACCAGACGCTTGACGTCTTGAAGTGCCTTGTTGTCCAGCTCCGCGGATCCGAACCGGAAACGCAGGTTGACACTCAGGCGTTGGGCCTGGGCAGTCAGTTTCCTGTGGGAAAGTGCGAGCTGGCCCCCATCGGAAACGCCGGACTCGACGACCTTGACCTCTTCGGGTACCTGACCAACAAAGCCGATCTGATCAGCAATTCCCTGGGCCATGTCCGAAATTGCGAAGTCTGCAAACTTGCGGGCGAAGGCGTTAGCGTCTGCCGGCACATACAGGAACAGGCGGCGCGTAAGGGGATAGTCCTCGGTTGCCACCGTCAGTTTTGTCGGGCGCATTGCCATTGAGTGGGCGTCGGCGGAGACCGCAATGGCCTTGGCCTTGCGGATGTAGGGCAGACCGACAAAGCCGATGGCGCCGGCTTCTTCGGCGACGGCATCGGAAAGCGCCTGACTGTCCTCATAGCGTTTCGCCGTGTCGAGAATCCTGTCGCCGTTCAGGACAAGTGTCTTGAAGGTATCGAAGGTGCCCGATTTTTCGTCGCGGGCGTGGATCCGCACCGGGCCGGGAGCGCCGCCAACCATGCTCCAGTCGGTGATCTTCCCGGAGAACAGCCCCTGCAATTGATGGATGGACAACTTGTCCACCCGGTTTGCCGGATTGACCACGACTGCCACGCCATCGAGAGCAACAACGAATTCCGAGTTGCCGGCCCCCATGTCGCCGAGCTTTGCCAGTTCGGCCAGCTCGTCCTTCCGGATGGGTCGGGATGACATGCCGATGTCTGCAACACCGTCGCGAAGCCCGGAAAAGGCCGTCCCCGAGCCATGGGCGGAGATCAGGACCTGAACCTTCTTTCCATTGCTGCTGGCGAGGATTTCGGACTCTTCGTGGTCCTTGCCCGGACGGCGCTGAAGTTCTCCATAGCCCTCCTGTTTCAGGAAGGCCTCCACCAGCGCGGGGGCAAGGGAAGCACCAAGCGTGTTCGAGCCGGACAGGCGAAGTTGCAGAAGATCGGGTTGAGAGACGGAGATCGGTGATGTCTTTTCAGGCCCCGCGCTGGTCGACGTCTTTTCGGAATTGCCCTTGAAAAAGAAGAAGGCACCGAGGGCAATAACCAGCAATCCCACCAATGCAGAGATGATCAGTTTGGTGTTCGTGGAGTTTCGGCTATTGCCGCCCGCCACCATCAGCGACGCATTGCATTCCGGGCAACGGGCATCCGGCGTGCTCATGACGATGGATTCCTTGGACGCCGCCTTGCTGCACAGGCTGGGCAGATTGGTACATACGCCGTTGTTCATAGTTCGGCCTCCCCCCGGATGGTCTTCATGGCATCCCGGGCTGCTGCATTCCATTGCACCATCTCCACCTCGACGAGCCTGGGTGGCAATAGCGATTTGATCGATTCGATCCTGGCGAGCATCGAATCACGAATCTTCGACTGGAACTCGGGCGAACCCGTCACCTGCGACGCCAGGTTGCTGCGGATGGCCGTGATCAGTTCCATGACGGTCTTCTCGGTCGCCCCCTCCTGCACTTCCTGGAAGGAACGCCCGAGAAGGAGGGGCTCGAGCTCGAATCCGTCCTCGTCACGACGGGCGTGGATGATCCGGGTCTGACCCGAGGCCGGGTCGTGACTTTCCTTGATCAATGCCAGAGCATCGGCCAGCAGCAGCACCGGGCGGGCCCGGCGCGCCACCTGGGCATCGTCGGCAATGAAGAGATCGGGCAGCAGGCTGCCATCACCTTCGATATGAACCTCAAGCGCGGCGCGCGCCCGCCCCAGCTGGGACAGCCGTGCTTCATAGCGCTCCTTGAGGGCCTTCAGGGTTCTCGCGAATCGCAGCGGGAACAGGTTCACCAGTGTCACCAGGGTGATCTCGTTGATCCGCTCGTTCGACGCCACGAAGCTCACCCGCCCGGGTCGGGCATCCTTGAATGCGGACTTGAGCTGGTCGACGAACTCCTTGTGTTCGGCCGGTTGCGGCATCATGACTGCGAATGCCTCGACCGCCCGCGGTGCGGCGCTGCGCCCTTCAAAGTGCTTGTTCTGTTCGGTCGGATCGAAGGCCAGGAAACGTCCGGCCGCACCCGCCAGTGCTGTGGCTTCCCGAGTGAGCTTGTCTTTGTCCACACCCCAGCGATCCTGAAGCTTCTCGATGACGGAGACGCCAATCACCCGCTCACGTTGCTCGGTGACCAATCTCTGGTGGGCACTTCGCACGTTTTCCTCGCTGCGCGCGACGATTGCATTGCGAATCTCGCCTTCGGCCATCCGGCGATTGAACAGCTTGAAAGTCGGTGTCTGCCCCAGCCTTGCGACGATGTCCGCCCTTACCGCGGCGGTTTGAACGCGCTGTTCTTCCTCGTCTGCCACCAGCCGACGTCTGACCGCATCGACACCCTTGGCGTTTTCGATGCTGACCACATAGCCATTCTCCGCGTGCAGGTCGGCGCTGTTGTGCTCCCGCGGGAGTCGGTTGGCGATGGTCTTGGTGGCCTGGTCGGCCGCAGCGCCCAGCGCCGCTTCTCCGGAGTCGATACTGGCCTTCAGGTCGGCCATTTGATCCAGGATGTTGAGAATGAGCTTCTTGGAGAACCGGGCGGCTTCGGCCAGGGTTCTCGCCACGCTTTGCTCCCGCAAGGCGAGCGCGGCCTTGCCAATGTCGCGCTCGCGGCTGTTGAGCAAGGCATCCAGGATGCGCGTGTTGTTCCACTCCGCTTCGATGGTGAGTACCTGCCGGGCAAGATGATCCGCCGACTCGATCCGCTTGGCGGCGAAATCATCCACCTTCGATAGCCTCAGGTTCAGGTCTTCCATCAGTGCCGCGACGAGCCTTGCGCATTCGTTCAAGGACCGGGCACCGGTTCGCCAATCCTCGAACAGGCTGGCCTCAACCCTGTCCCGGACCGCTTCCGCCAGACTCTGCACATCGCGCTCCGCAGTCTGGAAGAACGGTTTGACGCCTACACCGCGAAAGCCCTCTTCCCAGGCGCTGCTGAACAGGCGCTTCAGCTCACCCAGCCATTTAAGTTTGTCGGTCTGCTTGACCAGTTGCAGGTAGTGACCTTCGAACTCGCCCCATTCCTGATCGTATCCCCGCCACCGGCGGGAGCCTTCGCTGTCGATGATCGGACGGATGAGACGCAGATGTTCGTCGCTGAGGCGCCAGTCGTCACGGGTCTTCTGGTCCGTGACGAACTCGGCATTGGTCTGGGGCCGGGCCTGCTCGATGAAGCCAAGGCCCTCCTGCCAGTTGTTGAACTGGAGCTGACGGAAGGACTGCAGGGCGAACTCGTAGGTGAGCAATTCGCGAATCGACTCTTCCGGGAAAGCCAGGCGCCGGATGCCGAAGCTCAGGAAGCGCACCGAGCGCAGCCCCTTCCCGGTTCCCGCGATGGCCTCGGGGCTGCCATCGCCGTTTTCCGCATTCTCGAAGCGGGACAGGTCATCCCAGGCCACCTTGCGGGCGACAACCGTTTTGTGGAATACGAAGTCGGCAACGATGTCGGGCAGTTCGCTCTCGATGCTGGCCCTGAAACCCTGCTCATTCTCGTCGGAATAGACATAGCACCCGTTGAACCAGAAGTCCGACTTCACGGTGCCACCGCTGGACACGTCGCAGGGCGCCCAGGTGCCCGCGGACATGGCGTTCAGTTCGAGCAGGGACGCATAGGCATTGGCGTGATAGTTTCCGGTGTTCCAGTTGGCAGGCGGGTTGAGATCGGGAACATAGGCGTAGACCAGAATGCGTTGCGCCTTGTCGGGGAACAGCGCACGAAGCTGGGCGATCACGTCGACGATCGCGCCGGAACCCGTGCCGCCCGCCAGGCCGCAGAAGACGTGGAAGGTCACGTCGTTGCGCTTGCCGCGATCCTGCATGTCCCGCACGAGGGTGGCCACGCTGTCCCGGAAGCGTTTCACGTTCATGGCAAACAGGAAGCGTCCCAGTCGGCGCTTCTGCCCCCCGGCGGCATCGATGTTCAGGCTGGAAAGAATCTCTCCCCAGGTCGCCCGGTCACCCAGCCAGGGCTTGAGGTTCGGATAGCTGTTGAGATCCTGGATGACCGCGGTGAGGTTCGCCTCCGCGATCAGCATCTGGTTGCGTTTCGGCAACTGCACCGACTTGCCGAGCACCGACCAACCCGGATCATTGTCCCGGAATGACTTGGGATCCGAATCGATGAACAGGTAATCGAGGATCAGGCCGTCCGGTTCCTCCTCCCGGAATTGTTGATAGACCAGCTTCCTGAAAGCCTTGAGGATGCGTCCGCCTGTGCCCCCCAGACCGATCAACAGATGATTCATGGTGCCCGCCTTTTCCGGAACTGCGCATTGTCTGAATGTCGGGCCACCCTGCGACGTCTGTCAGTGACGATGCAACGCCGAACTCGGCAGCCAGTCACAATGGTGTAACGGTAAGATGAACGCGTCATGACAAAGGGCTCGGGTGTTCCGTCATCGCCGCGTCCCGGGCCGGATGAAGGTATCCGGTGGGGCAATGAACTTTCCCGCCCGCCACCTGCCTGAAAGCCTTCTTCCACCCGTCTGTCCGGCATCGCCGGTGCCGCGAATGCCAGCCTTCCCCCCCTCCCTCGCCCGCTACCTGCCAGCGCTGGCGCTGATCGTCCTGTCGTGTACCTGGGGTTACACCTGGGTGCTGCTCAAGCAGGGCCTCGTGTATGCCTCGCCCTTTGCCCTGGCCGCCCAGCGCTGTGTGGGTGGCGCGGTGGCCCTGGTGGTGGCGGTGAAGCTGATGGGCAAGTCCATGCGCCTGGTGGCCCCGGGGGAGACCGCCGTGCTGGGTCTGGTGCAGATCACCGGCTTCGTGGCCCTGCAGACCTGGGCGCTGGTGGAAGGGGGGCCCGGCAAGACGGCGGTGCTGATCTTCACCATGCCGATCTGGACCCTGCTGCTGGCCTGGCCGCTGCTGGGCGAGCGGGTGCGCGGCAAGCAGTGGCTGGCGGCGGCCTCCACCCTGGGCGGGTTGTTGCTGATCATCGAGCCCTGGAACATGCATTCCAGCCTGTTCAGCAAGATGCTGGGGATTGGCGCGGCGGTGTGCTGGGCGGTCAGTACCGTGCTGTTGAAACGCCTGCGCCGCCGCGAGCCGGTGGACCTGCTGGTGCTGACCACCTGGCAGATGATCATCGGTTCTATACCGCTGGTGCTGCTGGCCGAGCTGGCCCCCGGCCGCAGCACCGACTGGACCGGTCACTACATCGCGATCATCATCTTCCTGTCGGTGGCCAGCGTGGCCCTGTGCTGGTGGCTGTGGGTGTGGATTCTCGACCGGGTGCCCGCCTGGGAGGCCAGCCTGTCGGTGCTGGGTACCCCGGTGGTGGCCATCCTGTCGTCCCGGCTGGCCCTGGGGGAGGCCTTCAAGGCCAGCGAGGTTGCCGGCATCCTGCTGATCGGCAGCGGCCTCGCCCTGCTCTCCCTGTTCGGCTGGATGTCCAGCCGCAGGGCCGCTCAGACCCGGTAGCCCTCTTCCGCCAGCACCTGGCGCACGGCGGGGCGTTCGAGCATGCGCAGGTAATGGGCGCGGCAGTTGGGGGGCAGGGTCATCTTCAGGTGTTCGGCCCAGAACTCGGTGTAGAACAGCGCCGCATCGGCAATCGAGAAACGCCCGGCAAGATAGTCGCGGCCTTCCAGTTGCGCATTCATCACCTCAAAACCCCGGGTTACGATCTCCCGGCCCCGGGCCTGCACGGCCTCATGGTCCGCGGTATTGGGGGTGTAGCTGGAGGTGGTGAAGATGCGGGTGAAGCCCTGGCCGTGGATCGTGCCGACGGCGTAGTCCATCCATTCCAGCACGCACACTTCGCCGGCCGCGTCGTCGGGGAGCAGCTTGCGCCGGGGGTATTGGCGCGCCAGCCACCAGGCGATGGCCTGGAAGTCGGTGATGGGGCGGCCATCGTCGAGAACCAGGGTGGGAATCGTCGCCCTGGGGTTGATGGCCAGGTAGTCAGGCGTCAGGTGGTCGCCGGCTGGCAG
>WBZV01000920.1_pt1 | contig 14979 bp, 13 predicted proteins | sample 5204221 | NCBI WGS metagenome assembly WBZV01 (sample SAMN12344360, study PRJNA552823) | activated sludge metagenome | biome: Activated sludge suspended growth; feature: Nitrification reactor; material: Wastewater; isolation source: activated sludge from nitrification reactor of wastewater...
CGTTATATTGTTCCTTTTCGAACAGTTTATTTGCAACTTTTAGTCGCTCCCCCATGGTTTGACCTGGCAGTTTATTCTTCTTGAGAACATGGTCAAGTAACGTATCTAAGTCTATGAGCACTGATTTCATACTGACATAATCATCAAAGTTAGTTTGTGCATCGATCTCTTTCAATCGATTCCTTGTAAAAGCCTTCCAATCGTCTGATGGAAGGGCTGTGTTGAGAGATACCGCAATAATAATTGCGATAACAAGAATAATTCCCAGTGTTATAACAGTCACCATAGACTCATTGTACAGCATGTTATAATGCCAGCATGCCTGAAGTAAAATCGCGATTGCCTTTTGCTCTCAAAGCCCTTTCTTTTTCTACCGCGATATCTATTGGAGGTGTTGTCCAGACTGCTGGTTATCGTCGAATTGATGATGTATCTCTTAAAGAATGTATGGTTCAACATGTTGGAAAGGTACCGATTGTTACATATGGAGATGCTTCCCGTTGTGAGGATATTAAACGAGGGAGAGAATTTCGTCAGAGTGAAGAATATGACATGTCTGGAGATTTGCGCAAGATAGCAGGCATTGGAGGTCTACAACCTGAAATATTTCGAGGAGATTATTTAATGTTTCAGCAGATTGGGGGAACATGCTCATTGAGCTGTGCAGCCGCAATATTGAGTAACATTAGTTTGAATTATTGTGGTCCAGCAATTGATCCATATGTACTCTCTGATTTGATAACTGCTAAAAGACCTGGTGGTCATGATGTTCTTGATAAGTCAGCTGATCACGTAGATGATCTTAATGTTAATCCATTACAGTTGGCATATTTAAATGGGGAGATCCCTTTTAATCCTGATGTTGGCTTTAGAGTGGACTATGTACCTGATACAGATATTCCTCGAGATCCTGATGCGTTCCTAGCCTTGATTGCTTCGATGCTTCAGGATCCGGATTTGCATATCATTCTTAATTCCAGAGTGAGTGATAAGGTAGAAGCTTCATCTAGATATCATGCTGTGGTTGTTGTGGGCGCAAGTGCTGCAGACTGTGAGAAAGATCCATATCTGCTTGCAGCAGATCCGACAGGTGCTAATTTTATCGGGAGCGAGAACTTTTCAGCAGTCCAAACTGAGTGGTATCCCATATGTCAAAACGGCTTTACAACACTCATTCCACTAAATGAAAGAACAATGAATTTGGTTCGTTCATTAATGATTATTAAGGCTGAAAAGAGGTGATTTTTGAAGAGTAAGTAGCGCGTTGTCCATTAAACGCGAAAGGCACATGCCCATCGAGGTTTAGGTTTGACAGCCGGTTGAACCGGTTATCGCACCATACCTCAACGGGACATGTGCCAAGCGCTTTCAGTCTGCGGCTGTCTTATCGACGATGTTTTGAAGCATCGTCTGGAAGAGATACATCGAAAGCATGGCCCCTAGGGCCATGCCTAACCCTCTATCGTTGAACGTTGTAGGGTTTGCCCCCATTTCAACGATGAAGAAATACCCGAGTAAACCATAGAGGGTTCCTCCTAGTATCCCTCGGGCAAAGCTGATGTCGATGCTGACTGAGATGACAAACAGAAGTGCTGCAACAGTGGTGTAGTTCAGTATCCACTCTGCAGCGATTATGTTTCCGCCGCTCCTGATGTTGAAGATCCCTGCTGTGAACAGGGAACCCATGAGGTAGCAGTTCAGGCGCTGCACAAAGTGTAGCAACTGAACAACCTTCTGGAAGCCATCTTCATGTGGGAGCGGCGAAGAAACGTTAGAGGCCGACGTGGTTGACTCGGCGGTAGTTGACATGCTGTTCTCCTTGGCTTTCGCCAATTGATGTTCCGAATAGGTTGCTCCCTACATACTAAAGAGTAGTACATACAAAACAACCCATTCGGGTTTTGAGATTTCCGCAAACTGTTAAAGCGCGACTGAAAACAGTTGGAGCCAAAGTTAGATGAGAAATCTAGTTAAGATCCAAATGTTGAATATAAGTTTATCATATTATGGGTCCCTTGTCAATACTATGGGTCGCCATTTGGGTAGAAAACAGTGTATATAAGTTTGGAAAAAATATGCTGCGGAGAGAGTGGGATTCGAACCCACGGAGGCTATTCACCTCACAAGTTTTCAAGACTTGCGCCATCGACCACTCGGCCACCTCTCCATACTTTAGAGCTATATTGTACCTTATTGGCCTAGATATGCCAACGTATATACGCTACAATTGTTTCATGGATTTTAGGCACTATCATACCTCACGGAGAAAGTTTCTTCATACGTATTTGAATGATTTCCTTTATAAGGAGGAGAGATTGTCAGATGAAGAATTTTCTCATGTTGCACTTGAGCGGTTGGCTTCATTTTCTACGAGAGGCAAGATGCTGAGAGGGGTTTTTGTTATGCTCGGATATGAGATGTTTTCAGGCGTAGTTGATCAGGAATTAAATGCCGATACATATGGTAATGACAATGTGCTTCATGTCGCAGCTGCTATGGAGCTGAGTCAATCTGCCCTCTTGATTCATGATGATATCATGGATAATGATCTTACTCGTCGAGGTGAAAAGACAATCTATGCGCAATACAAAGAGGACGCTGAAATGCATCAGATAGCTCAGCCGAATCAATATGGGAAATCAATGGGGATGGTAGTAGGTGATGCGAGCTTGTTTTTAACCTACGAACTTATTGGAAATCTTGAGGTCGAACCTGCAATACGTTCAAGGATTATGAATCGCTACTCCAAGGAGATGTTAAAGGTGTCACTTGGGCAATTTTTGGATTTTCATTATGGCAGAACTCATGTGGAGAGAACTCGAACTGAGATTATGAGAATGTATCATTTGAAAACAGGGGGGTACACATTCACTCTTCCTTTCGTTCTTGGAGCATATCTAGCTGGAAAAACGGATACAGATCTTAAGGCGCTCGAGGTGATTACAGCCAACCTTGGTACAATTTTTCAGATTAAGGATGATGAGCTTGGGTTGTTTGGTAATGAAGCTCAAACTGGAAAGCCAGTGGGGTCAGATATTTCAGAGGATAAAAAGACCTTATACAGAGCCGCTCTTTTTGAATCAGCGAATGAGGTTGAGAAAGAAAAGTTAAGAAAAATTTATGGAAGTGAGTTATCCCCTGAAAATTTAGCTTATATTCAAAAACTGATGGCTCAGTATGGCATTGAGGCTGAGCTGAAACAGACAGTTGCAACAAGTACCCAAAAAGCTTTGACACATCTTGATTCTCTCAAGTGCGACTCATTCTATAAGACTATTTTCGCTGATTTAATTGAATATAATGCTACTCGAGGTTCCTGATATGAGAAGTGCTCAATTCATTTGTACAGTCAGGAAATACTTCAAAGCACATAAGAGGTCGATGCCGTGGAGAGATACAATTGATTCATACTCTATCCTTGTTTCTGAATTTATGCTTCAACAGACGCAAGTACATCGTGTTGTCCCGAAGTTTGAATCTTTTATGAAGGTATTCCCAACCATTCAAGCATTAGCAAAGTCTGATTTCAAAAAGGTTTTAGGTGAATGGAACGGGCTTGGTTACAATCGACGCGCGCTATGGCTTCATGAGGCTGCTAAGGAACTTGTAAAGTGCTATGATGGTAAAATCCCTGAGTCAATTGTCGAGCTTAAGAAGATAAAAGGTATTGGACATAATACTGCAGCAGCAATTTGTGCATATGCGTTTAATATGCCTGTCGTATTTATTGAGACTAATATCCGTGCAGTATTTATCCACCATTTTTTTGCTGATAGGGCTGATGTCGCTGATTCTGAGCTTCTCCCGCTGATTGAGGCAAACATGGACATGATACACCCACGTGAGTGGTACTGGGCATTGATGGATTATGGTGTCTCGCTTAAAAAACAACATAAAAATCCAGCACGTAGAAGCAGACATCATACAAAACAGTCTAGGTTTGAGGGTTCAAATAGGCAGTTAAGAGGAAAGATATTGAAACTATTGCTGCAAAGCAATTCAGTGACCCTGGGGTTTGTTTCAGATGCTTTGCTGATTGATGAGGACAGGGTTTATTTGCAACTTGAAAACATGATGATCGAAGGTTTGGTTCTTATGGATAAAGATAGATCTACTTTCCATCTCCCTTAGGTAGAGGCATCTATCTCTCTGGTCGCATCTGAAAGAGAAATACATCTTCCTTTTCGGGATCCTCTATTCTGTGTGGGCACCAAAGATTTGCTTGCCTAGCCGGGCCATTATGAAAGATTTCAGTTCCACATATCCCTCTTTCTTCCGCATCTGAATAAGCTTCTTGTATATTATATGCTTGATTATCTGCTTGCCCCCGTACCCATGCGGTGAATTCTTTTACAGGGCAAGTTCCAGGATGCTCCTTTTCTATGTGAGAGCACTCATCACAGGTGCGTCCAAGAATTCTTACAGGCATTCTTTCTCGTGTCATACCCCATTATACCACTTTGCCCATTTGTGGCGCTCTAAAAAGGGTTTTATGTGTAAGTTTTTGGGTTTCATGCAAATCAGATCCAAACGAAATCATTCGCTTCTCATAAAGCGGATAGATATTTTTTAGCTTTGTTTCGAGTTCGGATTGGGTATGAAACAGGCGTTCTTGAATCACATCGGTATGCTGGAAATTATAAAGAGTACAGCCTGTGGCTCGATAATCGGTGTGGGGGCGATAAATTCTTTCAAAAGCAGCATGGATTTGAGTTCTGATCAGGTAGGGATATTCGATTGGCTCCTTGAGTTTAATCGTTGTTGTAGCGTAAGTGAATTTCTGGGTTTTGAGAAAAATATCTACCGAATGCACTCGATACTTGTACTTCCTCGCCTTCATAAAGGCATTCTCTATATGATGGGAAATACGAGCATGCAAAAGATCTTTGTTTCGAGTTGGAGGTGTGACTGTAGCAGTTTTCTGAATTGATTTATACTCTTCCTTATGTTCGGTTGAAAGATTAAACATTGGGATACCTTTGAGCTCATACCATGTTTGCACGATTGTTTTATTAAAATTCAGTCGAAGTTCTGAGTCTGACATGTGTACGAAGTCATATGCCGTATGGATACCTAAGCCTTTAAGACGTGCTGAGAGCCGATGCCCAATTCCCCAAATATCTTCCACATCAGTTGCGTGAAGATAGTCGTTACTATTCAGAGGCGTTAACACAACACATCCCGAAGGTTTTTCGGCATTTGAAGCAATCTTGGTCAAGGTTTTTGTTGAGGCAACTCCTACTGAAACCGTAAGGCCAAGAGAAAGCTCAATTTTGCGTTTAATAGTTTGGGCAAGATGTAGGTATGACATTTTGTGCAGGGCGTCACATCCTGTAATATCTGCAAACACTTCATCGACTGAATAACACTCAACGTCTGGAGTGTATGTTTTTACTATGTTTGTCATCCGATGGGAAAAAAGCTGATACACTCGGTAATCAGAAGAAGCGATAATACATTCAGGGCAGATTCGTTTAATCTCAGATATCATCATGCCTCGCTTTACACCTCTTTTTTTTGCCTCATATGATAAGGCCGTTGCAATTCCTCTTTCATAACCAACAGCTACAGGTTTACCCTGTGCTTCTGGGTGGGTAGCTTGGTAGACCGATGCAAAAAAAGCATCACCATCAATATGCAGAAAGATCTGACCGCCGCGTGTAGTAGACATATCAAGACATAATAGTGAACATATGTTCACTTTGCAAGGGGTGTGATAGAATGAGTGTATGGAAAGACCAGGACGATCAGACCTTGAGACGGTTATAGGTGAGATACGAGAAACCACTGATGAACCAATAGATATAGCCTTTCAGCTTTTGCAAGATGGAGGTTTTAACGATGATGAAATTATGGCCTCATTTATGAGGCACGGGATAGTTGAAGATGAAGCAACGTGCCAAGATCTTTTAAATGATGCAAGGCAGCTCATAGCGATGGAAGATGATGTGAATGATGCCGTATTCTCGTTAGATGCGCAGGAACGTGCTGATGAAAGAGGGAGTTCAGTGGTGACGAATGTTTATATCGATAAAGAGGGCAATACGGTGATTTCTTTTGAAGACTTTCCAACGGACATCACTGAGTAGGCATCGACGCAAGTGCCTTTCGCACCTCGTCAACAATAGTATCTCCATTTACAATCGTCCAACCTTTTTCTTGTGCAGTCTTTTGCATCTCCTCTTGATGTGGGTCAACAACAAATGCCGCATCAACCTCCGACAGCATAAATATATCACCAGTGGTATCCCCAAAACCGAGTGCATATATATCTGAATGATCTTTCAAAACTGAAAGAAGCTGGATGCTCTTTTCTTCATCATTCATCATCCGTTTGACCGTTCCTGAATAATGACCATTAATTGTGTCAAGTTCTGATGCGAAGCATAGGTCTGCTCTAAGTTGTTTTCTAAGAACTTGGATTACAGGAAGGGAAGATCCAGAGATTAAGACAATTGAAAAGCCGGCATTTTTAAGTACTACAAAAAGCTCCTCGACAAAGGGATATATCTTATGACCTGCATTGATAAAATTCTCACACACCTGTGCAACTTCATCGATACTCTTTCCCCTGAGAGAACGAGCCTGCAGATCTAAAGCTGCTCGAGCACCTTGGGAATATGAAATCTTTCCTGCTTTATATTGAGTAAAAATTGCTTCCTGCTTACCAGCAAATGAGTCATCTATGAAGCGTGTATCTAAGAGGTATTGATGAAAATCGATGGCTGTGTAGCCATCATACAAGGTGTAATCTACATCAAAGAAGGCAAATTTTTTCATAGTTAGAAAAGAGCTATAACATTTCCTAGAAATGGGAATGGCCAGATCAATGTATTTGACCATAGCCATGGATCAGATATATATTGATTGAGTGTCCAACAGGAATAGAGAGGATCATTGCATCTGAATTGTAGACCTATGAACCCAAGGACCAGTCCAAGAATATAGTAGATTGCAAACCAGTTGAAGAGTTTCATCGCAATGGGAGTTTTTTGTTTTGGAGACTTTTTTGATTTCATATGAATGCTGAGCGGGAGACGGGACTCGAACCCGCGACCTTTTCCTTGGCAAGGAAACGCTCTACCAACTGAGCTACTCCCGCAATCTCTTGTACTTTCGACTTAGGTAATTATATCAACCTACAGCCGAAAATACACTTGTGTGGCAAGACTCAGAATCGAACTGAGATCTGACGTTTTTCAGACGCCCGCCGTGACCAACTTGGCTACCTTGCCTATCTTGAACGTATTATACAGCTTTGCTGAAGTTCTGAAAAGGACCAGCTCAGCCAATTTCTATTTTCTATAAGGACCAGCCCTAAGAAGGACCAGCCTTTTGAGCTCCTGAAAGATGAAATACTATCTGAATTGAGTGTGAAGGACGAACGCTATCAGCGTTGGTCCTTTTAGAAAAGAAAGTGGGCGTGGATGGATTTGAACCGTCGACCCCCACTTTATAAGAGTGGTGCTCTAACCACTGAGCTACACGCCCGCTGCATAATTATAGCAAAGAATGTAGGTTGATTAGCTATAAGTGCGGTAAAGACTTTTAAACCTGTAAAAAGTCTATACATTGATTATTGATAGTAATGCATGTATCCTTGGCATATACTTATTAAGTTGAAGTAAGGGGGGTTGGGAGTCGTACACGTTTCGCCTCATGAATATGTGATTTGAAGCCATAGGATAGCGCAAATCGCTTGTTTTCTTCGAGCTAAGCTGATATAATCTTCGTCTTGTAGAAAATACTATAAACAAACCAATAAGTGGTCGCTTAATGTATAGAAACCATGCCAAAAATTAGTATTGTCGTTCCCGTACGTAACGAGGAAAAAAACATAAAAAAACTGGTCGAGACTATCGATTTGCGCCTGAATAAGGCAAAACTTTCATATGAGGTTATTGTTGTTGATGATCACTCATCAGATAAGACAGCACTATTTTCTAATCAGCTCTCAAAAAAATACCCGCTACGATACGTTCTCAAAAGTGGGAAACCTGGAAAAGGCTAATCTATTTTGGAGGGGGCTGAGCATGCGCAGTCAGACATTATATGTATGCTTGATGCGGATCTTCAATACAATCCAAAGCATATCGTAGATATGTATCAGTGTGTCATAAAAGATGAAAAGGTAGGTGTTGTCGTAGCTGAGAGAAAAACATACAAAGCAAGCATGATAAGAAAGTTTGGCTCGAAAATTAATGCACTTCTCATTGGAAGACTCTTGATGGGACTTCCATATGATATTCAATCAGGACTGAAAGTTTTTAGAAAAAAGGTTATTTCTCATGTTCAAGAGCATTTAATTGGACCTTGGTCATTGGATATTCCGCTTTTGCAAACTGCAAAAGATCTTGGTTATACGATCTCAACTGTTCCGATTGTTTTTGCTGATAGAAGTGATGGCGAATCTAAAATTTCATTCGTTCATACTGCACATGAAATCGTTACCAATGCGGTAAGGATGAAACTGTTGCATAGTAGGAGAGTTTTTCATGTGCCAGCTCACAATGCGAACTCAATGAAGGGGGCAGGTGTCATATTTAAACAAAAAAAATTCATAACACATTCTTCTTTACATCATGATAAATCTGCGTTGCACGTACTTCAAACATGGCAAAAGTATTTTATTGCAGGCTTTGTGGTAGCCCTCGCGCTTGCTTTCTTCTTTGATCCGCTCAATACATCGATAATCACACTGGGCGTGTTAACATCACTCTATTTTTTTGATGTGCTTTTTAATCTGTACATGGTAATAAAGAGTCTTCATTTTCCTGAAGAAATTAAGGTAACTGAAGAAGAATTGGCTCAGCTAAAAGATAAGGACCTTCCCGTCTATACGGTATTTTGTCCGCTCTACAAAGAAGCTCATATGATTCCTCAATTTGTGGAAGCGATGGATAAGCTTGAGTATCCGAAAGAAAAGCTTGATATTATGCTCCTTTTGGAAGAAGATGACCAGCGAACAATTAAAGCTGCGGAACGTTATAATCTCCCTAAGCACATTCGCATAGTTGTTGTTCCGCATTCGTTTCCAAAGACGAAACCAAAGGCAACAAATTATGGATTGGCCGAGGCGTTGGGTGAATATTCGGTTATCTATGATGCTGAAGATATTCCAGATCCACTCCAGTTAAAAAAGACTCTTATTGCTTTTAAAAGATCTGATGCTTCAACAGTATGTATTCAGGCGAAATTGAATTACTACAATCCTCATCAGAACTTGTTAACACGAGTTTTCACCGCTGAGTATTCTTTGTGGTTCGACCTTGTGTTACCAGGCCTACAATCTGTAGCTGCTCCAATACCTCTTGGAGGAACTTCAAACCATTTTAAGACAGCATACCTTCATGAGCTCGAGGGATGGGATTCGTTTAATGTTACAGAGGATTGTGATTTAGGTATTAGGCTTGCAAAGAAGGGGTATAAAACTGCTATTGTGGATTCAGTTACTATGGAGGAGGCAAATAGCCATTTAGGTAATTGGGTGTATCAGCGTACTCGTTGGATTAAGGGATATATGCAAAGCTATCTTGTCCACATGCGAGATCCGCGTGAATTTTTCAGAACAAATCCTCGACATTTTTTGACTTTTCAACTTGTAGTTGGAGGTAAGATTCTCTCATTATTTATCAATCCCTTAATGTGGGTTATTACGATTCTTTACTTTGCTTTTAGAGCGACACTTGGGGTCCAGATTGAGAAGCTCTTCCCTGGTGCTATCCTCTATATGGGTCTCTTTTCCTTGTTGATCGGTAACTTTTTGTATCTGTACTACTACATGATTGGATGTGCAAAAAGGAAAGAATATGCACTGATCAAATATGTATATATTGTGCCGTTTTATTGGTTAGCCATGAGTTATGCCGCATGGAAAGCATTGATTCAGTTAATGCATAAACCTCATTTCTGGCCAAAAACCACACATGGTCTGCACTTACAAACTGCAAAAGTTCATGCCTTAGATATTAAAGCACTCGATGTTACGATTGCAAAGGATCGTCCACAAAGTGCAAAAATCGACACAAAGAAGGAAGACGTTCAAACATGGACATTTGCAAATATTTCCGGTGGAACGATTCTTGTAGCTGGATATTCTCTAGCCAACATTCTAAATTTTCTATTCCAAGCAACTCTAGGCCGAATACTTTCGTTTGAGAGCTTTGGGCTGCTTACACTTGTTAATACTTTTTCATTTTTAATCTCAATATTATTGTTCTCACTCGGATCAACAGTTACGCATAGGATTTCATATTTGTCGGCAAAATATGGAGAAGAATCTGGCCTTGCATTTTTGGCTCGTGTCTATAAGAGAAGTGTGATCATATCATGCGTTGCCTCACTTGCTTGGGGACTTCTTATTCCATTTCTAAAATACTTTTTCCAGCTTGATTCAATATTACCACTTCTAATGTTTTATCCGATATTGTGGATGGGTTTAATTGGGTCACTCAACGAAGGGTTTCTACAAGGTAAATTTTTGTTTGTATTATTGGCTATTGTTACCGTGAGTGCGCCAATTCTCAAGCTAGTTTTAGGTCTGGGATTAGCGTATTTTGGATTGCAGGAACTAAGTTACATAGCAATTCCGCTTGCCACTGTATTTCCAGTCATTGTTTCATCTATCTTTGTAATAAAGAATGTTCGAAAAATTCCCAAAGTAGGAAATATCCATGCAATTTCATTTCCTAAAAGCTTTTTCTCAGCTTCAATCTTGACAATACTTTCTACAAGTGCATTCCTGAGTGTCGATGTAATTTTAGTAAAACATTACTTGCCAGCTGTACAGGCAGGGCAGTATGCACTGATTGGGCTTATTGGCAAAATCGTCTTTTACTTTGGTTCACTTGTTAATAATCTGATGATGGCTTTCGTAAGCCGAGATGAAGGTGCAAATAGAAATTCTGACAAAACCTTTCATCGTTTGTTGCTTGCAACGATAGTTTTAACAGGATTGGTATTTGTAGTTGTTGGTCCACTTGGACATATCATAACGCCAATTTTATTTGGAGATAAAGTATACTCAATACTGCCGTTTATTTCTGAATATGCCCTTGCTATAGCCTTTATAACTATTACTCAGGCAATTCTTTTATATCATCTAGCAAAGCATCACTATATATTTTCACTAGTATCTCTTGTATCTGTAGGAGTGATGATCATTGCAATTATGCTTCATCATGGATCTGTGAGAGAGATCGTGAATGACGTGCTGCTGGCAAGTGTTCTGAACTTCACCTTAATACTCTCTCTGCATGGCTTTTATCATCAAAGACGTTGGGTGAAGTCAAACATACGAGATTTTCTTGACCTGTTTACACATCAAGATGTAGCGGTTGATCAGTCACCAGATAGGTTGAAGGTACTTATTTTTAACTGGTACTGTATTAAGCATACTTGGGCAGGAGGAGCTGAATATTATGTCCATAATATTGCAAAATCGTTGGTAAAAAAAGGCCATTCGGTTACACTCTTCTGCGGAAATGATGGAAAATGTTTGTCAACCGAGGTGATTGATGGTGTATATATCATACGACACGGGGGGTTGTTTACTGTTGGTTTGTGGGCATATGTCTACTATATGACCAAATTCAAGTATAACTTTGATGTGATTATTGATTCAGCAAAAGGAGTTCCGTTCTTTACCCCATTATATGTGATTCAGCCAGTTGTGAGTTTGATCTGTCATGTCCATCAGGACATGTTTAAGAAAGGTTTAATATTCCCACTTGCACAGCTTGCAATGTTTTTGGAGAAAAAAGCTATGCCATTAATTTATAGGGATACATCACTTGTAACTATTTCCCCATCATCAAGAAAGGCAATTCGACAGCTTGGCTTTGATAGCAAAAAGAAGATTGAGATTGTATATCCTGGAGTAGATGAGATGACTGGAAGGGGTGAAAAGGCAAAAAATCCCACACTTTTATATCTAGGAAGACTGCGCGATTACAAAATGGTTGATGTCCTTATCAAATGTGTGCCTACACTTGTGAAGAAATATCATAATTTGCAAGTTGTGATTGCTGGCGATGGTGAAGATTTCAAAAGTCTTAAAAAATTGACACAAAAGTTAAAACTGGATAAGCATGTGACTTTCACTGGGCGTGTTACTGACGAGGATAAGGAGCAATTGTTTACACAGGCGTGGTTAGCAGTTCATCCATCGATTGTTGAAGGCTGGGGGATTTCAAACATTGAAGCTAATTTATGTGGAACACCAGTGGTCGCATCAGATGTAGATGGATTGAGAGATTCAGTTATTCATAAAAAGACTGGTTTGCTGGTTGAATCAAAAAATGTTCAAGCTTTTACTGCTGCAATTGATTCACTTCTTTCCGATGAAAAATTGCGAGATACAATGGGGACAGAAGCTAAAAAATGGGCTTCTAACTTTAGCTGGGATAGTAGTGCTGATTCATTCTATACTCTGTTCAGAAGACTTATTAATCGATCTCATTCATTTATAGATTTAAGATCCTCAAGAAGGGCAAATGTACGAATATGAATAACCCAATAACCCTTACAGTTGGTATTCCAGCATATAACGAGGAGGCAAATATTTGTCAACTCATTGATGATATATTGGCTCAATCATTTGATGGTATTATCTTGAAAAAGGTTATCGTTTCATCTGATGCAAGCATAGATGAAACTAATTCTTTGGTGAGCGGGTATAAAGATCCTAGAGTAACTCTTATCTCGAACAAAGTGCGTGAAGGAATAGCTGCTCGTTTAAATCAAATCTTTGAATCATCATCAACTGATTGCTTGGTTGTAATGAATGCAGATACACGGATAAAGGATCCACTTTTCATGCAGAAACTTACATCTCCTATCAAAAACGCAGTTGATATGACTTCAGCTCGAATCGAAGAAGTTGCCGGCACTTCATTACTGGATAAGGCTCTCATTTTTGGTATGGATATGAAACGAAAAACTGTTGAAGCTATACATAATGGTATCAACGTTTATACGTGCTGTGGTTTAGCTCGCGCATTTTCAAAGAAGCTCTATTCTACCATGCGATTTGAAACAAGCATTGGTGAAGATGCGTTCTCATATTTTTATGTAAAAGCACAATCTTTGTCATATCAATATGTTACGGATACATCTGTCATGTACAAAATTTCATCGAATTTTTTACAACATCAAAAGCAAACTCTTCGTTTTTTTGAATCTCAGCGAATAATGAAAGCAAGATTTGGTGATTCAAATGTTACAAAAGAGTATTCGATACCAATGAGAAATAGTATTCAAGGGGTTGTCTGGGGACTTAAAACAAAACCTTTCTTTGCAGTTGTATATATTTTGTCAGTTATTTTTGCTCGTCTTAGTGCTATGCTGCGCGCAGAAGCTGTTGACCAAACGTGGCAAATTGCGACAAGTTCTAAAAAAGTTCAGATTTAACTCTTATGATTGCGATGCGTCGATTGCTCTATATGTGCTTTGCACTCATACACAGAATCATAACCGCTAAAAACGGTATGTATGTTTTGTGTTACCACAGTATTTCAGATAAAGGGTGGAGATTTAGCAACACGAGAGAGCAGTTTCTCAAACAGATTTCATTTATTTATCGAACATTTTCATTTATAACCCCTACTGAATTTATTGAATATGTTTCATCTGGGAAAAAGCTTCGCAAGCCTGTCTTCCTATTAACATTTGATGATGGTTATAAGGATATCATGAGTATTGCGAAGGATCTGGAAACGTACTCGATTAAACCTGTGGTATTCCTATTGGGTGATGAAGAGAGACTTAATCGTCGTGAGATGGATAATAAACTCGAACTTTTATCTGAGGACAATGTCCGCACGCTACTTTCGTACGGATGGTCAATTGGGTCTCACTCCTTAACACATGCACAGCTGAGTAAGCTTTCACAAAAAAATTTGGAAATTGAATGCGTGAGGAGCAAGGAAAATCTTGAGAAAAAGTATGGAGTTACGATAACGCTCTTTGCTTATCCAAAGGGAGCATATTCTAAGAAAGTTATGCATGCAGTAAAAAAAGCAGGATATTCATATGCTTTTTCAATGGATGATGATGTGATTACATTCAGAACACATCCTTTGGCAATCCCAAGAATTGGTATTGATGGAAGTCATTGGTTTAGTGAGTTTAAGGGAACAATCACACCACTTGCAATTTATTTTCGACGATTTGTTAGAAAGACATTACATATTTCAATATAAACCTATGAACACGTTCGTATCCTTCTTACGAAAAGTAAGAGCAACCATTATGAAAACTGTCAAGCCAAAAAGCGGTTACTTTTTATTCAAGCCATCGAAATCTTTAGAGCCAATAAGTGGTGTATTTGGATTTGACCGAGGTAAACCCCTTGATAGGTACTATATTGAGTCATTTTTAGATGAGCATAAGAGTGAAATCAAAGGCAGATGTTTGGAAGTTCATGATGATGCATACTGCAAGCAATTTGGCGGCAACAAAGTGACAAAAGCAGATATCGTTGATATTGATCAGAATAACAAGCTCGCAAATATCTATGCTGATCTATCAAAAGCTGATCATATTCCAAGCAATACCTATGACACGTTGGTCATTACGCATACGCTTGGTCTTATTCCAGAACAAGAAAAGGCCATTGAACATTTATATAGAATCTTAAAACCTGGCGGCAAACTTATCCTCACTGTTTCTGCGATGGGGCCATATCTCATAAATGGATCTGGATTCTGGAGATACACAGAAAAATCTGTGCCCTATCTTCTCGGAAAATACTTTAAGAAGTCAAAAACTACAGTAAAAGTATATGGAAATGTATTGAGTGGACAGGCTTTTTGGGTTGGACTCTCCGCTGATGAGTTAACAAAGGAGGAGTTAGATCATTATGATCCACGATTCCCCATGGTCATTGCAAGTATTTCTGAAAAATAATTATGAAAAATATTAAACCTCACAAAATCGATATCGTTGTAAAGTATTTCTATCCAGTTACCGCTGGTATTG
>WBZV01000921.1_pt1 | contig 14978 bp, 9 predicted proteins | sample 5204221 | NCBI WGS metagenome assembly WBZV01 (sample SAMN12344360, study PRJNA552823) | activated sludge metagenome | biome: Activated sludge suspended growth; feature: Nitrification reactor; material: Wastewater; isolation source: activated sludge from nitrification reactor of wastewater treatment...
GCTTCCCGGAGCGGACTCGAACCGCTCGCCACGATTTCCTGGCACGCGTCGGGTTCTTATTTTCGGTAGCCCGGATTCAGGTATTCGACGATGCAAGCCTTTCTCTCCGGTCGCGGCCTGGTTGCGGCCCTCTCCGGTGCCGCCCTTGCGGTGGCCACGGCCTTCGCTGCGGGAGGCGACGCCACCCGGGCGGTTCCCGATCTGCTGGCCCAGCCGGCCCAGGCCAATGTGCGTGCGGCCGCTTCCCTGCAACTCTCGGTTACCCGGGCCGGCAAGCGCCTGGTGTCGGTGGGCGAGCGTGGCCTGGTGCTGCTCTCCGACGATGACGGCCGCAGCTGGCGGCAGGCCAGGCAGGTGCCGGTCAGCGTGGCCCTCACCCAGGTCCGCTTCGTGTCCGACAGCCTGGGCTGGGCCGTGGGCCATAGCGGCGTGGTGCTGCACAGCGCTGACGGCGGCGATACCTGGCAGCGCCAGCTCGATGGCGTGACCGCGGCAAAGATCGTCGCCGAGGCCGCCCGGGCTGCGGCCGCCAGTGGCGACCCCGCCGCGCTGAAGCACCAGCGCGAGGCCGAGGGCCTGGTGCAGGACGGGCCGGACAAGCCCTTCCTGGGCCTGCACTTTGCCGATGCCAACCGGGGCTGGGTGGTGGGTGCCTACGGGCTGGCCCTGGTCACCCAGGATGGTGGCAAGACCTGGGCGTCGCTGATGGCACGCATCCCCAACCCCGGCGGCAAACACCTCTACGCCGTGGGCGAAGCCGGTGGCCGACTGCTGCTGGCCGGTGAGCAGGGCACCCTGATCCGCTCGACCGACGGCGGAGCCAGCTTCCAGCGCCTCACCACGCCCTACACCGGCACCTTTTTTGGCGCCCTTGAAGTGGCCGACGGCGGGCTCCTGGCCTACGGTCTGCGCGGCAACGTCTGGCGCAGCGCCGACCAGGGCGCCAATTGGACACGTATTGAACTGGCCCAGCCGGTCACCCTCAGCGCCGCCCTCAAGCTGGCCGACGGTGCAGTGCTGCTGGCGGACGAGAGCGGTCGGCTGCTGCGCGGTGACGCCGCGGGTAAGGCCTTTGCGCCCCTGGTCGGTGCGCTGCCCACCGGCCTCAGCAGTCTCGCCCAGGCTGCCGACGGTGCACTGATTGTCTCCGGCGCCCGGGGGCTCAGCCGCATCGAAGCCACCGCCCTCGCGGCCACCCCCATTGCGGAACCCAAGAAATGAGTCACGCCCACGATCTGCCCGATGGCCTGGTAATCCGCAACCTGGCGGATTTCGACGCCCGCTCGGGCACGCTGCCCGAGCGCATCCTCTTCAACAACCGTCTCGTCATTGTCGTGCTCTGCGCGCTGGTGAGCCTGGTCCTGGGCTATCAGGCCCTGGGGCTCAGCCTCAACGCCGCCTTTGAGAAGATGATCCCGACGAAGCACCCCTACATCGTCAACTTCCTGGAGAACCGGGGGCAACTGGCGGGTATGGGCAACAGCCTGCGCATCGCCGTCGAGGCGAAGGAGGGCGACATCTTCGACCCGGACTACCTGGACACGGTGAAGAAGATCTCCGACGAGCTGTTCCTGTACCCCGGCGTCGACCGTCCCTACATGAAGTCCTTGTGGACGCCCTCGGTGCGCTGGACCGGCGTGACCGAGGAAGGCCTCGACGGGGGCCCGGTGGTGCCCGACGACTACGACGGTTCTCCGGAAAGCCTGGCCCAGGTGCGCCTCAACGTGGAGCGCTCCGGCGAGATCGGCCAGCTGGTGGCCGCCAACTACAAGTCCAGCATCGTGCTGGTGCCCCTGCAGGACAAGGTGGCCGAGACTGGCGAGCGCATCGACTACCATGAACTCTCCCGGCGCATCGAAGCCCTGCGTGCCAAGCACGAATCCGACAAGGTGGCCGTCCACGTCACCGGCTTTGCCAAGGTGGTGGGGGACCTGATCGAAGGCCTCCAGCAGGTGCTGATCTTCTTCGCCGGCGCCATCGCCATCTGCACGGCGGTGCTCTACTGGTACACCCGCTGCCTGCGCAGCACCCTGCTGGTGGTGCTGTGCTCGATGATCGCCGTAGTGTGGCTGCTTGGCCTGTTGCCGACGCTGGGCTACGAGCTCGATCCCTACTCGGTGCTGGTGCCCTTCCTGGTCTTTGCCATCGGCATGAGCCACGGCGCCCAGAAGATGAATGGCATCATGCAGGACATCGGCCGCGGCACCCACAAGCTGGTGGCGGCGCGCTACACCTTCCGTCGCCTCTTCCTGGCCGGCATGACGGCGCTGCTGGCCGACGCGGTGGGTTTTGCGGTGCTGATGGTCATCGACATCCAGGTGATCCAGGATCTGGCCGTCACCGCCAGCATCGGCGTGGCGGTGCTGATCTTCACCAACCTGGTGCTGCTGCCCATCCTGCTGTCCTACACCGGGGTCAGCCCGGTGGCGGCCCAGCGCAGCCTGCGCGACGAGATCGCCGACGGTGCCGATGCCAGCCACGTCAAGCACCCCTTCTGGGCCTTTCTCGATCTCTTTACCCAGCGCAGGTGGGCCAGCATTGCGGTGGCGGTCGGTACGGCCATGGGCATCGCCGGTCTGGTGTTGAGCTTTCAGCTCAAGATCGGCGACACCGACCCCGGCGCCCCCGAGCTGCACCCCGACTCCCGCTACAACCGGGACAACGCCTACATCGTCGCCAACTACGCCGCCAGCAGCGATGTCTACATCGTGATGGTGAAGACCCCTCAGTACGCCTGCGCCCACTACAACACCCTCACCACCGTGGATGCGCTGGAGCGCGAGCTGCAGCAGCTGCCCGGCGTCGAGGCCACCAGTTCCCTGGCCGGTCTGGCCAAGGTGGCCAACGCCGGCATGAACGAGGGCAGCCTCAAGTGGTACGAGATTCCCCGCTCCCAGGACAACCTCAACGCCATCATCACCCGCGCCCCGCGGGAGATGTTCAACCAGAACTGCGATCTGCTCACGGTGTATGCCTACCTCAAGGACCACAAGGCCGACACCCTGGACAGCGTGGTGAAGGTGGTGGAGGGCTTCGCCGCCCGCCACGGCAGCGATGAGCTGCGCATCCTCAACGCCGCCGGCAACGCCGGCATCGAGGCCGCCACCAACATCGTGGTGAAGAAAGCCAACGTGGAAATGTTGGGCCTGGTGTATCTGGCGGTGATCGTGCTGGCCTTCATCACCTTCCGCTCCTGGCAGGCGGTGATCTGCGCGGTGTTGCCGCTGATGCTCACCTCGGTACTGTGCGAGGCCCTGATGGTGTGGCTCAACATCGGCGTCAAGGTGGCCACCCTGCCGGTGATCGCCCTGGGGGTGGGCATCGGCGTGGACTATGCGCTCTACATCATGACCGTCACCCTGGCCCGGCTGAAGGGCGGCATGAGCCTGTCCGAGGCCTACTACAAGGCGCTCACCTTCACCGGCAAGGTGGTGGTGCTCACCGGCGTCACCCTCGGCATCGCCGTCGCCACCTGGGCCTGGTCGCCCATCAAGTTCCAGGCCGACATGGGCATCCTGCTGGCCTTCATGTTCATCTGGAACATGCTTGGCGCCCTGATCCTGCTGCCGGCCCTGGGGCATTTTCTGCTCAAGGCCAGGCCGGTTGTCACCGTCTAGGAGAACCCCATGTACACGCACCTTCTCGTACCCCTGGATGGCTCGACGCTGTCCATCGGTCTGGTCACCCAGGCGGTCGACTTCGCCCGCAGCCTGGCGGCCCGCATCACCTTCTTCACTGCCCGGGAAGACCTGGGTGCCAGCGGCGATGGCGCCCTGTTGCGCAGCCTCGAACCCCAGGACTATGCCGAAGCGGCGGCCGGCAGCGCCAGCGCCATCCTTGCCAAGGCGGTGGCCGCGGCCGGTGCCTTCGGGATCCCCTGCGAGGCCGTGGCCCGCACCGGCCCGCGCCCCTACGAGCTGATCCTCGACGTGGCGGCGGAGCAGGGCTGCGACCTGATCTTCATGGCCTCCCACGGACGCAAGGGTCTCAAGGCCATGGTGCTGGGCTCCCAGACCCACAAGGTGCTGGCCCACAGCACCCTGCCGGTACTGGTGGCCAGCGTCGAGAGCAACGCCGCCGGCTCTGCCGCCGAGGCGGCCATCGGCATCATCAAGGACGAGCACCGGGCCATTGCCGCGGTGATCCGTGGCCTGCGCCAGGTGGCAGCCGAGCTGCGCAGCGCGGCACCTCTGCCGGATCTGGATTTTCCGGCGGGGCTGGTGGCCTACTTGAAGACCTTTCCCGAGGTGCTTCACCACCCCAAGGAAGAACAGTTCCTCTTTGCCCGCCTGGCCGCCCGCAGCGCCGAGAGCGCCGAGCTGATCGCCCGGCTGGAGGCCGAGCACCGGGAAGGCAGCGCGCAGATCCAAACGATCGAGGCCTGCCTGTCCGCCACCCGCAGCGACCCCGCCCGGTACGGCGACCTGGCCGACGCCATCGACCGCTTTGCCGACGCCCAGTGGCAGCACCTCAGCACCGAAGAGAGGCTCATCCTGCCCGCCGCCCGCCAGCACCTGGACGAGACCGACTGGCAGGGCATCGCCAGCGCATTTCAGCAAAACGCCGCCGTGCGCGTGGGCAGCGAGCAGGACGAAGCCTTCAAGCGCATGTTTGTGAGGCTGATGAATCGCGCATCCGCCTAGTCGCGGCGTGAGCGCAGCGGGGCATCGATCTTGCCCGGAGCGACGTCGGCCACCCCGCCGCGCGAGTCGTCGACCTGCCCTTGATCGAAGCCCGCCGGTGACCGAAGTCGCTGGCGGTTCGCCGCTCGCCCCTGCGGGTCCGTGCAGGGTAAAGTATGCGTCCACCCCGGCCCGCAGAGGCCGCGGGTTACATAACGACAACGGGGACACGATGGCCGAGCAGAAGCTCATTGAACAGTTCAACCTGCGCTCACGCCTGCGCTTCAATGTGGACGAGGGCCAGATCTGGCTGGACGAGAACCGCATGCTGCTGCTCCATGCCCGGTCCATGGGCGCCCTGCGCCGCGAACTGTTCGATTCCCTCGGCGCCGAGCGGGCCAAGGGCCTGCTCATCCGCATGGGGTTCGCGTCGGGCCAGCAGGACGCCGAGCTGGCCAAGAAGCTGCTCGGCGCCGGCGACCCCTACGATGTCTTCCGTATCGGCCCCGAACTCCACGCCTTCGAAGGCCTGGTCAAGGCCACCATCGTCCAGGCCGACCTGGACTGGGAGCGGGGCAGCTTTGCCGGCGAGGTGGACTGGCGCAACTCCTGGGAGGCCGACTCCCACCTGCAGCTCTTCGGCATCGGCGAAGATCCGGCCTGCTGGACCATCGTCGGCTACGCCTCGGGTTACGTCACCCAGTTCTTCAATCGCCCGGTCATCTTCAAGGAAACGGCCTGCGTGGCCTGCGGCGATGCCCTCTGCCATATCGTCGGCAAGCCCCTGGAGGCCTGGGGCCATGACCCCTACCTGGACTACTTCAAGCCCGAAGATCTGCAGGGCCAGCTGGACGAGATGCGCGAAGAGATCTCGCGCCTGCGCAAGACCCTCTGTTCGGGGCGCACGGTGGGCAACCTGATCGGAGCCTCCAGTGGGTTTCGTAGTGCCTTCGATCTGGTCAGCAAGGCCGCCGCCAGCCCCATTACCGTGCTCCTGCTCGGTGAAACGGGCGTCGGCAAGGAGATGTTCGCCCGCTGGCTCCACGACCACGGCAATCGGGCCGAGCAGCCCTTTGTGGCGGTCAATTGCGCGGCCATTCCCCACGACCTGATCGAATCCGAGCTCTTTGGCGTGCAGAAAGGCGCCTATACCGGCGCCCAGGTTTCCCGTGCGGGGCGCTTCGAGCGCGCCCACGGCGGCACCCTGTTCCTGGACGAAGTGGGCGACCTGTCACCGGCCGCCCAGGTCAAGCTGCTGCGGGTGCTGCAGACCGGTGAGGTGGAGCGCCTGGGCGACGACCACACCCGCAAGATCGACGTGCGCCTGGTGGCCGCCACCAATGTCGATCTGCAGCAGGCCATCGCGGCCGGCCGCTTTCGTGCCGACCTGTATTACCGCCTCGCCACCTATCCGGTGGTGATCCCGCCCCTGCGCGAACGGCGCAGTGACATTCCCTTGCTGGCCGCCTCCCTGGTGGAGAAATACGAGGCCTCTTACCACAAGAAGCTCCAGGGCATCAGCGACCGGGCCATGCAGGCCCTGATGGCCTATCCCTGGCCCGGCAACGTGCGTGAGCTGCAAAACCTCGTCGAGCGCGGCGTGCTGCTGGCCCCCAATGGCGGCCTCATCGAAATCGACCACCTCTTTGCCGGCGGCGCCCCGGCGCAGGCCCCGGGCGCCGAAGTGGATCGGGCCGGTCAGGTCGGCAAGGCGGGCGACGCCAGCCGGCAGCAGCTCTATGAAGCCATCCTCCAGGACGGCTTCGACCTGGAGCAGCACGAAGCCCGCCTGCTGGAGCTCGCCGTGCAGCGGGCCGGCGGCAACCTCACCCACGCCGCCAAACTGCTGGGCATCACCCGGCGGCAGCTAGCGTATCGCTTGAAGCAGGGTGTGGAGGGCTAGGGGGGGGCTGGCAGGGTCGCCAGGGGGGGCAATGCTGTTTGTTACATTCAAGAGGCGAGCGAGGCCCGACACGACGTCGTCTTGGAGATCATGAAGGCCAGGCGCCGGCTAGAGGTCAATGATTGCCGCATGGTGCGGATGGTCTTGCGCGAAGCTCACCGCAATATGCCGGATAGCTTCTGCCCAGTTGGGGCCAGGAACTTCGCGGTTGGTGCCGATGAATCGATCCAGATGGGCCTTGGTGATATGGGGGTTGTTCAGCGTAGCCCCCCGTTCTGCAATGTACTTGGCACGAAGACCAAGAATCTCCAGCATCTTCTCTTGCGAGATCCGTTGTTGGTCACCCACTGCAATGTCCAGCGCTGCGCCATATTCCTCGGCGCGCCACTGTTGCTTGTGCAGTCGTCGGGCATCTTCGAGCGAGTAGGTGTCTTGCTCGCCACAGACCTCGAAGAGGTCGTCAAGCGTTAGCCGCCGCGATGCACAAGATGCGATCTTGAAGTCAATCCTGATCTTCTTCTCGATTGACGATATCCAGGGCTCCATGTCCATGGGGGTGAGGCAGAGGCAGCGCTGGAGTTCAGGGCGGCGTGCCTCCTTGGAGTAGAAACCAATGACAAAGAGCTTCGTCCGCCACTTCTGGATATGCTCCATCCCGACATCGCGAGCGGTTGATACCGTCGATCCGGTGGTGGACTTCACTTCAATTTCGAATCGAATAGGCCTGTCGTGCAGTGCGATATCCAGCACGGCATCGACCCCCGCTCGTTGATGGGCGGGATCCCATGCCAGGTTGAACATGCGCACAAGTTCGCGCTCCCGTTCATCGTCTTGAACGGGCATTAGCTTACTCCGAGAGCCCGTGCTACCTGTCGCGCGACCGCATAGGCGACAGGAGGGCATACGCTGTTGCCAATCTGCCCAAGTGCCTGGTACACCGCGCCGCTGAATTTCCAGTCACTCGGAAATCCTTGCAAGAGCGTGCAGTCTGCAACCGACATTCGAAAGTGGCCGTTTTCGGGCGGATAGGCACGGGCCATCGACGGGGTCGGCTGGACGCCGTTGGGCCAGACGCGAAGCTGGTTCCAGATGTTCAGTGACGCTTTGCTGTTCAGCACACCTGTCGTGTTGCGCGGACCGGTAAACCCTGAACGCAGGGTTGGAGCCACCTGGTCAAAGCCGATGTCTGGAAGTCCGAGACTTTGGCGTGCGAGGTTATAAGGCATTACCGGGCCAGACAAAGTCTCGGTTTCTCCATGCGTCGGCGCGGGCGGGGTCCAGCGTGCAGCATCCCGTTTTGAACGAAAGCCAACGAAAAAAACACGGCGTCTAGCCTGTGGGACGCCGAATTCGTGGGCCGCCAACTTGAATCTGAAGATGGTGTAGTGATCTTCCAGTGGGGTCAGGATGTTGTCGCGGACAAAGGACTCGAACTTGCGGTCGAGCATTCCGGGGACGTTCTCGGCCACGAAAGCGCGAGGCCGGGCTTGAAGCACACACCGGACGAAGTCAGGCCACATGTTACGGGGGTCACTCGCACCCGCTTGTTTGCCGGCCACCGAAAACGGCTGACAAGGAGGTCCGCCATGAACAAGGTCAATCCCCCGGAAGGCGGAAAAGCGTGCTGAGCGCACGTCACCCGCTTCAGCACCAGAACGGATGTCCCAGGTTGGTCTGTTGGTACGGAGCGTTTCTCCACAGATATCGAGGATTTCAAAGGAAGCGACGTGCTGGTAGCCTGCGCGTTCAAATCCGAGGTCAAGCCCCCCACCGCCCGAGAAAAGCGACAGGCTTGCAAGACCGTGGGCTTCCAGTTGGGGCATCAGGTCATTGACATCAAGTCGCGCCCCAAACTGTTGATGATTGCCTTCTTCCGCGTCTTCCACGTGAAAGCGCAGCAGCTCCTGCTTGCGCAGTTGAGAGCGGATGGCTGTGGCACGATAGCGGTCACGTTGTTCGTCGGTCAGTTCATAAGCCATCGGTTTCCCCGCGGACGCATCAAGTACAAGAGCACAATAGCTGTATGTTAACACAGTAACCAGAGCCGCCGAATCTTCGATAGCGACAACTATCGGCAAGATTATATTTCGGGTGGCGCGATGCTGTTCCTGTTTGATCGGCCCAGACAACGGCCCGGCCGCGTCGTCAGCCTGCCGGCTGTTGCATCAAAGGGTGTGAAGAAATCGTGGCCAGCGGTTCGGGTTCGCGCCGGGAAGCGCAGCCGTCCAAGGGTAGGGTGAGCCTCGCGGGGGCGGAATCGGGCGGCGCGGCGGATTTACTGACTCCCAATCAGTCGCCCTGCCACATGGCGGGCCATGCTTGCGGCCAGTTCCTGTTCGGCGACGAAGACGGCGCCGATCTTCTCCTTGCGCAGCAGGGCGGCACCATCCTCCGTTTCCGCGCGCAGAACGGCCTCGATCCCCGGATTGAGCTTGCGCGCAATGTCCACCATCTTGCGGCTCGCCACAGGGTCGGGGATGGTCACCACCAGCATGGCGGCCTTGGTGATGTGGGCCTGGACCAGCACGATCGGATCCGAGGCATCGCCTGTTACCGCGGCCTTGCCACGCTTGCGCAGGGCTTCCACCACTTCCCTGTTGCTGTCGGCCACCACATAGTGGATGCGCGAGCGGTCGAGGGTGTCGGCGATGTGCTTTCCGACCCGCCCATGGCCCACCAGGACAACCTGATCCGATAGCAGCTTGCGATCGGTGGACATGGGCAGCGCAGCGAGGGGGTCATCCCGCAGATCGAGCTTGCGCGCCCAGGCCGAGCGGGCGCGGGCCCAGGTCTGGGCCGGGCCGATGGCCGCAAAGAGCAGCGAATTGAGGGCGATGGAGATCAGTGCCCCGGCGAGGATCAGATTCTGCCCCTCGATGCTCAGCAGCCCCAGGCTCAGGCCCAGCCCGGCCAGGATGAAGGAGAACTCGCCGATCTGCGCCAGACTGGCCCCCACCGTGAGGGCTGTGTTGAGGGGGTAGCGGAAGGCCAGCACCAGGCCCACGGCGGCCACCGTCTTGCCGACCAGGATGATGACCACGACCGCCAACACCTTCAGGGGCTCGTCGAGGAGCACCTGGGGGTCGAAAAGCATGCCTACCGAGACGAAGAACAGCACCGAAAAGGCGTCCCGCAGGGGGAGCGAGTCCTCAGCCGCGCGATGGCTGAACTCGGATTCCCGCATCATCATTCCGGCAAAGAACGCCCCCAGGGCGAAGGAAACATCGAAGAGGATGGCCGACGCATAGGCCACCCCCACCGCGGCGGTGATCACGCAAAGGGTGAACAGCTCGCGCGAGCCGGTGCGGGCCACCAGCCAGAGCACGCGCGGGAAGGCCCGCCCGCCCACCACCAGCATCAGGGTGATGAAGGCGGCGACCTTGGCCAGGGTCAGGCCGATGGTCAGCGCCAGGGCCTTGAAGTCTCCACCGGAGGGTGGTGCATCGCCGCCACCGAGGAGCGGCGCGAGGGCGGGCAGCAGCACCAGCACCATCACCATTGCCAGGTCTTCCACCACCAGCCACCCGACGGCAATGCGTCCATTGGTCGAGTCGAGCAGACCCTTGGCTTCCAGGGCGCGCAGCAGCACGACCGTACTGGCGACCGACAGGGCCAGACCAAAGAGCACGGCCTCCCCCATGGGCCAGCCCCACCAGAGGGCTGTTCCGGCCCCCAAGGCGGTTGCCGCGGCAATCTGCACGACCGCACCCGGTACGGCGATCTTCCGGACGGCCATCAGGTCGCCCAGTGAAAAATGCAGACCCACCCCGAACATCAGCAGCATCACGCCGATTTCCGCCAGCTGGCCTGCGAGCGCCAGGTCACCGACGAAGCCGGGCGTGCCCGGGCCAATGGCGATGCCGGCAAGCAGGTAGCCCACCAGCGGTGGAACATGGAGGCGCGAAGCAATCAGGCCCAGCACCAGGGCAAGGCCGAAACCGGCGGCAATGAGGGCAATCAGTGAGACGTCGTGGGGCATGTCGGGAAATGTCAGAGTAGGGGCATCCGCCTGTTCGACGCCCATCGATCCGGTCGGTTCTCGCGGGATTCAAGCTTGTAACCCGGGTTGGCTGTGGCAGCGGCTGCGTCGCCCTGTCAGCCCGGGTTTCAAGATTCAAAAGGCGCCCATGGCCACCCCGGCCGCCAGGGCGGCGCCAAGTTCTTCGCCCTGCAGCAGATCGGCCGGGGGGATGAGCTTCGGGGCGAGGATGGCTTCAGGTGTCTGGGCACGGGTGCACACGATCAGGGGCGGGGCGACATCCCGAAGCCGCCAGCCCGTGGCGATGCGCGCGATCTGTCGGGCGGCGTTGCTGCCGTCGCTGCCGGCGCAGATCAGCACTGCGTAGGGGCGACCGTTGATGCGGTCGAGCACCGGATAGTAACAGCGGTCGAAGAAATCCTTCATCAGGCCGGCGATGGCGGCCAGGTTCTCGGGTGTGGCAAACACATAGGCATCGGCGCCCAGTACATCCTCGGGGCCGGCGTCCGTCGCCTTCAGAAGGCGCACGTGCACCCCGCCTTCGTCGGTGGCCCCGCGGGCCACGGCCTCAGCCATCTGGCGCGTGGCACCGGTGGTGGACTGGTAAACGATGAGCAGAGTCTTGCGGGAAGGGTCGGACATGATCGGCACCGGGGCGGGCGAGACTGCCTGAGCCCGAGCCTAGGTCTGTCTCCGGCGCGGGTCAATGCCTTCCCGGACGGCGGCGGCAGTGCTTGCCAGCGGATCGCGTTGCGGCGACCATCGCTCTGGCACTGCGCCACGCATCTTCTGGAGACGGGATGAACACTCCACGCCATTTTGCGGCCCGGGTTCGACCCTGGCTTTTCGCCCTCGCCCTGGCGGCGGTCTTCGGCCAATCAGCGGCCCCGGCCGGTGCTGCCGAGCCCTGCGTCGGCGGCGTCGCGCCCCATCTGCAGGAGGCGGGCATCGCTGACATCCGCGCCTTCGCCCGCGGCCAGGGCAAGCGCATCCTGAGCTTCGTCGGCTACTCGGCCGCCGGCTACGAGGACCAGGATGCCATGCTGGCGGAGGCGGGTCGGGTGCTGGACGTCCATTCCCCCGCGCGCACCCTGATCAACATCGGTGCCACTGCCGACGGGATAGGGGCGGTGTACGCCCTGGCCAGGTCCCGTGGTTTTGTGACCATCGGTATCGTCTCCTCCCTGGCGCGGGACGAAAAGCTGCCCGTGTCCCCCTGTGTTGACGAAGTCTTCTTCATCAAGGACGCGACCTGGGGCGGCCGTCTGCCGGGAAGTCGCCGTCTCTCTCCCACCTCCGCGGCGCTGGTGGCCGTCAGCCACCGTGTCGTCGGAATCGGCGGGGGCGAGGTGGCCCGCGACGAGATGCTTGCTGCGCGTGCCGCCGGTATCCCGGTCAGGTTTTTTGCGGCGGACATGAACCACGCGATCGCCAGGGACAAGGCCCGCAACAAGGGGCAGGCGGCGCCCGTCGACTTCCGCGGGGCTGCCCATGGGGCGCTCGCCGTGGCGCGCTGAATCCCGCGTCGCCGCACCGGGACGGCCCGGCTGAAGAGGCCCGATCCTCGGCGGTGGCGCATTCCTGCACACGCGGGCGGCACTTACGAAGGTTGCCTTTGCGCCATGTCAAGGGACGTGGTGGCCGGCCCGCTAAGATGAGGCCGTTGGTGCACTGCACAGCCCCGCGTCAGACGGGGTCGGTGGATGGGGGAGACACCTCACCTTCCAGCAGGGAGCTGCAATGAGTACCTACCTCAACCTCGACGGCAACGAAGCCGCCGCACGCATGGCCTACCTCGGCAGCGAGGTGATCGCCATTTACCCGATCACGCCCTCGTCCAACATGGGCGAATGGGCCGACGAATGGGCAGCCCAGGGCAAGCCCAACCTGTGGGGCGTCGTACCGCGGATCATCGAAATGCAGTCGGAAGGCGGAGCCGCCGGTGCCCTCCACGGGGCGCTCACCTCCGGCGCACTGGGCACCAGCTTCACGGCCAGCCAGGGCCTGCTGCTGTTCGTTCCCAACCTCTACAAGATGGCCGGCGAGCTAACGCCCTTCGTGCTGCACGTGGCGGCCCGCGCCCTGGCTACCCATGCCCTGTCCATCTTCGGCGACCACTCCGACGTGATGGCCTGCCGGGCCACCGGTTGCGCGCTGCTGGCCAGCAACTCGGTACAGGAAGCCCAGGACATGGCCCTGATCGCCCAGGCCGCCACCCTGGCCGGGCGCGTCCCGGTGATCCACTTTTTCGACGGCTTCCGCACCTCCCATGAAGTCGCCAAGATCGTCGCCGTGGAGCCGGACACCGTGCGTGCCATGATCGACGACACGCTGGTTGCGGCCCATCGGGCCCGCGCCCTGTCGCCGGAGCATCCGGTGATCCGTGGCACGGCCCAGAACCCCGACGTGTTCTTCCAGAGCCGGGAGCGCATCAACCCCTGCTACGACGCCTTTCCGGCCATCGTCCAGACGGCCATGGACCGCTTTGCCGCGCTCACCGGCCGCCACTACCGTCTCTTCGACTACGTGGGTGCGCCGGATGCCGAGCGGCTCATCGTGGTCATGGGCTCCGGCGCCGAGACCGTGGAAGAGACCGTCGCCCACCTCACCGCCCGGGGTGAGAAGGTCGGCCTGCTCAAGCTGCGCCTGTTCCGCCCCCTGGCGGTGGATGCGCTCCTTGCCGCCATCCCGGCCAGTGTCACGCGCGTTGCCGTGCTCGATCGCTGCAAGGAACCCGGTGCCGGCGGCGAGCCCCTGTACAAGGACGTGATGACGGCCTTTGCCGAGGCCGCCGCCGACGGCCGCCGCCGCCCGATGCCGCGCATCATCGGCGGGCGCTACGGGCTGGCCAGCAAGGAGTTCACCCCCGGCATGGTCCGGGCCGTCTTCGACGAACTCCAGTCGGCCCAGCCCCGGCGGCAGTTCACCGTCGGCATCGTGGATGATGTGACCCACCTGTCCCTGGACTGGGATGCCGACTTCCGCACCGACGCCTCGCGGCGCCTGCAGCATGCGGTGTTCTGGGGCCTCGGGGCCGACGGCACCGTGTCGGCCAACAAGAACTCCATCAAGATCGTCGGTGAGGCCACCGCCCTGCATGCCCAGGGCTATTTTGTTTACGACTCGAAGAAATCCGGTGCGGTCACTGTGTCGCACCTGCGCTTCGGCCCCGACCCGATCCGCGCGGCTTACCTGGTGGAGGAGGGCATGGCCGGCTTTGTGGCCTGCCACCAGACCGTGTTCGTGGAGCGCTACGACCTCCTTGCCCACGCTGCGCCGGGGGGCGTCTTCCTGCTCAACACGCCGGTGGCCAAGGACGCGGTGTGGGCCAGCCTGCCGGCGGCCATGCGCGCCGGCATCCTGTCCCGGGGCCTGCGCCTGTGGGTCATCGACGCCTACGCCGTGGCCCAGCAGGCCGGCATGGGGCGGCGCATCAACACCATCATGCAGACCTGCTTCTTCGCCATCTCCGGCATCCTGCCCCGGGACGAGGCCCTGGCCGCCATCAAGAAGGCCGTGGACAAGACCTACGGCAAGAAGAGCAAGCGCCTGGCCGACCTCAACCACAAGGCCATCGATCTGACCCTTGCCGGGCTGCACGAAATCGGCTTCCCCGGCCTGCTGGACCTGGGCGACACGGCACCCGACAGCATCGCTGCGGACGACCTGCCGGACTTCGTGCGCGACTTCACCCTGCCCGTGTACCGGGGTGAGGGCAACCGACTGCCGGTGTCCGCCATGCCCCTGGACGGCACCTTCCCCAGCGGCACGGCCCGCCACGAGAAGCGCAACATCGCCCTGGAGATTCCGGTGTGGGAGGCCGACCTGTGCACCCAGTGCGGCAAGTGTGTGTTTGTCTGCCCCCATTCGGCCATCCGTGCCCGGGCCTTCCCGCAGGAGGCTGCGGCCGACGCACCGCCCACCTTCAAGCACGTGCCGGCCCGGAGCAAGGATTTCCCCGTCGGCACCCGCATCAGCTACCAGGTGGCGCCGGAGGATTGCACTGGCTGCGGTGACTGCGTCGAGGCCTGCCCCATCCACGACAAGTCCAACATCAGCCGGCTGGCCGTCAACATGGCCCCGCTGGCACCCCTGCGAGAGGCCGAGAAGGCCAACTTCGACTTCTTCCTGAATCTGCCCGAATACGACCGCAGCCAGCTCAAGCACGGCACCTTGCCCGGCGCCATGTTGCTGGACCCCCTGTTCGAGTTTTCCGGTGCCTGTGCCGGCCGTGGCGAAACCCCCTACATCCGGCTCGCCACCCAGCTCTTTGGCGACCGCATGCTGGTGGCCAACGCCACCGGCTGCTCATCCATCTATGGTGCCAACCTGCCCAGCACCCCTTACACGGTGAATGCTGCCGGGCGCGGGCCGGCCTGGTCCAACTCGCTCTTTGAAGACAACGCCGAATTTGGCCTGGGCATGCGCCTGGCGGCGGATCAACTCATGCTCTACGCGAAGATGTTGGTGAAGG
>WBZV01000925.1_pt1 | contig 14964 bp, 13 predicted proteins | sample 5204221 | NCBI WGS metagenome assembly WBZV01 (sample SAMN12344360, study PRJNA552823) | activated sludge metagenome | biome: Activated sludge suspended growth; feature: Nitrification reactor; material: Wastewater; isolation source: activated sludge from nitrification reactor of wastewater...
TGGCCAACCGCGCCGGCGGCATCGTGGTCGGCAAGTTCGGCACGGCCAGTGTCTCCTACGAGGAACTCTTCGCATGAAAGTCGTCGTCACCGGCGCGGCCGGCATGATCGGCAGCAACATCGTCCACGGCCTGAACGCGATCGGCATCGACGACGTGATCGCCGTCGACAACCTGACCAACGGCCCCAAGTACCGCAACCTGCTGGGCGCGAAGATCAGCGACTATTTCGACAAGACCGACTTCTACGCGCGCTTCGCGCGGCGCGAGTTCGGCCGCGTCGACGCCGTGCTGCACCAGGGCGCCTGCAGCGACACCATGCAGCACGACGGGCGCTACATGCTCGACACCAACTACCGCTGCTCGAAGGATCTGCTCGACGCCTGCCAGGACCAGGGCACGCGGCTGCTCTACGCCTCCTCGGCCGCCACCTACGGCGGCAGCGCCTCGTTCCGCGAGGAGCCGCCCTTCGAGCAGCCACTCAACGTCTACGGCTACAGCAAGCTGCTGTTCGACAACGTGGTGCGGCGCATGCTGCCCAAGGCAACCTCGCAAGTGGCAGGCTTCCGCTATTTCAACGTCTACGGCCCGCGCGAGCAGCACAAGGGCCGCATGGCCTCGGTGGCCTTCCACCATTTCAACCAGTTCCGCGAGCACGGCAAGGTCCAGCTGTTCGGCGAGTACGGCGGCTACGGCCCGGGCATGCAGTCGCGCGACTTCGTCTTCGTCGACGACGTGGTGGCGGTCAACCTGTGGTTCCTGCAGAACCCGGGCCAAAGCGGCATCTTCAACCTCGGCAGCGGCCGCGCCCAGCCTTTCAACGACGTGGCCGTGGCCACCGTCAACGCGGCACGCACCCTGAAGGGGGAAGCGGCGCTGCCGCTGGCCGAGCTGGTGTCGCGCGGGCTGGTCGAGTACATCCCCTTCCCCGAGGCGCTGGTCGGCAAGTACCAGTGCTTCACGCAGGCCGACCTGACGCGGCTGCGCGCCACCGGCTGCGACCATGTCTTCGCCGACGTGGCAACGGGCGTGGGCCGCTACGTCAACTGGCTGGCCGCGCAAGGCTGAGACTTCCGCACGTCCCCCGCCGGGGGGACGGCCGGCCGGGTGGCCCGCGGTGGCGATTCACGCCGCGAGAGCGCGCCGGAACACTGGCTCCCGAGCTCGCAATTCCGCGGCTCGATCAATCAACCAGGAGCCACATCATGTTCAAGTTTCTCAGCGCCGCCGTCCTCTCCCTCGCCTGCGCCGCGGCCTTCGCCGCCACCGACGTCAACAAGGCCGGCCAGGCCGAGCTGGAAGCCGTCAAGGGCATCGGGCCGAGCATGGCCACGCGCATCCTCGAGGCGCGCAAGACCGGCAGCTTCAACAACTGGGCCGACCTGCAGGGCCGCGTCAAGGGCGTGGGCGACGGCAACGCACGCAAGTTCTCCGCCGACGGGCTGACCGTCAACGGCCAGGCCTACACGGCGGCGGCCGCGCCGGCGAAGGTCAAGGGCCAGAAGGCGCCGAAGAAGACCGCCGAATCGAAGGCCAAGTCCTGAGGGATCAGGTCCAGCCGAAGAAGGCGCGCACCTCGTCGCGCCTGACGATCGTGTCGGCCACGCCGAGCGTGACGAGCTCGCGCGTGTAGGGCGACTCGAAGAGCAGGTAGCTCGCCAGCGCCGCGCCGCGCGCGTCCTCGCCGCGGCCCGACACGCCGACCGCGCGCAGCATGCCGCGCACCGGCGCCGGCAGGCTGCCGATGTGCTTGGCGGCCAGGTCGTCGAGGCGCTGGCTGGGCGCGATCACCAGCGTCTCGATCGGCCTGAGCATGGTGTGCGCCAGCGCCTCGGGCGAGAGCAGCTTGAGCGTGGCGTTGATGCGTTGCAGCCGCTCCACGTCCACCGCCAGCGCGTCGAGGAAGATGTTCGACATCGCGTGGCCGGCGATCTGCGCCAGGTTCGGGTATTCCTCGCTGTGGGCGCGCACGCCCGGCGGCTCGTGCATGCGGCCGGCGCCGATGATGAGGATGCGGTTGGCGCCCAGGTGCACCGCCGGCGAGATCGGCGCGGCCTGACGCATCGAGCCGTCGCCGAAATATTCGGTGCGGTCTTCGATGGGCAGCGGCACGGCCGGGAAGACGAAGGGAATCGCCGACGAGGCCATCAGGTGCTGCACGCCGATGTCGGCGCGCACCGCGATGCGCTGCGAGCGCGTCCAGGGCAGGATCTCCTTGACCGCGTCGTAGAAGGTCACGTGCAGGCCCGAGCCGTAGCTCGAGGCGGTGACCGCGAGCGCCTGCAGATGGCCCTCGTGCATCGCCTGCTTGATCGCGGTGCTGCCCACCATGCGCTGCAGCAGGTCGGCGGCCGGCGCGTTGTCCAGCAGCGAGCGCGGCCGCGCGCGGCGCCAGCGTGCGATCAGCCAGCCCAGCGAGAACAGCGTCAGCCAGCGCGCGCCGGTGCGGATCACGCCCAGCGAGTCGGCGCGGTAGATCTGGTCGGCGTGGAAGTTCTCCCACACCTCGGCGAGCACGCGCACCGCCTCGTCCATGTTGGCGCTGCGGCAGGCCAGCGCGGCCGCGTTGATCGCGCCGGCCGAGGTGCCGGTGATGACGGGAAACGGATTGCCCGGCGGCGCATTCGACTCGCGGCGGATCTGCATCACCGCCTTGAGCACGCCGACCTGATACGCCGCGCGCGCACCGCCGCCGGTGAGCACGAGGCCGGTGGTCGGCTGCCCGGTCACTCGTACACCACCTCTGCCCTGCCCTGGCTGGCGCTGCTGCGCCAGCGGGCGATGGCTTCGTCGGTCGGGTAGAAGCGCGCCGCGTCGCCGAGGTCGACCTCGCCGCTGGCGCGCTCGCGCTGCAGCGCCAGGCGGATCGTCAGGCCCTGCGGCAGATCGCCGTGTTCGGTCTGCAGCCGGCGCGAGGGGTAGTCGCGCAGCACCTCGGCCACCGGCGGGATGCTGCCGTTGACCTCGACGCGCAGGTATTTGCCGAAGCGGCAGCGCGCCGCCGCCAGATCCCACACCTGCGTGACGTTCAGGCGCAGTCCGCCGGAGAAACGATCCGGCTGCACCTTGCCCTGCACGATGATCAGCTCGTCGTCCTTGAGCAGCTCGCGGTGGGCGTTGAGCAGCTCTTCGTTGGCCACCGCCTCGATGGCCTCGGTCTTGTCGTCGAGCTTGAAGATGGCGACGCGGCCGCGCTGGCCGTTGACCACGCGCAGGTCGCCGACGATGCCGGCCAGCAGCTGCGGCTCGCGGCTGTCGACCACGTCGGCATTGCGGCGCCGCGCGATGCGCCGCACCTCGTCGCCGCTCTGGTCGAACAGGTGGCCGGAGAGGTAGAAGCCGAGCGCCACCTTCTCGAAGCCGAGCCGCTCCTTGATGCTCCAGGGCTCGGCGGCGATCAGCTCGGGCTCCTGCGTGCTCGCGGCATGGGAGTCACCGAAGTCGAACAGCCCGCCCTGGTCGGCGTTCGCCGCCTGCGTGTCGGCGTAGTCGAAGGCCAGGGCGATGCTGGCCACCATCTGCGAGCGCTCGGCGTGCAGCTTGTCGAAGGCGCCGGCCTTGATGAGCGCTTCCACCACGCGCTTGTTGATGCGGCCACGGTCGACGCGATTGCAGAAGTCGAAGATGGACTTGAACGGCCCGCCTTCCTCGCGTGCGGCGATGATCGCCTCGATCGCACCCTGCCCCGTGCCCTTGATCGCGCCCAGGCCGTAGCGCACCGTGTCGTCGGCCACCGGCGCGAAGCGGTAGCCGCCGCTGTTGACGTCAGGCGGCTCGAAGGTGATGCCGAGCGCGACCGCGTCGTCGTGGAAGATCTTGAGCTTGTCGGTATCGTCCAGCGCCACGCTCATGTTGGCGGCGGTGAACTCGGCCAGGTAGTGAACCTTCAGGTAGGCCGTGTGATAGGCCAGCAGCGCGTAGGCGGCCGCGTGCGACTTGTTGAAGCCGTAGCCCGCGAACTTCTCCATCAGGTCGAAGATCTCGTTGGCCTTGGGCTCGGCGATGCCCTTCTTCGCCGCGCCCTCGGCGAAGGTGGCACGGTGCGCCACCATCTCCTCGAGCTTCTTCTTGCCCATCGCGCGGCGCAGCAGGTCGGCGCCGCCCAGCGAGTAGCCGCCGACGATCTGGGCCACCTGCATCACCTGCTCCTGGTAGACCATGATCCCGTAGGTCTCCTCGAGCACCTCGCGCATCAGCGGATGCGGGTACTCGACCTCCTCGCGGCCGTGCTTGCGCGCGCAGAAGGTCGGGATCAGGTCCATCGGGCCCGGGCGGTACAGCGCCACCAGCGCGATCACGTCCTCGAAGACGCTGGGCTTGGCGTCGCGCAGCATGCGCTGCATGCCGGAGGATTCGAGCTGGAATACCGCGACCGTCTTGCCCTCGCTCATCAGCCGGTACGAGGCCTTGTCGTCCAGCGGCAGGGTCTCGAAGGCGAAGACCTCCTGGCCCTTGCGGCGCGCGCGGATGAAATCCTTGGCGAGCTCGAGGATGGTCAGCGTGGCCAGGCCCAGGAAGTCGAACTTCACCAGGCCGATCGCCTCGACGTCGTCCTTGTCGTACTGGCTGACCGCCGAATCGCTGCCCGGCTGCTGGTAGAGCGGGCAGAAGTCGGCGATCTTGCCCGGCGCAATCAGCACGCCGCCGGCATGCATGCCGACGTTGCGCACGATGCCTTCCACACGCTCGGCGAGCGCGAGCAGCTCGGCCACTTCCTCCTCGTTCTTCTCGCGCTCCTCGATCTCCGGCGCCTCCTTGCGCGCGTAGATCACGCCACTGTCGGGCGGCTCGGGCGGGCGGCGCAGCGTCACCGTCTTGCCCGGCGGCGCGGGCACCAGCTTGGCGACGCTGTCGACGTGGCCGTAACCCATGCCCAGCACGCGGCCGACGTCGCGCAGCGCGGCCTTGGCGGCCATGGTGCCGAAGGTGGCGATCTGGCTCACCGCGGCGCGGCCGTATTTGTCCTTGACATAGTCGATGACGCGGTCGCGGTTGCCCTGGCAGAAGTCGATGTCGAAGTCGGGCATCGACACACGATCCGGGTTCAGGAAGCGCTCGAACAGCAGGTTGTAGCGCAGCGGGTCGAGGTCGGTGATCTTCAGCGCATAGGCCACCAGCGAGCCCGCGCCCGAGCCGCGCCCCGGGCCCACCGGGCAGCCGTTGTTCTTGGCCCAGTTGATGAAGTCCGCGACGATCAGGAAGTAGCCGGGGAAGCCCATCTTCAGGATGGTCGCGATCTCGAAGTCGAGCCGCTGCACGTAGCGCGGCCGCTCCTTGTCGCGCTGCGCGGCGTCGGGGTAGAGATGCGCCAGCCGCTCCTCCAGCCCCTGGTGCGAGAGCTGGCCGAAGTAGTCGGCCATGGGCATGGGCTCGCCGCCCACCAGCGGCGTCGGGAAGTTGGGCAACTGCGGCTTGCCCAGCAGCTTGTCGAGGTTGCAGCGCTGCGCGATCTGCACCGAGTTGGCCAGCGCCGAGGGCAGGTCGGCGAACAGCGCCGCCATCTGCGTGCGCGTCTTGAAATACTGCTCGCGGCTGAAGCGCTTGATGCGCTTCGGGTTGGTCAGCGTCTCGCCCTCGGCGACGCAGATGCGCGCCTCGTGGGCCTCGAAGTCTTCCGGCGTGAGGAACTGCACCGGATGCGTGGCCACCACCGGCAGGCCGAGCTCGGCGGCCAGCGGCACGGCGGCGCGCACCTGGGCTTCGTGCGCCGGCATGCCGCCGCGCTGCAGCTCGAGGTAGAAGCGCTGCGGGAACAAGGCCGCGAGGCGCCGCGCGGTGGCCGCGGCGCGCGCCTTGTCGCCCGCCAGCAGCGCCTGGCCGACGGCGCCGAGGTCGGCGCCCGAGAGCGCGATCAGCCCCGCGCCATGCTCGGCCAGCCACTCCCACTTCACCCAGGCCTGGCCGCGCTGCTCGTTGGTGATCCAGGCCTTGGAGAGGATCTCGCAGAGGTTGAGGTAGCCCTCGCGGCTTTGTGCCAGCAGCAGCAGGCGGCTGGCCTGCTTCTCGCCGCTGTCGCTCTCCAGCCAGATGTCGGCGCCGAGGATGGGCTTGACGCCCTTCTTGCGCGCCTGGCTGTAGAACTTCACCGCGCCGAACAGGTTCGACAGATCGGTGATCGCCAGCGCGCCCTGCCCGTCCTTCGCCGCCGCGGCCACCATGTCATCCACCCGCAAGGTGCCATCGACGACGGAGAACTCGGTGTGGCTGCGCAGGTGGATGAAGTCCATGCGCGGCATTCTAGGGAAGCCGCTTCCTGGGATGCGGGACGGGTGTGCGAGGTCGAGTTGTACCAAGCGGAGCGGCAAGGGCCGAGCGGGTCGCCCTTGCTGAACCAACCGTGGCATGCCACCTGTGCGCAGACCCCGCTGGCTCAGCGCGGCAGGCGCGGCCCCGTGGGAGCGACTTGGGAGTCGCCGAGCAGCGCAGTGCCGGGGTCGGCGCGCGTACTCGCGCGCTTCGTAAACCAGCTCGTCGCCGCTGTTCGAGTGCAACGACCGAAGGGAGTGGAACGAGTTCGGCGACGCGACCCCGGTGCGAGCAGCGCAGGGCAGCCGGCGCCAGCCGGCCGACTCCGCAGGAGCCCCCGCGGGGCTGCGCCTGCCGCGCCCGCGCGGCTCACGATCGCAAATCAGGCTCCGGCCTTGAGCACCTTCAGCACCTCGGAGCGAAACTCGCGCCGGTAGAGGATGAAGACGACGCCCACGGTGGCGACCGCGAGGGCCAGCGGCGAGAAGAACCAGCCGATCGCCGCGAAGGCGAAGTAGTAGGCACGCAGCCCGTCGTTGAAGGTCTCGGCGGCGAGCCCGACCACGCGCCCGGCGCGTTCGGCGAAGGCCTCGCGGATCGGCGCGGCCGCATCACCCATCGCCAGCAGGTCGTCGCGCTCGGGCAGCGCGCCGACCAGCAGCGCGCCGAAGGTGTACTGGCGCAGCGACCAGGTGAAGCGGAAGAAGGCGTAGACGAAGATGCCCAGCAGCAGCACGATCTTCAGGTCGAACACCAGCACCGACGTGCGCGCCGCGAAGGGAATCTCGCGCACCAGTTCGCTGGCCTTCTCGGTGGTGCCCAGCACGGCCAGCAGGCCGCCGATGATCAGGATGGTCGTCGAGGCGAAGAACGACGGACTGCTGGACAGGCTCTGGATGACGATGCCGTCGACCACGCGCACCTCGCGGTAGGTCGACTGCAGCATCCAGTGGCGGCGGATGTGGTTGGTGGTGTCCAGCAGCGAAGGCTGCAGGGTGCTGCGCCGCTTGGCGAATACCGCATAGCCGATCCAGCCGAGGAAGAGCACGGCCACCGCCGCCCAGTCGGTCCAGGGCAGCAGGCCCAACACCTTGAATGCCGTCTCCATGACGGCGACTGTAGCAAGGGCCCGCAGGCCGTGAACCGACTCAGCCGGCCGACTTCAGCGCCGTGGCGAGGCGGATCAGCGAGGCCACCACCGCCTCCAGCGCCGCCTGCTGCTTGGCATCCTTCAGCGCGCCGCTCTCGTCGAACGCCTCGCCGGCCTTCGACAAGGCGAACTGCTGCGGCACCGGCAGCATCGCGATGGTCATGCCCAGGTACTGGCGCGTGAAGTTCAGCGAGCGCAGCGCCCCCATCGGCCCCGGCGATGCGCTGAACAGGCCGAGCGGCTTGCCGCTGCTCGCGGCCAGGCCCGAGGGTGCGTCGCCCTCGGGCTGCAGGCGCGAGAGCCAGTCGAAGCTGTTGAGCAGCAGCGGCGTCGGGAAGCCGTTGTACTCGGGCGCCGAGAGCAGCACGCCGTCGGCCGCGCGCAGCGCGTCGCGCAGGCGGCGCGCGCCCTCGGGCACGCCGCCAGCCTTCTCGAGGTCGGCGTCGTACAGCGGCAGCGCCAGCGAACGCAGGTCGAGCGATTCGACCTGCGCGCCGCGCGCCTGCGCCGCTCTCGCGGCGACATCGACCAGCTTGCGGTTCCACGAGCCGGTGCGCGAGCTACCGGAAATCGCCAGCAGGCGCAGCGTGCTCATGACAACCCCCGCTCAGCCGAAGACCTTGGCGGCGACCTCGGCCACGCGCTTGCCGAAGGCCTGGGCGGTGGCGATGTCGCCCGGCGGAATCTCGTCGGGCGAGGCGTCCGAGGGCGAGACGGTCATCAGGCCCGAGAACGAGCCCACGTAGTTGACGTCGTTGCGCGTCGCCGCCTTGGAGTTGCTGGGCATCAGGCCGGTGCCGACCCACAGCATGCTGTGCTGCTGCGAGAGCGTGAAGAAGTAGTGCAGCGTCGAGAGCTTGTCGCCGTTCATCGTCGCCGAGTTGGTGAAGCCGGCGGCGAGCTTGTCCTTCCACTGCTGGGTGAACCAGGGCTTGGACGAGGCATCGGCGAACTTCTTGAACTGCCAGCTCGCTCCGCCCATGTAGGTCGGCGAGCCGAACACGATCATCTTCGCGGCGGCGAGTTGCTCCCAGCCGCCTTCGGGCAGATTGCCCTCGGCATCGATGGCCAGCAGCGCGGCGCCGGCGCTCGCGGCCACGGCCTCGGCGATCTTCTTGGTGTGGCCGTAGCCGCTGTGGTAGACGATGACGATCTTGGACATCCGGGACTCCAGGGTTGACGAAAGGGAATGAGGAAGGGAGAAGAAGGCGTCAGGCGGCGAGGTCGAACAGCAGCACCTCGGCATCGCGCCCGCCGGCCAGCGCCACGCGCGACTCACCGGCCAGCAGTGCCGCGTCGCCGCCGCGCAGCGTCTCGCCGTTGACGCTCAGCTCGCCGCGCACCAGGTGCACGTAGCTCTTGCGCGCCGGGTCGAGCGCCAGTTCGGCCGACTCGGCGCCGTCGAACAGGCCGGCGTAGAGCGCGGCGTCGGCGTGGATGCGCACCGAGCCTTCGCGGCCGTCGCGGCTGGCGACCAGGCGCAGGCGGCCGCGCTTGTCGGCGCTCTCGAAGCGCTTCTGCTCGTAGCTCGGGTCGACGCCGGCCTGGTCGGGCTCGATCCAGATCTGCAGGAAATGCGTGGTCGCGGCGGCGGCGTGGTTGTATTCGCTGTGGCGCACGCCGCGGCCTGCGCTCATGCGCTGCACGTCGCCGGGGCGGATCACGCCGCTGTTGCCGCCCTCGGTGCCGATGCTGTCGCGGTGCGCCAGCTCGCCTTCGAGCACGTAGCTGATGATCTCCATGTCGCGGTGGCCGTGCGTGCCGAAGCCGGTGCCGGGGGCGACGCGGTCTTCGTTGATCACGCGCAGGTTGCCCCAGCCCATGTGCTTGGGGTCGAAGTAGTCGGCGAACGAGAAGCTGTGGAAGCTCTTCAGCCAGCCGTGGTCGGCATAGCCGCGGTCGCAGGACTTGCGCAGGGTGATCATGGCGTGAGGCTCTCGATGCGAAGGGCGGATCGAAGGTCGATGCAGCCACTGTAGGAGCCGGCCGCCACGGCAGGCGCCGTCCGGCCTTGAAGTTCACGTTCAAATAAGATGAACTCCTCGCCCCGCCCGCCCGCGCCCGCCATGACCGAACGCCGCAACGTGCTCACGCCAGAAGCCCTCGCGATGATGGACACCATCGCGCGCACCGGCAGCTTCGCCGCCGCGGCGCGCGAGCTCGGCAAGGTGCCCTCGGCGCTGACCTACAACGTGCGCCAGCTCGAGGACGCGCTCGACGTGCTGCTGTTCGACCGCAGCTCGCGCCAGGCGCAGCTCACCGCCGCCGGCGAGGAACTGCTCAACGAGGGCCGGCGCCTGCTCGCCGAGATGGACGCGGTGGCCAATCGCGTGCGCCGCGTCGCCACCGGCTGGGAGACGCAGCTCACGGTGGCGGTGGACACCATCATCTCGCAGGTCACCGTGTTCGAGCTGTGCGAGGCCTTCTACTCGCGCTGCAGCGAGCAGGGCGTCGAGCACGGCACGCGGCTGCGCGTGCGCAGCGAGGTGCTGGCCGGCACCTGGGAGGCGCTGCTGTCGGGCCAGGCCGATCTCGCCATCGGCGTGGGCACGCATGCCACGCCGCCGGCGGGCATCGAGTTCGCGCTGCTGGGCGACATCGACTTCGTCTTCGCGGTCGCGCCGCACCATCCGCTGGCGAATCACCAGGGGCCGATCAGCGACGCCGAACTGCTGCGCCACCGCGCGGTGGCAGTGGCCGATTCGGCGCAGCGCATGACGCCGATCACCGTGAACCTGCTGCCCGGCCAGGATGTGCTGACGGTGGCCAGCACGCAGGCCAAGATCGAGGCGCAGATCCGCTGCATGGGTTGCGGCTACATCCCAGAGCCGATGGCGCGGCCGCACGTGGAGGCCGGGCGCTTGGTGGTCAAGGAAGTCGAGCGCGCGCGGCCGCGCGCCCACATGGGCTACGCCTGGCGCTCGGGCACCGGCGGGCGCGGCAAGCGGCAGCCGCTGGGCCTGGCGCTGCAATGGTGGCTGAGTCAGCTGGAGAGCCCGGCCACGCGGCGCGCGCTGCTCGAACGCCACAGCGGCCCCTGGGGAGGCTGAGGCTCGCATGAGCGGCTACGTCGGCCGCTTCGCCCCCTCGCCCACCGGACCGTTGCACGCCGGCTCGCTGGTCGCGGCCCTGGCGTCGTGGCTGGACGCGCGCGCGCACGGCGGGCGCTGGCTGGTGCGCATCGAGGATGTCGACACACCGCGCTGCGTGCCGGGTGCCGACCGGCTCATCCTCGCGCAGCTCGCCGCCTGCGGCCTTGTGCCCGACGAGGAGCCTCTGTGGCAATCGGCGCGCGGCGCGCTCTACCAGGCGGCGCTCGAGCGCCTCGTCGCCGCCGGCTGGGCCTACCCCTGCGCCTGCACGCGCAGCGACATCGAGCGTGCGCTGGCGGCGCAGGGCCAGGCCAAGCCGCGCGGCGGCGAACTGGTCTACCCCGGCACCTGCCGCGATGGCTTGCAGGGCCGCGCGGCGCGCGCGGTGCGCATGCGCACGTCGTTCGTCGCCTGCGCCGACGAGCCCGAGATCCACTGGCACGACCGCCGCCTCGGCGCGCAGCGCCAGCACCTGTGCGAAGCGGTGGGCGACTTCGTCCTGAAGCGCGCCGACGGCCTGTGGGCCTACCAGCTCGCCGTGGTGGTGGACGATGCCGCGCAGGGCATCAGCGACGTCGTGCGCGGCGAGGATCTGGCCGACAACACGCCGCGCCAGATCCTGCTGCAGCGTGCGCTCGGCGTGGCGACGCCGCGCTACCTGCACACGCCGCTGGTGCTGGGCGCCAACGGCGAGAAGCTCTCCAAGCAGAACGGCGCGACGGCGCTGGACCTGCGCGACCCGCTCGCCGCGCTGCGCGACGCGGCCAGCGTGCTGGGGCTGCGCATCGAGGCGACGGATCGGCCGGGCTTTCTGGCCGTCGCCACCGAGGCCTGGCGGCGCACGGTGGCATGATGGCGGCCCCTTTCCACCTCTGTGACGAGACCCCACCATGGCCCTGACCACCACCGCCTCCGGGCTGCAGTACGAAGACACAGCCGTCGGCTCCGGCGCCGAGGCGCGCGCCGGCCAGTACGTCACCGTGCACTACACCGGCTGGCTCTACAACGACGGCGTCAAGGGCGCCAAGTTCGACAGCAGCAAGGACCGCAACGACCCCTTCCAGTTCGGCCTCGGCCAGGGCATGGTGATCCGCGGCTGGGACGAAGGCGTGCAGGGCATGAAGGTCGGCGGCACGCGCGTGCTGGTGATCCCGGCGCAGCTCGGCTACGGCGCACGCGGCGCCGGCGGCGTCATTCCTCCGAACGCCACGCTGATGTTCGAGGTGGAGCTGCTCGGCACCTGAAGCACCTGAACTCGATGACGGTTCGCTACGACATCGTCCACACGACGAGCTATCGCTACCGCGAACCGGTGCGCTTCGGCGAGCACCGCGTGATGTTCCGCCCGCGCGACGGGCATGACCTGCGCGTGCTCGCCACCGACCTGCAGGTCAGCCCCGAGGCTTCGGTGCGGCTGATCCAGGACCCGCACTCCAACTCGATCGCGATCGTGCAGCCGCTGGCCGAAGCGGCCGAGCTGCGCATCACCTGCAGCTTCACGATCGAGCATGCGCACACGCACAACCTCGAGCTGCCGCTCGACCCGGCGGCCGAGCGCTTTCCCTTCGCCTACAGCGTGGAAGACCGCTTCGACCTCGAGCATTACCTGCGGCCGCACCACGACGACCCGAAGGGCGAGCTGACCGCCTGGGCGCGCCAGTTCATCCGCACCGACGGGCCCACCGGCACGCGCGAGCTGCTGGTGGCGATGAACCAGAACATCCGCGAGCGCTTCGCCTACGCGGCGCGCGAGGAGGAAGGCACGCAGACGCCGCTGCAGACGCTCGCGCGCGGCGGCGGCTCGTGCCGTGATTTCGCGCTGCTGATGATGGAAGCGGCGCGCCGGCTCGGCATCGCCACGCGCTTCGTCTCCGGCTACCTCTACGACCCGGCGCTCGACGACGACAGCGCCGAAGCGGCGGGCGGGGAGTCCGGCGTGGTCGGCGCCGGCAGCACGCATGCCTGGCTGCAGGCCTACCTGCCGGGCGCCGGCTGGCTGCCCTTCGATCCGACCAACAACCTGCTCGGCGGCAACACGCTGATCCGCGTCGGCGTGGCGCGCGACCCGCAGCAGGCGCCGCCGATCGCGGGCACCTGGTTCGGCCCGCGCGACGCCTACCTCGGCATGGACGTGCAGATCAGGGTAACGCGCCAGCGCGGCGCGGCCTGATCAGCGTCCGATCAGCGCTGGAACGGGCTGCCGCGCTTGGCCGCGCCGCCACCGCCGAAAGGCTTCTTCCCGAAGGGCTTGTTGCCCCCCGCGCCGAACGGCTTCTTGGCGCCGAAAGGCTTGCCGCCGCCGAAGCTCTTGCGCGCACCGAAGCCGGGGCGTTCGCCCTGACCTTCCGCGCGCTGCGCGAAGATGCGCGGCGCCGGGATGCGCGGCTCGAGGCCGGCCACGGTGGCGACGGGAATGTCCTGCGTGGTGAAGTGCTGGATGCGGCGGATCATGCCCACGTCCATGCGCTCGGCCAGCGTCACCGCCAGGCCGTTGCGGCCGGCGCGGCCGGTGCGGCCGATGCGGTGCACGTAGTCTTCGGCCTTCATCGGCAGGCCGTAGTTGATGACGTGGCTGATGGTCGGCACGTCGATGCCGCGCGCCGCCACGTCGGTGGCGACGAGCACGCGCAGGTGCTTGCTGCGCAGGCCCTGCAGCACGCGGTTGCGCCGGCCTTGCGGCATGCCGCCGTGCAGCGAGGCGACGGCGTGGCCCATGTCGGCGAGGCGATCGGCCAGCCAGTCGGCATCACGCTGCGTGCTGGTGAAGATCACGGCCTGCTCGAGCTCGCGCTCGGTCAGGATGTGGTCGAGCAGCGCATTCTTGTGCTGGGCGTTGTCGGCCCAGTGCAGGCGCTGTTCGATATTGGCGTGCGTGTCGGTGTGCGAGGCGACGTCGACGCGCTGCGGCTCGCGCAGCAGGTTGCGCGCCAGGCCGCCGACGTTGCCGGCGAAGGTGGCGCTGTACATCACCGTCTGGCGCGCGGCCGGCACGTGGTCGGCAATGGTGGTGATGTCGTCGATGAAGCCCATGTCGAGCATGCGGTCGGCCTCATCGAGCACCAGCATCTCGACATGCTCCAGCACCGCCTTGCCGGTCTGCAGGTGGTCGAGCAGGCGGCCGGGCGTGGCGATGAGGATGTCCAGCGGGCCGCGCAGCGCCTTGATCTGCGCCGGGTACGGCACGCCGCCCACCACCGTGGCCACGCGCAGGCCCTGCACGTGGCGGCCGTAGGTGTCGGCCGCCTTGGCGACCTGCATCGCCAGTTCGCGCGTCGGCGCGAGCACCAGGATGCGCGGGCCGTACACGACACCCTTCTCGCGCCGCTTGGTGTTGTCGCCGCGCGCAGCCAGCACGCGCTGCAGCGCCGGCAGGATGAAGGAGGCGGTCTTGCCGCTGCCGGTGCTGGCCGAGACCATCAGGTCACGGCCTGCTAGCGCCGGCGGAATGGCGCGCTGCTGGACGTCGGTGGCGCTGTCGTAGCCGGCATCGGCAACGGCGCGCGTGAGGGCCTCGTGCAGGCCCAGGTTCTCGAAACTCATCGTTCTCTTTCGCAAGCAACGGCGCTGACAAACAAGAAAGCACCGCCGGGCCTGCGTTCGCGGCAGGCCCTGATCAGGTCGCGGGAAACTTCGTCGGAAGGAAGGCTCGTAGCGACGGCATCGCCGCCAACCGTGCCCACGCCGTTGCGGCGTGATGTTCCGAACGAGAGAAAGACGGAACGAGGTCGAAGGAGATGAACGGACGACGCGCGGACGAAGCCGCGCGTCGGGGCGCATTGTAGCCGCTCGCGGGAATTCCTGCTGCGCCGCAGCATCGCTCGGCGTGGCATGACCTTGGTCAAGCGGACACCCCCGTGCTGCATGGCAGACTGCCGTCCCATGCGCGAAAGCCCCGCCCTCGTCGAATCACGCCGCTTCGGCACGCGCCGCGTGCCCGTGCTGCGCCCGCTCGGCTGGCTGGCCGCGGGCTGGCGCGACTTCATGCGCTGCCCGCTGCCCGGCGTGCTGCACGGCCTGGCGCTGGCGCTGTTCGGCGGCACGCTGTTCTGGCTCGCGCGCGACCAGTTCTGGCTGCTCTCGGGCGCCTTCTCCGGCTTCCTGCTGGTGGCGCCGGTGCTGGCCACCGGGCTGTACGCCGTCAGCCGCGCGCTGCAGCGCGAAGGCCGCGCCCGGCTCGCCACCGCACTGGCCGCCTGGCGCCCGCGCGACAGCCGTCTTGTGGTGTTCGGCGTGCTGCTGGCCTTCGCCGGCACCGGCTGGGTGTTGACCTCGGCCGCGCTGATCACCGGCCTCGCACCCGCTCCGGTGCGCAACCCGGTCGAGTTCCTGCGCGTGGTGGTGCTGGCCGACCAGGGCCACCTGTTCGAGATCTGGCTCGCGCTCGGCGGCGTGCTCGCGGCGCCGGTATTCGCCTCCAGCGTGGTGGCCATCCCGCTGCTGCTCGACCGCGAGGTCAGTGTGCTGGCCGCGGTATTCAC
>WBZV01000927.1_pt1 | contig 14936 bp, 8 predicted proteins | sample 5204221 | NCBI WGS metagenome assembly WBZV01 (sample SAMN12344360, study PRJNA552823) | activated sludge metagenome | biome: Activated sludge suspended growth; feature: Nitrification reactor; material: Wastewater; isolation source: activated sludge from nitrification reactor of wastewater treatment...
CCGGGCCCGTCAGGCGGGGTCTGCGCAAACTCGCCCTGCGGGCTCAAACATGCGCAGCCCTTTTTCCGCCTGCCGAACCCTCCAGTCGGCGCGCCAGAGGGGAAAGGAAATGCAGGTGATCAACGGTCCGTTGCCCATCCCTGCATCAGTAAAGGCTCGGTGTGTGTGAAAGCCCGTCTGAGCCGCCGAGCAGCGGAGCAACGGGCGGGGAAGTCCGGCGCGGCTGTCTGAGCCCGAAGGGCGAGTTCTGCGCCGGCCGCCCGTTGGGAGCAGCGCAGGGCAGTCGGCCAAAGGCCGACCGGTGAAGCCGGGTCGCCTTCTTTGCCTTCTTATATGGACGCCTCCCGTGTGACAAGCAAGTTTTTGAGTTTTGGCTCGGCGGATTCATTGCGGTCTTATATCCGGCCTGTTGGTGCAGTCCGGACGCTTGTCCGCTGCGGGCCCTGATGGTCATTCGCGAGGTTGGGGCTCATCTTTCTTTGGGGCTTTGCACGGGGCTCGCCCAAGGAGGCAATCTGCCTTGCCAACCCACGGTCTGACCGCTTTGCCATCACGTCATCAACTCACCTATGCACACTGTGGGGCGTCACCACGCCTTTGATCATGGAGCACGGGCTTACGCCGCGCCCGCACTCGCTGCCGGGGGGGCTGACGCTTTCCAGCTCGCTTCGTAGGCCCGCCCATGCGCCACCAAAGCCCACGCGATGCGTGCCAGCTTGTGCGCGATGGCGACCACCACCACGTTGAAGGGGCGCCTCCCCAGCAGCGCCACGATCCACGGGGCCGGGTGCTCGCGGCTGGCCAAAGCGCGGGCGCCGTTGATCAGCAGGGTTCGCAGGTAGGCGTTCCCACGCTTGCTGATGCTCCCTATGCGCACTTTGCCGCCCGTGCCCCGATGACCCGGAGCAAGACCGAGGCAGCAGGCAAATTCACGCCCGTTGCGCCAACTCGTGCCATCGCCCAGGGTCGCTGCCAGGGCGGTGGCGCCGAGAACGCCGATCCCCGGGGTGTCACGCAGACGACGGGCGCTTTCCTGGCTCTTGAGCATCAGGCTGATCTCCTCTTCCATCGCTTGGACGTGCCGTTCGATGTCCGCAAGGGCGAGCAGTTGATCGTCCACCAGCCGCACCATGACCGCCGGCACGGCGTCGTTGATCTCGGCCCGTTGCTGGGCCAGTTGTCGCAGGCCTGAGTGCCGACCTCGGGGAAGGGTCACGCCAAATTCGTAGAGCAGCCCGCGCAGGGCATTCACCGTCGCTGTCCGGACGCTGACCCAGTGGGTGCGCATGCGGTGCAGGCTGAGCATGGCTTGCTGCTCGCTGCTCTTGACCGCCACCCGGCGGATGTCTCCGTGTTGGGCCGCCAGCCAGATCCCCCGGGCGTCGGCCGCGTCATCCTTGTTGCCGCTGATGAAGGGGCGGACCTGGTGCGTGGGCAACAATTCGATCTGATGGCCCAGCGGACCGAGGGTGCGCCCCCAGTGGTGGGCGCCGCCGCACGCTTCCATGGCGATCCGACCGGCCGGACGCACGGCGAAGAATTCGGTCACTTTGCCGCGCGGGAGCTTCTTGCGGCAGATCTCTCCCGTGTTGCCATCAACCCAGTGAACCTGGAAAACGTTCTTGGCGATATCCATGCCGTACGTTGTAGCATTCATCTCGGGAACCTCTCGTCGCAGGTGGTTGTTCGGAACTCCACTTTGGCACTTGATGCCGTCAGACGCGAGGTTCCCCCCTTCAGCACCGCAGGAGGGGCCTTTCCCCCTTGCCGAACCGCTTTGACGGTGTCAGCACCGGCAGTCGGTCATTTCGTGGGTGGAGGTGGGCGGGAGGCGTCCATATCATCTTTCTTGGCGAAGCAAGAAAGGAGGTCGCCCGCCGGGGCGAAATCCCGGCCAACGATACGCAAAACATCGGAACGCCCGCAAGTAAGGGCTCAAGCCCTACCAGCCGAAGCGAAAACGCTTTCCACACTTAATGCGAACATCGCCAATTCATTCGACCGCGGACTGCCCCCCGCGGCAGTCCGCCTACAATGCATGCGTCGCCCGAGAGATCCGCAGCCATGAAAAGCCCCATCACCCTCGTCGCCACCCTGCTCGTCACGGCCTGCGCCCCCTTGGGCGGCCCCATGCTTGCGTCAGGCAGCACGCTGCAGGACACCTATCGCATGATGGGCGAACCCGCCATGCGCTGGCGTGAGGCGGACGGTGGCGAACAGCTCGTCTATCCTCGCGGACCGATGGGGTTCCAGACCTGGATGGTGCGTACCGACGCAGCCGGCAAGGTGACATCGGTGGAGAACGTGATGGACATGGCCCACTTCGCACGGATCCAGCCCGGCATGAGCCAGGACGCGGTGCTGCGCATCCTCGGGCCGTCCTATCCGGGCTGGACGATCTACTACAAGGCCCGCGACGAGCTGGTGTGGGAGTGGCGCTACTGCGACGTGTGGTCGGAGCCGGCCCGTTTCAATGTGCTCTTCGAAGGCAGCAGCGGAAAGGTGCGCAGCACCCTGAGCCGGACGGAAAGGCTGTCCCAGCCCTGGGGCCGTGGCGACCGCCGGGAGTGGTGCGGGCGTTAGTCGTCTTCCAGTGCCGACGGCAGCACCGAGAGCAGCACCTTGTCCACCCGGTTGCGGTCCATGTCCATGACCTCGAAGCGCCAGCCGGCGGCCTCGAAATGGTCGGTGGGGGCCGGCACCCGGCCCAGCGTGTGCATGATGAAGCCGCCCAGGGTGTTGAAGGAGTTCTCGTCTTCTCCCGGCAGGTCGTCAAGGATGTCCAGCACCGACTTCATGCGCTCGATGCCCACATCCCCATCCACCAGCCAGGAGCCGTCCTCGCGCTGCAGCATGTCCCGGTCTTCCGGTGCTTCGGGCACCGACAGTTCACCGACAATGGCTGCCAGCACGTCGGTCAGGGTCACCACTCCCTGCACATCACCATACTCATTGATGAGCAGGGCGAACTGCAGGCGGGCACGACGGAAGCTCTCAAGAAGCTGGGTGGTGCTCACCGTCTCGGGCACATACAGGGGCGGACGCAGCAAGGCCTCCAGATCCGCCACGGTGACCCGCTCGCCACCCAGAGCCTTCTTCAGCAGATCGCCGGTCTGCAGCACGCCGAGCACATGTTCGAGGCCATCCCGGCATACCACCACCCGTGAATAGCTCGTTTCCTTCAGCTGCTGCCAGACGATCTCCTCGTCCTCTTCCAGATCAATGACGAACATCTCCCGGCGCGGCGTCATGATCGCCGAGATGCGCTGCTCGTCCAGGCGCAGCACGTTGGAGACGATCTCCTGCTCGCTCTCGTGAAAGACACCGGCTTCGGCGCCCTGCTCCATCAGCACCTTGATCTCGTCGTCGGTCACCGGCGGCTCTTCCTTGCGGCGGGCACCGAGCAGGCGCAGGATCGCCGCCGACGAGCCCGACAGCACCGTCACCAGCGGATGGGCCAGCCGGGCCAGGATCATCATCGGACGGGCGATCAAGGTGGCGATGCCCTCCGGCGCCAGCAGGGCCAGACGCTTGGGTACCAGCTCGCCGACCACCACGGAAAAATAGGTCAGGCCGACCACCGTCAGGGTCAGGGCCACGCCCCTGGCGTAGGGTTCGAGGGTGGTGAAGCTCCCCAGCCAGGCAGCCAGGGGATCGGCGATGGCGGCCTCGCCGATGGCACCACTGAGAATGCCCACCGAGGTGATGCCGACCTGGATGGTGGACAGGAAACCGGATGGCTCCTGATGGAGAAGCAGGGCGGAGCCTGCCCCCGGGCTGCCATCATCGGCGAGGTTCTGCAGGCGGGACTTGCGGGATGAAACGACAGCCATTTCCGACATGGCGAAAACGCCATTGAGCAGAATCAGCAACAGCAGTAGAACTATATCCATCAGTAAGGCCGCCCCTTGTCATGCAGACTGCGGCCCCGGGGTAAATAGAGGTGTGCATTGTAGCCGGCCCGGGTGCCTGTCGTAAGGGAATGCGCGGCCGCGCGAGGGTCTGCGCCACAACGGTGAGCCCATGTAAAACCCAAGCGCCGCCCTGCCCGCCGGTCTAGAATCCGGCCGATGTTTCAACCGCACTACCTTCCCTCCCCGCGCCCCCTGCGCCTGGCGATCGCGATCTCATTGCTCGCCCACGCCCTCGTGCTGCTGATCCAGATCAGCAAGCCACCCCAGGAGACCCCGGAAGCGCCCCAGCTGCAGGCACGCCTGGCGCCCCGCCAGGCCCGCAAGCCTCCCGCCGAGACCCGCCCTGCCCCGCCGCCGGTGGCAAGCAAGACCCACCAACAGGCCAAGCCGGCCCCCAAGGAGCCTCGGCCGCGCATCCTCACCGCCCGCAAGGACCTGGCCCCGACGGTGCGCCAGGCGGAGCCGACCCCGAAATGGAGCGTCGCCCAGAAACAGGAGATGGACAGCTTCCTCAACGAACTGGCCACCGAGGCCAAGACCAGGCCGAAGCCCGATCTGGCGGAGCGCTCCATGGCCATGGCCCGGGAGATTGCCCGGGAATCGGGCCGGGACGTTCACGAGCGGCCCCAGGAGGGAGGCAGCCGCCGTCGCAACGACCCCACCGACCTGATCGAGCGCATCCCCGACAGCCCGCCGGTGGACCCGTTCAGCCTCGAGTTCTACATGGACGCCCTGGTCAAGAAGCTCAATCGCAGCGCATCCTTCGTCAAGAATGACCCCCGCGCCCGCGGCCTCCACAGCGCCGCCGTGGAGGTACGCCTCAACCCGGACGGCAGCCTGAAGAGCTTCAAGGTGGTCAATGCCGGCGACCAGCAGGAAGAGATCGCCTTCGTGAAATCGGTCGTCGAGCGGGCCGTACCCTTTGCCGCCTTCCCGCCTGACATTGGCCGGTCAGCCCGCTCCCTGGCCCTGATGATCTGCATCCAGCCCACCGGCCTGGGCGGCGACGGCTTCGGCTTCACCCGACGCCCCGAAGGCAGCCGCTGCTAAGGATTCAGGCCGGGCTGCCGTATCATCGGCACACCATCTGCCGGAGGCCTGTCCATGCCCTACCTCCTCGCCCTCGACCAGGGTACGAGCAGCAGCCGGGCCCTCGTCTTCGATGACGGGGGCCACGTCCTGGCCACCGCCCAGCAGGAATTCCACCAGTCCTACCCGGCCCCCGGCTGGGTGGAGCACGACCCACTGGAGATCTGGCAGACACAGCTCGACTGCGCCCGCCAGGCCCTGGCTGCTGCAGGCATCACCGCCCGCGAGGTGGCGGCCATCGGCATCGCCAACCAGCGTGAAACCACCGTGCTGTGGGAGCGCGCCACAGGCCGCCCCCTGGCGCCCGCCATCGTCTGGCAAGACCGCCGCACCGTTGCCGACTGCGAGCGCCTGCGCCAGGCCGGCCACGCGCCCCTGATTCAGCGCCGCAGCGGCCTCGAGCTGGATGCGTATTTCTCGGCCACCAAGCTGGCCTGGCTGCTCGATCACGTTCCGGACGCCCGCACCCGGGCCGCGGCCGGCGAGCTGGCCTTCGGCACCATCGATAGCTGGCTCGTCTGGCAGCTCACCGCAGGCGCCCGCCACGTCACCGATGCCAGCAATGCCTCCCGCACCCTGCTCTTCGACATCCACCGCCAGTGCTGGGACGCCGAATTGCTGGCCCTCTTCGACATCCCCGCCGCGCTGCTGCCGGAGGTCGTGGACAGCAGCGGCGTGCTCGGCGAGACGGCCGCCTCGCTGTTCGGCGCGGCCATCCCCATCGGCGGGCTGGCCGGCGACCAGCAGGCCGCCACCTTCGGCCAGGCCTGCCTGCAACCCGGCATGGCCAAGAACACGTATGGAACCGGCTGCTTCCTGATGCTCAATACCGGTGCCCAGGCCGTGCCCTCGCAACACCGCCTGCTCACCACCCTGGGCTGGCGCATCGGCCCGCGCACCGACTACATGCTCGAAGGCAGCGTTTTCATTGGCGGGGCCGTGGTCCAGTGGCTGCGCGACGGCCTCGGCCTGATCGAACAGGCGGCCGACATCGAAGCCCTGGCCGCCTCGGTGCCGGACAGCAATGGCGCCCTGCTCGTCCCGGCCTTCGCCGGCCTCGGTGCCCCCTACTGGGACGGCTACGCCCGCGGCACCCTGGTGGGTCTGACCCGCGGCGTGGGCAAGGCCCACATCGCCCGCGCAGCACTGGACGCCATCGCCCTGCAGACCGTGGATCTGGTCCATGCGATGAACCGCGACGGCGCCGGCCCCCTCACTGAACTGCGTGCCGACGGCGGCGCGGCGCGCAACAACCTGCTCCTGCAGATCCAGGCCGACCTCCTCGGCGTACCGGTGATCCGCCCCCGCCAGACCGAAACGACCGCCCTGGGCGCCGCCCTGCTGGCCGGACTGGCCGTGGGCGTCTGGCGCTCCCCGGATGAACTGGCCCACCTGTGGGAGGCGGAACGGGTCTTCGAGCCCGGCCGCGACGCCACCTGGCGCGACGAACGTCTGGCGGAATGGCATCGGGCGGTGGCGCGCAGCCGTGACTGGGCCCGGCCATGAAACGCGAGGCCCTGCTCGCCCGCCTGCGCAGCACGCCCCGGTGGGATGTGCTGGTCATCGGCGGCGGGGCAACGGGGCTGGGCTGCGCGGTGGACGCCGCCGCCCGGGGCTATGCCACCCTCCTCCTGGAAGCCCACGACTTCGCCAAGGGCACCAGCTCCCGCTCCACCAAGCTCATCCACGGCGGTGTGCGCTACCTGGCCCAGGGTCGCCTCGGGCTGGTTCGCGAAGCCCTGGAAGAGCGCGCCATCCTGCTCGCCAATGCCCCCCACCTGGTGCATCCCCAGCGCTTCGTGGTGCCGGTATATCGCCAGTGGGATCGCCTGGTGCTGGGCGTCGGCCTCACCGCCTACGACTGGCTGGCCGGCGGCCGCAGCCTCGGGGCGAGCCGCCTGCTGTCCGCCCGCGACACCGTGGCCGCACTGCCCGGCGTGAGGCAGGAAGGTCTGGTCGGTGGCATTGCCTACATGGACGCCCGCTTCGACGACGCCCGCCTGGCCATCACCCTGATGCGCTCCGTGTTCGATCTGGGGGGCCTCGCCATCAACTACCTGCCCGTCACCGCCCTGCGCCACGAGGCCGGTCGGGTGGCGGGTGTCGACGCCCATAATGCGGAAAGCAGCGAGCGCTTCAGCATCGCCGCCCGGGTGATCATCAACGCCGGCGGCGTGTGGGCCGATACCCTGCGCCAGCTCGACGAGCGGCAAGCTCCCGCCCAGCTGGCACCCAGCCAGGGCGCCCATCTGGTGCTCGACCGGGATTTCCTGCCCACCGACTCAGCCCTGCTGATCCCCCACACCCCGGACGGACGGGTGCTGTTTGCCATTCCGTGGAAGGGCAAGGTGCTCCTGGGCACCACCGATACGCCCCGCACCGATCTGCCCCTGGAGCCTCGCCCCCTGGCCGGCGAGATCGATTTCATCCTGGAAACCGCCGGCCGCTACCTCGCCCGCCCACCCCGGCGGGAGGACGTGCGCAGCGCCTTCGCCGGCCTGCGCCCCCTGATCGGCAGCGGGCAGGATGGCGCAAAGGGCGGCACCACGGCGGCCCTGTCCCGCGAACACCTGATCCAGGTCTCCCGGCAAGGGCTGGTGTCGGTCGCCGGCGGAAAATGGACCACCTACCGGCGCATGGGCGAGCAGATCGTCGATACCGCCATCCCCATTGGCGGGCTGCCGCCTCGGCCGTGCCGCACCCGCGAACTGCAGCTTCACGGCCACCCGGGGGCAGGCTGCGAGGATGTCTTCGGCACCGACAGAGCCCAGGTGGACAACCTGCCCGGCGCCGGAAAGCAGATCCACCCGGCCCTCACCCTCACCGAAGCCGAAGTCCGCCACGCCATCCGCCACGAGCAGGCCCGCAGCGTCGAAGACCTCCTCGCCCGCCGCCACCGCGCCCTGTTCATCGACGCCCGCAGCGCCCGCGACGCTGCACCGGCCGTCGCCGCCCTGCTGGCGGACGAGCTGGGTTTCGATGAAGGCCAGACCCGGGAACAGACGGAAGCCTTCCAGCGGCTGGCGGAGGGCTTCCTGACGGATGGCTGACCGGGTTTCGCTTTGTCAGGGTACCGAGATCCAGGGATTGGCTCTGTTCGCGTTAAACGTGGAAAGCGCTTTCGCCCCGACAGGAAAGGCTCTCCACGCCCGGCGGGCCTGCCGAGGGTAGTGTTTACATACCTGACGCGAACTTGGCCGACGAATTCCACCTCCCCACGTGAAAAGAGCGACTCGCGTCGCTCATTTCACTGCAAGCCATAGGGCCGGACTCAGGCCTCGGCGATACGCTTGGCGATGTGCTCCAGTGCCTCTTCCACCTGATCGATCAGGATCAGGCACAGGTCACCGGGCTGCAGGCGCCCCAGCGCCGTGTCGATGGCCAGGAACTCACCGCGGATCTCGCAGACGTTCTTTGTCCGCGGGGCATCCACCAGGCCTTGTTGCAGCAGGGCCAACACCTCGCCATCCGCGCGGCCACGCTGGCATTCGTCTTGGTACAGGACCACATCGTCGAAGACGGTGCCAAGGATGCGGGTCTGCTCGCGGATGTCCTCGTCACGCCGGTCACCGGCGCCGCTGATGACCACCGAGCGGCGCGCAGCGGGCATGCTCTCGACGGCCTGCACCAGGGCCTGGATGGCGTCCGGGTTGTGGCCGTAGTCGGCGATCAGGGTGGCGCCCTTGTAATCGAAGACATTGAAGCGCCCCGGCGCCGTGGCGGCATCGTTGACGAAGGTGGCGACGCCCTTGAGGATGGTATCCACCGGCAGGCCCAGCGCCCAGGCAGCGGCGATGGAGGCCATGGCGTTCTCGATCTGGAAGGAGATGGTGCCGTTGCGGGTGATGGGGATGCCGGCCAGGGGCACGCGGAACTTCTCTTCGCCCTGCACGGCGACGATGGCGTCGCCATCCACAAACACCACCCGGTGGCCCTGCACCCGGTGGGTATTGAGCACATGGTTGTACTGATCGGCGGCGAAATACAGCACCGAGCCCGGGCAGGCGCCGGCCATCTTCACCACCATGGGATCGGCGGCGTTGAGCACTGCCGTACCGTGGGCCGCCACGTTCTGCACGATCACGCGCTTGACCACGGCCAGGTCTTCCACCGTACTGATGTAGGACAGACCCAGGTGATCGCCCATACCGATGTTGGTCACCACGGCCACGTCGCAGCGGTCGAAGGCCAGGCCTTCGCGCAGCACGCCGCCACGGGCGGTCTCGAAGACCGCCGCATCCACATCCGGATGAAGCAGGATGTTGCGGGCGCTACGCGGGCCGCTGCAGTCCCCGGTGTCGATGCGGCGCTTGCCCACATAGACCCCGTCGGAGTTGGTCATGCCCACCCGGTTGCCGGCCACGCCGAGGATGTGCGCGGTGAGGCGCACGGTGGTGGTCTTGCCGTTGGTGCCGGCCACCGCCACCACCGGGATGCGACCGTTCTCGCCGGGCTTGAACATGTTGGCGATGATGGCCTCGCCCACCGGACGCCCCTTGCCGTAGGAGGGCTGCAGGTGCATGCGCAGGCCGGGCGCGGCGTTGCATTCGACGATGCCGCCGCTCTGGGCCTCCATGGGTTCGAGCATGCTCTCGCACACCACGTCCACGCCGCAGATGTCGAGGCCGATGTTGCGGGCCGCGGCAATGGCGCGTTCGGCCACCTCCGGATGCACGTCGTCCGTCACATCCGTGGCCGTTCCTCCCGTGGACAGATTGGCATTGTTGCGCAGGATCACCCGCTTGCCCTTGGGCGGCACGGAGTCGGCGTCATAGCCCTGCTTGGTCAGGGTGGCCAGGGCGATCTCGTCGAAGCGGATCTTGGTCAGGGAGGTGGCATGGCCCACCCCCCGCCGCGGATCGCTGTTCACATGGTCAACCAGCTCGCGGATGGTGCGCTTGCCATCACCCACGACCAGCGGCGGGTCACGCCGGGCGGCGGCGATGAGCTTGTTGCCGATCACCAGCAGGCGATAGTCGTGCCCCGGCAGATAGCGCTCGACGAGCACATCGTCGCTGATCTCCTCGGCCACGCGGAAGGCGTTCATCACCTCTTCCTGGGTGCGCAGCTTGACCGCCACGCCCTTGCCCTGGTTGCCGTCGCGGGGCTTGACCACCACCAGCCCGCCGATTTCGCGGGCAGCCAGCCAGGCATCCTCGGCACTGGTCACCGAGCGCCCCAGGGGCACCGGCACACCGGCAGCGCGCAACAGGGTCTTGGTGAGTTCCTTGTCCTGGGCGATGGATTCCGCCACGGCGCTGGTCAGATCGGTCTCGGCGGCCTGGATGCGGCGCTGCTTGCTGCCCCAGCCAAACTGCACCAGGCTGCCTTCGGTGAGGCGCCGATAGGGAATGCCCCGGGCCACTGCGGCCTGCACGATGGAGCCGGTGGAAGGCCCGAGACGCACGTCCTCGTCCAGCTCCTGCAGGCGTGCCAGGGCACTGGCCAGGTCGAAGGCGCCATCGCTCTCGGCGGCACGGCACAGCTCGATGGCCAGATCGAAGGCAAGCCGCCCCACCTTCTCTTCGGTGTATTCGACCACCACCTGGAAGACACCCTCCTCGAGGGTCTTGGAGGTGCGGCTGAAGGTCACCGGACAACCCGCACTGGCCTGGAGGCCGAGGGCGGCCATCTCGAGGGCGTGGGCGACGGAAATGGTGCCCAGATGGCTCTCGGCTTCAAGAAAGCCCATCTCGGGGAACAGATTGCGCAAACGCGCCTCGTAGCCGGGCACGGCGTCGATATCGCATTCGGCAGGGGTGCAGGACACGATGGCCTCGATCGCGGTGTGCCGGCTCCACAGATTGGGGCCGCGCAGAGCCCGGATGCGTGAAACTTCCATGGATTTCAGTCCTTGTCTCTTATTGTCACCGGCCGCGCGGGTAAGGCCGGCCGGAATTCGGGTTCGGTTGGACGTGCGCTTCAGTCGTTGCGCAGGGGAGCCTTGGGATCGTAGGGGGTAACGCCGGCGCGGATCATTGCCGGCGAAATGCCCAGGGCCCATGCCCCGGCAATGGCGCCGAGCAGATTGGAGAGCACACCCGGCTGCGCCGCGGCACCGCCCGCCAGCATGGCGATCCGGTCGAGACGAACCACCGGATCTTCCTTGGCGCCGCTGGCCAGAACGATGGCCCCGTCGCGGATATAGACCGTGCGCTTGCCGTCGGCCCGCGCAGTGGCAATGGCAGCCGCATCGGCATCCACCCCGTAGAAGATCACCTCACCGTCCGACAGCTCGGCCATCTCGACCACTGCCGGGTCTTCAGCGTTGAGCACGGCAAGCCCGTAGGAGAGCACCAGGTCCACCTGGGTGCGGAACACGTTCCAGACCTTCTCGGCGCTGTCGATGTAGAACTCGCCGAAATGCAGCTCGGGATCCACGTTGGTGACCACGCCCACCAGGCAGCGGTCGTACACCGTACCGTCGGCCAGGATGCTGCGGCAGCTGTTCTCGAACACCGCGGCCTCAACGGAGCGGTTCATCAGCACGCGCTCGGCCGCATCCCAATTGGTGCCCTCGGCGGTTTCCACCTGGCGGCCATCCAGGAACACCCCCTCGCTGCAGGCCAGGCCCGTGTACTGGCCCGAGATACGCAGCAGGTGGGCGATGAGCCGGGCCACCGGGGTCTTGCCGCGGCTGCCCGTCACGCCGACCACGGGAATGCGGGAATCCTCATCCTTCGCGAAGAGGTGATCGACAATGGCCTCGCCCACCGGGCGCGGCTGACCGACCGCCGGCTTGATGTGCATCAGCAGGCCGGGGCCGGCATTGACCTCGACGATGGCCCCCTGCTGCCCGGCGAGGGGCTGGGAGATATCCTCGCAGACCAGATCGACGCCAGCGATGTCCAGGCCGACGATGCGCGCCGCCAGACAGGCCAGCTCGGCGGTGTCGGGGTGGACTTCGTCCGTCACGTCGAAGGCCATGTTGCTGGTGCGGACGATCATCACTTCCTGGCCGGCCGCCGGCACCGAGACGCCGGTGAAGCCCTGGCGGGCCACCTCCATCTGGGCCGCGGGGTAGTTGTCGAGCTTGATCAGGTAAAGGGGGAACTCGTGCTCGACGCCCCGGCGCGGGTCGGAGTTGATCTGGGTCTCGATGAGTTCGTCGATGCTGTGCTCGCCATCGCCGACCACGGACACCATGTCGCCCTTGTTGGCGGCGACCATCTTGCCGCCCACCACCAGCAGACGATGCTCGGCGCCGCGGATGAAGCGCTCGACGATCACCTCGGAACCTTCGGCCGCGGTCAGGGGGTAGAGCTCGCGGATCTCGTCGGCGCTGCGCACATTGGTGAACACACCGCGGGCGTGGTTACCGTCGCTGGGCTTGATCACCACCGGGAAGCCGATGTCGTCCGCCGCCTCGATGGCATCCTCGACGCCATCGACGATGCGGCCCTCGGGCACGGGCACCCCGCAGGATGCGAGCAGGCTCTTGGTGAGATCCTTCTCGCGGGAGATGCTTTCGGCGATAGCCGGAGTGCGATCGGTCTCCGCCGTCCAGATACGACGCTGGCGGGCACCATAGCCCAACTGCACCAGATTGCCTTCCGCCAGCAGGCGGATGAAGGGGATGCGGCGGGACTTGTCGGCGGCGGCCTCGACGATGCAGCGGGTGCTCGGGCCGAGCATGTACGTATCGACCAGGTCACGCAGGCGCAGCACGGCGGCATCCACGTCATAGGGACGATCCTCGATCGCCGCCATCAGCAGGTCGTGGCCCATGTGGAGGGCAGCCGTGGAAACATCCTTCTGCCAGGCGCGGATGACCACCTTGTACACACCACGGATTGACGTCTCGCGGGCCTTGCCGAAACCGCCGGTCATGCCGGCCAGGTTCTGCAGCTCAAGCGTCACGTGCTCGAGGATGTGCCCAGGCCAGGTACCATCCCGCAGCCGCTTGAGGAAGCCACCCCGTTCACCGATGCTGCAGCGATGCTCCACCAGACTGGGGAGCATCGCAGTGAGCCGCTCATAGAAACCGGGGATGACGTTGGACGGGCAATCTTCCAGGTCGTGGATATCGACCCACGCCTCAAGGACGGAACGGTAGGTCCAGATGTTCGGACCCCGCAGATGGAGCACGTTCAGGAATTCGATCGTTTTGTTGGTCATGGGCAAGGCGGTGGAAGTGACGAGCTGGGTAGCGGCACGGTGAAACAAAAACTGAACTTTCGCTTAACGCGGTAGTTGCCGGTTGGATTACCGGAGAAAAAAATATCGATCAGCCAGCGATTCTGCCTGATCGCCGGGTGTACGCGCCTGTAACGAGTCAGTAAACTTCGAACGCAATTTTGCCCCACGCCGGCCCTTTTCTGTGGCCCTTTTGTTAGGCCCTTTTCCCCGGCCACATCGCGTCCCCAAATGAATTCCGTGTCCACACACCTGCCTTCCGCCTATTCCGACTACCTCGGACCAGCCGTTCCTGAAACCTGGCGCCCCCGGCTTGACGCCTCACTGGCCGCCGACGAGAAGGTTCTGGCCAGCCTGAGCCTCGATCTGGACACCCAGCTGCAGTTCCGCAGTGGCATCGTGGCCCTGACCGATCGCCGCCTGATGGCCTGGGACGACGCCGCCGGAACGTGGCAGTCCTGGCCCTTCCAGGAAGGGATGCAGCTACGCCACCGGGACCACGGTGGTGTCGCCGCCCTTGATCTGGTCAACCCGGCCTGCAAGCTGGGAGGCTGGCGCTTCACCCTGGCCCAGGACCCGGCTGCGCGCAACCTCTCCGACCGCTTCAAGGCCCAGCTCGAATGCGTGCTGGCGGGCCGTCAGCCGACTCCGCCGGAGCCCCTGACCTGCCCGACCTGCGATGCGCCCCTGCCGCCGGGCACCGATGAGTGCCCCACCTGCGCCCGGGAGATCCACACCCCGCCGTCCACCTGGACCTTGTTCCGTCTGTGGCGCTTCGCCCGCCCCTACCGGGGGCAACTGCTGGCCGGTTTCCTGCTCACCCTGCTGTCCACCGCCGCCACCCTGGTGCCCCCCTACCTCACCATGCCGCTGATGGACGAGGTGCTGATCCCCTTCCAGAACGGCGCGCCCATCGACGGCCACCGGGTCACCCTGATGCTCGGCGGCCTGCTGATCGCCGCGGTCTTCGCCTGGGGCCTGGGCTGGGCCAAGACCTACATCCTGGCCCTGGTCAGCGAGCGCATCGGCGCCGACCTGCGCACCACCACCTATGAACACCTGCAGGGCCTGTCCCTGGAGTACTTCGGCGGCAAACGCACCGGCGACCTGATGGCGCGGATCGGCGCCGAGACGGACCGGATCTGCCTGTTCCTGTCCATGAACCTGCTGGACTTCGCCACCGACGTGCTGATGATCACCATGACGGCGATCATCCTGGTGTCCATCAACCCCTGGCTGGCCCTCGTCACCCTGGTGCCGCTGCCCTTCATCGCCTGGCTGATCCACACCGTGCGTGACAAGCTGCGCTACGGCTTCGAGCAGGTAGACCGGGTGTGGTCCGAAGTCACCAGCGTACTAGCCGACACCATCCCCGGCATCCGGGTGGTCAAGGCCTTTGCCCAGGAGAAGCGCGAAGTCGCCCGTTTCCGTGAAGCCAACGGGCGCAACCTGGCGGTGAACGACCGTGTGAACAAGGTGTGGTCGGTGTTCTCGCCCACCGTCACCCTGCTTACTGAAGTGGGCCTGCTGATCGTGTGGGGTTTCGGTATCTGGCTGGTGTCCGAGAATGACGTCACCGTCGGTACCCTGGCCGCCTTCCTGGCCTACATCTCGCGCTTCTACACCCGCCTCGACTCCATGAGCCGGATCGTCTCGGTGACCCAGAAGGCCGCTGCCGGCGCCAAGCGCATCTTCGACATCCTCGACCACGTCTCCAGCGTGCCCGACCCGGCCACCCCTCAGCACCTGCCCAAGGTCACCGGCGCCATCGAGGTCAAGCGGGTCGGCTTCCGTTAC